>OLPA01001215.1_pt1 | contig 22102 bp, 16 predicted proteins | sample 1672811 | NCBI WGS metagenome assembly OLPA01 (sample SAMEA3136726, study PRJEB25190) | human gut metagenome | biome: human gut; feature: human-associated habitat; material: faeces | place: Austria | collected 2013
TCGTCATCCTTGATGCAAACGAAATCAGCAAAAAGCACCTTGCGGCAAGCGCCGGATTCATAATATTTTGACCGATTGCGCCGAAAAGCATTTTAACAATAATTATTGCAAAAACGCCGCCGATAAACGGCACCCACCACGCGATTTCGGGAGGCATATTAAGTGCCAAGATAAGACCGGTTACAACCGCGCTCAAATCGCCGACGGTAATCGGCTTTTTTGTGATGAGTTCAAAAACAGCCTCTGACAAAACACAACTGACAACGCTTGAAATGATGACAACAAGCGCATTAAGTCCAAAATAGCAAACGCCGAAAATCAAAGTGGGCGCAAGCGCAATGCACACATCAAGCATTATTTTTGTTGTGTTGCTTTTATCTCTTATATGAGGGGAAACAGAAACATTATACATTATTTTTTCCCTCCTTTATTTTGTGCCTTGATTGCCCTTATTTGTGATTTTGCAAGTTTGAATGACTGTGTAAGTTGCCTTTTTGCCGGGCAGACATATGTGCAACAGCCGCACTCAATACATTCCATACCGCCGAGCTTTTCAAAACGCTCGTAATCATTTGCATTTGCGGCGGCAACCATAAGCTGCGGAACAAGATTTTCGGGACATGCACCGACACATCTTCCGCACCTGATACAGGCGGTTGTTTTCATTTTTTCGACATCATCCTCTGTCAGTGCGAGGATAGACGAATATGTTTTTGTCACCGGCACCTCAAGCGAGGGCATTGCAAAACCCATCATCGGTCCGCCTGAAATCAGTTTGACGGTTTCATCTTTTATTCCGCCTGCCTGCTCGGCAAGATATTTTGCCGAAATTCCGAGCGGCACATCGAAATTGCCGGGAGTGTTCACACCGTTGCCCGTGACGGTAACAACGCGGTGAACAAGGGGCTTGCCAAGGTAAACAGCCTCATAAATCGCATTGACCGTAGCAATATTGAGCACAACAACGCCTGCGTCGGCAGGGAGAAGGTGCGAATTTATTTTTCTGCCGGTAACAGAGGCAATCAGCCTGCGCTCGCCGCCCTGCGGATAGCGTGTTTTCAGCGACCTAACGGTGATTTTTGAATTGTTTTTCAAAAGCGACTCAAAATTCTCAATCGCTTTTGGTTTATTGTCCTCAATGGCGATAACTGCGTGCGCGTTTTTGAAAATTTTAAGCACAGCCTTTATGCCGTCAATGATTTTTTCGCCGTTTTCCCTGCAATACTTATCGAGATGCGATTTCAGCACCTCTTGTTCGCTCGGGAACTGTTTTTCACAGCCGAAAGCAAAAACCGCAGCAAGAACCATCAAAACCGCCGCCGCAATGCAAAGCAGCCTCTTTTTCATCATAAACCTCCCAATATCAACATATTTGTGTTGTCACATTTGATATTATACCGAAAACATTTACATCCGTCAAGCCTTGTTGAACGTAAATTTTTCATTAATTTACCGTTTCGGAAAAAAGCTGCAAATTTGCACTTGTTTGTGAATATAAAAAAGGGTATAATGCAGACTGGGCGATGCGCAGTGCGCAGCCGCAAAAACAAAAAACAAAGGAGCATCTATGGGTCTTTTGGAAATCGCACGCGATTTTGCCGTCGCGAACTGGGACAACGCCATTATGTGGGTTATCGGCGGGATCCTTATTTATCTTGCAATCAAAAAGGATATGGAACCCACTCTTCTTTTGCCGATGGGCTTCGGCGCGATCATTGTGAACCTTCCGGGTTCCGCAATTGCGGCGGACGGCGGAATCATCCGCATTCTTTACGACTGCGGCATTGCAAACGAATTTTTCCCGCTGGTGCTTTTCATCGGCATCGGTGCAATGATTGACTTCGGCCCCGTGCTGACCAACCCGAAACTTATGCTTTTCGGTGCGGCGGCGCAGTTCGGCATATTTTTCACGCTCTGCATGGCAACCCTCTGCGGGTTCGGGCCGATGGAATCCGCTTCCATTGCGATAATCGGCGCGGCGGACGGCCCGACAAGCATTGTTGTTGCAAACCACCTCGGCATCAGCGCAAACAACCCGGGACTTTTCAGTGCGATCGTTGTTGCGGCATATTCCTATATGGCTCTTGTTCCGATTATACAGCGACCCGTAATAAAGCTTATCACAACCAAGCACGAGCGGCTTATCCGCATGGAATACGAGCAGCGGGATGTTTCAAAGCTGACCCGAATTCTGTTCCCGATCGTTATCACATTTGTGGTCGGCATCGTTGCGCCGGGCGGTCTGCCGCTCATTGCCTGCCTGATGTTCGGAAATCTGCTTCGCGAATGCGGCGTTCTGAATGCACTTTCCGAAACGGCACAGAAGGTGCTTGCAAACCTTGTCACGCTGTTCCTCGGGCTTTCCATTGCAGCCACGATGAGCGCGGACAAATTCCTGCGTCCGCAGACGCTGCTTGTTCTGGGGCTTGGCCTTGTTGCATTCGTGTTTGACACGGTCGGCGGCGTTTTCTTTGCAAAATTCATCAATCTGTTTGCAAAGAAAAAGATAAATCCAATGATCGGTGCGGCGGGCATTTCCGCTTTTCCGATGTCTGCAAGGGTTGTTCACAAGCTTGGGCAGGAAGAGGATAATCAGAATTTTCTGCTTATGCACGCTGTCGGCGCAAATGTTTCCGGTCAGATTGCGTCCGTCATTGCCGGCGGCTTGATTCTCAGCATCTTCGGTTCCATGCTCGGTTGACGGAAAGGAGCGAATATTATGACGTTATTCAGCACAAATTCACTCGTTATGAACGGATTCTTTGATTTCAGCAAGGATGGTTTCGGCTTTGTCGATTCGCTTAAGGTCATGCTGCTCGGGCTTATCATCATCTTTGTTGTTACGGGCGTTTTGATTCTTTGTGTTGCCGCACTCAACAAAATGAGCGCAAGGAGCAAGCGTTCCGCAGACAAAAGGAACGCGGGAAAGAATAAGTAAAATATATTTCCTGTTATCCTTGCAGCATACATCAATTCAATCGGAATAATCTCCCCTTGTTCATGCGAAAAACTCCGCCGTTTATGCGGAGTTTTCATTTTGTTTTTATAATTGCTTTAATAATCTCGGTTTTAATTCGGTGCGGTTTCGCGGCAGGTTCAGCTCGGTGCCGCCCCAATTTCGGCGGATTTAACCGAAACTTTTGCAAGCCTGCCAATCCGCGCTCCGTTATGCAAACTCGAAAACGAGGCAGCCGCGCCGCCCCGTTTTCGAAAGGAGTCATCTGATTATGCAAAAAAAGCACGGAACCCCGCCTCTTTTATCAGCCTTTTGCTTCATCACCGTTTTTGGAGGAGCTCCGGGCCGCACTCGAACCGTGCGACCCGAAAAAACCTCCGTTTTGGGGTTGAATAATGTCGATTTCGGTGATACAATCAATATAGGGTATAACGTAACGTTACAGTCAAGCCCTTTCAAAAAATTTTTTGGACGCGCAATGTTTTCATGCCGAAAACATTCGGCCGCGGAAGGAGCCGCCGTGACAACAAAGGAATTTGCAAAGCTCTGCGGAGTTGAAAAGCGGACGCTGTTCTTTTATGATGAAATCGATTTGCTCAAGCCTGCGCGCATACTGCCCAACGGCTACCGTGAATACGATTTTTCGCAATTGCCGCGCATGGAATCCATCCGCCTGCTGCAATCGGCGGGGCTGAACCTTCGTGAAATCAAATCCATGCTGCTCTGCGAAAGCGGACATAATATCGACATTGTAAACGACTGCCGTCAGCGCGTCATGCAGCAAATGGCGGATATGCAGGCGGGACTCTGCTATATTGAGCGGAGAGTTGCCCTGCGCAAAAGTTATCTTGAGCACGCGCCCGGCGAGATTTTTACGGAAAATGCGCCCGCACTGCCAATCTCCTCAATAAACGCCGATAATGTCGGCAGCAATCATTCCCTCGGCATAAGCTACTTCTCCCTCGGTCATTATCTCGGGGTTGAAGAGGATGCCGAAGCCCTTCATCCGCGCCGTTTTTTTAAGCATTGCCGTTCGGAAACCGCCAATGCGTTCCTTCCCGCCGGGCAATATGCCTGCATGTTCCTGCACGAGGCGGACAATGAGCAGATTTTTTATATCTCGCCGTGGGTAAAACGCTTTGTTGAGCTTGCAGAAGCAAAGGGTCTTTCCGTTGAACGCACGGTCTATGTTGAAGATTTGCCCGCGTGGCTGATTGACGAGCCCCGCAGCATGATTTTGCGTTTTGCGGCGCGTATTGCGTCTTAGTCTGCAAAATATATCTTTGCGCGTAATATTTAATTTAAAGTAATTTATAAAATGAGGTTATAATCATGAAATCCGAATTCAAAAAGATTGCAATTATCTGTGCGAGCGAGCGTGAGCTTGCTCCGTTTCTTCCGTTGATTGAAAACCCGACAATTTCCGAACGGGCAATGCTGCGCATTCACGAGGGCAGGCTGAACGGGTTTGAAGTCGCGGCGGTTTATTGCGGCGTTTGCAAAGTTAATGCCGCCGCAGCCGCACAAATTATGATAGATTGTTACGGTGCGGACACCGTCATCAGTGCGGGAGCCTCCGGCGGAATGGCGGAAGAACTTCAGCTGTTCGACACCGTTGTTGCAGCCGAAGCCTGCTATCATGATGTTCACGAACGCATTTTGACCGATTATCACCCGTTTATGAAAACACAGTTCTTCCCCGCCTCATCGGAGCTTGTTTCGGCAGCTAAAGCCGCAGCAAAACCCCTTGCCGAACGCGGACAGCGGATATTTTTCGGGCGTACCGCAACAGGTGAAGCGTTCATTGCCGACGAGGGACGTGCGGATATTAATTCCCGCCTTGCACCGCTTGCGGTTGATATGGAATCCGCTGCAATTGCTCATGTCTGCTATTTAAACGGCGTTCGCTTCATCGCGGTGCGCTGCATCACGGACACCGCAAAACACAGCGGAGTCGGCACATTTGAAGAAAACTGTTCCCATGCTTCCGAAATTGCAAAGGATTTTGTTTGCGCAATGCTTAATGAGCTGTAATCAAAAGCTTTAGACCGCACGGGATTCGGAAAAGAGCCTGCTTTTTCGGCAGGCTCTTTAGTCTATGGTGTAGGAGGCATGAAGAAATATATTTTAAAATCAGTTTTTCTCTCTGACTGAGCCGGTGTTCGTTGTGTTCGGCTCGGAACTCGGCTCATCGCTCACCGTCGGCTCATTGCTCACCGTCGGTGTGTTCGGAGCCGCTGTATTTTTTTGTCCGTTCGGATCGTTCGGAATCGGTGCATCCGCGCCGCCCGCCTCGGCGCTGCAAATTATCATCGCCTGCGCCTCGTTTTTTCCGTTCAATCGAACTGTCACAATGCTGCCGACCGCAAGTTTGTCCGCCGAAGCGAATCCCGTGCCGCTCGCAATATATGCACCCTCCGCAACGGTGAATACAATCGCCGCTTCACCGTTTTCGGTGAAACTTATTTTGCTGCCGCCCGGGTTCATGCCCGAACCGGGATTCCCTTCCGGAGGATTCCCTTCCGGAGGATTGCCTTCGGGGGGATTGCCTTCGGGAGGATTGCCTTCGGGAGGATTGCCTTCCGGAGGATTGCCTTCGGGGGGATTGCCTTCGGGAGGATTGCCTTCACTCTGTTTGCCCGTATCGTTCCTATCGTTTGTATTTGTATCTTTCGCGCTGCTGTCGGCCGGTTCGGCGCCGTCATTATCCGAAATTTTACTGTTGTTGTTCGGTGCGGCCGGAGCCGAACCGTCACGGCGGGATCCGTCATTCATTCCGCCGGGGAATTGATTTTCGGTGCTTTCGATCGTCCCCGGCTGCAAAGTGTACTTTCCGTCGGCAATAACGGTGATAATTCCCGAAACCGTCTTTTCCTCGGTTGATTTTGAGCCGCAGCCCGCAAAGCAAAGCATTGAAACCGCCGTAATCACCGCCGCCGTGAAAATGCACAGCACCCGCCGTCCGTGTTTTTTGTGTTCCTTTACCATTCGGTTCATCCTTTCCGTTTCCGTTATTCCTGCGGGAAAGCCCGTTTCGGTGCAAAAGCCGCTCTTCTCCGTCCCTGCTAATATTATATTGGTTATTTACAGCATTCGCAAGGCTTAATTTTGTCTATTTCCGCACGAATTGAATTTATCTTGCGGCATTGCCTCATTCTATATGGAAACAGCCTTGATTTTGCTGTATAATGTTTCAAATAAGGCACAATTCCGCCGCGCAGACGGATGCAGCCGCATTGTGCCGTCGGGATGCACCGCCTCCCGCAAAAGCTGAATGCAAAGGTGGAAGTGAAAATGAAGAAACTTTTGATATACATGAAAAAGTTCCGAAAGGAATGCATTCTGGCTCCGCTTTTCAAACTTTTGGAAGCAGCATTTGAGCTTTTTGTGCCGCTCATCGTTGCTGCAATTATTGACAACGGCATTGACGGCAAAAGCAAAAGCTTCATTATTAATATGGGGCTTTTGCTTCCGGCCCTTGCGGCGGTCGGCCTGCTCTGTTCCGTAACGGCGCAATTTTTCGCGGCAAAGGCTGCAATCGGCTTCTGCACCGCCCTTCGCGCCGCTCTGCTGAAAAAAATCCAAAGTTTTTCCTACGCCGTGCTTGATACTCTCGGCGTTTCCGGACTGATAACGCGCATGACAAGCGATATCAATCAGATTCAAACGGGCGTCAACCTTTCTCTGCGCCTGCTTCTGCGCTCCCCGTTTGTTGTTTTCGGTGCAATGATAATGGCGTTCACAATCGACACACGCTGCGCACTCATTTTTGCGGGCGTTATAGTGCTGCTTTGCGCCGTTGTTTTTTCGATCATGCTGGCATCCATCCCGAAATACCGAAAAGTTCAGGCGGAGTTGGACAGCGTGACCGGCACCGTGCGCGAAAACCTTGTGGGCGTTCGTGTTCTGCGTGCCTTTTGCCGCGAGGAAGAGCAGCTTCGAACATTTGACAGTCGAAGCGGAAAGCTCCTCGGCCTTCAAATCAATGCGGGCAAACTCTCCGCGCTGATGAACCCGCTCACACTGATAATTATCAACGCCGCTGTTATAATTCTTTTGCAAAGCGGTGCAATTCGAGTTAATTCCGGCTCTCTGACTCAGGGGCAGGTCGTTGCGCTGTATAATCTTATGGCGCAAATTCTTGTTGAACTGATAAAAATGGCCAATTTGTTCATAACCATCACAAAATCCCTCGCCTGTGCTGACAGAGTTGCGGCAGTCATGCAGCTTGACAGCGGTGCAAACGGCGGCAATAAGCTGCCTGCGAACGGTTCGCCCTGCGGAAGTGTGGAATTTAAAAACGTATCGTTCGAATACAAAAACGCCGGAGCGGAAGCTCTGTTTGACATAAGCTTTTTTGCAAAACCCGGGCAGACCGTGGGCATTATCGGCGGCACCGGCAGCGGAAAAAGCACGCTTGTGAACCTTGTTCCGAATTTTTACAGCGCAACAAAGGGGCAGGTGCTTATTGACGGCGTGAATGCGGATGAATACGACCGCGCCGCACTGCTCTCCGCAGTTTCCGTTGTTCCTCAAAAAGCAGTGCTTTTCGAGGGCACGATTCGCAGCAATCTTTTAATGGGCAACCCGAATGCCTCCGAAGCGGAGCTTTTTTCGGCGCTTGAAACCGCTCAGGCGGCGGAAATCGTCCGCACAAAGCCGCACGGCATTGATGAACCCGTTTTGCGCGGCGGCAGCAATTTTTCCGGCGGGCAAAAACAAAGGCTGTCCATTGCGCGCGCCCTTGTTCACGGCGGAAGAATTTTGATTCTTGACGACAGTGCTTCCGCTCTGGACTTTGCGACGGATGCAAAACTCCGCGCCGCAATTCGAAAGCTTTCCCCCGCGCCGACGACCTTCATAGTGTCCCAACGCGCGGCCTCGGTCATGTTTGCGGATTTCATAATCGTTCTGGATGAAGGGCGCGCCGTCGGACAGGGCACGCATGAAGAGCTTTTGCGCAATTGCGCTGTTTATCGCGAGATTTATGCCTCTCAGTTCCCGGACGAAGCGGCAAAGCTTAGCATTCCGAACAACACACCCGAAGGAGATGCGGCAAAATGAGCAAAAACGGTTTAAACAAAAAAGGAAAATCTGCGCACTCAGAAGAATTACGTTTTACACTCGATTCAGCGGGACGCGGCACCGCTGCGGAGCTTTTGCGCCGGCTGAAACCTTATCGTTTTAAATTCGCGCTTTCACTCGGGCTTTCGCTCGTGTATGTGTTTTTAACGCTTCTGATCCCCGTTCTCGCCGGAAAAATTATTGACTGCATCATCGGCGCGGGAAGGGTTGACTTTGCCGAGATCTCACCGTTTTTGCTGAAACTCGGTGCAGCTGCGGCGGGAGCTGCACTTTCTCAATGGCTTGTGAGCCTTTGCAACAACAGCATAACCTACGGCTGCGTTCGCAATATCCGTGCAGAAGCATTCCGCCGCATTCAAAAACTGCCCCTCGCCTATTTCGATTCGCACCCGGCGGGCGAAACCGTGAGCCGTATGCTCAGCGATGCCGATCAGCTTGCGGACGGGCTTTTGATGGGCTTTTCCCAATTGTTCACGGGGATTATGACCATCATCGGCACACTCGTGTTCATGCTCACCGTCAACCCGCTGATAACCCTTGTTGTTGTTGCCGTAACGCCGCTTTCGCTTGCGGTCGCAAGCTTTATTTCCAAGCGAACCTACTCCATGTTCCGCAAGCAAAGCGAGACCCGCGGGGAGCAAACTGCGCTGATCGATGAATTCATCGGCGAACAAAAGCTCATCCGTGCATTTTCGTACGAAGCCCGCGCAGAAGAACGCTTTAATGCAGTTAACGAGAAGCTGCAAAAGTTTTCCCTCCGCGCCGTATTCTTTTCCTCTCTCACAAATCCGTGTACGCGCTTTGTGAATGCCGTTATCTATGCAGGGGTTGCCGTTTCCGGCGCATTCTCCGTGCTTGCGGGCGGGCTGACCGTCGGCGGACTTTCCGCTTTTTTAAGCTATGCCAACCAATACACAAAGCCGTTCAACGAAATTTCCGGAGTCATTACGGAATTGCAGGGCGCGTTTGCCTGCGCGGCGCGGCTGTTTGAGCTTATCAACACCCCTGCGGAAGTCGATGCCGCCGCTGCGCCGAACCCTGCTCCACGCAATGAAAAGGCTGAAAGCACCGGCAATATCAGCTTCCGCAATGTTTGTTTTTCCTACACGCCCGGCACGGAGCTGATCCGCGATTTTTCGCTTGAGGTAAAAAGCGGAATGCGCGTTGCAATCGTCGGCCCGACGGGCTGCGGCAAAACGACGCTTATTAACCTGCTCATGCGTTTCTATGACGTTAACTCAGGTGAAATTCTTATTGACGGAGTGGAAACCCGTTCCATGCCCCGCCATGAGCTGCGCAAAAAATTCGGCATGGTTCTTCAGGAAACATGGCTTCAGGCGGGGACCGTTCGGCAAAACATTGCAATGGGCAGGCCGCAGGCAGCGGAAAACGAAATCATTGCCGCCGCAAAGGCCTGTCACGCGCACGGGTTCATAATGCGTCTTCCGAAAGGTTACGACACCGTACTTGACGAAGCGGGCGGCAGCCTTTCCCAAGGGCAAAAGCAGCTCCTCTGCATTGCGCGCGTTATGCTTTTGAATCCCCCGATGCTGATTCTTGACGAGGCTACCTCTTCCATTGATACGCGCACGGAGCTTCTCGTTCAGGATGCTTTTGCAAAGCTTATGCACGGCCGAACAAGCTTTATCGTTGCGCACAGGCTTTCAACCGTTCGCGAGGCGGATATTATCCTTGTTATGCGCAGCGGGCGCATAGTTGAAAGCGGAACTCATGATGAATTGCTCCGCGCCGACGGTTTTTATAAAAAACTTTACGAGAGTCAGTTTGCCCGCTGAAATTGATTGTTCCGCTTTTTTGCTTTTGATATTTTCGCCGCAGGCAGAATCATGTTTGCGGTGATTTTTCTTTTTGGCGTTTTAATATCCGTTGAAATATCTCTGTTGTGCAGTTGATATATTTTATTAATGCCTTGTTTTTTGTTGTCAAATATCGGGTATATGTGTTATACTGGGAAGGAGCAAGGACAGCGCATTTGATTTTCTCCGCGTAATTTCGTGTTTACCGCCGAACAATCTTTCGGTTGTCCGCTCACGGCATTGTTTTTCCCCCGCTCGACGATTTCATGACAGGAGGTTAAATCTTATGAAATCAAAACGCAAATTTCTCATTTCAGCCCTTGCCGTTGTGCTTACGGCGGCATTGGCAGTCGGCGTGTTCTTCTTTTACAAGGCCTTTAAAAAGCGCATAGACCCGGAAGACCAAATGATTCACAACACGCAGGAGCGCATTGAATATGCGCAGTCATGTTACAAAGAATTCAGCAAAAACCCGAACAAGACCTATACCGTTCTTGTCTCGCTCGACAGTGTTACAACGGAGGAGTTTACGCAGCTCTTTGCCGACTGCGGCGGCTTCACCCAGGTATACGACTGTATAACCGAAGGCGTTGACGACCCGATGTACGGCGGTTATCTCGACTGTGAAGGCAAAACGGCGGCGCAGATTGTCGCCGAGTGTTATGCGGACACTTACGACAGCATCTGTTCCGAGTTGGACAGTTATGATCAGCAGGCTGCGGAAATCCGGGAGTCTTATATGTATGATGAGACTGTCGAGCCTTTTGTTACGCAGCCCCCTGTTGACACATTCGGCAAGGATATAGACACATCCGATATTAAAGTCCCCGGAAGCTCCTACAGCAGCGATGACACAGACTTCCAGCTGGCAGAAGACTTGGCTGACTTGCAGGAATTCCATGATAACTTTGTCATGCTGAAACAAGCAATGGAGCAAGGCAGGTATCGCATATACGGAGTTAAACTGACTCTGACAGGTGCGCAGGCTCAGGCACTGCTTCAATCGAACAAAGTCCGTTTGGTCGAGAAGCTGACGATTTTTCCTGAAAGCAGCCTCTCTCCGTTGGATCCCTCCGAGGAGAATTGGGATTAAGAATATGACTTTTCACACTTTTGCGGCAATCTATTGTTTATTGTCGTTCGCACGCAATTGCACTTTATCTATAGTGCGGCAGTCTGTTTGCGTCTAATGTGAAACCAAAGTGTCCGAATCCCCGCAGACAGAATCATGTCTGCGGGGATTTTTTGAAGCACTTCTTCAATCGGCCTTTGCCGGCAAAACAACGGTTCCTTTGCATTCATAAAGAATCGGAATAATCAAAGCGGCTCATCCCGTTTGCATTTTGCAATGTGTCGGGGCGAGCCGCTTTTTATGGTTTTTTTCGGATTTTGCTGCTAAGGCTTATTTTGCCTGTTTTGCCCTGCGAACCGCAAGAATTCTCTGCATTTCGTTATAAACGATCATATAGCCCTCGTCAACGCCCATGCCGGGTTTTGCAAGGATCTGAACGGGCTGGGTTGCCATTGCGCACTGGGTGCAAACCTGTGCGGAACGGTCGGTTTCGTTGCAGGTGCCGCCCTGGTATGCGCCGATGCCCTTTTCTTTGCAGTAAAGAACAGCCTCGATCGTGTTGTTGATGCCGCCGAGATCGGGAGTTTTTATCTGAACCATGTGACCCGCTTTGTTGTCGGCAAAGTACTTGATGTCCTCAAGAGTGTTGCACCATTCGTCCGCAACGATCTCAACGTTGATTCCGCGGTCGTCAAGTTCCTTGGTGATTGCTGCAAGCGCGCGCATCTGCTTTTCGCGGTCTTCAACATCCATGGGGCCTTCAATGCGGAGGTGGAAGGGCTTTGCGGCTTCTTCAAGGCGTGCCATGTAATCAGCCATTGCCTTGTAGTTATCGTTGCCGAATGCAGCACCGATTGTGCCGTATACGTCAATGTGGAAAATCGGGTTGTAATTTTCATCCGTGCGGAGCTGAAGCACGCGGTCACGCAGCCATGCAACATACTGTTCGAGCAGTTCGCCGTGTTCGCCGAGCTTGGTCTTAACGTTGTTGATAAGCGCATGGGGCAGAATCTGTGCGCCCTTGATAATCATTTTATCCGCATTGGTGTAGCGATCGTCACCGGACTGGGTGAAAATATCAATGGGCTTGTCGGAAATGGTGCAGCCGTATTCGTCCGCAACAACTTCGCACATCATTCTGCCGGTGGACCTTGCAACAGCGTCAAGAATCGCCTGAGTCATGCCGTAGCGAATTGCGGTGTGCAGACGTTTGCCGTCAACATGGATAGATTCGACCATTTCGGAAAGTGCGCGGAAATTGTCCGCCTCTTTGCCGACGAGTTCGGGCTTGATATAGTTTTCGATAACGGGAATGAAGTCCTTTGCAAGGAAGAGGGGATCGCGTCCGCCGCAGCCGCTGTACTGAACGGCAGCGCAGTCGCCGTATGCAATCTGGCCGTCCTCAAGAACGAGCATCACGGAGATGGATTCACCGGGCTGACGAACGGAGGTAAAGCCGGGGGTTTTGGGTTCGCCGACGTATGCGGCGCCGTCGCTTTTTGCGCCCGCTTTAATGGCGCGCTGATCGTCAAAATAGAAGCCTGTTCTGCCTGCGGAGCAGATAACATCGATAATTTTCATAAAAGTATCCTTTCAGTTCTTCAAAAATTTATTTCAAAAATGAAATTTAAGTATTCGGGCGGCACGAAAGCATTCCGCGCCGCCGTGCATTCTCAGCCGAAGCCGATTTGCGTTCGTTTATCTGCGAAGAGCCTGCGGCCTTCCGACAAGACGACCCTTGCTGATCGCGTAAACATCGTCAATGACCATTTGGAAGGTTGCATTGCGCTTTTCGGCCTTTGCGCGCTCTTCGATCTTTGCGCGGTGGAACGCCTTGATATCATCGGTGAAGGGCAGCGCACCCATGTCGAGAATGCGGATCGCACCGTCGTTATCGCGTGCGGGAAGCATTTTGCCCGCATTGTAGCGGGAAGGCGCAAACGGAATATCAAGAACGCCCGCAAGCACAGCGCGAACGGAACCTATTGCGATGTCGCCTTCGCCCAGTTCGAAGCACTTATCGACAATGCAGCGCGTCTCTCTGCGGATAATATCTTTTTCTTCCTCAAGGTTGGCTGCGGTGCAAACCTGGTCGGAAAGCATGCTGATGACCTGCTTTGTGCAGCGCAGACCCTGTGCGTTTGCTTCCATTGTGGGAACGCCCGCCGCTTCATGCGGAGTTTTGACGATGACCTTTGTTGCCTTTGAGAGTGCAGCGGTTGCACTGCCCCAGGAAATAACGCCGAATGCCTTCGCTTCGTCCTGCGGGAAACCGCCCATCCACTGATGGAAAACCGTGGTTATGATAACATCATCATAGCCGTATTTATGCATGTATTCGTTTGTCAGCTCTTCAAGGGTGCGGATCGCCGCAACATCCTGAACAAGGTTGCCGCATTGGCCGTAGCCGACGGTGATATTGCGAACTCCCTGCTCTGCTGCAAGCAAAGCCTCAATAATCGCAACCGCATGGGATACGCAGGGCGGAACAAGAGTTCCCGTAAGCGGACCATAGGGTTCACGGTTGATGGAAACACCCGCTTCTTCGTAGATGCCCGTAAGCCTGTCAACATACTGCCAATCGCGGATCGTCTCCTCCATCGGGACGCTCTTTGCATAGGGCAGGTTATAGGAAATGCCGCCGCCTTCATAGCTTGTGAAACCGCCCGCATAGGCAATTTCGGTCAAAAGGCGCGCATCGGGTGTGCCGTGGCGCACCTGAATGGGAGTGTTCAATGCTTCAATGAGCATACGGCAGCCCGCGACGCCGTGATTGACGGCGGGAAAGCCGTTAAGCAGGGAACGGCCGAGCCGCTGGGACTCCTTTATGCCGTTTTCGGCTTCTTCATAGCGGTTCTGACGGGTGTAGCTGTCAATGGTTGTCGGAAGCAGATCGGCTTCGCCGTTATCCTGAAGATAAGTCAACAGCTTGATATGTTCGGGAATCAGCGCAACGCCCGCACGCGGCTGAATCAAAGTGATACCCTTTTCCTTTGCTTCAACAAGTTTTTTTGAAAAAACTTTGTGAGCGGGCATGGCCTTGTGGTATTCGATGGCTTCTTTAAGATCAACTTCCCTGCCGGTCGGCCACTGCTTGAGCACGTCGGCACGGATCGCGTTGAATTCGTCATCGGGAATGCGCTTGTTTTTGATATTGGGGTTGTTCATTGTTTAAATGCTCCTCTTTTATTGGGAAATCGCCTGAAGGCAGGTTCGGCACCGAACCTGTTTTCGTCAGGCTCTGCATAGTTCTTGTTTCATTATGCTCAACGCCTGTTCCGGATATTTTTCGGAAAGCAGACCCATTGCGGCTATAATGTATTTTCTGTCGACAAGCACATCCGCCCTGAGCGGCCTCAGCGATGTCGGCTCCTTTTGGTCATAGAGCGCAAATGACGCGATCTTTGCCGTGTTTGTTGTGTGAATCAGTGAACCGCCCGTGACAACGAGCTTCTGCACTTTACGCAGATCCTTGCCGGTTTGAACATAGGTCGTGCCCATCATTGAATACGCTTCTTCGATGCGGCCCGCATGTCTTGTCACCGCCGTGCGCACCGCCATGCATGCAAGAGCTTCGTCCAACCGTTCGGTTTCATCGTCCGTCGGCAAAAGGTCCGTGTTTGCGGCAAACATACTGATGATTTCCTCCGCACGCGCCTCGCTCACGCCTGCAAGCTCTGCAATCGTTTTTATTCCCGCCGCATCCACAATTCCGCGAATGCTGTATCTCATGCCGATATCGCCCTCAACCGTGCGCTTGATATACGGCTCGGGCAAACCCTTGAGCATGGTTCGCGGGTCGGTCGGCATTCCGTTTGCAACGGAATAAACATCCGTTGTTGCGCCGCCGACATCAACGGCAACAAGTTCCCCAAGCCCGCGGGAATTATCCGTTCCCTCCGCAAGCAGTTTCATTGCCGCCATAACTGCGGAAGGCGTCGGCATCATAATGCCGGAAATAAGTTCGCTCGCCTTGGTAAGTCCCTTTGCCTGCACGATTCTTTTAAGGAAAACTTCGCGAATCTCTTTCTGGGTCGGTTCGATGTTAAGCGTGCCGAATTTCGGCATAACATTTTCGCAAATGTGCACTTCGCGCCCTTCGAGAATGCGCTCGCACTGCCGCACGGCATTTCGGTTGCCCGCAAGGATGATGGGAAAATCTCCGCCTATATCCGCAAGCACGTGCGCATTATGCAGAATGCAGTCGGTATTGCCGCCGTCCGTGCCGCCGACAAGCAGGAAAATATCCGGATTTATCGCCTTTATCTCGTCCGCATCATCCTCATTGAGCTTGAAGGCGTAGGTCTTCAGCACCTTTGCGCCCGCACCGAGGCTTGCACACTTTGCAGCTTCCGCCGTCAGTTCCGGAACGAGCCCGCTTGCAAGCATACGAAGACCGCCCGCCGCGCTGCTGGCGGCGTAGCGTTCGCAAAAATCAAGTTTTCCGGTCACTTTTTCAAGCTTTGAAAGCGCGTCGGAAAGTCCGTTGTTAATGTCCGACTGAACGGTCGTGTAGGCGTTTGCCGTGCCCAGCAGCCTGCCTTCGTCAACATCCGCCGCGGTGACCTTTGTGTATGTGCTCCCGAAATCGATCAAAAGAACAGGTTTCATGTTTTTTCCCCGCTTTGCAATCGTAATCAGTAAACAATCAGAGCCGCAGGTTATTCCTCAACGTGCAGGTCCTGTTTCAATGCCTCGATATCAACTTCCGGCGGGGTTCCCGGCGGGAAGGAGCGATCGAAGCCCATCTCTTTAAAACGCTTTTCAACCTCGTCAAACGGCTGTTTGCCGATAACGATATTGCCGCCCACATAGAGCAGGATGTTTTCCAAACCTGCCTCATCGCATTTTTCACGCATACCGCGGCAATCCAGCTCACCCTGACCATAGAGTGAGGAGATGACGATTGCATCGGCGTTCGTTTCAATTGCGGCGTTGATGAATTCTTCCTGAGAAACCATAACGCCGAGATTGACAACATTGAAACCCGCATCGGTGAATGCATGATACAGGATCTTGTTGCCGACCGCGTGAACATCGGCGCCGATAACGCCGATAACAAGAGTCTTTTTATCCATCACTTTGACCTCTCATTATTATGATAAAGTGTCCTTACATAACCCAAGCACACAAAGAAACATTGTGTGCCGCATTTTACAGTCGTATAATACATTTTTAAGCGCAAATAGTCAAGTGCATATGCACTGCAAACCCCAATATATTTGATTTAACATTAATAAAACGACTCAACGGACGAGTCAACATAAAGCGCGGCGGGAAATATTATTCCTGCCGCGCCGTTCGCTTTAGTGCAAAACGTTATTCTTCTTAGGATTTATTATGCCTCCGCCTTGCCCGCCGTGTTCTGCGGTTTTATGCACGGCGGCTGTTCACCGTTAAGTGCCGCTCTCAGAGCCAGCAGAGCATCGAAAACGTCAACCGCTCCGTCGCCGTTAAGATCCGCACGTGCAGCCTGTTCATCGGTGAGGCCCTCCGTTCCTATTGCATAGCGCATAAGCATAAGCGCGTCGTCAATTCCAATCGTGCCGTCGCCGTTAATATCGCCGATAACGGGGGCTTCGGGTTCGAAAACCGCGTGAATAACCGTGTCCTCCGCAACGGTGATTATCTCATCCGTGACAAGCTCTCCGTTGATGAACCAACCCACAAATACCATGCCCTCATGGGTCGGAACGGGTATTTCGCTGACTTCCAAGCTGAAGCCGACACTGACAGGGGTATCAAGCAGCGTTTCTCCCGTGTAATCGTCAATCACCGTCAAATTGCACGTGCGCGGAGCGTAAACCGCCGCAAAAACCATGGGCTGGGTAATCGTTACGGTTTCTTCGGTTATTATGCGTCCGTTGTAATCCCAGCCTGCGAACTCCATTCCTTCGTGAACGGGCGGCGCGGGAAAATCGCTGACTCTCAGCACCGTGCCGTACTCAACCTCCTCCATGGTCACAAAAAAGCTGTCAGCTATGGTATCATAGAATCTCACGGTAAAAGTCTCTTTTCTCAATACCGCCGTAATGACCATATCCTCGTTTACGATAACGGTTCCCGACTCCATCAGTTCGCCGTTTACAAGCCAGCCCACAAACACCATTCCCTCACGATAGGGCGGCATGGGCAGATCCGCAAGGTCAACTTCCGTTCCGGCTCGAACTTCGTAAGTCTCATATGTTTCGCCGGTATCGCTGTCAACAAGCGTGATCGTATGCGTTTCGAACCCGCTGTAAACCGCTGTAACCGTCATGTCCCCCAACACTCTGAGATAGGAGCCTTCAAACAGGGTCCCTTCAACATACCAGCCGACAAAGTCCGCATTCTCATGAACGGGCGGAACGGGGAATTCGTCGCTGTAAAGGCCGTTGTCATAGAGCACGGTTACGGATTGCAGCGTTTCACCGTTGTAACCGTCAACGAACGTGACCGTATAAGGGTGCTGCTCATAGGTAGCGTAGATTATAACGTTTGACACGACCGTAACTTCGTCAAGGAACTCGCCGTAGCCGTACCATCCCTTAAAATCATAGCCTTCATGTTCAATGTGTTCGGGGAAATCTTCCGCCTTGATCACTGTTCCGTAAGGCACAGTATCGGTACGAAGAATGACGTCGGTGTGATCATCCCAGAACTTGACCGTGTACATTTTCGCTTCATAAGCCGCATAGCAGCTTGTATTTTCCGTAACATTGATGCTTCCCGAAACGGCGCTTCCGTCCGCATACTGCCATTCGACAAAATTGTATCCGACTGCATCGGGAGCTTTCGGAAATTCGGACAGTGGAATTTCCGTGCCGTATTCTGCGGTGCGTGTTCCGATGAGTTCGCCGGTGAGTCCCGAATAAAAGCTTACCGTGTAGACTTCGTTGCTGTATTCCGCGCGGAAAGTCGTATCACCCGTAAGATAGTAACTGCTGCCGAAAAATTCGGAACCGTTAACCGACCAATATTCAAACGTTTTGCCCTCATGCTCCGGCGGCTCGGGAAAAGCCTCTACTGTAACGGTATCTCCGATGGGCATATTCAGAGTTTTCAGCACCTGTTCCGTCGCGCCGTCCACCCATTGCACGGTGCAGGTCGGAACGGTGTACGAAGCAATTATATTTGTGTTGGCTGTTATTGTCAGGCTTCCGGCAACGGTCTCTCCGTTCGGACCCCTCCAATGAGAAAAGTTTTTCCCCGGAATCGTCGGCGGCGTCGGGAAGTCGCTGAGATTCAACACCGTGTTCTTTGTTACCGTAAAGGATTCAAACGCCGCAGTCTGTCCCTCAACAATGAAGTTCACCGTGTAAAGCGGAGGGAAGTACCAGTTCCTGTTGCCCGCAAGCACGGGATGGGTGTATATACCCTCATCCTCATAATAATAAGGATCGTATTCACCGCGGCGGCTCTTCGCATAGTCAAGTGCCTGCCCGATATTGTAGCATTCGGACACGCCCAATCCGCGCATGGAGTTCAAAATATCTTGGAAGATGTAAACATCATATGCAACGGTCACGGTTTCATCATAACCCAAAGCAACGGAAGCACCGTGTGAAGTGAAATAGTTCAGCAGATTGCCGTCCTTGCCGCCGCTGCATGTTGCAAGGTGAACATAGCTGCCCGGCATGGTTGCGGTTGCATAGTGATTCAGATAGAGATAATTCACGGCAATGCCGCCGCCGGCAAGTTCCACAACCCAGCCGTTGCTGTAATCGCTTGCCGTGACACCGTTCTCATTGTGAATCGCAATATAGCTCAGCCCGTCATATTCCAAACCGTGCGAGTCAAACATGATCACGCCGTATTTATACATCTCTGTCAAATCGGTAACATCACATTCGTTGCCTCCGTACACGGTCAAAGTTCCGCCCGTGTAGCTGCTGATCACGGGAGCGAAAGTTTCCGAATAGTAAGTGCCGACACCCTCATCAATTCCTAAGTATGGCGCATAAACGGCAACATTTCTGTTTGAGGCCGTGACCGCACCGTCATCCAAAATACCGCGAACCTCTTCCGCAGGGGAAAGCTCGATTTTAACAGGTTCGGAACCTTCTCTGATGCCGTGAACGATATTGTAATCATACACAACGGTCATTCCGGATTTCAGAGTGTAGCCGAAAGTTGTTCCGTTCTGCCGGTTGATGCTCTTGATTCGTGAATCCCCGTCAAGATATTCGAACAGGCTGTCAACCGTTTCAACAGCGGACAGGTCGGAGTCAAGTTCGCTTTCGAGTTCAAAGAGCTCGCCGTCAATTTCACGACGAACCTTCTGCATACTGCGAAGTTCAGCTGCTGCCGCATAACTGTCCGCCGCAGCACCGATGGGCAAAAGCCCGATGCAAAGCATCGCTGCAATGAGAATACAGAGTATTCTTCTGAAATTCGTTCCTTTCATAATGCCTCCTGAATGATTTTTTTATATCACGCAATTCGAGTGAACAGCGCTGATATCGTTCACAAGTTCAAGCATCGGATTTCGGAGAATGCGCTGCACTGTTTCCGTCATTCATACCGCGACCGCAGTCGAGTCCGAATCTCCTGTTTGCAAAAACTATTCCTTAGAGTATGATTTAAATAATAATTTAAATTGCGCTCCAATTATCTATATTTTAACACAGTATTCAGAGGCTGTCAACAACATTCTAAAAGTATCCGATTGTTTCTTTTTCTGAAAAAAGGCGGCAAATTAACATTTTTCGGTACGGTTCATAATTTTCTCAAATAAATATAACTTGCGGAAAACTTTGCAGCAAAAAGCACGGCAGGAGAAACCCCGCCGTGCTGCGTTTCACTTTCAGTTTGGAAGCATAAGCTTCAAGTCATAATCGAGTTCTTAATTATTATTGCTGAGCATATCAGCCGCCGCATCCGCAACGTTTTCGTTTGTCAGCCTGTCAATAATTCCGTTTTTGGATTCAAAGCCGCACAACCGGAGCGCGCCGCCCTTCATCATCAGGCCGATGCTTGCGTTACTGCTGCTTTTCTCATCCGAAATCCCCTCGGCAAGCCCGGTTGCCTTTTGGACCTGTTCAAGCGTCATGTTTTCAAACACAACAAGGCAGTTCTCGGTAACAAACGGCGCAATGGCCTCGCCTGCTTCTTCCGCCTGTTCGCCTGTCAGCACAATGATATCATAATCGCGCTCTTCCGCAGCCTTAACAATTTCGCTGCCCGTGCACTCTCGATCAAACAAAATCCTGTACCGCATTGAATCCATGCGTGCGGCAGTGTTTGATTTCACGACAGCGCAAAGGTAAACAATGCAGCCGATGAGCAAAACGATAACAAAACCGGGAATCACTTTCCAAAGAACATTTCTCTTTGCAGATTTCTTTTTTTCCATTAAATACATGCCCCTCTTCGATTTTCGGTATACACATAATAGCATTCGAACGTTCTGAAGTCAAGCAAAAATGCATGTATATTTTTTGCATAGTGCCTTTTAAATGATAGTCGAAATGCAAATAAAAACAGGAACAAAAAAAGAAACAGTCGAATGACTGTTTCTTTGGAATCCGGCAGCTGCCTATCCTCCCATGCCGTCGCCAGCACAGTACTGTCGGTGTATGAGGGCTTAACTTCTGTGTTCGGAATGAGAACAGGTGGAACCCCTCAGCTTAACCACCGGAAAGGTGATTGGTTTTCATAAAACCTTGATAACTGCATAAGTTCGGTAAATTCACTTTGATCAAGCCCTCGGCCTATTAGTATCGCTCAGCTGCGTACATTACTGCACTTCCACCTGCGACCTATCAACCATGTGGTCTACATGGGGCCTTACTCCTTGCGGATGGGAGATCTTATCTTGAAGTCGGCTTCACGCTTAGATGCCTTCAGCGTTTATCCGATCCGCACTTGGCTACCCAGCTGTGCCACTGGCGTGACAACTGATACACCCTTGGTGCGTCCATCCCGGTCCTCTCGTACTGAGGACAGCTCTTCTCAAATCTCCTGCGCCCACGATGGATGGATTAGGTATTTCTTTTATAAATTACAAATTTTGCAGTAAAATGGACGTTTTTAAGGATTTTACAAGAGATTTTATACAAATTAGATTATTCGTAAATTAAATTACTGGGCATTTTGACAATTATTTTATTTGTGCAAAATGACGAATAAATTCATTGTTTTTTGTGTAATACGGCATTTTTGAAAAGTCAGAATATTTCCTGTTCAAGCTCTCTGAAATAATCTGTGTCAAAAAATTCGGTTATTGTTATTTCAAGGCCGTCGCAAAGCTTCTTTATAGTTACGACTCCGATGTTTTTTGCCTTATTATTGACTATATCGTTTACAGTCGACTGAGTCACTCCGGAAATATTAGCGAGCTTGTTAACTGTTATGCATCTGCTTTTGCATAGCTCAATAATTCTTTTTGCGGTTGCCTGAGAGATATTCATAACGGTCTACTCCTTATAAATTATTTTATTTTATAACTATCTTCTAGTGAGAACTCAACATTTTCTTCTATCCAAAGCTTTCTTGGTTCTACTGCATCGCCCATTAAGACACTTACTCTTTTTTCCGCTAAGGCGGCATCAGTAATGCCTACTTTAACAAGCATTCTGTTATCAGGATCCATTGTTGTTTCCCATAGTTGGGTAAAGTTCATTTCACCTAGTCCTTTATATCTTTGAATAGTATAATTTTTCATGTTGGAAACAACTTTTCTTAGGTCTTCTCCAGGATATACATAGGTAACTTTTTTCTTGTTTTCTTCGACTTTGTATAATGGGGGCATTGCTATATATAGATGTCCATTTTCAATAAGTGGTTTCATATATCTATAGAAGAATGTGAGTAATAAGCATTGAATATGGGCTCCATCCTCATCAGCATCGGTCATAATAATTACTTTATCGTAGTTACTATCTTTTACATTAAATTCATTGCCAATTCCAGCTCCAATAGTATGAATTAGGGTATTAATTTCTTCATTTTTGAAGATGTCTTCTAGTTTAGCTTTCTCGGTGTTAATTACTTTTCCTCTTAATGGTAATATGGCTTGGTATTTGCGGTCTCTTCCTTGTTTGGCAGAACCTCCTGCTGAATCACCTTCTACTATAAATATTTCATTTTTGGTTTTATCTTTGCTTTGGGCAGGGGTTAGTTTTCCACTTAGTATTCTTTCTATTTTGTTTTTTTCTAATTTTATTTTTTCATATTTTACTCCACATTCGT
>OLPA01001225.1_pt1 | contig 21971 bp, 30 predicted proteins | sample 1672811 | NCBI WGS metagenome assembly OLPA01 (sample SAMEA3136726, study PRJEB25190) | human gut metagenome | biome: human gut; feature: human-associated habitat; material: faeces | place: Austria | collected 2013
TCAGCAAACAATGCCCCGCAAGTCTCTACGCTGGCATTGCCTGCCATGCAGTGAACGGAAACGGTGTCGATTACGTGGTTGCGCCGCCCGGAATGGTTGGGGGATAATTTGGTGTAGGTCACAAGAGGGCTGTTACTCATCTTTATCTTCCCCTTTTCCGTTGGTCATCTCGTCCAGCATAGATTCTGGAATATCATCTTCTGGATGTACAACAGACAGAGTAGCATTCTTTTCTTCCATAGGAATCCCCCTTTTACTTAAAAAGGTCTGCCAGTGTCTTTGTCTTAGACTTCATGTAGGAACGCTGAATATCATTCCATTCGTCCATTTCCTTTTCCCAGCCGGTCCAGCCCTGCTGCTGCGCATACATGCGGGAGGCAATGTCTACGTCCACGCCCTCTTTCTCGCTGATAGCCTTGATTGCCATGCGATTCGCATAAAAACGATTTGCCATACGAATTCTCCTTCTTTGTCTTTAGTTTTTGTTTGCAGTTTCTTTCTCAACTTCCGGCAGGCCCTTGATACTAACCAGCAAGGACAGTATGCCGGACAGTATGGTGGCCGACAGAACCACCGGCCATTCCACCGCAGAAAGCACCGCTGCCGCCCCAATCGTGGCAATGGCGGTCTCTGCCATGGTCTTGATTGCACGGATTCCAGCTGCTTTCCACCAGGCTTTCCATTTCTCGTTCATCTCTCTCACCTCTTTTCTGCCACGGGGAGCCGTTCCACCTCCGCCATAACGGTAGATAGATGTCCATTTCCCCCCAGTGCTTTATATGCTTGATACATCTCGGACAGATTCTCCTTATCCTCCAAGGCAATTCCCCCATCATGGATGTAGGAGGAGCCGAGATACCGTACCCGGTCGATCATCAATACCTTTTGCGCTTCCACAAGCGCGTCCAGTTTCCCGGACGAATTCTTTTTCTTGGCCCAGTGGTGATTGAGGATCGCTATAATAATCGCGGATAAACCGCTGGACCCGATGGCAATGCCCGCCAGTGTAAAAAGCTGCTCCATATCTATTTCTCCTGTTTGTTACAGGCACGGCAAAGCCCCGGCCTGTTCTCTTGACAAACCGGGGCAGGATGGTATAATGGAAACAGAAAGGGCGCTGCTACTGCGGTTAGCCCTCAAAGCAAATCAAACAAACTTATGTTGACCGTTTGGAAGCCAGCCAAGCGGTCAACACGCTTTTATGGAGAGTATGTAGGCCGCAAAGGCCAAGCATACAAAAAACTTCCAGAGAAAGTTTCCCATCCAAGCATCACCTCCCTTCGCAGGGAAGTGGCTAACCGCCGTCTATGTAACAGCGCCTCTTTCTGACCCCTTTCGGGGTAGGTCCATCATACCATGCTGCGCCGTAGATTGTCAATTTTCGCTGTCCCTTCGCCGGGGACAGCATTTTATTTTTTTACTTCTTCCCAAAATTCCGGGCTCGTCGCCGGGGACCAAGTGTTGGTGTCAATCTTGCTGCGCCAGGTTTTGCCACCAGCGGTGCAGCAGTCCCCTTTGGCGTAGGGGGACGTGGAGAGGACGGTGGAAGGTGTGCCATGCGGAGGAACCGGGACGAATATCCGGGTAGACTCCGCTGTCATAGTCTTGGGTACACTCCCAGGTCTGTTCCCATTCCTTCCCCAGGTCACCTCCGGTGTGAGTGTTGTAAACTTCCGCTGTTTTATGGTTGCCTGGGGTCCAGTCCTCATACAGGCCAGATGCCCGCAGACGCTTGTCGTCACTGTCTACCCCTTCTCCCCTCGCCACCAGTCGGCTCATATAGATTGCAGATGCCAGCGCCTCATACAGTTTGTTTGTATCACTCACAGCATAAGCCCCCGTTCAATCGCTCGTTCCATTTCAGTTACTCTCTCCTCCAGGGTCTTCTTCGGCTCTTCCGGTTCGGGTTTTGGAGGCCTTTCAGTCGGTGTAATACCAACCAATATTCCTTCTTCGATCTCCAGGTTACAGTACGGGCAGCACGACAATACAGTGCTCTCAAGATGAGGAGGAACAGGAATCCATCCGTTGCCATTCCAGTTTTCAGGATATCTGCGGTGGCTCTGGGCCTCAAGACTTTTCGTTTCAATGTTAACAATCGTACTCATTTTAATCACTCCAGAGCAAGGTAGTAATATGATTTATATTGTTGATTCCAATAGATTTCACTGGCATCGCTATCATATGAAACAATAAACCCTTTTTCTGTAATATACATATATTCCTCGGATAATGGGTATGCGCTCGTCTCATAGTCGCAACCAGGTACCATGCACCAAAATGGGGTATCGGTAGTACCAAGATCAATGCGCAGGTTTATATAGCTATGTGGAATAAGTACAACCATAGATGGTTTGAACCCTAACTTTATTTCCCGTCCAGCGGTGTTATCACCGATAAATTCGCCGAAAACAATTTGTTTCCCTGGGTCCCCCAACACCCCCAGATACTCAATGGTGGTGCCTGCGGGGATGGCGGGGGAGCCGGTGACAATTTGATATTGTTCTGCATTGATTGCTACATGCCCTCCTGATACACTGGACTTCGAGAATACAGTATCGTTCGGGAAAAAGACAACTTCATTCGTTGAAAAACGGCTTCCAGTGGTAACTGGACAAGCAAATTTACCTTTAAGGACGTCGCACACGTCTGGGGTATCCCGGCTTGCAAGGATTAGCTGAGTAGGGTTCCCTCCAAGAGATACAACTCCATCGGAATTTACTACAACACTGTCAGAATATCTCCAGTCAACTCCAGTACCATCATTAGTGTTGGACATTCCTAAAGTGACTTTGACTATTCTCCCCAACGCATATCCCGCCTCTTTCGCATCGTCTCCCTCCTGGTAGGCGTTGCGGTTGACAGAGGTTAGGTAGGTGACGTGGGTGCCAGGGGGAACGGCAGGGACTGCACGTACCTCTTGGTATTTGCTGGTATAAATTACTCCACCCAAATAGGTATCTGGTTCTCTACTTATAGTGGCATCGGAAGGAATGAAATAAACATTTCCTGGGCCTGTCTCAAATTCATTTTCACCACCAATAGTGGAAGAAGGATCGCAATAAAAAAAGTTACCCTTTAGATTATTTCCTTTTTGTACAGAAGAATCGTCTGAATTAAGACTGAGAGTTTGTTCCCCATTTATAGTTATTGTTCCATTGTCGTCGACTGTAATTGTTTTTCCGTAATGAAATGACGCTTGCGTCGACGGGGTTTGGGGATAAGTTAATGCTGCTTTTCCTTCTTCAGGCCCAAGAGAATATGTCGCAGGTATTTTTTCATCCGTTTTAACCGTCTTCCTCCACACATGGACGTTGCCGATGTCCGCCAGCACACCAAGAGAAGCACCAACACTGAGGTCCCCTGTCAGTCCCATCTTTTGGGCCGGGGCGGTGTAGTCGCCAACGCCTCGGTCAATTCGATCCCAGTTCTCATTGAGCATCGTTTCTACATTAAACATGTCATCTCCGTCTGTTACCGGAGACTTCTTCAATAGATCTAAATTGGGTGTATAACTTGCCATGGGTTAGCCTCCTGCAAAGTGATTCAGCGGCGTTTCCGCCAACTGTGCCAAGGTCATTTTTTCGTGGACTTCACGGATTAAAAGGTATTGGAATGCGTAATTAAGCACCAAATGCGCCGGGACCGTTCGCTCCAGGGCCTCTTTTAGGGTTTCGATTCCCTCTGGGACGCCTGGACTCCCTAAGAACCGAAGTAGGATGACCCCGGGCGTGTAGCTGGCGATGATTCCGCCGGTCTTCCAGTTGTCGCAAATCGCCTGAACGGTTGCCAAGCTGGGCTTCTGCGCCGCCTGCCAGGCGGCCTGGATTGCTGCCCGCCGGTCATCCAAGGATTTGTTGTCGTCTTGGGGGAGGCCAAGGATTTTTTCATAATATTCGACTTGGGCCCTGTTCAGCAGCGCAAAGTTGTCAAAGCGGGAAACGGCCAGGATTCGTTCCGCCAGCTGATCCAAACTCTCCCCACCGGCCAGGAAGATTTCCTGTACCCACGGATCGCTCTGCACCATCCAATGGAGCTGCCGCAAGGCGAATTCTTTGACGGTCAAGTCAGATGCACCTCCCCCAGCACAGGGGTTTGACGGTCCTCCAGAGGGACATTAGAGGTCCCTCCATTCACCGTCAAATCCTTGTGATCCAGGACCCCTTCCGTGGCATTGATCCGGCTGGTGATCTGGGCATAGCTGACATAGCTAACCCCTTTTGCAAAGGCAATTTCCCGAAGATAATCGGTCAAGTTGGCCTTTACCGCCTCCGTTACTGCGCCAAGTTCTGCCTCTTCCGCGATGGTGACAGACGCGCTCACTGCAATCTCCAGGCGTTCCGCCGTGGTCACTGTACACACCGCTCCAATGGGGGCCTCCCCGCTGCCATCGCCATTTTTGTTGGGATCAATCAGTGCCTGTACCGCTTGGATTACTTCACTGCCGGCAGGCTCCATATTGGGGTCCACAAGACAGACTTCCACGGTATTCGCGCCCAATGCCTGGGGGAAAATCCGAACCCGGCCCACACCGGGCACCGACATGGCCCAGGCGATGTAGGCCTGCTGGTTGCTGCCGTTGTTTGGATTTTGCAGGTCATTGTAATAACGGGCCCGGAACTCCTCATCGCTCTCCGCGTCATAGCCCCCTGTGGCAGCTTCGTCGTTGGTCACCGCGCCAATGCCTGCAATGGTGACTGGCATATAGGTGATCGTGTTGGGGCCCACATTGCCAGATTCTCCACCGACATAGGCGCGTACAGAAAAGGTGTCCCCCGCCGTGTATGTCCCATCCTGGATAGCGTAAAACTCTACGCCGGACGCCGTGGAGAACAGGTTCCCCGCCTGGATGTCTCCACCGCCGGTGACCACCCGCAGGGTGGCTGTGGCATAGGTGGCGTATTTTCGGGAAAGGCCTCTGTGCTGCCGGATGAACGTGTCCAACTCTGTCCCAGACAGATTTTCCAGGTCCAGCTTCTCCTCGGCAACGGCGATGTCACTGTCCAGGGACAGCACCGCGATGGCAAATGCCCGGGTAAAGTCATAGGCCGGGAAGCCTGTGGTTTTCTGGTATCGTTCGCCGATCCCATCCAGCATCTGCTGATGAATCTCTGCTAAGTCAAGGGCCAAAATAGAACACCTCCTGCCGCTCCCCGGAAGGGGTTGTCAGAGAGACCGTCCCCGTGATGGCGTCTCCCTCCTGCTTTAGGTCGCCCACGTCTTGGATGGCCGGGCAGTAAGCCGCGCTCTCTGCCAGCTGCCGCCGCAGCTCTGACAGGAGAAAGCCCTTGGGATACTTTTGCCCGACCAGGGTCTGGGCCGGCGCGCCAAAGTCTGTTGGGTAAATGGAATACCGTTCCCGTTTGGTCCGCAGCACCTGTTGCAGCCATGCCTGGGCCGCCCTTGTCCCGCTGATCTCCACCGGGGAACCCGCCGCCATTTCATAATGCCCGGCCTTCCAGTCAAAGGCAAAGGAGACGCCAAGTACCCCATCGTCTTGGGCGGTCATCTCTTGGCGTTGTTCTTCCGTCTGATTAAATAACATCCGTGACCACTCCTAAAATCAAAATTTTCTGACTGCCCGGCTCTTTGGCAAAGGGATGCCCCAGCAGGGCAACCCGCTGTCCGGCGTGGTAAGGCTCGGCCCCAGGGAGCTGCTGGAGCCGGTCTGCCCGGAGCTGGACTGCCCCGTCGAAGCAAGAGACAATCGTCGGCCCGGAGTAATTCACGTGGCCCTCCTCATCTGTGGTTTGGACCGGGGAGGTCACCTCCCCGGAAAACCAGGCATAATACACTGGATTGTCCCGTTTTTTCAATTCCCGGGCGATGGCATGCTCCCAGCTCATCACTCAGCCCTCCTCATGGTCAGAGTCATCCTATGGGGCGGTCCCAGATCGTGGGTCACTGCGGTCACCCAGAATTCCCCCCGGATCTCCGCCAGGTCCACCTTCATCCGTACCCCGGCCACAATCCGGTCACTGCCATAGGTAGTCAAGGAAAACGTCTCTTTGACCACACTTTTCTCTCGTAACGTGTTTTGGGCCTTGGCAGACGCGGTCACCGTGTCTTGGTCGGAGAAGGTCACCAGGCCCACACGTCGTCCGTATCGCCGCACAGCGGCTGCATCCTCCGCCCTGGCCTGTACCGTGGCGGAGTTATCCGACTCACTGTATACCACGATTTCATTTTTTAGGTCATTGATATCCCAGCCCACCTGGGGGGCGTCACACTCCGTCATCACATCAAAGGGGGCCAGGTTTTCTTCCTGGCGGCAGAATCCCCGGACACAGGTGTCTCCGTAAGACCGGATCACCAGGGTGTTTCCCATCATCCGCGGGAAGTAGGTCACCCCGTTTTCTGCGGTCACCGTCTCCAAAATGTCCTGGACAATGGTAGCTGCGTTGTTTTTCTCCAGGGAATAAACGCTGCTGATTAAGTCCGGGCAGGAAAGACTTGGAATCCCTACCTTGGCGGCCAGTTGGGCAATCGCAGTCTTGGCCGCCACGTTGTCAAACTGGATGATAACGTCATTGGTGGTCAGCAGACGCCCGTTGTCATGGCAGGTGACAGAGAGGGATTCCCGATAGGACCCACTCACCGCCTGTACCTGCCCGGTGAAGACGCATTCCTTGCTGTTGGTGTTTACCACGGAGACATAATCTCCCGGCCGGATTTCCAGGGGCTTAAAATACTTCTCCCCAGTGGCTTGCAGCACCTGAAAGGTCAGCTCCAGGCATACACTGTCAGAATCGTCGGAGAGAGAGGGACTGCCCACCCGGTCCGAGATGTCCAGCACCGTTTTCTTCTCATAGGACTGCCACTGATACGCATAGACATCCGGCAGCTTATACGGGGTGTCCTGCTCATAGACAGTGTAGACCTTTTCGGTCTGGGGGATGTGGATCACGGACTCGCCTTGGGAGGCATTCTCTGTCCCCCCGTCCGAAGTCCCCGCCGGGACAGTGGTGCCCGCCCCGGTGGGCTTGACGCCGCCGTTCCAACCCCAGCCCTGCCAGGCATAGCCGCATCCGATAATGGCGGACACACTCATTTGCTTTACGGTTCCAAAGGCATGGATTACCTGGTTATTCCCAATGTGAAGGCCCACATGGCCATACTGCGGGGAGGTAGGGCTGTCAAAATAGACCGCGGCGCCCACAGGGATATTGGACTGACTGGTACTCACCCGCCAAAGGTTCCGGGCGACTTTCGCGCTGCTGGCAGAGCGCCGGGTCATCCCAGCGCCATAGGCATAGCAATCCGCCACAAATGCCTGGCATTTTCCCTTGTACATGGTAACGCCCAGTTTTTTCTTGGCCCAGGCCACCGCCTGCTCCACTTGCGTTGCCATACGCCGTCACCTCAGTTCTCATAAGGGGAGGGCAGACTGTAATTCCACCGGGTCCCGCCCTGGTATTGGTTTCGGAAATAGTTGTGCTTTCCGTCTCCGGCGTACCACTTGTAAGCCTTGGGAAGAACCCGGCCCACATTGGTCTGCCCCGCCTTTTCCCGGCTCCACCGGTCCAGCACATCCGTGGCCAGCTCCACCAGGTTATAGCCATAGTCGCTGGTGGTGGGGGCGCTGGCGGTGTAGGCAAATTGATTTGCCTGGGTCAGCACCCCTGAAAGGGTATCCCGGAACCCCGCCGCGGCCCCGGCGTCCACCCGGTTCAGCGCCGTCCACCCAATGCAGGCAATCTCCGTTTTGCTCTGGATACCCCGGGATTCGTTCCACATGGTCCGGGCCATCATCACAGCGTCATCGCTGTCGTACTTCTTTTGATAACTGCCCTCGGGAGAGGTCCCCGTATTTTCCTGCCGCTGTGATTCCGTCTGGGTTGCCTCTCCCTTGGCATCTGCCGGCTTCGCCAGCTCCTCCAGGTCCACCGGGATGGCAAACCGATACTCTTTGCAGGAGAGGGTGTAGGCCACGTCCCCGGCCTGATCCCGTCCATATTCAAAGGAGTCCACCGTCACCGGGAGATTGAACAGTTCGGTCCCATCGTTGTCCAGATGGATGGCCCGGAAGGGAATCCGCCGCAGGCGGGCCGCCTCAATGGTCCGCACATAGGCCCACCCATCCGCCACAGACCCGGGGCGCAGCCACGGATAGGGCCGGTTGGGGAAAATGCTGGACAGCTCAAAAGAGGCCAGGTTCATGGTTCCGATGGCTTGTAGCTCATAGTTGACCCCGTCAAAGGTGATATTGTCCTGGTCTCGGGTTAAGGAGATCCCCCCATTGGGGACCACCGGGAAGGGCATTACCATCTCATTATTGTTATAGGACAGGATAAAATCCATTACACAACCCCCTGTGCAGCCATGATTTTCTTGGCGATATACGCGCCCGTCTGTTCCATATACTGGCGGTTTCCGATCACGTTTCCCTGCACGGTAACGTGAACCACGATGGAGGTACCGCCCTGGGACTTCTTTGCCACATCATGGGGAATAATCCGGGTCCCGTTGGGCAAGTCCACAATTTCTCCCCGGCCGCCCTCATTGATCCGGGTGGGACCGCCTGGGAAGTATGGGGTGCCGGTGGCATGACCACTGGCGTCACCCACAAAGAATCCCTTGATTTTGCCCCCTATACTGGCAACCCCATCTTTCACTTTGTTGAACAAGTCCACCAAAGGCTGCAAAAATCCCTTGATCTTTTCCACAATACTGGAGACCTTTTTTCGGATGGTCTCAAAGGCGGAGATAAACTTGTCCTTAAGGGAGACGACAGCATCCTTGACCGCCGTAAAAACCGTTTTGATCCCATTGCCCAGCTTATTGATGGCGTTTCGGAAGGTCTCACTGTTGTTGTACAAAGACACAAACCCAACAACCAGCAGAGAGATTGCCGTCATAATCAGCGTCGCCGGGCCTCCGGTCAGAGCTGTAATTGCGCCGCCAACCCCCTTGATTACTGTGATGGCTGTTTTCGCCGCGCTCACGAATGAGATGATATTCGTGGCAATGCTTGCGATAACAGAGAGGGCAGAGACAGCTGTCACGATCTTAAAAATCAAAGGGATCATCGTTCCGGCGTTCTGTACGATATAGGACAGAACCGGCTGGATATACCCCCATACTGTGGAAACGCCATTTTGAATCTGGGTCAACGCCTGCGTCACTTTCGGGGCAAACTGACTGACATCAAGGCTCTCCAGCTTTGCTTTGAATGCCTCCGCCTTTTCCATGATCCAAGCCAGGGCGGACCCGCTTCTGACCCCGCCCTCCTCAGTAGCCCCGGCCAACTCGAACAGTTTATTTTTTGCAATGACACTGGCCTCGCCCAGGGCGCCGGTCACCTTCTGCATGGCCACCTGGTTGGCTCGTGACTGAACCAGGGCCTTGTTATTGGCGTAAAAAGCGTCGGCAGCCTTTTCGTAGGTAGCGCCCAGAGTCTCCATGATTAGTGTGTTCCGGGTTCCCTCATTCCCAGCTGCCACCAGCTTCTGGTTAAAACGGTCCTCGCTGATTCCGGCCCAGTTGAGCGCGTCGGCCAGGACGCCCGTCACCTTTCCCACCTTCGCGGTTTCGTTGGCGGATTCAATCAGTCCCTCAATGGGCAGAGCGTCTCCAAAGGTGCCAGAAACCCCCGCGGCAATCCGGGTCCACTTGGTCACGTCAGCCTCGCTTTTGCTCAGCTTTGCCAGCAGCTGGCTGGCCTCTGTGGCGGTATCGGTGTCCCCCAGAATTTTATAAAATTCTTTATAACTCGTCTGGGCCGCCGCCGCGCTGTATCCTGCCGCTTGATACGCGGTGTTGAGCTTCCCCATGGCCTTGCGGTACTCCTCTGTCGCATCTCCCAAGGCGACAAATCCAGCGGTCAAACCGGCAAAGGAAAAACCAGCCAGGGCGGCGCCGGCTTTCCCGATGTTTTTGACCACACTGGTAAAGCCCGTTTGCACCGTTTTAGAAAATCGCATGGCGGAGCTGGCACATTTGTCCATGGCCCGCTTCTGCTCTTTGGTCACCTTTCCGGCCTTCACCAATTTGGAAGTGAACTGATCGTTCATCTTCAACAGAATATTAACGGTTTTTGTTGCCACGGGTGAAAGCCTCCTCGACATATTCTAATTCCAGCATCCAAGCACAGCGGAGGAAGGCCAGCTCCATGGGCCGCAGGCTGACCAACTCCCGCAGGGGATATCCCTGGGTTACAAAGTGGGCGATGGTAGCCAGGTCCGCATCGCCCCGGATTAGTTTTTTACTTCTTCCTCTGGGGCACTGTAAAAAGAAGTGATTGCTTCCGTCAGCGCATTCATACCGTCCAAATCGTATCCAAACACCTTTGCAATCACCTCGTGGGGTTCTTGGCACCCGTAGGCATCTTGCAGCTGCCGGTCATGGAAGAGAGGACAGCAGGCGTAGATCATGGCGCACTGGGCATCCAGCATGGCCGCGCCATCGCCGTTGCTATTGCCCAGCTGAAACGAATACTCCAAAAACTTGCTGGGGTCCATGGGGACGACCTCCACCTCGCCGCCCAGTCCAGGGATAAAGACCGACTTGCTCACAGGTTTGCCTTTCTGGGCCTGCTGCTCTTTTCGTGCCAGCAGTTCCTCAATGGTTAAAACCGCCATAAAAATCCTCCTTTACTCAATCAGGTCCAGGAATTCAAAGGACCCCGCGGTAAAGGGGACCTCTTCCTCCAGGACAGTCTTGTTCTCAAACTGTAATAAGGTGATCTCATCCAGATGCACATCATACAGCGCCACCCGCTGGGTCCCGTCACTCTGGGGGTCTGCCAGGGAAGCGACAATTTTCATCTCCGGCAGGTCCCCGCTCATAATCGCGGTCTGGTATTTTTTCAGGATGTAACTGTCGAATTTGTGCAGCGTCATGGTCCCGGCGATGGAATACCCCATATACCGCTTCTTTTGACCAAAATCGCCGTTGATGTCCAAATCTTCATAGTCAATGGTGGCTTTGGCCTCAAAACTTTTCACATTGGCCATCAGGTCCCCATCCACCCAGGCCCGGCCAGAGGTCCCGCGGATTACTTTATTGCTATTGAATTTTCCCATGCTGCGCCTCCTCTCAGCCCATGGTAAAGACCATCTTCATGTCTTCCATGGCGTCCAGCACATGGGCCTGGGCCGCCACAAAGACCTGGGAACGGAAGGTCTTCTTTTTGACCTGAGCGTCACTGAGTTCCGCGGTAGAGGTTCCCGCCCCTTCCCAAGCCACCCGCATGGCGGCCACATCCACCGCCACAGAGATCCCGCTCTCCCGGTCAATGACATCCTCCTCCGCCAGGGTTTGCAAATAGGTGGAGATATCAGAGACAAAGAGGGCCTGGTTGTCCGCCGTGTTCTTTTTCTTGCCCAGGTAATACGTCTTAAAGGTTCGGATGATATCCTCCTGAATCAGGTCCATGGCTTCCACCACTGTGATTTTCTTCATATCTTCCGTAAGGTCCCCGGTGATGGTCTGGAGAGTATTTACACCCCGGGCAACGCGGATGACATCATCGTCCTGGAACAGGCACAGGCTGCCGCCGTCAATGGCAGCATCCAGATCGGCCACAGGCTCCACCCCGGTAAGGTCGTCCAGAACGGCATACGTTACACTCTGGTCCATGGGGCAGGCCGCCAGAACCCCAGCGATCCGGGGGAGGTATTGGTGAATATCAATGGCCGCAGCTTCCCCTTTTGGGGTGACCTTCGTGTTGGCCACGCTGACGATGTGCATATCATCTGCGGATTTCTGCGCAGCCACCAGGGCCTTTGCCTTGCGGACCCGGCGGGGCGTGTTGATTCCTTTGATATACGTCACAAGCCCCGCCTGGAAGGCCGTGGGCACCGCGCAGACCCAGTTGTAGGCCAGGTTGTCCAAAATGGTTTGGGCATCTGTCATAGAACCCTCCCCACCGACACGAACCACTGTTACCTGCCAGGGGCCAGCCAAAAAGGCCCGGGACAGCGCTTTGTAGTTCGCCGCAGTGAACTCCGCTTCGGAAACCTCCTCCAACGCGGTGTAGGTTTTGTGGGTCCATTCCGCGGTGTCATCCTGAAGGATGACCGCCAAAATGCCCCTGGTGGAACGGTTGGTGGCGGTGGCCGCCAGTTTCTTGAATTCCACGGTAATTGTGGGTAATCCCATTGTCTCAGTCCTTTCTTATGGTAAGTTCTTCCATGAACTCCTTTGTCACGTCTATTTCCGGCCGTATCTGGAAAATATCCACATCAAATGAAGTAATCAACGTCATTTCATTCCGTCTCAGATCAAAGTCCACTTCCTCTGGGTAGAGAAAGAATGTGCTACTGATGGGGATGGGATTTTCCAGCGTCTCTGCCAGGGATGCCTGGGCCTCCAGCAGGCCCAACCAACCGTCCCGGGTACGGGGGCCAAACCGGATGATCTCAATGGAGTAACTATCGTGCCGCAGACCGCCCTCTAAGGATGTCTGCATCAGCGTGGGCTGCACGTAGGTACAGGGACGATCAAAGCCCTCTGTGATGTCCTTGGTGATGGGAGGAGCCCCGAAGACCCGCTCCACCAGCTCCGAAACCGCCCGGATTACATCAACAATGTCCGTCATAGGCCAAATCCTTTCGAGATCAAATCATCCACGAAACCATCCACGTCTCCCGTGAGGGTGGCGGCGATCTCCGGCGCGGCTTTCTTCAACGGGTACTTTCCAGGGACGAACTTCTCTGTTTGGGTTCCATTCACCCAGAGGACATGTCCATACTCAATGAGATGGGCATGGGGCGCATTGTTCTTCACCCGGACCTGATAGCTGCCCTTATATTGATAGACCGAACCTCGCTTAATGCCGCGGATCAGATTGCCCGTCTTCTTTTTGGTGGCAGCCCGGGTCTTTTTTCGTAGGATACCGGCCCCTTTGTTCCCCTCTTTTTGGAGGAATCGTTTGACCTCCTTCGGATACAGCTTCTCCGCTGTGCGGTACATGTTTTGAGCCAGCTCTTCCAAATCTTTGGAATTAAACGTTGCTTCTGCCATCGCCTCTCACCTCGCAGAACAGTTCCAGCGTTTCATGCCGGAGATAGGGGTCCAGAATATACAGAATGTCATAGGGTTCGCCGCCGATCTCCAGCCACATATCCGCTGTGATCCCAGGCCGGTAACGGATGGTTACCTTGTGGGTGGTCCGGGAGAGCACGGTTTCCGCCGGCCGGCCAGTCAGCAGGCTCCCGGTCTGGGGGGTCACCCCACACCACACGACAGCCACCGTCTTCTCCAACACGGGGTACTGTCCCAGGGCATCCTTCTCCTCGGCGGGGGCCAGACGCTTGATGGCGGCCCGGCTGCGCAGGTCCGAAGCCAGGTTCACCCGGTAGGCCATGATAATCCCTCCAGGGCCCGGGCAGCGGTCGCCCGGAGTTTCAGCTGGACAATGGCGTTTCGGATACCCGGGATCTCCCCGGGAGCGCCGGATTCTGTTAGCCCCCTGTGGTCATAGTAGTGAAGGACCAGCGCCTTGACCGCCAACAGATAAAGGGGTTCCTCTGCCTCGGGTTCCATAACGCCCGCGCCCTCCAAGTAATCCTTCGCCGCATCCACCAGGGAGAGGAGGAGGGCATCTTCCTCCTCTCCATCCACCCGGCAATAGGATTTGACCGCGTCCAGAGAAATGTTCATGGGTTAGCCTCCGCTCTTGGGCAGGGTGGCCACCACAAAGCCATCCTTGACAATCAGGTTGCCGCCCACCATGACATCTCCCAGAATCGCGTTCATCCGCTCCACCGCCTTGACGCTCTCATCAATGCGAATGGAGTAGTCACCAAACAGTCCCAACTCAAAGTTCATGGGGTCGCCGTAAATCATGGTCTGGATATCCGAAGCCCCAGCCTTTGAGGCAGAAAGAGAGGTCAATGCGGAACCGATGGTATAAGGAACGATGAGGCCACCGTCCAGAATGCGTCCCGTGTTGGCGTTGGCCGGGTCCGGGACAATTTCATAGACCCGGTTATCGTCCGCGTTCCGCAGTGCGCCGATGGCCGCCAGGTCTGCCTTGGTAAGGAAAAGCCGGGCATTCCCGCCGACCTCTTCATCACTGCCATAGGCGAAAACAATGTTGTCCAGGAACCCCGCCTCAATGGAAGAAACATTCACCGTCTTAAACAGTGCCGCCCCAGCAGTGTCCTTGGCGGTCTTGATGCCATACATGTCAGGCGTTCCCTGGCCGTCCCCGTTGTAGATCAGCTTTGCCACAGCCCGGCGCAGGGAGCGCATGGCAATGGAGCGAATTTTTTCCTCATAGGCAACCGGCGTCAGTCTGGAAAGGTTCCGGTCCACAAAGGTAGTCACGGTGGCCTCATAGGGGGCAATCTTTGCCGCGGAGAAAGTGGGATCGGAAGCCGTTCGCGCTGTGCCTGCCGTGGTGGTCACTTTGCCGGTCTGCGCTTCCATGTCAGAGAGCAGCAGGGGCTCCAGAATCGCCTGGCAGCCGGTGAGATCCTGCACATAGACCTGGTCTACAATGCTGGAAACCCGGGCCACATTGTCATGGATGGTGGAGCCCACCCGGGTGGGTTCCACCAGGGTGCCGGTGCCCAGGGTGGTGCTGTTGCGGATCGTAAGTCCCAGGGCCGCTCGAACCTCCTCGGGAGAAAAGGTAATGCGGCCGCCGTTTTTCAGCGTCTCCGCCCGGTCCTCCGCCCGCTCCCTGGTCTCCCGATCCAGGGGGGCGGGTCGGGGCGCTGCAAACTTTTCCTCCTGTGCCAGCAGAGCCTGATACCCCTCAATTTCCGGGTTCAGCGCGGCGGCGCTGGCGGTCAGTTCCTTTCCCTTTTCCACCTCTCCGCTGGAAAAGGCATCGTCCGCCTGCTGAATCAAGTCCGCCCGGCGGTTCATGGCGTCCATGTATTTCTGTCTGGTAGAATCTTTCATTGTCTGCCTCCTATAAATCTGATTTTTTCCAATTCCAGGCGGGCCTTCGCCGCTTGGAGGTCTTCCGTATTTTCCGAGGCGCTTGCCTCGCCTCTGGCCGGGGCCTTTCCCTGGGCCACCAACTCCGCATACCGCTGCCGCAGCTCCGCGGCTGTCGGCCGCCCCACAGCCGCCAGTGCCCGAATGCCGTGGCACACGCCCCCCGCGCTGTTCAGAATGGCCGCGGGGTCAATCTCCTCTTCCCCTACAATCTTGTCCACCAGTCCCAGGCCTTTGGCCTCGGGAGCGGTCATCCAGGCCGTGGTGCGCATCAAACGTTTCAGCTCATCCCGGCTGGACCGGGGGCCGGCCTTGATGGTGTAGGCGTTTAGAATGGACTCGGTAATGGAGTCCAGGACCCCAATACTCACCTGGTGGTCATACCGGTCTCCCTGAGTCCCCATGGAGGGCAGGTGGATCATCACCTGGGCCACCGGGGAGGCATGGACCTCTTGGCACCCTAACATCACCACAGAGGCCGCCGAAGCGGCCAAGGACTGCACCTCCGCCACCGTCCGGCAACCAGCGGACCGAAGCACGCTGTACATTTCAAACCCGGCGAAAACCGACCCGCCGCCGGAGTTAATTTCCAGGACCAAGTCTTCTCCCTCGGGGTTCTCTTCCACTGCGGTACGAATCGTCTGTGGAGAAAAGGCCGGGACCTCAAAAAATTGGTAGAGCCAGAGGTCCTGATCTCCCACCACTTCACCATTTAACTGCTTTCTCACATTCCACCTCCGCTACGCTGTTTGCTTAATTCCTTCCAGTCCTCCAAGGGGACGTAGTTGAGGGAGGCCTTTCGGCTCTCCCCACCGGGGACGTTGGGCATATCCTCGTGGGTCAAAACATCGTTGACGCTGTACGCGCCGATCTCTGTCATCGTGCGGTACCAGTTCCCGCGGCTGGCAAAGTCCCCCCGCAGTTCCACCATCATGTTCAGGTGCAGTTCCAGGCCCGCCTTTCGCTGGTGGGGCAGCAGGAGCTTCCAGGTCTGTTCCTGTTCGTATTGGTTGATGGTGGGCTGTAAGGTCCCCACCACATACTCAATGGCGTTTTGCTCATTGGAGCTGTAACTCTGTTTTCCCGCGTTGACTTTATAGGCCGGGACCCCAAAGAAGTTGCAGATATCCAGGACCGTGACATCGTGGTTTTCCACATACTTGGCATCCGCCATGGTGGCGGAGATGGGGGTGTAGGTCAACCCATGGTCCATAATTGCGATTTTGTACGCCTTGTCTGGGCCGACGTGAATTCTCTCCCACTCTTTCCGCAAGGCATCCTTTTTTAGGACGCCTGTGTTTTTCCCAGACCTGTCCTTTACGTAGCCTCCCAGGTCCGCCTCTGTACTCAGGACCCCAGAGGGCTGGCCTCCGTTGGCGTAGTAGCTACCCTGATATTCCTGGGCGCTGAGTCCCGCCCCAATCACCTGGGCCGCCCGCTGGAGAACGGAAATGCAGTGCAGGCCGTCCCGGGTGTAGCCCTTGTAGTGCAGGACATCCTCTGATGGCAGCCGCATCCGGCCGCCGTTGTAGGGATGGGTCACGTCATACCAGACCCGCCCGGTGGTGTCCTGCCAAGGGCTCACCAGTTCCGCCGGGAGAGGAATCAACTCCACCGGGGCCATGGAAATGGGGTCCCGGAGCACCCACTCATAGGCATTTCCCCTGGTGAGCCGGTTAATCTCCAGCATCTTCCGCCGGATGAAAGGGGTCATGGCCTCATTGGGCCGGAGATTCAGAAGCTCCAGCACCGGGGGATAGACCCGCTCCCTGGTGGTACTCACCATGGCGTAGGAGGGCATCTTTCCCATGGAATCGGAGAGCACTTCCAAACACCGGTTGACTGCCGCCAGCTTCATGGCCGCAGTCTCCCCGCTCTGGACCACACCGGTCAGCCCCACCGCGTCCAGCGTGACCGCGTTGGTGGGGGCTGTCGGGGTCCCTCTGGCCGGCCGCCGGACCAAAGCATCTAAAATCATAGGCCGTCACCTTCCTCTTCTCGGGGCTCCAGACTGGAGCGAAGGAGAACCCCCGCCACCGTCATTTCTGCCCCAGCCACACAGACCGCCAGAGGGCCGTGGCCCGCCAGGGCGATCCCCACCACAATGGCGGCCAGGCCCAAAAGAAAGATCACATCTGCCAGCAGGCTGAGGAAAAATCGTTTTCGTTTCATAGGCTTCCTTTCTGCCCCCTTCGGCCCTCTCCCGGGTGCCGGACAAAGCCCGGCCCCAGGCATACCAAAAAAGGGAGGAATCTCATGGGGGTGGGTACCGTAACCACCCGGGAGAAGGCCGAATCAAAGGGTAAATGTACCGCTGGCCAGAGCAGCGGACAGGTCATGCTTGTCCCGTTGAACCAGTGCCCGGGCCAAGGCGTTCATAGCCGCGGCCACGGGGTCGATCCGTTCGGTGTCGTCTTTGTGTTTCTTAGAGAGTTTGATATCTCCATAGTTGTTCTGGACCTCAATGGCATTGGCCAGGCACCAAAGCAGAAGAGGGGATTCTTCCAGGACAAGCAGCCCTTGCAGCAGCAATTCCCGGAACGTCTTTACCGCCAGGTTTTGTCCGGCACAGGTCTGGGAAATTTCCACGCAAAAGTCCTCGTTGTTCCGTTCCTCGCAGAGACGGATGGCCAAATCTGTGGCGTTGTGCCCGTCATAGTCCACCTCCAGGACCTCCCAATCGTGGTCCGCTTCCCCCTGGCTGATCCAGTTGTCCACATAGCCGTTGTCCGTCACATCCCCTGGGGTAAGGGTGCAATACCCCGCCTTGGCCCAGGAGAGATAGGGGACTCGGTCACTTTGCTCGTGCCGCTGCGCCCCATTTTCCGGCATGAATCCATGGGCTTTAACGGCCACCCGGCCATCCTCCAGCAGGAACACGGCAGCCACCCCGGACAGGTCGATCCGCTTTCCCAGGTCAAACCCGCACCAGCAGGCCAGCCCGTCCGTCAGTTCAGCAAATGCCTCCCGGGGGATCATGGCCTCCCGGGCCAGCCTCATGCAGTGTTCATCCAAATAGCGGTTGACGCTTCCGGTCTGCCACTGACACATCCGGCGGGTGAGGAACTTCCGAATTTTGTGTGGGTCATTGGACCCATACGCCGCGGTATGTTCCGCTTCGATTTGGTCCAGAAGATACTTGCTGTATTGGTTCGGATACCGCAGACACGGATTCGCCCACAACCATAGGGACTTGTTATGGGGGTCCTCTCCCACCGGGAGCTCCCGGATCATGACAAAATAGGTTTCATCCCGACGGTCCCCATCCAAGATTTGCTTGGCATAGGTCTCTTCCGTATAGCAAGGTTTGCTCTGGGCGTCGTCGCCTGCGGTGGTAATCACATCCAAAAGGGACTGGGGCCGCTTGCCGAAAGAGTCCACACCGATCTCATAGATCTCTGAGGTGGGGTGGGCATGGTATTCGTCCACCACAAAATAGCTGGGTGCACCAGAGTCCTTGTTCTTGGTGTCCTTGGACAGGGCCCGCATATACCCTCCTCGGGTCTTGTGAACCACCGGGTTGGATCGGGGGATGATAAGCCGTTTGGCAATGTTCGGGCTGGCCTGGGCAATTTTTTTGGCATCTCCAAAGACCCGCATGGCCTGCCCCCGGTCCACGGCGGCACAATCAATTTCCGGCTCCATCTCAAAAACTGCCGCTTCCGGTTGATAGGGTGGGTACATCACGTCCCCGCACATGTGATAAAGGGCCTGCCCGGATTTTTCCGTGGACTTAAAATTTCCTCGGGCCCGCTTGTTGTAGGTCCGCTTAAACCGCCGGGCCCCGTCCTCCTTATGGACCCAACCATAGGTGCAGCCCAGGTCAAACACCTGCCAAGGCTGGAGTTGGATGGGCTGGCCATGCTCTACTCCCCGGGTCTGGATACACTGCCCAAACCACCGGATAATCCGGTCTGCCCGGGTGGTATCAAAGACATAGGGGAAATCTTCCGTCCCCTGGCGCTTGAGGTCATCCAAATGCCGCTGGCAGGCCTTGATCTCATAGGGGCAGCACAGGTCGTGGAGCCTTCCCCGGGTCACTTGCTTGGCATAGACGCTGACAGGATGGTGTAGGCCGTTCTGCTTTCTGACAGCCATCTCAGTCTCCAAACAGATCTCCGTCCGGGTCCAACTGGACCGCCTGGGCCGCTCGCCTCCGGGCCAGCCGCACCCGGGCCTCGGGGGTCATCCCCAGTTTGTCCGCAAAGGAGAGCAGGATTTTTTCATGGGCCTGGAGCTTGGAAAGAATGGTGTCTAACTTATTCACCAGTTCCAGCCGCTCACCTGGGGCCTCAGTCTGTTCCATCTCCGCCATCAGCGTCCGGCATAGGGTGTGGAGGGAATCCCGCCGGGAGAGAGCTGCGCAGTACACCGCCAGCATCTCTCCATCCAGGTCATCCAGAATGGCAAGGCCCTCCATCCGCTCCAGAATGGACTTCCAATACCGTTTGGCCGCCGGGTCTTTGTTCAGGGTGCGGGGTGGCTTGGGGCTTCCTGCCCGGTCCGGCAGGATGGCAGCTTCCGCTGCCTGCCTGGCCTGAAGCTCCGCCTTGGTCTGGTGTTTTTCTAAATTTTCACTTCGCTTTACGTTGGCTGGCACAGGCAAAACCTCCTTTCCAAATTCTCCATGGGGGACTTTTTCTCGCAAACGAGGATGCAGCGAGGTCTGGGGAGACCCCCCAAAAACTTTTCCGACCCGGGGGGAGGGCCGCGGCTTTGCCGCCGTGCCTGCGCCCGCAGGTGTATGCACACACACTCGCCCACACCCGGCCGCGCAGGCGTAGCTTTCCGCGGCGGCGCCCCATCAAGACTGGCCCCCTTTCCCCCTGCTTTCTGCTTGTTCCCGGGCGGTCTTCTGGTCGTGGTGGAACTTGCACAGGCTCTGGTGATTGGCCGGACTGACAAACAAGTCCCAGTCTCCACGGAAGGGGATGACATGGTCCACCACCGTAGCGGGGGTGCGCCACCCCTTGGCCGCACAGACCCGGCAGAAAGGTTCCCGCAGCAGTTGTGCCGGGCGCAGTTCCTGGGTCCAGATGGCCTTGGAATACCAGCTGTGATAGGCCCCGCTGGCCCCTCTCCGGCTCTGTCGGGGGGCAGGCCGATGCTTGGGGCACCACCCGTCCCGAGTCAGTTCCGGGCATCCTGGATGCCGGCAGGGTTTTAGGCTTCGCTTCGCCATGGGCTGTCACCTCCTGGAGATATGCAAAACAAAAAGCCCGTACCAACAACCTACGCTTCTCGCGTGGATTATTGGCACGGGCACTCATGGCACTGGCACGCTTCGATGTTTACGATGGATTCTTTCCGGCATCGCTTGCAGTAGACTTGGATTTTCTTTCCCCTTGTGTCTGGGTAAATCCGCAAGACTTTGCTTCCCCCGCATTTGGGGCAGATCAACCAGCCGTTTCTCACTGTCAACAGTTTACCATGTTTTTCCGTTGTTCGCAATACGTTTCCCTCCTTTTTTACGCTGTTGTCTAAAGCAGCGCCTATATTTCAAGTCTATGTCGCGCGCGCACGCGCGCGTTATTGTATGTATACCGCGTGATATAGGCAGCGTAGTGGTACGCGCCAAAGGGATTCCTTGTGCAATTTTCCTCAGCCCAGGTAGCCTGGTTTGGCACGGGGATATTGCCATCCTCTGCCCTCCATTTCTCCACCGCCGGCAGCTTCCCATAGAGAGACCGAGAGGCCACCCAGGTTCGAGCCCCCAAGGGGATCACCCATCCATCATGCCGTTCTTTGACCAAGTAGCGCGCCATCCGGCGGAAACTGTCCTCCGGGCCCTGGAGCAAGGGTTCCCCGTCCACAAACCCTCCGGGCCACAGGAAGCGAACCTCTTCCAGGGTAAAATCCGCATCCCGCAAAACCAAATGGATGTGGAAACGCTTGTCCCCATGTCGGCCCTCTATCGCGTAGACATAATCAAAAGAATCCTTCCGCCACCGGCGCATAGCGCCCAGGAAGTTCCGCCAAACCTGGCGGACCCCCTGGAAACTGTGGGGCAGCTGGGCATCATTAAAAGTCAGTGTGTAGACCGTCGCCCCCCAGCCGAACAGGCCAAGCATCAGTTCCAGACGGTCCTCCGGGGTTCGTCGGAATAGGGCCCCTTTGGTCATGCTGAGGAGCTTCTGTTTCTCCCGCTGCACACTGGGCAGATCCCCCTTCCGCAGTGTGGGGCGCTGGTACCGGCATTCCTTGACCAGCGGTCCGGCCCTTTGTCGGACACAAATCCAGGTAGACATCAAGGGATCAACTCCCATCTCGCCTATTCCACTTTTCAGTGATTGCTTTTATTGCCTTGCCCATATCAAAGCAGCAGTTTGCCATAGGATTTGCGTAAATGCGTGTTTCCAAGCCGCACTTTGTGCATACAATAGAAAACTCTGCCACTGTAACCATAGTGTTCAATTTGCAGAGCACTACTTCTCCGCCGCAATGCGGGCAATTCTTTAGTTTAATCATTTCCGCCCTCCCCGTCGTGGGTGTTACCGCAAACACCTTCACTACAAAATCCATTAAGTGGCATAGCTTTCTTACCGCACCAAACATAGCCAGACCCACCTTGGGTCGCTTTTTCGCATTCTCGGCAATAGCACCCGCCAGCGACATGGACGGGGTCAATGATTGGCTGCTCGTCTATAATCTGGGGGATGAATGCTTCTCCCCAATTACTCATTATAGGAAGTTTCTTTAATTGCTTTTTCAGTTCATCAGTATCAATCAGTCTCATGCTCATCTTCACATTTCATCGCTCTATCAAAACAATCTTCACACCACGGTTTCCCGTCCACTGTGCAGATTATTTCTTTTATTTCCCCACATTTTGCGCATTTAACCTCATGCTTATCCTCCTGGCCCATGCGAACGCCATAAGAGCAATAATCCGTTTCGCTAATTTTCATTCCGGATGCTGGGCAAATCAGAAAACCTTTCTTGTTGGTTTTTGCGTCCTGATAATATTGGCAATCTTTACAGAGCACCACCTCCGCAACGTCGGCGGCGGGGACAGCAGATAGAGCGTCCCGACACCTTCTTGCAACCAGCTCATCGCAATCATCATGCATCTCATA
>OLPA01001228.1_pt1 | contig 21953 bp, 15 predicted proteins | sample 1672811 | NCBI WGS metagenome assembly OLPA01 (sample SAMEA3136726, study PRJEB25190) | human gut metagenome | biome: human gut; feature: human-associated habitat; material: faeces | place: Austria | collected 2013
AAGCCGGTGAAGGTGCTGCTGCCGGTGAACCTGCGGACCCTGTTCCCCAGCCGCAGTCTGCGGAACTTTGCCTCGTATATCACCCCGGAGATCGATCCCCGCACCGGGGACTATACCTTCTCCGAGATCTGCGCCGCCGTGCACCACCGGATGGGCCTGGAGAACAACACCCACACCCTGCGCTCCAAGTTCGCCGCCAATGTGGCCAGCGAGAAGTCCCCGGTGCTGAAGGTGATGCCCCTGTTCATCAAGAACATCGCCATGAAGGCGGTGTTTAACGCCGTGGGCGAGCGGAAGTCCTGCCTGTGCCTGTCAAACCTGGGGGCGGTGGAGCTGCCGGAGGCCATGGCCCCGTATGTGCAGAGGCTGGACTTCATCATCGGCGTTCAGGCCGCCGCGCCCCACGACTGCGGTGTGGTGTCCTGGAACGGGACCATGTATATCAACTGCATCCGCAGCATCCAGGAGCCGGAGCTGGAGCTGCATTTTTACCGGGTCCTGCAGCGGCTGGGTCTGCCTGTGAAGGTGGAGAGCAACCGCCGGGGCCGGGGATAAGGGAAAGGAGTGTCCGATATGTATTGCATCAATTGCGGCGTGGAGCTGGCCGACAGCGAAACCGTGTGTCCCCTGTGCGGGACCCGGGTGTTTCACCCGGATATGCCCCGGCAGCAGGGGGAGCCTCCCTTTCCGCCGGACCCCATGGGCCATCCCGAGGAGGTGAACCGCTCCGGCGTGCTGTTTATCCTGACCATGCTGGCGGTGCTGCCCATCGTGATCTGCATCCTGTGCGACTGGAGCGTCAACGGGGCCATCCTGTGGTCCGGGTACGCCGCAGGCGGCGTGGCGCTGCTGTACATCCTGGCGGTGCTGCCCCTGTGGTTCAGAAGGCCCAACCCGGTGATCTTCGTCCCGGCGGACTTTGTGGCCATCGGGCTGTATCTGCTGTATATCAACTTCGCCACCGGCGGACACTGGTTCCTGACCTTCGCCCTTCCGGTCACGGGGACCATCGGGGTTCTGGTGACTACGGTGGTGACGCTGCTGCGGTATCTGAGCCGGGGGCACCTGTATATCTTCGGCGGGGCGCTGATAGCCGGAGGCGGCCTGGCGGTGCTCATCGAGTTCCTGCTGAACCTGACCTTCGGGCTGCATCACACGTTCATTTGGTCTTTCTATCCCCTGGCGGCGGGGGTGCTGCTGGGGGCCATGCTGCTGATCATCGCCGTGTGCAAGCCCCTGCGCCGGTCCCTGCACCGGAAGTTTTTCCTGTAAGGCCATGGGCGAGATGTGCGCATCCTGCGTGGAGCTGGTGACCTTTGATCAGCTGCGCCAGCGGTATCCCCAGCTGGAGCAGCACCGCATTGCCCCCTCCGGCGGCGCCTTCTGCCGGGCGGAGCGGCTCAAGGGCGGCGGGGCCGCCGGGACCTATGCCATGCCCCGGCCCATGGCCCCCACCGGCGAGAAGCACTTTTTCGGATTCTATCTGACCCAGCGGCGGCTGCTGCTGGCGGAGGACGGGGAGTTTTTGCGGGGCCTGGCGGACGACCTGGAGGCCGGGACCCCGGCCCAGGCTCTGGCGGAGCTGTTCACCCGGCTTTTGCAGGAGGACATGCCCACCCTGCAGAAATACGAAAAGCGGCTGACAGCCCTGGAGGAGGCCCTGATGCAGGACCAGGCTCAGGACCTGGACAAGAAGCTGTTCCGCATCCGCCGGGAGCTGTCGGTGTTCGCGGCGTATTATGAGCAGCTGGACGACCTGTTTGCGGTGCTGTCGGAGGAGACGGAGGAGGGCGACCCCCACGCCTCCCGGCTGTTCGACCACCTGACGGGCCGGGCCCAGCGGCTGCTGTCCGCCACGGAGCAGGAGAAGGAGTACGCCTTACAGCTGCGTGAAATGCACCAGACCCAGCTGGACATGCGGCAGAACCAGATCATGAAGATCCTGACCATCGTTACCACGGTGTTTCTGCCCCTGTCCCTGATCGCCGGGTGGTACGGCATGAACTTTGTGAACATGCCGGAGCTCACCGCCCGGCACGGGTATCTGACCGTGTGCATCGTCAGCGCGGTGTGCATTCTGGTGGAGCTGGTGATCTTCAAGTGGAAAAAATGGCTGTGAAGCAGCCGGGCATAAAACTTCATGCACTGTGCGGCGCACCGCGAAAACAGGCAAAATCTTCTGTGCATGAAGTTTTGTGCATCATTCCCGGTTGCCCCGAAGGGGCGAGGGAATGGCACATTCTATTTTTTGCTATGCTTTTGCATAGCAAAAACGCGGGACGCACCGGAATAACCCGGCGCGTCCCGCGTTTGTCCTGCATGAAATCAGTCCTTCCGCCAGACGGAGGGGGACAGGGCCACCAGCATGGGATAGATCTCCAGCCGCCCCATCAGCATGGCCGCCGACAGCAGCAGCTTGGACAGGACGGAATACCCGGCGTAGCTTCCGGCGGGGCCCACGGCCCCCAGGCCCGGACCCACGTTGTTGAAGCAGGACACCACCGCCGACAGGTTGGTCTCCAGGGAGAAGGGCTCCCCGCTGAGGCACAGGAAGGTAATCAGGATGCACAGACAGTACAGGGCGAAGTAGATGCTGACGCCCCGCTGGACCTCGCTGCTCAGGGCCTTGCCGTCGCAGCGGACGGCGGTGACCCGCCGGGGATGGACCAGGCGGTTCACCTCCCGCCGGATGGTGCGCAGCAGGATCATGGCCCGGGACACCTTCAGGCCGCCGGCAGTGGACCCGGCGCAGCCGCCAATGAACAGCAGGGCGAACAGGATGGCCCGGGACAGTCCCGGCCACAGGTCAAAGTCCGCCGTGGCATAGCCGGTGGTGGTGAGGACGGAGCTGACCTGGAACGCCGCCTGCCGCAGGCAGGTGCCCAGACCGCCGTACACCCCCCGCAGGTCCAGGGTGATAACGCCGGTGGCCACGACTGCCAGTCCCAGATAGGTCCACAGCTCGTCGCTGCGCAGGGCCGCCCGCCACTGGCGCAGCAACAGCAGATAATAGAGGTTGAAGTTGATGCCGAACAGCAGCATGAATACGCCGATGACAATTTCAAAGTACGGGTTATTGTACGCCCCCACGCTGAGCCCCTTGTTGCTGAAACCGCCGGTGCCCGCCGTGCCGAAGGAGTGGATGAGCGAGTCGAACAGCGGCATGCCGCCTGCGCAGAGCAGGATGACCTCGATGAGGGTCATGGCGAAGTAGATGGCATACAAAATCTTCGCACTATCGCTTAATTTGCTGGAAATCTTGCCCACCGTCGGGCCGGGGACCTCGGCGCGCATCAGGTGCATGGCGCGGCCGTCTGTCATGGGCAGCACCGCCATGGCAAACACCAGCACGCCCATGCCGCCCACCCAGTGGGAGAAGCTGCGCCAGAACAGCGTGCCGTGGCTCAGGGCTTCCACGTCGGTCAGGATGGTGGAGCCGGTGGTGGTAAAGCCGGAGACGGTCTCGAAGAAAGCGTCAATAAAGGACGGTATTTCGCCGGAAATCACAAAAGGCAATGCGCCGAAGGCACTCATCAGCACCCAGACAAGCGCCACGATGGCCAGGCCGTCGCGGGCAAAGATGGTGGTGTTTTTGGGGGTCTTGCGGCTGGTGATGAACCCCAGCACCGCCAGCAGCGCGGCAGGCAACAAAAATGCAGGCAGCAGATACCACTCGCCGTAGAGCATGGCGCAGATCAGCGGGAAAAGCATCAAACATGCTTCGATTGCAAAGATGCGGCCCAGCACAAAGGCAACCATTCTATAATTCATGCCGGCACCCTCACTTTACGATGTCGCGCAGGGCGTGCAGGGTGGTGTCGGTGGTAACGATCACCACGTCGTCGCCCTCCTGCAGGGCGTCTGCACCGGAGGGTATGACCGGCGCACCGTTCTGCCGCACGATGCCGGCCACCAGCAGACCCTCGCGCAGGTTCAAATCTTTTAACGGTACACCGATGAAAGGCAGGCCGGGGCCGACGTTGAACTCCAACGCTTCGACGCGGCCGCCCACCAGGCGGTGCAGGGTCTTGATGTTGTCAGAGTCAAAACTATTTTGCATCGCACGCACGTAGCGGGCAATGGTCTCGCTGGTCACAGCGGCGGTGGAGACCACGCTGTCCACAAGGCCCTTCTGGTTAGCCAGGTCAGCAAAACTGGGGCGGTTGATCTTGGCGACCACCTTGCAATTCGGGAACTGGCTGGCGTACATGGCCAGGATGATGTTCGTTTCGTCCAGGCCGGTCAGGGGCACAAAGGCATCCATTTCGCTGATGCGTTCCTCGCTCAGCAGCTCGCTGTCGGCGCCGTCGCCGTGGATGACCAGCGCGCCGGGGAACTTTTCGCTCATGGCCTGGCAGCGGGCGGCGTTGGAATCGATGACGGTCACCCGCTTCTGGATGTCCTGCAATTCTTTGACGAGGTAGTACGTGATGCGGCTGGCGCCGACGATCATGATGTTGTTGGCGCGGGCCTTGAAGATGTTCAGCTTGCGGAAGAAGCTTTCCAGCTCGCGGGCGCTGGCGGTCAAGTAAATCTTGTCGCCTTTTTGCAGCACCGTAGCGCCGGTGGGGATGATGGTCTGCTGGCCGCGGGCGACCGCGCAGATCAAAATTTTAACGCGGATGTTGCGGTACAGGTCGCTCAGCTGCAGACCCTCCAGGGGGTTGCCCTCGTTGACGCGGTACTCCACCAGCTCAAACCGCTGGCGGCAGAACTGCTCGCGCTTGATGGCGCTGGGGAAACGCAGCACGCGGGCGATCTCCCGCGCGGTGGCCTTCTCCGGGTTGACGACCATGGAAAGGCCCAGCTCCTCGCGCATAAAGTGGAGCTGCTTCTCGTACTCCGGGTTACGGATACGCGCAATAGTGTGCGGTGTACCGAGCTTTTTTGCCACAAGGCAGGCCAGAATATTGGTCTCGTCGCTGGAGGTGGTGGCGATGAGCAGGTCGGCGCCATCCTCAAAGGCGTCCTTCTGGACGTCGTAGCAGCCGCCGTTGCCCACCACACCGCGGACGTCGTAGATGTTTACGAGGCTCTCGATCAGGTCAGTGTCCTGGTCGATAACGACAATATCGTGCTTTTCCGCCGCGAGCTGTTCCGTCAGGACTCGCCCGACCTTGCCCGCGCCAACAACCACGATTCTCATAGTTTTTCTCCTTTTGTGTCAGGCAGAAGCGGGCCAAAAGCGCACACTTCTACAGTAGTAAGCCCATTATAGCAAAGCGGCGGAAAAATGCAAGTAGCAGTGGGATGTTTGGCGGTTTTTGTGCGGTTTGGGACAGGATTTGGGAGGAAAAAGCGGGGTGAAAGCCGGATGTCAGCGTGCGCCAAGGCTTGACAGCAGGCGCGGGGACGGGTATAATAAGGATAGAAAAAGGCGCTGCGACAAGCGGTTGGCCCGATTCAGTAATAGTGCTTAGGAAACCCTAAGAACCGTCACTTGGCCGAGTGGCGGTTCTTGCTTTTTACTACCAAGCTTAGCGTAACGGTCTTGTGACCGATATGGAAAGTCAATAAACGCTATGCTGTCATTATTGTGGACGACGTAGAATACCGCCTTGCCCACCCGGAAGAATGGACGGATTTTGAGCGTTTTTGTCAGGAAGAAAACAGACGCTTAAACCCGCAAATGTACCAATAAACAAAAAGACACGTCGCAGGACTTGCGCGGCGTGTCGAAATATGATATTGTAAATATGCCGCTTCGGCGGCAAGGCGCTGCACAACACGGCAGGCGGTTGGCCACACTTCCCGAGAGGGGGTGAGACCAATGCGTATTACGATTCATGTCGGCATCTTCACGGTGACGATTATCGTCAAAAAACGCAAGAACCGCCACCCTGCACGGTGACGGTTCTTAGATGAACCTATAATCCAAAAGGGCTAACCGCTTGTCGCAGCGCCTTTTCTATATTTATTATATCTGCCCTCGGCAGGACTGTCAAGCCTGTTTTGGGGGCTTTTTGTGTATGTTTTCGGCTTATAAAATGCAATATGTGTTCAAAAGTGTGTTCACAAAAAGTAAAAGAACGTAGGAATAAACATTCCTACGTTCTTTTAACTGGTGCGGAAGATGGGACTTGAACCCACACGTCATAGACACACGCACCTCAAACGTGCCTGTCTGCCGATTCCAGCACTTCCGCAAATCGCATTTGACTGCAAGAAAGATTCTAGCACATTTGGGGGTATAAAGTCAAGTCCTATTTTGTAATTATTTCCTGCGTGGGGGCAGCTGTCAAAAGTCAGCATCTATTTTTATGCACAGTGCCAAAGTTGGCTAAAATCGTATGCGCATAATAGACAATCTTTTTTTATCACGCTTTGTCATTTCCTACGAAACAGCGTTATTTACTTGACATGGTTGTACAGAAAAGCCTATAATGTATACAAACAGAAAACAGCAGTACGGCGGGCTGTCCGTGCTGCACTGTATCCGTTTGTATCTTATTTTTGTACAGGAGGACATAGTATGAGCAAAGTTTGTGTAGTCACCGGTGGTGGCTCCGGCATGGGCTTGGCAGCCGCCAAGCTGATGCCAAAAGATCACATTATCGTGGTTTCCGGCCGCACCGAGAGCAAGCTGACCAAAGCTGTGGAGGAGCTGACCGCTGCGGGCTTCACCGCCCACGCCAAAAGCTGCGACACCTCCAAGCGCGACAGCGTCCAGGCGCTGGCCGAGTATGCCGCCACCCTGGGCGAGATCACCAACGTCATCCACGCGGCGGGCGTCTCCCCTGCCATGAAGGTCACCCCCGCCGACCTGCTGCACATCAATGCGCTGGGCACCGTGTATGTCAACCAGGAGTTCTCCAAGCGGATGCACAAGGGCAGCGTCATCGTGGACATCGCGTCGATGTCCGCCTACACTCTGCCGGAGGCCATGTTACCCAAGGCCGCTTACGCGCTGGCCGAGACAGATGAGGCCGCCTTCGTCGATGCTTTGCTGAAAATTTGTGCCGTTGTGGAGGACGCCTATAAAAAGAACGGCCTGGCGTACTCGCTGTCCAAAAACTTTGTGACCTGGTACGCAGCCAAGTGCGCCTTTGATTTTGGCCCCAACGGCATCCGCGTAGCGTCGCTCTCCCCCGGCCTGATCGCCACCGACATGGGCAACCTGGAAGCAGGCAACGGCGGCCCGATGCTGGTCTTTAGCTGCGAAAACCGCATGGGCACCCCCGAGGAACTGGGCTTTGCCATCGCCACGCTGGCCGACGAGCGCAACGGCTACCTGGCGGGCGTGGACATCCTGTGCGACGGCGGCACCATCCGCGGCATGCATGAGTTTAAAAAGCCGCAGTAATTCTTGACAGCCGCACCGGCAGCGCGTATAATAATAGTAGAAAAGGCGCTGCGACAAGCGGTTGGCCCGATCAAAATGTAGCTTTAGGTTGCCCTAAGAGCCGTCACTTTGCCGAGTGGCGGTTCTTGCTTTTTACAACCAAACTTAATGTGATGGTCTTGCGGCCGACATAAAAAGTTAATGTAAAACGCATGGTCTCACCCCCTTTCGGGAAGTGTGGCCAACCGCCTGCCGTTGTTGTGCAGCGCCTTGCCGCCGATGGCGGCGTTATCAGTATAGCATAATTCGACACGCTTCGCAAGGTTGTTGTTGCCTTGCGGGGCGCTTTTTTGTAGACGCAGCCCGCCAAAAGCACGTTGTAGGGGCGAACAGTGTTCGCCCGTGGGCGTTTGGTCAGTGCGCAGCCATGGCCCGAAGGCAGATGCCGTGCAAGGTTGGCGGGCGAACGATGTTCGCCCCTACATGCTCTACATTATAAAGCAGCCCGTGCTATATTGTGCAGTTTTCATTACTACTAGGTGTCATAGTCGTTCATGTCATTCAAGTTATTCATTTTATTATGTTTGTCCAGCAGAGGAACGATGTAGCCACATAAACCAGTTCCGTGCATTGATGAACAATATGAATGACTTGAATACTAATTTTACATTAGTAACTTCCTAATTTTTCGGTACTTAAGATGCTTGCGCCAACTGGTCATATTCTTCTTTACAAAATATATGTTTAGCTCCTGCTGTGCCGTGTTTTCCCTTCTGATAGCTGATATTGTCCATCTCCATCAATTGCGAACGGATTTCTCTTAGTTGGCAGCTCAACTCCTGCGGCGTCTCCGCAATAAACCGCCTGGTCAGCAGCCTGCCTGCCTCCAGTATCTCCTTGGCGGTGCCGCTCCATTGGCCGTGGTTGCGCTCTACCAGCTTGCGGATGGTCTGCACCAGGGCGCTGTTTTCGTATTCTTTGCGGGCCTGCTCTCGGGCGCGGGCCTCGGCGTCGCCCAGGTTTTGCCAGCGGCATTGGGTCTTGTCCAGGCGCAGGGCCAGCTCAAATTCCTCCAGGTCGCGGCCGGTCACCGAGAGTTTGGTCGTGTCGTCCACGCGGCGGTCGCGGGTCATCACGAAGGCAGAATCCGCCGCGCCGAAGATGCCGTTGGTGCCGCTGATCTGGGCAAAGGGGTCGGTCTCGTCCTTCATCTTGCGCAGGTGGTGTACCAGCACAATGCAAATTTCGCGTTCAGACGCAAACTTTTGCAGGATGCCCACATCCTTGTAGTCGGCCTGGTAGGCGTTTATTGCCTTGCCGGTGGTGCGGCGCACCCGCTGCAGCGTGTCGATGACCACCAGCCCGCAGCCGGGGTTGATGTTCAGGTAGTTGGTCAGCTGGTCCAGCAGGCCGTCCTGCAAATCCAGAGAGCCGGTGGCCAGCGCAAAGCCGTCGGGCGCACGCTCGCCCTGCAGCACACGGTTCATGCGGTCCTGCAGGCGGCGCTGGTTGTCCTCCAGTGCCAGGTAGAGGCAGTCAGTTTTGTTCGTAGGCATGTCCAAAAACTTTTGTCCGGACGCCACCGAAAGGCAAAGGTCCAGCATCAGCCAGCTTTTGCCGTACTTGGGCGGGGCCACCAGCAGCGCCAGACCTTGGGGCAGCAGGCCCTCCACCACCCACTTGATGGGCTTGAACTCCTTGTCCTGCAAGTCTTTGGCCGAGATGGACACGATACCGTTTGGCGCTGTATCGTCCTGTTTTTCCTCCTCCGGCGGGGCCAGAAAGTGCAGCGTTTCCATCGCGTCGGCCTTGCGCACGCCGGGCGGCGTGGCCAGCTGGTCGTTGTGGCAGCGGGCGATGTCCGCCTCGGTGATGACGGTGCTGGTCTCGTAAAACAGCTTGCGTTCCAAAATGCGGTCCGTGCGGTTTTTACGTTCCTGCGCGGTTTCTGCGGCCAGCGCCAGAAAATACAGCAGGTTTTCGCCATCCTGGGTCACCGCCAGCTTGCCCAGGGCCTTGGCAAATTCGGTAAACTGCTCGTCCGAGCAGATGAGGTGCGGCTCCTGCGGCGTCCAGGCGGCGGCGTACCAGCCAAACTGCTGGGCCAGATGCTCAACGGTTCGCAGGTCTTTACACTGCGACAAATCTTTTTTCAGCAGCAAGCGCTCACCCCGCTTTCTTGCAGCAGATAGGCTGCGGGTAAATGTGGTTGTGCATGTGTTCTCTCTCCTTTTTTATAGATTGCCGTTCTCGTTGAATGTAGTTCCACTTCCCCACAAAAAATAAATCCGCAAAAGTTGCGTCAGCCTAAAGTAGAACCTGATTCCACACCCCTATCCTACCACAAAGTGGAATAAAAGTCAACTATTTTTGCAAAATCTCTTGAATTATTTTCCACGCTGTGTTATACTAATAGAAAAGGAGCGAAGCTATGTCAACTATTTACGACCGCATCAGGGCGCGGCGGCTGGAACTGGGCCTGACCGCGGAAGACCTGGCCCAACAGCTGGGCTACAAGGACAAAAGCTCGATCAGCAAGATTGAGAACGGCAAGGCGGACATCCCACAGGCCAAGGTGGAGCTGTTTGCCAACGCGCTGCACACCACCACCGCCTACCTGATGGGCGTGGACGGCCCTGCCCTGCCCCCGGGGTGCGAGCCGCTGCCCCGCCTGAAGCGCCTGCCGCTGGTGGGGCGCATTGCCTGCGGCATGCCGATTTTGGCCGAGCAGAACATTGAGGGCGAGGTAGCCGTGCCCGAGGAGTGGCACGCGGATTTCATCCTGACCTGCCGGGGCGACAGCATGGCCCCGCAGATCATGGACGGCGACCTGGTAGCCGTGCGCAGCCAGCCCGAGGTGGAGAACGGGGAGATCGCGGTGGTGCGCATTGGTGACGAAGCCACGCTGAAGAAGGTAAGTTTTGACGGCACGACGATGGTTTTACAGCCGCTCAACCCCGCCTACCCGCTGATGACCTACACCGGCGCTGCGCTGGCCGAGGTGCATATCGAGGGCAAAGCCGTAGGCCTGTGCCGGGGGCTGTGAGGGGTGCAGAACGCGCCCCTATTATAATAATGTAGACAAAATTTCCCGCCGACTGGGTTTGCGCCCAATCAGCGGGAGATTTCGCTGTTTATGAATGTTGCTGCTTAGAGGCTCCCCTCAAAGGGGAGCCTTGCCCTTACCTCAAATACAGCCGCCCATTCTCATCCGCGTCCACGGTCAGGGTATCCCCGGCGCTGTGGGCACCGGCGATGATCTCTTTCGCAATCATCGTTTCCACGTGGGACTGGATATATCGCTTCAGCGGGCGGGCACCGTAGATCGGGTCGTAGCCGCCGTCGATGATGGAGTTCTTGGCGGCCTCGGTGACGACCAGGTTCAGCTGCTTATCGGCCAGGCGCTTGCGCAGGTCGGTTAGCATTAAGTCGACGATGCTGCCAATCTCCTGTTTGGTCAGGCTCTTGTAGTAGACGATGTCGTCCAGACGGTTCAGGAACTCGGGACGGAACTGCCGTTTGAGCAGCTGGTCGATGGCGTTCCTGGCCTCGTCGGACAGCTCATTCTTGCCCTCGGCACGGGACTTTTCCAAATCTTCCAGAATCAGGTCGGAGCCCAGGTTGGAGGTCAGGATGATGACGGTGTTCTTAAAGTCCACTGTGCGGCCCTGGCTGTCGGTGATGCGGCCGTCGTCCAGGACTTGCAGCAGGATATTAAATACGTCGGGATGTGCTTTTTCCACCTCATCGAACAACACGACGCTGTAAGGATGGCGGCGCACAGCCTCGGTCAGCTGGCCGCCTTCCTCGTAGCCGACGTATCCCGGAGGCGCACCGATCAGACGGGAGACGCTGAATTTCTCCATGTACTCGGTCATGTCGATACGCACCATGTTCTTCTCATCGTCGAACAGGGATTGCGCCAGTGCCTTGGCCAGCTCGGTCTTGCCGACGCCGGTGGGGCCCAGGAATAGGAAGCTGCCGATAGGTCTGTTAGGATTAGCAATACCGGCACGAGAGCGCAAGATGGCGTCCGCCACCTTTTGCACGGCCTCGTCCTGGCCGATGACGCGCTGATGCAGCACGTCCGGCAGGCGCAGCAGCTTTTCGCGCTCGCCCTCCACCAGCTTAGCCACAGGGATGCCGGTCCAGCGGGCCACGATGCGGGCGATCTCCTCATCGGTCACGCGGTCACGCAGCAGGCTGGATTCCTTCTTGGCATCAGCGATTTTTTCTTCCTCTTCCAGTTGCTTCTGCAGGTTGGGCAGCTTGCCGTACTGCAGTTCGCCGGCCTTGGCATAATCGCCGGTACGGGTAGCCTTTTCAATATCCGCCTTGGTGTTTTCAACGTCAGCACGCAGACTTTGCACCTTGTTGACGGCGTTCTTCTCGTTTTCCCACTGGGCCTTCTTGCTGTTGAAGCTGTCGCGGAGTTCGGCCATCTCCTTTTCCAAAGCAGCCAGGCGCTGCTTGGAAAGTTCGTCGGTCTCCTTCTTCAAGGACGCTTCCTCAATCTGCAATTGGGTGATGCGGTGGTTCATCTCGTCCAGTTCGGCGGGCATCGAATCCAGCTCGGTCTTGACCATGGCGCAGGCTTCATCCACCAGGTCGATGGCCTTATCGGGCAGGAAGCGGTCGGTGATATAGCGGTCGGACAGGGTGGCTGCTGCAATCAGCGCAGCGTCCTGAATCTTGACGCCGTGGAACACCTCGTAGCGTTCTTTCAGGCCACGCAGGATGGAGATGGTGTCCTCCACCGTAGGCTCGTTGACCATAACGGGCTGAAAACGACGTTCCAACGCAGGGTCTTTCTCGATGTACTCGCGGTACTCATCCAGCGTGGTAGCGCCGATGCAGTGCAGTTCGCCGCGGGCCAGCATAGGCTTCAGCAGATTGCCAGCGTCCATGGCGCCGTCGGTCTTGCCCGCACCCACGATGGTGTGCAGCTCATCGATGAAGAGGATGATCTTGCCCTCGGACTTTTTGACCTCGTTCAGCACGCTCTTCAAGCGCTCCTCGAACTCGCCGCGGTACTTGGCGCCCGCGACCAGCGCACCCATGTCCAGGCTGAACACGGTGCGGTCCTTCAGGTTCTCCGGCACATCGCCCTTGACGATACGCTGGGCCAGACCCTCGGCAATGGCGGTTTTACCGACACCGGCTTCACCGATCAGTACCGGGTTGTTCTTGCGCTTACGGCTCAGGATGCGGATGACGTTACGGATTTCGGTATCACGGCCGATGACGGGGTCAAGCTTGTTGGCCTTGGCCATCTCGACCAGGTCCTGGCCGTATTTCTTCAGCGCATTGTAGGTGTCCTCGGGGTTATCGCTGGTCACGCGCTGGTTGCCGCGCACAGAACTTAACGTCTGCATGAACTTTTCTGTCGTGATGCTGAACGCCTTGAACAGTTCTGCCGCCCCCTTGCCGGGGCGCTGCAAAACGCCCAGGAACACATGCTCCACGCTGATATATTCATCTTTCATCTGCTTGGCCTGGGCCTCAGCGGCGTTTAGCGCTCTGTCAAGGTCAGTGCCAATATAGATCTGGTTAGGGTCACGGCCGCTGCCGGTCACCCGGGGCAGAGCCTCGACCTTTTGCAGGGCCGCCTGGGCAAAGGCGTTGGGGTCAGTGCCCATGTTGGTCAGCATTTGCGGGATGAGGCCATCCTGCTGCTGAGCCAGTGCTGCGAGCAGATGCTCCTGCTCGACGGTATTATTGGAATACTCCACAGCGATGCGCTGCGCAGCTTGCAGCGCCTCTCTTGCTTTTTGGGTAAATTGATTCATATCCATAGTGCGTACCTCCTTATTTTGCAGATACCGCAGAATTTGATTTATATGCACGAACGGACGTTAGTGCCATCCAGCTGCGTTTCCTTTTGGTCATCTCTCCGCTGGTTGCCCATTTATTAGCACTCTATCTGTTCGACTGCTAATATTGTAGCACGATGATGCAAAATGTCAATAGGGTAAATTGCAAAAGATTTGTGAACAAGTAAAATAGATGCCGTGCATAAAGGCTCCAAACAAAATCCTTGCATTTTCCCTCGTAACCCCTTACAATATATATAATAATGTAAGGCAAGGAGAACCATGTATGCCGCTGATTATCCCGAAAGAGCTGCCCGCGTTCGACGAGCTTAGCCGCGAGAACGTGTTTGTCATGCACCGCGAGCGTGCCCAGAGCCAGCACATCCGCCCGCTGCGCATCCTGATTTTGAACCTGATGCCCACCAAGATCGTCACCGAGACCCAGCTGGCCCGGCTGCTGGCCAACAGCCCGCTGCAGGTGCAGATCACCTTTTTGAAAACCGCCACCCACGACACCACCCACACCCCGCCGGAGCACATGAAGGCCTTCTACAAGAGCTTCGACGAGATACGAAACGAGCGCTTCGACGGCATGATCATCACCGGTGCGCCCATCGAGGACCTGGACTACGAGGATGTGGACTACTGGGACGAGTTGTGCACCATCATGGACTATACCAAGGAGAACGTCTACTCCACCATCCACCTGTGCTGGGGTGCGCTGGCCGGGTTGTACTACCATTTTGGCATTCCCAAGGTGCATCTGCCAGAAAAAATGTTCGGCGTGTTTGAGCATCGCGTGACCCGCCCCTCCAACCCGCTGGTGCGCGGCTTCGATGAGGTATTCTACGCCCCCCACAGCCGTTGGGCCGGGCTGGACCGTGCCGCCATCGACGCCTGCCCCGACCTGCGCGTGCTGGCCGAGAGCGATGCAGCAGGCCCGATGCTGCTCTCCACCGAATCCGGCCGCCAGATCTTCGTCATCGGCCACCCCGAGTACGACAAGTACACCCTGGACGCCGAGTACAAGCGGGACGTCAAGGCGGGCAAGCCCATCAACGTGCCCTGCAACTACTACCCCGCCGACGACCCCGCCCGCGACCCGCTGTTCCGCTGGCGCGCCCACGGCTACCTGCTGTACACCAACTGGCTGAACTACTACGTCTACCAGGATACCCCGTATGATTTGAACCATTTGGAAGCACTGGAAAAATAAGGCAATACCTGATTTTAGGAGACCACCCATGCCCACCATTTCTGCCTGTATTGTGGCGTATTGCGATTACGAGGAAGTCTGCGCCGCAGTGCGCAGCATCCTGCACTTTACCCCCGCGCCGGATTTTACACTGTACATCGTCGATAATGCCAGCCCCGACGGCTGCGGCAAGCAGCTGGCCGACACCGATTGGGCCGACCCCCGCGTGCAGGTGCTCTGCCTGCCGGAGAACGTCGGCTTTGGCCGCGGCCACAACGCCGTGCTTGGCAAACTGCACAGCAGCGTGCATTTTATCTTAAACCCCGACATTGTTCTGACCGGGGATATTTTGCAGCCGATGGCCGAATGGCTGCTGGTCCAGCCCGGCGCGGCCATGGCCACCCCGCAGCTGCACTACCCCGACGGCCGCTTGCAGCACCTGCCCCGGCGCAAGCCCACGCCCTGGCTGCTGCTGGCCCGCCAGCTGGCACCAAAGTTCGGTGGAGCGTTCAAAAAAGCCGACGACCACTACACCATGCAGGACGAGGATTTGACCGTGCCCCGGCGCATCGAGTTCTGCACCGGCAGCTTTATGGCTGTGCGCACCGATGTGTTGCAAAAGATAGGCGGCTTTGACCCCGCCTACTTTATGTATGTCGAGGATGCCGACCTGACCCAGAAAGTCCTGCGGGAGGGCACCGTCTGGCTGGCCCCTCAGTTCCACGCCGTCCACGCCTGGCACCGCGCCCCCATGCGGGATGCGGGCAAGTTCAAAATGCAGCTTGTCAGCATGGGGCGGTACTTCAAAAAATGGGGCTGCGGCAAAGGGAGCGTCTAATGGCTCCCCTCAAAGGGGAGCCTTTAATGAGCACCCCTTGACAAACCTTCTCCCCTATGCTACAGTAAATACATCGCAAGGCCGCTGACCGACGGAGTTTTGTGGAGTTACCACAGGGGACGCGGATTTCACCTTGCCGTTAAGCCGACCGTCTGGGCTGCATACACTGGAGTATGGTGTGTGCAGCCCTTTATTTTTTTTACAAAAACGGAGGAATCGTACAATGTTGAGCGACATCGAAATTGCCCAGGCCGCCAAAATGCAGCCCATCACCGAAATTGCCGCCAAGTTGGGCCTGCAGGGCGAGGACGTCATCCCCTACGGCCACTACAAGGCCAAGCTGAACCACCTGCTGGCCAAGGCCGACAAGCCCGAGGGCAAGCTGGTCCTGGTCACCGCCATCAGCCCCACCCCGGCCGGCGAAGGCAAGACCACCACCAGCGTGGGCCTGGCCGATGCCATGAACGCCCTGGGCAAAAAAACGATGCTCTGCCTGCGTGAGCCGTCCCTGGGCCCCGTGTTCGGCATCAAGGGCGGCGCGGCCGGCGGCGGCTACGCCCAGGTCGTGCCCATGGAGGACATCAACCTCCACTTTACCGGCGACATCCACGCCATCGGTGCCGCCAACAACCTGCTGGCCGCCATGATCGACAACTCCATCCAGCAGGGCAACCCGCTCAACATCGACCCCCGCCGCATCACCTGGAAACGCTGCATGGACATGAACGACCGCCAGCTGCGGTTCATCGTGGACGGCCTGGGCGGCAAGGTCAACGGCACCCCGCGGGAGGACGGCTTTGACATCACCGTCGCCAGCGAGGTCATGGCTGTGTTCTGCCTGGCCACCGACCTGAACGACCTGAAAGAGCGGCTGTCCCGCATCGTTTGCGCCTACACCTACGATGGCCAGCCCGTCACCGCCGGCCAGATCGGCGCGGCCGGTGCCATGACCGCCCTGCTGAAGGACGCCCTTGACCCCAACCTGGTGCAGACGCTGGAGCACAACCCCGCCATCATCCACGGCGGCCCGTTCGCCAACATTGCCCACGGCTGCAACAGCGTCATCGCCACCAAGCTGAGCCTGAAGCTGGCCGACTACGTCATCACCGAGGCCGGTTTCGGCGCCGACCTGGGCGCCGAGAAGTTCCTGGACATCAAGTGCCGCGCGGCTGGGCTGCATCCCGCCGCTGTGGTGCTGGTTGCTACCGTCCGTGCGCTGAAATCCCACGGCGGCGTTGCCAAGCCCGACCTGAGCAAACCCAACGCCGAGGCCGTGAAGGCCGGCGCTGTGAATCTGGCACGTCACATCGAGAATTTGCAGGGCTTCGGCCTGCCGGTCTGCGTGGGCATCAACGCCTTCCCCACCGACACCGAGGAGGAGATGGCCGTCATCTACGACGTCTGCGCCAAGGCCGGTGTGCCTTGCGCGTTGAGCGAGGTGTTCGCCAAGGGCGGCGAGGGCGGCAAAGCCCTGGCCGAGACCGTGCTGTCCATCCTGGACGACAGCGCCAAGGTGCAGTACACCTATGAGCTGGACGCCCCGCTCACCGATAAAATCAGCGCTGTGGCGAAGAATATCTACCGTGCCGCCAATGTCAGCTACACCCCCGCTGCCAAAAAGACGCTGGATGAACTGACCGCCCTGGGCTACGGCGGCCTGCCGGTCTGCATCGCCAAGACGCAGTATTCCTTCAGCGACAACGCCAAGCTGACCGGCGCACCGGAGGGCTTCACCCTCAACGTCCGCGAGGTGCGGCTCTCCGCCGGTGCGGGCTTTGTGGTCGTCGTCTGCGGCAGCATCATGACGATGCCCGGCCTGCCCAAGCACCCCGCCGCCATGGATATTGACGTGGACGTGAACGGCAAGATCACCGGCCTGTTCTGATTTATACAATATAAATAGGCACAGCAAAGGCTCCCCTTGTGATGAGGGGAGCCTGTTTTTATTCTCTTATCTCAGCCCCTGGAGGCAATACAGGCTCCGTCATACTCGCAGGTCGTTTCCTGGCCCGGCACAACGGTTGCCATATAGCCATCCTTTGCAAAGTTGATGGCTACAATCTGCCCCTCCTTCGTATGGAAGATCTGGATCATAACGTCCGTTTTCTTAGGCTTACTTTTAAAGTAGGCGCTCGGCTTGATCGCGCTGCTGATCGTAGCGCCATTGCCAAAGGTATAGCGCGGATTTTTGCCGTCGCTCTCCAGATACTTCAGCACCTGGGCGGCCACTCTCCGGCTGGAGCTGCCCGCCTCTGTCTTATCGTTCGGGTTTTTCTGTATCGCGTGCAGTGCGCCGTTTGTGATGCGGCCCACATTATTGTAGGTCACGCCGTTTACGGTAATGGTAAATCTGCAGGAATTGCTTTTGTCGTTAAAGCTTTCCGGGTACAGGGCGTAACATTCGGTCAGCGCAGCCTGCGAAGCCGTCCACACATCCCGCGCTTCGGTGATGACCGCCTGCTTTTTTGCTTTGGTCACATACCCTGTCAGCGCCGGGATCAGCAGGGACGCCAAAATTGCCAGGATCACCAGCACCACGATCAATTCTACCAGCGTGAATCCCCGTTTATTTTTTCTGTTCATAATCACCTTTTCCATTATAAATTGCCGCCGTTGGCGTCAATCGTCTCCCTATACCATGCCGCGCTGTCCTTGGGGGTGCGGGTGCCGGTGGGGTAGTCTACATACACCAGGCCAAACCGCTCGTTGTATCCCTCGCTCCACTCAAAGTTATCCAGCAGCGACCAGTGGAAGTAACCCTGCACATTGGCCCCGGCCTCTATCCCCTGCCGCAGGGCAAGCAGGTAGCGGTGGGTAAAGTCGATGCGCTCCGGGTCGTGCACCTTGCCGTCCAGGTGGATGCGGTCGGTGCAGGAAAGGCCGTTCTCCGTGATAAAGATGGGCAGGCCGTACCGCTCATGGAGGAACCGCGGGCCCCACTCCATGGCTTCGGGGGTGATGGGCCAGCCGATGGCCGTGCGCGGATGACCGGCGGCGCGGGGGCAGAATTCCGGCTTGCCGTCGGCTCCGGCACGCACCGCGACGGAGTTGTAGATGTTCATGCCGATAAAGTCCAACCGCCCCAGCGGCAGGGCGTCCAGCTGCTCCTGCGGGATGGCATCCACCACCCGCTGGGCCTGCCCGCCCGCAATTTTGGGCCAGCCGCGGCCGCACACCGGGTCCAGCGCCGGGGTGTAGGTGAAGGTCCAATCGCCGTCCGCCAGGGCGAAGGTAGCTTCGCGGGCGGCGGCAATATCGGCGGAGCTGTCAGTGGCCGGGGTGCAGATGCGCCCGGTGGGAGCCATGCCCACCTTGGCATCGGGGTCGGCTTTGCGGATGGCATCCGCCGCCAGGCAGTGTGCATAGATCGTGTTATGCCAGGCAGTAAACACCGCTGCATCGTCCAGTTTATAGCCCGGCGCATGCACACCCGTGCTGTAGCCCAGCCCCACGCTGCACTGCGGCTCGTTGAGGGTAAAGTAATATTTTACACGTCCCTTAAAATGCGCCGCCACCGTGGCAGCGTACACGGCAAAGGCCCTGGCGGTGTCGGCGTTCAGCCAGCCGCCCTTATCCTGCAATGCCTGGGGCAGGTCCCAGTGGTAGAGCGTCACATACGGCTCGATGCCCGCCGCCAGCAGCGCGTCCACAAACCGGTCGTACCAGGCAAGGCCAGCAGGGTTCACCGCGCCGGTGCCGGTGGGGAAAATGCGCGGCCAGGCGATGGAAAAGCGGTAGGCTTGCAGGTGCATGGCCTTCATGATCTCGATGTCCTCGGCCCAGCGGTGATAGCTGTCGCAGGCGACGTCGCCGGTGTCGCCACCCTTGGTCTTGCCCGGCGTATGGCTGAAGGTATCCCAGATGGACGCCCCACGCCCGTCCTCAAACGCGCCGCCCTCTATCTGATAGGATGCGGTAGCCGCACCCCAAACAAATTTCTTTGGAAATGGCATATTCTTCTCCCTCTGGTTGCTGATAAAAACGAGGATGTAGGGGCGGATGCTTGCATCCGCCCGCGGGTCCGCTTGGCGGCCAAAACGATGGCCGCCAGCCAGCACAGCTGGCCCGCTCGTGCGGTTCAATGCCCCACCGGGGCATTGATTGCTGCGCAACCCCGCAATGCAAGCATCAGCCCCTACAGCGCACCGTGCAGCCTTCTAATCTCTACACAAAATAAAAAAGGTGCAGCGCGTTGGCACTGCACCTCGGCTTAGTAATAGTTTACCCCTTAACGCTGCCCAATGCAACCCCTCGCACGATATATTTCGAGAGAAGCAGGTAGACGATCATAACCGGCAAGATCGCGATGGTGATCATCATGTACACCTTGCCCATATCGAACTTGAGGAAGTCCGCGCTGCGCAGCTGTGCAACCAGGATGGGCACCGTCTTCCACTTGGCGTCGTTGATGATCAGCGCCGGGATAAAGTAGTTGTTCCACGCGCCCACAAAGCTGAAGATGGCCTGCACCGCCATGGCGGGCTTGAGGATCGGCAGGATGACCGCGTTGAAGGTGTGGAACTCACCGGAGCCATCAATGCGCGCTGCATCGATAATATCCCGCGGCAGGCTGGAATCCATGTACTGCTTCATGAAGAAGAACACGGTGGGCGCGGCGATGCTGGGCAGGATCAGCGGCCACAGGGTGTTGGTCATCTTCATCGAGTCCATCAAATTCAGGAAGCCCAGCGCCGACACCTGCGTCGGCATCGTCATGATAAGCAGGATGACCGTGAACGCCAGCTTGCGCAGCTTGAAGTCGTAGGCGTAGATGGCGTAGGCCGTCAGCGCGCTGAAATAGACCGACAGCGCCGCGCAGGCAGCGGAAACGATCAGGCTGTTGCGCAGGCCGCTCAGAATCGGCACGTTGGCGTCATGGGTAGTGTTGTAGAAGTTGACCGCGAAGCTGCCCCGGGGCAGCGGGTCAAACCCCTGCTGGATGGTAAAGTTGTTGTGCGTGGCGTTGACGATGAGCACATAGAAGAAGAACAGGCAGACAAAGCACAGCACAAACAACACAATGTAGGCGATCACCCGCTGCAAAGTCAGCATAGGGTCGTGAATTTTACTTGCCTTGGTGTGGGTCGTTTCCGCGGTTTTGGTATTGCTCGGCATAAATCTTCACGCTCCTTTCAGTGGTGTTTGGCGGCGGCTTTGGCTGCCTTGATGCGGGCTTTCTCGGCCTTGCGCTGCTCACGTGTCAGGCCGTCATCCTCCTGGGTAAGGGTAAAGTAGATGATGACGCAAAGCACTGCGCAAAGCAGGAACATCAGCACCGAGATAGCACCGGCTGTACCGTAGTTCTTGCTGTACAAATGCTGGTTCAGGTACATGATGATTGTGTTGGTCGTGCCGTTGGGGTCGCCCTTGCCGTTGGTCAAAACCTGCGGTACATCGAACATCTGCAAGCCGCCGATTAGACTGGTGATGAGGGTATACACCAGCAGCGGGCGGATGAGCGGGATGGTGATCTTCCAGAACATCTGGGTCGAGGAGGCACCGTCCAGCTCGGCGGCCTCGTACAGGCCGGGATCAACGCCCATGATGGCCGCCATCAAAATGATGGTGGTGTTGCCGAACCACATCAGGAAGTTCATCAGCCCCACCAGCCCGCGGGCGGTCCATACGTTGGATAGCCAGCGCACCGGCTCGCTCACGATGCCGAGTTTGAGCAGGATGGAGTTGATGGGCGCGGTTTCGGCGTTGGAGAACAGCGTAAAGAACAGCATGGCAAACGCCGAAGCCATGATCAGGTTGGGCATGTAGATGACCGTTTTGAAGAACCCCTGGAACTTTAGTTTCAGCCGCAGGTCGGTGAACCAGGCCGCCAGCAGCAGCGAGACCACGATCTGCGGGATAAAGCCCATCAGCCACATGATCATCGTGTTGCCAAAGTATTTTGGCACTTCTTTGATCATGGCAGCGTAGTTTTTCAAGCCAACAAAGTTAGGGCCGATGATCTTTAGGCCGCTGCGGAAATACTCAAAGAAGGAATAGTAGATGGTGGTAGCCAGCGGCCAGAACTGGAAAATGAAAAAGGTGATGAAGAACGGTGCCAGGAAGATGTAACCCCATTTGGCGTAGCTCATGCCTTTTTTCTTGGTTTTCATAAGTCTCGCCCTCCTTAGCTGTACGGGCATTGCCCTGCTGGGGGCAGAGCCTTTTGCATGTTACAGGCCAACGGCCTTACGGTTAAAACAAAACCAGGGGCGGGCGTCTCTCCCCCGCCCCTGGCATGGCGTTTACAGTTTCGTGTTCAGGTGTAAGTCCCAACTTATGCGGGCCATTCCACGCTGGTCAGCTCAGGATACTTGACCTTGATCTGATCCTCAAAGTTCTGCTTTGCGGTGTCGATGTCGACGGTGCCGTCGAAGTAATCCTTGAAGCAGCTCTGGAAGGTTTCGTTGCAGCCCTGGTCATAGGGGCCGGCGTTAGACATATCGATGGTAGGTGCAACCTCTGCGAACAGAGCAATATGGTTCTGGCCGCCCAGGAAGTCGGAGCCGAAGTCGGGATCGGCGGCGATGGCGTCCATAGCGCTCTTGCAGTTGGTGTAGTCCTGGGTATCCTTGGTGATCTGGGTCATGATGTCGGAGTCGCAGGTCAGAGAGTACATAACGTCCTTGATGGTGGGGATGTTATCGGTGCCGGCAGCAGCGCAGATCAAGGTGCCGCCCCAGTAATAAGGCTGAGGACCCTGGCAGACTGCGTAGTCGCCGTAGATGCCGTTGCCAACTTCTTCCTTGCCGCCCTCAGAGGTCGGGGTTTCAAGAGAGTTGCCCAGCAGGGTGAAGTTGATGCCCCAAGTGGAGTAGAAGAAGCCGA
>OLPA01001229.1_pt1 | contig 21948 bp, 21 predicted proteins | sample 1672811 | NCBI WGS metagenome assembly OLPA01 (sample SAMEA3136726, study PRJEB25190) | human gut metagenome | biome: human gut; feature: human-associated habitat; material: faeces | place: Austria | collected 2013
ATGTAGTAATTCCTAAAGATAGAAACTCAAAAATTAAAGTTTGGTTTCCAACGAGTACCGGGCGGTCAACGTCACCGTCCCCGCCGCCCTGCCCGTGTACGTCATCAACGGCACGGTGGTCACGGCAGACAACGCGAGGATCACCAACAACGCCAAAACCGGCTCCGTGCAGGTGACGGGACTTTCCGTCACGGACGGAGCGTACAAGGTCGGGAGCTACGACAGCTTCTCCGGCAGCAAGACCATCGCCCTGAAGATTAACGGCTGCGTCACAACCGGCGCGGGCAGGGTGCAGCTCACGTCCTCCGCCTTTCCCGTGATCGCGGCGGGCGGAAGCCAGAAGCTCACCTATTTCGCAAAGGTGTCCGGCGACGCGCCCAACAGCAAGGACGTACAGGCGGCGAACGTGGTATTTACCATCTCCATCGTGGATTAAGGAGGGGGCAGCATGACACTTATGAAAGCAAAAAAGACGCTGGCTCTGCTGCTGGCGCTTCTGGCGGCGCTGTCGCTGCTCGGCACCACGGCGCTGGCGGCAGGGCTGCCGGAGGAAACGATTGCGGCACAAACGGAGCTGTGCGGCGAGGACTGCGGACACACGCACGAAGAAGTATTTTCACACACGGAACACACAGAAGAATCCCTGCCGGAACCGGAAGAAATAGCTGTGCCGGTGGCAACACCTCTGTTGGAACAGCCTGAACCGGAAGCCGGACAGCCCTCCGATACCTCCGGCGTGATTCCGGGCAGCGGCATCTATTGGGAACTCAACGAATATGGCTGGCTCATGCTCTCCGGCAACGGGAGCTGTCCTACATTTGTAAGCCCGGACGACCAGCCTTGGGCGGCGGTACGGGAGCAGATCACACAGGTGTGGTTTGAGGATATGGACGCGCTCTGCATCCCCAGCCTTGCCTACTGGTTTACCGGCTGCACCGCCCTGACCATGGCGGAGATTCCCTACACCACGCCGGTCATCGGGGCGGCGGCCTTTGCGGACTGCCCCTCACTGCGGCAGATTCAGCTCTATTACAGCGGAGCTTTTACCATTGTCCCCGGCGCGTTTTCCACCGGCTCTCTAACGCCGCTGCTGGTACTGTTCATCCCGGAATATGACAGCGTTCTGGGTACTCTCGCGGCATACGACTGGACGGAGGATCGCCGCGCCGCCTACTTTGAGGACGTTTACGGCATCACCCTGTTGGCGACGGGGTACTGCTCCAACTGCAAACGAACGTGCAGCTACACGGTGGAGTATGAGCAGTGGACAAACAGCGAGCATTGCGTCCGGCACTGGTGTTCCAACTGCGGATACGATCAGGCGGGCGGCGTCAACGGCGAAGCCCACAGCTTCCGAAGCGGTGTCTGCTCCAAATGCGGCTACTCCAACGGCAGCGGCGGAGGCGGTGGTGGAGGCGGAAACGTCTGCTACCACAGCTCGACCCGTACCTCATGGAGCGGCTGCGACTGGTATGAATACTGCCGTTCCTGCGGCGCACTGGTGGACTACGGCACCAGCCACGGCACCTACGTTTACGGCGCGTGGGAGTATTACAGCAGCAGCCAGCACCGGCGCAGCTACGCCTGCTCCGACTGCGGCGAGGGAACCTATCGCTACGCCTCCCATTCGGTTTCAACGCAGTACGCGCAGTACAGCGCAGCCCAGCACCGAACCGTGCAATCCTGCTCTGTCTGCAATGCGACGCTCTCCTCGTCCTATTCCGCCCATACCTTCACCTACGGAACCTGGCAGAGCGATTCTGCCACGCAGCACCGCAGGACCAAGACCTGCTCCGCCTGCGGATACAGCGAGTATGAATACGCCGCCCATTCCCTGACTGCCGGTGCATGGCAGACCGACGAGGGCGCGAACTATTCCACCCGCCACAAGCGGCTGCTCTCCTGCGCCTGCGGGTACAGCCGGTATGAGTACGCCGCGCATCAATGCACGTCCGAGGAAGCGTGGCAGGATTTTGACGCGGAGCGCCACACCCGCCATGAATCCTGTCTGTGCGGATACGAAAGAAACCTTTATACCTACCATGTCTTTTTGGACACGCTGACGCTGTTCAGCGATACAGAGCATACAAGAACCCGCACCTGTGAGTGCGGGCGCGTTGTTACGGCGGAGGAAGCCCATGCGTTTCAGTACGGCGCGTGGCAGAGCGTTTCCGACACGGAGCATCGCCGTGCCGTTTCCTGCGATTGTGGGTATAAGGGCTTTGCGGTGCAGGCGCATCTTGACGGGGACAGCGACGGATACTGTGATGACTGCGGTTATCTGCTGACCCGATTTTCAGTCATCGTCCCTGCCGGTATGACGCTGACCGTATCAAAAACCGGCACGGTCTATGCCGCGTCCAACGTCCGCATCATCAACCGCTCCACCGGCGCGGTCAGCGTCAGCTCCGTCACCCTGCGCACAGAGAACGGCTGGACGCTGGTGCCGTTTTCCACCAATATGGCAACAGAAAAGGTGGACAGCCGTAAAATCGGCTTTTCTGTCAACGGCGCACAGAGCAGGACGACCGGTGCGGAGGAAGCCCTGCCCCTCGGCGGCGGCTGGCGCATTCCCGGCGGCGAGGCGCTGCCGCTGCACTATGACGCGGTGGTATCTGCCGCCTCCCGTCCCATCTCCGAGCAGGTGCTGACCGTAATTTTCGTGCTGGAATGGGCGGGCACGTAACAATTCACCCCACTATGTGGGAAAGGAGGGATGACCCTTGCAGGAGGAAGTGGAAAACAGAGCGGTCACGCTGGTCATCAGCGCGACAAAGCTCACCGGGCGGCTGCTGAAAGCCGCCATTCTGAAATATCTGGCAAGCCGCAAGGAGAAGCGGCTGCAAAAAGCCCGCGCCGCGCCGGAAAAGCCCACCGGCAAGCAGACGGTAAAGCAGCTCATCGGGCAGAATCAGGGCGTATCCAACATCGAGATCACCGACAGCAACATCAAGTCCTTTGAGCGCGTGGCACGGAAGTACGGCGTGGATTTCGCCGTGAAGAAGGACCGCAGCGTGTCCCCGCCGAAATACCTCATCTTTTTCAAGGGGAGGGACGCAGACGCACTGACGGCGGCGTTCCGGGAATACACTGCAAAAGAGGTCAAGCGGGCCTCACAGGACAGACCCTCGGTGCTGGAGCAGCTCCGTGCGCTCAAGGCGAAGGTGCTGTCCCTTACGCCGGACAAGTCCCGGAACAAGGACAAGGGGCTGGAGCTATGAAAACCGTAAACATCAAAAAAGCCATTCTGCCCAACCTGCCGTATGCCTTCATCGCCCTCTACGCCACCAAGTTAGGGCAGGCTGCGCGGCTAAGTCCGGGCGCGGACTTCTCTCAAAAGGCGCTGCACATCATGGAGGGCTTCGCCGCCGCGTTCCAATCGGCGCTGCCCAGCTTTCACCCCATCGACCTGTGCGTGGGCGTTGCCGCCGCCCTGCTCATCCGGCTTGCCGTCTACGTCAAGGGGAAGAACGCGCGGAAGTTTCGGAAGAATATCGAGTACGGCAGCGCAAGATGGGGCAACGCGGAGGACATCAAGCCCTATGTAGACCCCACCTTTGCCAACAACGTCATTCTCACCCAGACGGAGCGGCTGACCATGAACAGCCGACCCAAGGACCCGAAAACCGCGCGGAACAAGAACGTACTGGTAGTGGGCGGCTCCGGCAGCGGCAAAACAAGGTTTTTCATCAAGCCCAACCTCATGCAGCTTCACAGTTCCTACGTTGTCACCGATCCGAAAGGCAGCATCGTGGTCGAATGTGGAAAATTACTCCAGCGGAATCAGTATAAGATCAAGATTCTGAACACGATCAACTTCAAAAAGTCCCACCACTACAACCCCTTCGCGTATCTCCACTCGGAAAAGGACATTCTGAAGCTGGTCACGACCCTCATCGCCAACACGCAGGGGGACGGGAAATCCGGCGATGACTTCTGGCGCAAGGCGGAAACGCTGCTTTACACGGCACTCATCGGGTATATCTACTACGAAGCGCCGGTTGAGGAGCAGAACTTCGCCACCCTCATCGAAATGATCAACACCATGGAGGTGCGGGAGGACGACGAGGACTTCAAAAATCCCGTCGATCTGATGTTTGAAGAACTGGCAAAACGGGAGCCGCATCACTTCGCCGTGCGCCAATATGCCAAATATCGCTTAGCGGCGGGCAAAACAGCAAAAAGTATTCTGATTAGCTGCGGCGCGCGCCTTGCCCCCTTCGACATCCAGGAGCTTCGGGAGATCACGGCGTATGACGAGCTGGAGCTGGACACGCTGGGCGACCGGAAAACGGCGCTGTTTATCATCATTTCCGACACAGACGACACCTTCAACTTCCTTGCCAGCATGGTCTATACCCAGCTATTCAACCTCCTGTGCGACAAGGCGGACGACGTGTACGGCGGCAGGCTGCCCGTCCATGTGCGCTGCCTCATCGACGAATGCGCCAACATCGGGCAGATTCCCAAGCTGGAGAAGCTGATGGCCACCATCCGCAGCCGCGAGATCTCCGCCTGCCTTGTTTTGCAGGCACAGAGCCAGCTCAAGGCGCTCTACAAGGACAACTGCGACACCATCATCGGCAACTGCGACAGCTCCGTATTCCTCGGCGGCAAGGAGCCGACCACATTAAAGGAGCTGTCCGCCGCGCTGGGCAAGGAGACCATTGACACCTTCAACACGGGAGAATCCCGCGGGCGCGAGGTTTCCCACAGCCTGAACTATCAGAAGCTCGGCAAGGAGCTGATGAGCCAGGACGAGCTTGCGGTGCTGAGCGGCGGCAAGTGTATCTTGCAGCTGCGCGGCGTAAGGCCGTTCCTATCCGACAAATACGACATCACAAAACACCCCAACTACAAGTATCTTTCGGACGCGAATCCCAAGAACGCCTTTGACATTGAGAAATTCCTCTCCACAAAGCTCAAGCTGAAACCGGAGGAGGAATTTGATGTCTTTGACGCGGGCACGGCCGCAGGTTCAGAATCCGCCTGAACGGGCGGATTTTTATATATAGATCAGACACCCATTCCGTAAAGGAGAACGCCGACAATGCAAGAGATACAGGCGAAACGCAAAGTCGGAGGAAAGCACAACCGAATATTTGAAAGGAGAAGCCGGAATCGACAGCCGCACACAGCGGCCAGCTCATTCCGGCTTTGCGGTTTCCACTACAAAAACCATAAAGAAACGATTCCGGCACATAAAATATGGATTTCTTCAATAGCGCAGTCGATGTGTTGCAGACCCTCGTCATTGCCCTCGGAGCCGGTCTTGGCATCTGGGGCGTGATCAACCTGCTGGAAGGTTACGGAAATGATAATCCGGGGGCTAAATCACAGGGCATGAAACAGCTCATGGCGGGCGGCGGTGTGGCGCTCATCGGTATGATCCTCGTGCCGCTGCTCAAAGGGCTGTTCGGTTAATCCCGTCCATGCCGCAATGTAAAACCCTTCGCCCCTGCCCGCCTGACGCGGGCGGGGGCGGGAAAGGAGGGCTGACCCATTGGATTTGATATGGGAAAAATTCACCGAATGGCTAAAGGAGCTGCTGGTCGGGGGCATCATGGACAACCTCACCGGCCTCTTTGATAACGTCAACGCCAAGGTCGCGGAGGCGGCGGGACACATCGGCAGCACCCCGCAGGCGTGGAACGCCGGCATTTACAGCATGATACGCTCTCTCTCGGACAACGTGATCCTGCCCATTGCAGGCGTGATTCTCGCCTTTGTGATGACACTGGAGCTGATACAGCTTATCGCGGACCGCAATAACCTCCACGACATCGACACATGGGTATTCTTTAAGTGGGTATTCAAGACAGCGGCAGCCGTGCTCATCGTGTCCAACACATGGAACATCGTCATGGGCGTATTTGAGGCGGCGCAGAGCGTGGTCAACCGCGCCTCCGGCCTTATCGTGGGCAACACCTCCATCAACCTTGCCGACCATATCGCGGACCTCGAGGCGCGGCTGCTGGAGATGAACGTGTGGACGCTCTTGGGGCTGTGGCTGCAATCCTTCGTGGTGGGCTTCACCATGTGGGCGCTGACCATCTGCATTTTCATCATCATCTACGGCAGAATGATCGAGATTTACCTCGTCACCAGCATTGCGCCCATCCCCATGGCCACCATGATGGGCAAGGAATGGGGCGGCATGGGGCAGAATTATCTCCGCTCCCTGTTGGCTTTGGCGTTTCAGGGCTTTCTCATCATCATCTGCATCGCCATCTATGCGGTGCTGGTACAGAATATGCTCATAGATGACAACATTTCCACGGCCATCTGGCTGTGCATGGGCTACACGGTGCTGCTCTGCTTCACCCTGTTCAAAACCAGCAGTCTCGCAAAGTCAATTTTCAACAGTCATTGACGGAGGTAAACCAATATGGCATACGTCCCCGTACCCAAAGACCTGAACGCGGTCAAGACCAAGGTGCTGCTGAACCTGACGAAGCGCCAGCTCGTATGCTTCAGCGCAGGGGCGGCGCTGGGCGTTCCGCTGTTCTTCCTGCTCAAAGCCCATACCGGCGTCAGCACGGCGGCGATTTGCATGATCCTGCTCATGCTGCCCTTTTTTCTGCTGGCCATGTATGAGAAGAACGGACAGCCCCTTGAAAAGATCGTCCGCAACATCGTGCAGGTCTGCTTCCTGCGCCCCAAGCAGCGCCCCTACGCAACCAATAATTTCTACGCCGTTCTGGAACGGCAGGACAATTTAGACCGGGAGGTGTATCGCATTGTCCACCCGCACAAAACTCACCCGCGCCGAACGCAGGCAGATCGAGGCCGCCATCGCAAGAGCGAAGCGGCAGGATAAGAAACAGAAGTCCGCACAGGACAGCATCCCGTTTCAGCGGATGTTCCCCGACGGCATCTGCCGCGTGACGGACAGCTACTACACGAAAACCGTCCAGTTTCAGGACATCAACTATCAGCTCAACCAGAACGAGGACAAGACCGCCATCTTTGACGGCTGGTGCGACTTCCTCAACTACTTTGACAGCTCCGTGCGCTTTCAGCTCTCCTTCGTGAATATGTCCGCCAACAAGGACAATTACGCAAGGTACATCACCATCTCGCCGCAGGGCGACGATTTTGACAGCATCCGTCTGGAATATACCCAGATGCTCCAGAACCAGCTTGCCCGCGGCAACAACGGCCTCATCAAGACCAAGTACCTGACCTTCGGCGTGGAGGCGGACGGGCTGAAAGCGGCAAAGCCAAGGCTGGAGCGCATCGAAACGGACATCCTCAACAACTTCAAGCGCCTCGGCGTGGCGGCGGAGCCGATGAACGGCACGGAGCGGCTGCGGCTGCTGCACGGGATGCTGCACATGGATGAGCAGGAGCCGTTCCGCTTCTCGTGGGACTGGCTGGCACCCTCCGGGCTTTCGGTCAAGGACTTCATCGCGCCCAGCTCCTTTGAGTTCCGCACCGGACGCTCCTTCGGCGTTGGCAGGCGCATCGGCTGCGCCAGCTTCTTGCAGATTTTAGCGCCGGAGCTGAACGACCGGATGCTGGCGGACTTCCTCGACATGGAAAGCTCCCTCATCGTCAGTATGCACGTTCAGTCCGTGGATCAGGTCAAGGCCATCAAGACCATCAAGCGCAAGATCACGGATTTGCAGAAAATGACCATCGAGGAGCAGAAAAAGGCCGTCCGCGCCGGATACGACATGGACATCATCCCCTCGGACCTTGCCACCTACGGCACGGAGGCGAAGAAGCTGCTGCAAGACCTGCAAAGCCGCAACGAGCGAATGTTCCTGCTGACCTTTATTGTGGTCAACACCGCAGGCAGCCGCCAGCAGCTTGACAACAACGTATTTCAGGCAGCCTCCATCGCCCAGAAGTACAACTGCCAGCTTACCCGCCTTGATTTCCGGCAGGAGGAGGGGCTGATGAGCAGCCTCCCCTTGGGGCTGAACCAGATCGAAATACAGCGGGGCTTGACCACATCAAGCGTCGCTATTTTTATCCCCTTTACCACGCAGGAGCTGTTTCAGGACGGCAAGGAGGCCCTGTATTGCGGGCTGAACGCCCTCTCAAACAACCTCATCATGGTAGACCGCAAGCGTCTCAAGAACCCCAACGGCCTCATCCTTGGTACGCCCGGCAGCGGCAAGAGCTTTGCCGCAAAGCGGGAGATCGCCAACGTGTTCCTCGTTACCGACGACGACATTATCATCTGTGACCCCGAAGCCGAATACGGACCGCTTGTGGAGCGTCTGCACGGGCAGGTCATCAAAATTTCCCCCACAAGCCCGCACTACATCAACCCTATGGACCTGAATCTCAACTATTCGGACGATGAAAACCCGCTGAGCCTGAAATCCGACTTCATCCTCTCCCTCTGCGAGTTGATCGTGGGCGGCAAGGACGGCCTCATGCCGGTGGAAAAGACCATCATCGACCGCTGTGTGCGCATGGTGTACCGGGATTATCTCAGCGACCCTGTGCCGGAGAATATGCCGATTCTGGAGGACTTGTATAACGAGCTGCGGCGGCAGGAGGAGAAGGAGGCGCAGTACATCGCCACGGCTTTGGAAATCTACGTTTCCGGCTCTCTCAACGTGTTCAACCACCGTACCAACATCAACATTGAAAACCGCATCGTCAACTTCGACATCAAGGAGCTGGGCAAGCAGCTCAAGAAGATCGGGATGCTCATCGTGCAGGACGCCGTGTGGAATCGAGTGACCATCAACCGGGAAGCCCACAAGTCCACCCGCTACTACATCGACGAAATGCACCTTTTGCTGCGCGAGGAGCAGACGGCGGCCTACACCGTGGAAATCTGGAAGCGCTTCCGCAAGTGGGGAGGTATCCCCACCGGCATCACCCAGAATGTCAAAGACCTGCTCTCCTCCCGCGAGGTGGAGAACATCTTTGAGAACAGCGATTTCATCCTCATGCTCAATCAGGCCAGCGGCGACCGGCAGATTCTCGCCAAGCAGCTCAATATCTCCCCGCATCAGCTCTCGTATGTCACCCACAGCGGTGAAGGCGAAGGGCTGCTTTTTTACGGCAACGTCATTCTTCCCTTTGTAGACCGCTTCCCCCGCGGGGAACTCTATGACCTGCTGACCACCAAGCCGCAGGAGCAGACTGCATAACAAAACAAGAAAGGAATTGGACGATGGAAAACAAACTGATGATTTTTGAAAACGAAGCCTTTGGAAAGGTGCGAACGCTGAACCTCAACGGCGAGCCGTGGTTTGTAGCCGTCGATGTGTGCAGCGTCTTAGACCTGAGCAATCCCACGATTGCAGTAAGGCGCCTTGATGAAGATGAACGGGCTAAGTTCAACTTAGGGCGTCAAGGTGATGCCACTATTGTCAACGAGCCGGGACTTTACACTTTAGTCCTTGGCTCCCGCAAGCCGGAGGCAAAGGCGTTCAAGCGCTGGATCACCCATGAGGTCATTCCGGCCATCCGCAAGCACGGCGCATACATGACAAAATCCGTGCTGGAGCAGGTGCTGGAAAACCCGGAGCTGGTGCTGCTCATGGCGCAGCGGATGCTGGAGGAACAGCGGAAAAACGAACTGCTTCAGCAGGAACTGCGTCTGGCAAAGCCCAAGGCGGACTTCTACGACGCCTTCATTCACCCGGAGTGCTGCACCAATCTCCGCGCCACCGCAAAGGAGCTGAAGGTGCCGGAGAAAATGTTCACCGCGTTCCTCATCCGCAAGCGCTATCTCTACCGTGCGCCCTCCGGTACGCTCCTGCCCTATGCCAAGCCCGCCAGCGACGGCCTGTTCTTCGTAAAGGACTATATCGCCGTCAACGGGCATCAGGGGGTATATACCCTTGTCACGCCCAAGGGCAAGTCGCTGTTCCTCACCATGCTGGGTGAGATCGCCTGACCTGATTTTACTATAAATAATGTAAAGGAGAGCATCACAATGGAAAAAGAAAATCTGTACCTGATCCACGGCGAGGACTACCTGCGCCACATCGAGGAAAAGCTGGAGCTGTTCTGGATGGTGAATGTGCTCATGTGCTACATCAAAAACGGAGCCGAGAAGGACGGCTATCTGGACCTTGTGCGCAGATCCACCCTCGACTTTGACAAGCGCTGCGAGGAGATGTTCAGTTCTTGGGGCAGGGCGCTCAATTACCTCAAGTCCCGTGACCTTGCGGACCTGTCCGACCTCATTGAAAACGACCTGATCGAGCCGGAATATGCCGGTTACATTCCTGCGGACAATCCCTGCTGCCCCGGCGAACGCTGCTGTGAGTATGCCGAGCGCATCGAGCGCGAATACGCCGCAGAGCGCGAGGCGGACGAGGACAATGAGGACGCCGACGTATTTGAGTATGACGGAGAACCGGCCATATCTGAGCTGACCGGCGTGTGCAGGGACATTCTCACGGCTGTCGAGGGACTGACCACGCTTCTAAGGGATGAGTTCGACTATGCAGACTGACCGCATTTACTGCGGCGACGCCCTAACCGTGCTGAAAACCCTGCCGGACAGCTCCGTAAACTGCTGCATCACCTCGCCGCCGTACTACGCACTGCGGGATTACGGCGTGGACGGGCAGATCGGGCGGGAGGAAACGCCCGCGCTGTATGTCGAGCGCCTGACCGGCATCTTCCGTGAGGTCAGGCGCGTCCTCACGCCGGATGGCACCCTCTGGCTGAACATCGCGGACACCTATGCCGGAAAGGGCAATCAGGGCGAAGCCCTCGACCCCAAGTACCCCAACGGCAGGACGGGGCAGATCGTTGCCCTCAACGGCAAGGTGGAGGGCTGCAAGGCAAAGGATATGATCGGCATCCCGTGGATGCTGGCGTTCGCGCTGCGCTCTGACGGCTGGTATCTGCGCTCGGACATCATCTGGATGAAAGCGAACCCCATGCCGGAAAGCACCAAGGACAGGCCAAGCCGCTGCTATGAGCATATTTTCCTGCTGTCCAAGTCCCGCCGCTACTATTACGATGCTGCCGCCATCGCGGAGCCGGTTGCGGCCTCCACTCCTGCGCGGATGAAGCGCGGATTTGGTGCAGGCAACAAATATTCCGCGGATATTCCCGGTCAGAAGCACCAACACCTCAACGACCATCGCCCGAACGGGTACGCCGATGAGGACATCCCGCAGCTTCGCAACAAGCGCGACGTCTGGCAGATCAACACCGTGCCGTACAGGGGTGGGCATTTCGCCGCCTATCCGCCCAAGCTGGCGGAAACCTGCCTGCTGGCAGGCTGCCCGCCCGGAGGCGTGGTGCTGGATCCATTCCTCGGCTCCGGCACTACGGCGGCGGTGGCAAAGCAGCTCGGACGGCACTACATCGGCATTGAGCTGAATCCCGAATACTGTACGCTGGCAGAGAAACGGATCGGAGGTGTTGCGGTATGAACGCCTACACCCGGCAGGATTTGAGCGTCATGCAGGCGTGGCCGCTGGATCGGAAAATTCGCGTGACGCAGGCGAAGATCATTGAATGGTATCACCACTACGGCGGCAAGGTAGCCGTCTCCTTTTCGGGCGGCAAGGACAGCACCGTTCTGCTGGACCTTGCGCGGCGGGCGTTCCCCGACATTCCCGCCGTGTTTGTGGACACGGGGCTGGAATACCCGGAGATACGGGAGTTTGTCAAAACCGTTCCCAATGTAACGTGGCTGCGGCCTGAAATGTCCTTTTCCAAGGTCATATCGGAATACGGCTATCCCGTCGTTTCCAAGGACGTGGCACGGCGCGTTCGCTATGCAAAGCGGGGCAGCCCGTGGGCGCTATGCCATCTGAACGGATTAAACCGTGACGGTACGCCCTCAAAATACAATGAACGATACATGAAATGGCGTATCCTGCTGGATGCGCCGTTTTTCGTTTCCGATCAGTGCTGTTTCATCATGAAGGAGCGGCCCCTGCACAGATATAACCGGGAAACCGGTAGAAAGCAGATCATTGCGACCATGGCCTGTGAGAGCGCACGCCGCCAGAGCGTCTATCTCAAAATCGGATGCAACGCCTATCATAAGCGGGACCCCACCTCTCAGCCCATGTCTTTCTGGACAGAGCAGGATGTGCTGGCCTATCTCAAAATGACCGGCATCCCGTATGCCTCCGTCTACGGCGAGATCGTGGAAGAAAACGGCAGGCTGACCACCACCGGGGCGAAGCGCACCGGCTGTATGTTCTGTATGTTCGGCATCCATCTGGAGAAGCCGCCTAACCGCTTTCAGCGCATGGCGCTGACGCATCCGAAGCAATACGAGTTCTGCATCCACAAATTAGGCTGCGGCAGCGTGCTGGATTTCCTTCATGTGCCGTATGCCCTGACAGGAGGTGAAGCCCATGAGCAAACGCTCGCCCCGGCTGCTGTTCACGCAGGAGGAGCGGACAGCGCCGGAACTGAAAAAGGCCGTCAAAAAAGCGGATAAAGCCTATCAAAAGCTGGAAAAGGCCGAGGCGAAGATACCCAAGAAAACCGTAAAGAAAAAGCAGCGCGTCGTTGACCCGAAAACCGGCACGGTCACAACACGCCTTTCCTTTGAGGAGGTAGACAAGAAGCGGCCGCCCTCCAAGCTCACCCACGCCCTGCGGGACGCGCCCGGTGCGGCGGCGCTGTCCGCCGTCCACAGGGAGATTCGGGAGCATGAGCAGGATAATGTGGGTGTGGAGAGCGCCCACGGCGTGGAGCAGGCGGCGGAGCGCGCCGTGCGACTTGCCCAGCACTCCCACCGCTCCCACAAGGAGAAGCCCTACCGCCGCGCGGATCGCGCCGAGGTCAAGGCAGACCGCGCCAACCTCCGTGCGCTGGATAAGACGGCGCAGTACCACGACCCGCAGTTTTCCAGCAATCCCTACTCCCGCTGGCAGCAGAAGCAGGCCATCAAGCGGGAGTACGCCGCCGCCAAAGCCGGAAAAAGCGCCGGAAATACGGTCAGAGCCTCCGAAGCCACGGCAAAGGCGGCGCGGAAAGCCGCGGAGAACACAAAGAAAGCCGGCGAGTTCATCGCCCGTCACAAAAAGGGCTTTCTTATCGTGGGCGGCATCGCGGCAATAATCGTCCTTATCCTCTGCACCGTGTCCTCCTGCTCCCTGCTGATTCAGGGCGGAGCCACCGGCATCAACGTATCCACCTACCCCAGTGAGGACGCGGATATGCTGGCGGCAGAGGCGCAATATTGCGCCATGGAAGCGGAATTGCAGCAGTATCTCGACACCTACGAAAGCACCCACGACTACGACGAGTACCACTTCGAGCTGGACGACATCGAGCATGACCCCTATGTGCTGATCTCCGCCGTCACCGCCCTGAAAGGAAAAGAGTGGACGATAGCCGAGGTCGGCGGCATCTTGGAGATGCTGTTTGAAAAGCAGTACATCCTAACGGAAACCGTCACCACGGAAACGAGATACCGCACGGAAACACGTACCGGCTACTATACCGATGCGGAGGGCAATCTGCACAGCTATGAATATACCGTGCAGGTGCCGTACACCTATTACATCTGCACAGTCCGGCTGGAAAACTTCAACCTCTCCCATGTGCCGGTCTATATCATGTCGCAGGATCAGCTCTCCTTGTATGCCATGTATATGGCGACGCTGGGCAACCGCCCGGACCTGTTCGGCGGCTCGGAGTACATCGGGAAATACTACACCGCCGACTATGAGAAGTACGAGATACCCCCGGAAGCGATGGAGGACGCGCAGTTCGCCGCCATCATCAAGGAGGCGGAGAAGTATCTCGGCTACCCCTACGTCTGGGGCGGCAGCTCTCCCGCTACTTCATTCGACTGCTCCGGCTTCGTCAGCTATGTCTACAACAACTGCGGCGTGGGCTGGAGCTTCGGCAGGCTGGGCGCGGAGGGACTGCGCCAGCTCTGTACGCGGGTGTCCGCCGCCAACCTGCGCCCCGGCGATCTGGTGTTCTTCCAAGGCACCTATGACACCACCGGCGCGTCCCATGTGGGCATCTATGTGGGCAACAATATGATGCTCCACTGCGGCGACCCCATCCAGTACGCAAGCCTTGCTTCAAGCTACTGGCAATCCCACTTCCTTGCCTACGGGCGCGTACCTGCGCCCTGATCTCACTGAAAGGAGCCAAAAATGAACCCTAAGATTATAAAGCTCAAGGCTGAACGGGCGAAAAACGATGAAAAGATCGCCGCCCTCCGCTCCCGCAACAGGGAGCTTGACGAGAGCATCGTCGAGCTGGAGAATACCGACATCATCGGTCTTGCCCGCGCCACCGGCATGAGCATGGAGGAGCTGGCGCAGTTCCTCACACAGCTCAAAAGGGGCGGCACGCCCTTTATCACACCCAATACCAAGGAGGATACGGACTATGTGCATGAAGAAGAATAACAACCGGCTGCTGCGCGGCGTTGCCGCCGTCCTTTGCCTTACCCTGATGTTCCTCACCATGTCCGGCATGGCGATGGCCACCGGCGAGCCGGACGCAGCGGACAGTGCGCCGGAGATCACAGACGCGGTGATTGATGACACTCCCGAAGGTGCAGAGGAATCACCAGTCCCCGAGGAGTCTGAGCCGCCGGTTTCCGAGCCTGTGCTGGGGCCTGCGGAACCCACGCCGGAGGATACGCCGCCCGAAATGGCAGAAACACCCGAAGCGGAATATGAGATAGATGCAGATATTCCGGCAGGCTGGCACAACGCGCCGGTGACGGTCACGGTCCGCATCAGGGACAAAAACAACGCGGGCTGGCAGAAGGTAGAGGCGGCGCTGCGTGAAACCGCCGAAAGAACAGACCTGACGGAGCAGCTTGCCCACGACGGCCTCGCCCGCTACACGGTGCCGGACAACGGTATCGTGTTTTTCTTTGTCACCGACCCCTACGGCACGGAGCATAAAAAGGAGGTGAACGTATCCTGTATGGACTTTGAAGCGCCCCGGCTGCGGGCGGGCGTCAGCGGTACGCTGCTGCGCGTGGAGGCCGCCGACACCCTCTCTGGCATAGCCGGGGTCTATGTGAACGATGAGCTTTATACCACCCTGCAAAACGGCGAGTTCAGCGTCCGCATTGACAAAAACACGCGGGATTCCCACTTTTACATCATGGGCGTGGACAATGCAGGCAACCGCACGGGCTATGTGGTGATCGCCAACCCCTTCTATGAAAAGGAAACGCCTGCGCCCAGCCCCACGCCGGAGCAGCACAGCACCCATTGTCCCGCAGACTGCGATTGCAGAAAGCAGTCCTCCGGCAATACCGGCAGCAACGGCAATACCGGCAGCAACGGCAGCAATACCGGTGCAGGAAAGCCCTCCAACGCCTCCGACAGCACGGGAAAGCCCGCTGCGGCACAGACGCCCGCCGCCACAGAGCCGACGAAAGCACAGGATCCCGCCGGTACCGCCGCACCTGTCGCCATTGAGAAAGGGACGGGCTTTTCCCAAAACGGCAGCGCCATCACCCGCGACCTGCTCTATGACAAGCACACCAACAAGCAGTTCATCGCGGTGGAAACCCGCAACGGTCATACCCTCTATCTGGTGATTGACTATGATAAGCCGCTGGACGAGGACGGAGATCAGTATGAAACCTACTTCCTTAACCTTGTGGACGAGAGCGATTTGCTTGCACTCATCGACGAGGATTCCGCCCCCGTCTGCTCCTGCAAGGACAAGTGCGAGGCAGGTGCGGTCAACACCGCCTGCGAGGTGTGCAAGACCAATATGACGGAGTGCATGGGCAAGGAAAAGGCCGCGGAAAAGACGCCGGAGCCCGACCCGACGCCGGATACGAGCGACAGCCCGGACAAGTCCGGCGGCGAAAAGAAGTCCGGCAGCGGTCTTGTTGTGATTGTGCTGCTGCTCCTGATGGCGGGCGGCGGCGCGCTGTACTGGTTTAAGCTCCGTAAGAAAAAGCCCGACACAAAGGGACCTGTGGACTTGGACGATTACGACTACGGCGATGAGGACGAGGAATACGAAAACGAGGACGATGCGGACGAGCCGGAGGAAACGGAGGACGCGGATGCATGACCCTTTTCACCAAAAACCCGCTGGAGCGGCAGATGATGCAGCGCCCCTATCCGGGAAAAGAGGAAACGCCGCGTACCCCCGCCCCGGAGGGGCATTTCTGCTGCGGCTGTTCCCGCTACGGCACCGTCTGCCTCCGTCCCTGCTACCGTGACACCGACCTGCGGGAGAAACTGCGGGGGAAAGCGCCGGAACGTTAGGACCCCGACACTTGCCGCCTTCTCCCGCCGATGCCCAATGTACCCATGAGAGACCAGATGCAGCGAAAAAGGATGTGATACGGAAGCGGTGCCTTGAACGGCCCTGACCCACATACGATTAGAAAAACAGACACGAAAAGCAGTCCTTCGGGGCTGCTTTTTGCTATGCAGAAAAGGAGAAAAATGAATATGACACACCATAAATTAGTGATCGCGGAAAAGCCCTCCGTCGCCCAGTCCATCGCCGCCGTGCTGGGCGCGACCAAACGCAACGACGGCTATCTTTCGGGAGGCGGCTACCTTGTGAGCTGGTGCTTCGGGTATCTGGCGGAGCTGGCGGGCGCGGATGTGTACGATGAAAAGTACGCCAAGTGGCGCTATGACGATCTGCCCATCCTGCCCGCAAGCTGGCGCTTCACGCTGAAAGCGGACAAAGCCAAACAGTTCGAACTGCTGCGGGACCTCATGCGCCGGGAGGACGTGACCGAGGTCATCAACGCCTGCGACGCAGGGCGCGAGGGCGAGCTGATCTTCCGCACCGTCTACTACATGGCGGGCTGCACGAAAACCATGAAGCGGCTTTGGATCTCCTCCATGGAGGACGCCGCCATCAAAAAGGGCTTTGCGGACCTTCGTCCGGGACGGGAATACGACGGGCTGCACCAGTCCGCCCTCTGCCGCGCCCGCGCGGACTGGCTGGTGGGCATCAACGCCACAAGGCTCTTTTCGGTGCTGTACCACCGCACCCTCAACGTGGGGCGCGTCATGACGCCCACGCTGGCGCTCATCGTCCAGCGGGAGGCGGAGATCGCCGCCTTTCGCCCGGAAGCCTTTTACGCAGTGAACCTTCGCTGCGGCGATTTTGCCGTAGTGTCCGAAAAGTTCAAAGAAAAAGCGGAGGCGGACGCCCTTGCCACCGCCTGCGCCGGTCAGCCAGTCACGGTCAAGGCGGTGCAGCGCACGGAAAAAACGGAGAAAGCGCCGCTGCTCTACGACCTGACCGCCCTCCAGAGAGAAGCCAACCGCAGCCTCGGCTATACCGCCCAGCAGACGCTTGACTACCTGCAAGCCCTCTATGAAAAGAAGCTCTGCACCTATCCCCGCACGGACAGCCGCTTCCTCACAGACGATCTGGAAGCCTCCGTGCCGGAGCTTGTGACCGTTGCCGCCGCCATCTGCGAAGCAGCCGCGCCGGAGCGTGTGAACGCAAGACAGGTCTGCGACAGCCGCAAGGTCAGCGACCACCACGCCATTCTCCCCACCGCCAGCGCGGGCAAGGCGGATACCTCCGTCCTGCCGCTGGGAGAGCGCGAGATTTTGCGCCTTGTGGCAGGTCAGCTTCTCCGTGCGGTCAGCGACGCCCACCGCTATGCAGAAACCGCCGTTACGCTGGAGTGCGGCGGCGCTGTATTCACCGTTAAGGGCCGAACCACCCTCACACCCGGCTGGAAGCAGTATCTCGCGCAGGAAAAGCAGGATGCCGCGCTGCCGGCGCTGTCGGAGGGGCAGGGATTGGATTGCGCCGAAGCCGCTGTAAAGGAGGGCAAGACCACGCCGCCCAAGCATTATACGGAGGATACGCTGCTCTCCGCCATGGAGACTGCCGGAAAGGAAGATATGCCGGAAGAAGCGGAACGAAAGGGGCTGGGAACGCCCGCCACCCGCGCCGCCATCATCGAAAAGCTGGTATCCACGGGCTTTGTGGAGCGCAAAAGGGCAAAAAAGGCCGTCAGCCTTGTGCCTGCCCATACCGGCGTTTCCCTCATCACCGTGCTGCCGGAGCAGTTACAGTCCCCGCTTCTCACCGCCGAATGGGAATACCGCTTGCAGCAGGTGGAGCGCGGCGAGCTTTCCCCGGACGAGTTCATGACCGGCATTGCGGATATGCTCACGGAGCTGGTAAAAACCTATCAGGTCATCTCCGGCGCGGAGGTGCTGTTTCCCTCCGGCCGGGAGATCGTTGGCAAATGCCCCCGCTGCGGCAGCGATGTGACCGAGAGCAAAAAGGGCTTCTTCTGCGAGAAAAACGACTGCCGCTTCGGGCTGTGGCGGGACAACAGGTTCTTTGCCGCCAAGCGCGCCGCTCTGACAAAAAAGGTAGCCGCCGCGCTGCTGGCAGACGGGCGGGTGAAGCTCACCGACCTCTACTCCGAAAAGACCGGCGGCACCTACGATGCTACCGCCGTGCTGGAGGATACCGGCGAGAGCGTCCGCTTCCGTTTGGAATTTGACAAGGGGGCGAGGACATGAAGCTCTCCAAGCTGGAGCAGGAAAGTATCATCCTCTACAACGAGGAAGAATCCACCGCCAGCATCTACACCCACGACCCGAAGCTGAAGCGCAAGCTCAAGCGCCTTGCGGAGAAATACCCGGACAAGGTGTACCCGGATAAGGCCGTCCATGCCGGAGCGGTCAGCTACGCCGTGCCGAAAAGCTGCGTCAGCGTCCGGGAGCCGTTCAGCGACGAGCGGCGCAGGGCCGCCAGCGAACGCGCCAAAAACGCCGGATATACGCCGCCCGCAAGGAGTATATACTCCGAAAACGAATAAGAACCGAGCGCCCGCACAGGAAAGCCTACCCCTGCGCGGGCGCTGCCATTTTAGGGGTAAATAGCCCATGAAATGAAAGGATGTGCCTATGACACGAAAATCTCCGTATCCGACAAGAGCGGATTATCCTGCATTGATTGAAAATGCCAAGCCTGCGCTGCGCGAGCTGCTGGAAGCGGCCTCGTATGAACGGAGGATCGCCGTACTCAGCGCCTGCTCTCTCGATGAGATCAACACCCTCTGCACGCTTATGGTGCTGGGGCGGCACAGCCTCTATCTTCGCCGCAAAAAGCCCTTCAACGCGCCGGACGCGGTATTTGTCCGGTGGGCGGCAGACCTGTGGACGCTGCGTGAGCAGGACAAGGCAGGCGACATCCGCTATCTCTGCGGAAAAACGGATTTACGGGAATATCTTTCGCGGGGGCTTCAGCTCCTGCGTATCGACCTGATGAAAGGAGGCAAAAATGCCAGAGAAGCCCGGTAAAAACAGAGAACAGCTCAAGGAGATCACCGACCGCATCGAGGCGGGTATCCGCGACATCTTTGAATCCGGCGATATGGATAAGTACCGCAATTACCTGCGCACCATGAGCCGGTTCCACAACTATTCCCTCAACAATCAGGCGCTCATCCACTTGCAGCGCCCGGACGCCACCTTTGTGGCGGGCTACAACCGCTGGCGGGACAAGTTCTCCCGCCATGTGCTGCGGGGCGAGAAGGGCATCACCATCATCGCGCCCACGCCGTATAAGAAGAAAATCGAGCAGGAAAAGCTCGACCCGGACACCAGACTGCCTATTTTGGACGCGGACGGAAAGGTTATCACCGAGGAAAAGGAGATCGAGATCCCCATGTTCCGTCCGGTAAAGGTGTTCGACTACGCCCAGACGGACGGAAAGCCCCTGCCGGAGCGCGTAGCCAGCCCCGTCGCCAACCTGACCGGCAGCGTGGAAAATTACGGGGCGTTCATGGAGGCGCTGCGCCGCTCCTCGCCCGTGCCGGTGGAGTTCAAGCCGCTGTCCGCAGAGATGGACGGCTATTTCAGCCCCAAATCCCAGAGCATCACGCTGCGGGAGGGCATGAGCGAGGTGCAGACGGTATCCGCCGCCGTCCATGAGATCGCCCACGCCAAGCTCCACAACTACGGCTTGCAGCAGGCGGCGGAGCGCAAGGCCAAAAGCCGCAATACCGAGGAGGTGGAGGCCGAAAGCATCTCCTTCATGGTCTGCGCCTACTTTGGCATCGAAACCGGCGCGAACAGCTTCGGCTATGTGGCAACGTGGTCAAAAAACGCCGAGCTGCCGGAGTTCCGCGCCAGTCTGGACACCATCAGCAAAACCGCAAACGGCATCATCACCGATGTGGAGAAGCACTTCGCGGAGGTTTGCAAGGAGCGCGGCATCGAGCTTCCCAAGGACACGGAATATGAGCTTGTCACCATCCCGCCCTCCCGCGCCGACGCGCTGGCCTTCGCCGCCGACTACGCGGCGTTCCTGCGCAGGGATTTGAACGCCCCCGAAAGCGCAGAAAGACCCACAGCGGAGGCGGTGGCGGACAGGCTGCTTGCCGGAGAGGGCGCAGAGCTGCGGAAGGAGCTGGAGGATTTCGTCAAGCTGGCAGACGAGATCGGCATCGACGACGGCTCCCATGGGCTTCTGGAACGCTTTAACGTCCTGTTCCGCAGGGAATGGCGGGCAAAGGAGGAGCCCCAGTCGGAGATTGAAACAGAAACACCGAATGTTGAGGATGAGCTGCCGCCCCTGCCGGAGCTGGAGCAGGGCTATCCCATGCCGGATACCAGCATCGGCTTTTTGGAAATGTATCAGTACGGCTACACGGACGGCAATGCCATGCTGCCGCTGACAAAGGAGCGCGCCATGGAGCTGTTCATGCAGGACGTTCCCGTGTTCCTGCTCTACGGCGACAACACCGAGGCCATGGCGCTGGACGCCGAGGACATTTCCTCCCACACCGGCGTGTTCGGCGTGGAGCGCGAGGAATGGGACGCGGTGCGCGGCGTTGTGACGCTGAGCGAACAGGCAGACACGGAGAAGCTGTTTCTGGAAAACCCGCAGGACGCTTTCCTCATCTATCAGATCCGGCGCGGCGGTGAATTGGACGCTTACCGCTTCATGAACTATGACTACTTGCAGAGCAAGGGCGTCATGCCGGAGCGCGGCGGCTACGACGCGATCTACACCGGGGGGTTTATGGATTATGGGAATGCCAGAACCAATCTGGATATGATTTATCAGCGGTTCAACGTGGATCATCCTGCGGATTTTAAGGGACACAGCCTGTCGGTCAGCGACATCGTTGCCCTAAAGCAAAACGGCGTAGTATCCTGTCATTACATTGACAGCATCGGCTTCCGGGAGCTGCCGAACTTCCTGAAGCCGGAGAATTATCTCAAAAACGTGGAGATGCTGCTGGAGGACGACTACGGCATGATCGACGGCATCATCAACAACGGTCCCAAACAGCCCACCGTGGCCGATCTGGAAGCGCAGGTCAAGGCGGGCTTTTCCATCTCCCTGACGGAGCTGGCTGCGGCCTCCCACCGTGAGCAGAAGAAGCCCTCCGTGCTGGAAAAGCTCAGGGAAAGGACGCCGGAGCAGTCGAAAAACAAAACAGCGCCCAAACGGAGCGCGGAAAGAGAGCTTTGATATGAACGACAAGCATTTCACCCACGATGAAGTCAGCCTTATGAGCATCTACAACGCGGCAGGCACCCGCGAGGGCCTGATCGCAGCCCTCACAGAAATGCGGGGGTATCTGGACGCGGAGGAGGCCGAGCTGCGGGAGCTGACGGACAGCGCCCTCGCAAAGCTGCGCGACATTACCGACGCGGAGTACGCCGCCCTTGACCTGACGCCGGATTTTGACCTCTGAGCAAAGCTGACTGTTTTACGGTCAAGAGCCGGAAAAATCGCAGATTCGCCGCTGGGAGCGCGCCGGACGATACATTCTTCGTCCGGCGCGTTTCCTATGAAAAAACGAAAACCACGATAAAACCATGAAGGGAGGATTTTGCTTATGCCCAACAAACTGCAAGCCTACGCGGAGCAGGCGGAGCGCACCGCGCGGCAGATCACCGGCAGCCATTTAGCGTGGACGGCGTTCCTGACCACCGCCGCAAGGCTGTATAAATACCCCTACAACGAGCAGCTCATGATCTATATGCAGCGCCCGGAGGCCGTTTCGCTGACGACGAGGATTTCGCCTTCGTC
>OLPA01001237.1_pt1 | contig 21902 bp, 15 predicted proteins | sample 1672811 | NCBI WGS metagenome assembly OLPA01 (sample SAMEA3136726, study PRJEB25190) | human gut metagenome | biome: human gut; feature: human-associated habitat; material: faeces | place: Austria | collected 2013
ACAGGAAGCCGCAGATAAGCTCCCGGCAGGGAAGGGTATCCAGCATGGCGTCATAGGTACGGATATCGCTGGCGGAGAGCTGGTCCAGGATCACCACCATATCAATGTCGCTGGCTTCTGTGGCCTCCCCGCGGCCGTAGCTCCCCTGGAGTCCGGCAAACCAGACGCGGTCCGGAAAGGCTTGATCCAGGGCAGTCATATATTTTTTAATAAATTCAGTTATTTCAATCATTTCCGTTAATTCTCTCTTTTCAATTCCGGGAGCCTTTCCCATTCCTTCTGGTAGGCCACGTCTCCATTCTTTATGACAGTCTCCACCAGGCTGATCCCCGTATGGTAGGGCATAAAGTGGATGGACGGGTATTTTAAGATGACCACATCGGCTTTTTTGCCCTTTTCCAGGCTTCCGATGGAATCAGCGCGCCCAAGGGCTGCGGCCCCGTTGATGGTGAGGGCCGTGATCACTTCCTCAATGGACATATTCATATAGATGCACCCTAGGGCTATGAGAAGGGGGATGCTGTTGGTAAAGCAGCTTCCGGGGTTCAGATCCGAAGCCAGGGCCACGGAGCAGCCGGAATCGATCATCTTTCTCGCCGGGGCGAAGGGCTCTTTTAAGCAGAAAGCGGTGGCCGGCAGCAGCGTACTGATGACGCCCGCCTCTGCCATCTGGTGGATCCCCTCGTCGGAGGCCTTTAAAAGGTGGTCGGCGGAATACGCGCCTGTGCGGGCGGCCAGCTCTGCGCCTCCCAGAGAGTTCATTTCATCGGCATGGACCTTCAGCTTGAAGCCCATTTCCTTTGCCCTGGTCAGATAGTATTCAGAATCCTCAATGCCGAACACGCCCTTTTCGCAGAAGATATCGGCAAACTCTGCCAGTCCCTCCTCCTTGACCACAGGCATTACGTCCTGTAAGAGCATATCGATGAATTCCCGCTCCTTTCCCTTATACTGGGGCAGGACGCTGTGGGGGCCCAGGAAGGTAGTCACGATATCCACCGGATGGGAGGCGTCCAGCTCCTTCATGGCCCGGAGCTGCTTTAATTCCGTATCCCGGTCCATGCCGTAGCCGCTTTTTCCCTCAACAGTGGTCACGCCGAACTCCAGCATCCGGTTCATCCGTTCTCTTCCAACAGAAACCAGCTCCTGGATGGAGGCGTCCCTGGTGGGGCCGACGGTGGCGTTGATGCCGCCTCCCCGCTCCATGATGGACATATAGGTGTCGCCCTTTAAGCGCCAGGAAAACTCCTCGGCCCGGTAGCCGCCGAAGATAAAGTGGGTGTGGGAATCCACGAAGCCAGGAAGAACGGTCTTTCCGGAGGCATCCAGGACCGTATAGCCAGAGGCAGTTTCCGTACATGCGTCAGCCTGACCGGAGCCCTCTTCAAAGCCTGCCAGGAGATCCAGCTCCTCGGTGGTGCCGACGGCAAAGATCCGGTCGTCATGGAGCAGAACGCCTCCATTTTTTATAAGACCGATATCGGCCATTTCCGCGCCTTTTTTGGGAGCGGAGCCCCGGCAGGTCACCAGCTCGGAGGCGCGGCGGATATAAAGTTTTTTCATATAGTCTCCTACTTTCTCTGCAAAGGAACCGCCGGATGCGTTTCCAGGCGGTTCCGGCCTGGGCAGAAGGCTGCTCAGGCCGGGGCAGTATGGTTTATTTACATGCGTTGTTAAATACGCGCTCGATCAGCTCATCGTCGGCGATATAGGGCATCGTGATGGCGTCAGAGCCGGCAAATTTCTTATTATATTCGGCAACGGTCGCAATGGAGTGCTCGTTTCTTGCCCAGCTTCTTCTGGAAACGCCCACCATGGTATCCCACGGGATGGCTTCGCGGATGATCTGGTCCGTGAGCTCGGAGCCGTCTAAGACAAGGCCGAAGCCGCCGTTGATGGCCTTTCCGATGCCGGTGCCGCCGCCGTTGTGGAGAGCCACAAGGGTCATGCCGCGGGCTGCGTTTCCTGCATAGCAGTGGGTCGCCATGTCGGCCGTGAAGTTGGAGCCGTCATAGATATTGGAGGTCTCGCGGTACGGGGAATCCGTTCCGCCGGTATCGTGGTGGTCGCGGCCCAGCATCACCGGTCCGATCTCTCCATTTCTTACCATTTCATTGAATTTTAAAGCGATGTCGCGTCTTCCCAGAGCGTCCTGGTAGAGGATCCGGCACTGGGTCCCCACCACCAGCTGGTTCTTTTCAGCATCACGGATCCAGATCCAGTTGTCCCGGTCCTGGAAGCGGCGGTTGGGATCGATGATCTCCATGGCCGCATGGTCGGTCTTAATAAGGTCCTCATGCTTTCCGGACAGGCAGCACCAGCGGAACGGGCCGTAGCCGTAGTCGAATAACTCCGGTCCCAGGATGTCCTCCACATAGGACGGGAAGATGAAGCCCTCGGAGGTGTCCACGCCGTTTTTGGAGATCTCCTTGTTTCCGGCGTCAAATACAGCCTTCATGAAGGCGTTGCCGTAATCAAAGAAATAGGAGCCTCTTTCCACCAGAGTCCGGATCATATGGAAGTGGGTGGTCAGGGAACGGTTGACCAGCTCACAGAATTTTTCATGGTCATGGTCCAGCATCTCAGTTCTTTCCTCAAAGGTCAGGCCCTGGGGGCAGTAGCCGCCGTCGTAGGGAACGTGACAGGAGGTCTGGTCGGAGAGCAGGTCGATATGGATGTTGTTGTTTACAGCATATTCCAGCAGGTCCACGATATTTCCGTGGAAGGCGATGGACATGGGCTCTTTCCTGTCCATATAGGTCCGGGCTGTACGGAAGGCCTCCTCCGGAGACTCGCAGATCATTTTTACCCAGCCCTGGCTGTGGCGGGTCTCGATCCGGGAGGAATCCACCTCGGCGATGATGCCCACGCCTCCGGCGATCTCGATGGCCTTGGGCTGTGCGCCGCTCATGCCGCCCAGTCCGCTGGTGACGAATAAGTGGCCGGCCAGGTTTCCTTCTGCGGGAACGCCTAAGAACTTACGGCCTGCGTTTAAGATGGTATTGAAGGTACCGTGGACGATGCCCTGGGGGCCGATGTACATCCAGCCTCCGGCTGTCATCTGGCCGTAGGAGGAGCAGCCCATGGCCGTTGCCTTTGCCCAGGTCTCTGGATTATCGCCCTCGCCCACCATAAGGCCGTTGGTGATGACCACTCTGGGGGCCTGCTTATGGGAGTGGAAAAGGCCCAGGGGATGGCCGGACATCACCACAAGGGTCTGCTCGTCGGTGAGGACCTCCAGATATTTTTTCAGGAGCTGGTACTGCATCCAGTTCTGGCATACCTGTCCGGTCTCGCCGTAGGTCACAAGCTCATAAGGATAAAGGGCCACATCATGGTTTAAGTTGTTGTCGATCATTACCTGGAAGGCCTTGCCCTGGACGCAGTTTCCCTTATATTCGTCGATGGGCTTTCCGTAGATCCTTTCCTTTGGCATAAAACGGTATCCGTAGATCCGGCCGCGGGTCAGGAGCTCTTCCATAAATTCGGGGGCCAGAGCCTCGTGGAGCTCCTCGGGCACATAGCGGAGGGCGTTTTTCACTGCCAGCTTCTTTTCATGGTCGGAGAGGGTCAGGTCGCGCATGGGGGCACGGCGGATCCCTTCCTTAAATACAGGATACTCCGGAAGCACCGGATCCAGTTTGATGGTCATGGCAGCGCCGATTTCTTTGTTGGTCATATGCATTCTCATCCTTTCTCTTTATAACAGAAACGTCTTAGTCTTTCTAAAATCTGCGGAACTATTCAGTTACTTAGAGTATATCACCAGAGAGTCAAAAAAACGTCAATAAGCTGGAATAGTTGACAGTTTTTTGGACGTTTTGTATACTTAAAGGCAGAAGAAACCACGTCCGTGAGGGAACTGCGGCAGTACGGCCGCAAGGGAAAGTGAGGGGATACGGTGAAAAAAATTGAAATACGCCTGTTCGGGACTCCGGCCATCCTGGCAGACGGGGAACCGGTGGGCTTTCCATATAAAAAGGTGGAGGGCTTTCTTTATTATCTCTGTGTGAAAAAGCAGATCACCAGAGAGGAGGCCATCTGTCTTTTATGGGGGGATGAGGACGAGGCCAGCGGAAGGAAAAAGCTCCGGGACGCCATCTACCAGGTACGGAAAAAGCTGAATAAGGACATTATCCTGACTGCGGGCCATACGGGGATCGCCCTGAATCCGGCCTGTCCCGTGTCCATTGACTGGGATCATGTAAAAAAGGGCCATCTGGGAGAGCAGAAGCCGTTCCTGGAATATTTTTACATAAAAAAATGTCTGGAATTTGAAGAGTGGGTCGGCGGGATCCGGGCCATGCAGAGCGAGGAGTCTGTAAAAAATGCCTCTGGGAAATTCCGGGAGGCCAGAGAGAAGGGAGACATGGAGGCGGTCCAGAAATACGGCTCCCTTCTTATAAAAGAGGATCCATATGATGAAGAGATCTATTATGAGCTGATGAGCATTTATGCAGAACATGGCGATTATATCATGGCCATCCGCCTGTACTATGATCTGGAAAAGTGCCTGAAGGAGGAGATGGGGGTGGAGCCGTCCCGGAAGATCCGGGAGCTGTTCCAGCGGGTGTTCCATGTGAAGGAGCATATGAAGGCCGTGGGAGGCCCGGCGGACCTGCCCTTTGTGGGGAGGAAAAAGGAATTATTTTCTGTCAGTGAATTTCTGGAATGGGATCCCTCCGATCCGGTGAACTGCCTGGTGGTGGTGGGAGAGGAGGGAGTCGGAAAAACGGCGTTTCTGGAAAACAGCCTCCGGCTGGCCGCCTCCAGGCAGATGGTGACCTTAAAAAGCTCCTGCTACCGCCAGGGAACGGATTTTTTCCTGAACCCCTGGAGCGATATTTTACAGGAGCTGCGCCAGATCCAGGAAAACGGAGGCCCGGGATTTTTAAAGACCGGGGATGAGGAGCGCCTGTCCATGATCCTTAAGCTGGAAAACGCCGGAGGACCCGACAGCCGCCGTCTCACATATTCCATGATCGAGCGGGAGATCATGGAACTGTTTTCCGGCCTTGCCCGCCGCTTCCGGGTCCTGTTGGCCTTTGACGATGTCCAGTGGATGGACCGGATGAGCCTCCAGCTTTTAAACCGGCTTCTGGGAAGCGCCTCCGGGGCCGGGACAGCAGTATTGTGTACCTGCAGCAAAAATGGGGAAATGGATGTGATGACATCTCTGGAGCCCCTGGTGCGGGAGGACAGGATCACCGTGGTCCGCCTGGAGCCATTTACAGAGGAAGAGACAGAGGAGATCCTGCGGCGGGAGCTTCCCCAGATGGCAAAGGAGGCGGGAAAGTGCCGGTCCATCTATAAGACCACCGAGGGGAACGCCTTTTTCCTTCGGGAGATGATCAATCTGATCCGGAAAAAGGGCTTTACCCTGGAAAAATCCGCCAAGACCAATCTGGCCATCCAGACCCGGCTGTCGTCGGTGGGAGCCAGGGAGCGGGAGATCCTGGAATGTATGTCCGTGTTCCCGGAAAAGATCGGCATCGAGGAGCTGGAATATCTGATGAAGGGGACGGACCGGCTGACGCTCTTAAAGCGTCTGGAGAGGCTTTCCGAGGCCTTTCTGATCCAGGAGGTGCTGGTGGGCTGGAACGTGTATTATAAGTTCAGCCACCGCCTGTTCCAGGAATATGTGTATGAAAAGCAGAGTAACGGAAAGACCCTCCAGTACCACCGGATGCTGGCGGAATATTATGGGAGCCAGCCGGACCGGGGCTTCCGGACCCTGGCCCTGGCAGCCTACCACTATGATAAGTGCCATGACCAGGTCCAGGCGTACCGCTATCAGATCTACTATCTGAAGGAATTTTACACGGTCATCAACGAGAATTTCCCGGTGCTCCACAGCCCGATGCCGGAGCAGGGAGACGATTTCGGCGTCATGACCGGGGCGGAGCGGATGCTGGAGCTGGCGGAGCAGGTCATTGGATTAAAGGACGATTCCCCCATGATCCGGCAGATGAAAATGGAAATGCGCTATATCAAGGGACGGTATGAGATCGCCATGGGCGAGTATGACCGGGGAAATTCTGACATTAACTGCAGCATGGCCCTGGCCCTGGGGCTGGGGGACGACGAGGTTTACCTGGCATGCTTAAAACAGCAGATCTTCTGCGGGATCCAGACCGGGAACACAGAGCTGGTGGAGGAGCTGGTGGAGCACGGGCTCCGGTGCCGGGGCGGAGAGAAAAAGGACGAGTATGCCACCCTCATGCGCTTAAAGGGGCTCTGCTATATGCAGAAGGGAAAGTACGACGTGGCGGAGACCATGCTGCTCCAGGCCTTGTCCCTGTTTGAGGAGCTGGACCATGAGATCTACGGCGCGGGCGTGGCGGCCTGCTACAATTATCTGGGAGATGTATACAGGAAGCAGGATCATCTGGACGAGGCCATGGCCTATTATGGCCGCGCCCTGGCGGTGGGCGAGAGCCTGTCCTTTATGAACGGCCTGGGCCAGATCTACTCCAGCATGGGCCAGGTCCACTGTCTCAGAGGCCAGTATAAGGAGGCCATGGCGCTTCTGGAAAAGGCTGTGGAATGCCTGGAACGGAACGGCTACCGCTGGGGCCTGGAACGGGCCGAGGGCTGGCTCGCTCTCACCTGCATAAAGACGGGCGACCTAAAGAGCGCCAGGGAGCATTACAGGAAGGGGAGGGAGATCTCCGATAAGATCCGGAATCCGGAGACGGAACGGCTGCTTTCCGAGGTAGAGAAACGATTGGAGAATCGTCTGACATATTAGCATGATAAAGCGAAAGGGTTTGACGCTTTTTTGACGTTTTTTGTGTATAATGGATCCATATCCGACTGGAACTGGTGAAAATTTCAGCAAAATCACATAAGGAGAGGTAGCATATGCAGAAAGTTGTAATCACAGGCCATGACCTGACCGTGGACCAGATCATCGCCGTATGCCGCGAAGGCGCAGAAGTCGTTTTATCGGATGAGAGCAGAGAAAAGATCCTGGCCTCCAGACAGGTGGTCAACGAGCTGGTGGAGGAGAGAAAGGTCGTATACGGGATCACCACTGGCTTCGGTAAGTTCAGCGATGTGGTCATTTCCCAGGATGAGTGTAAGCTGCTGCAGAAGAACCTGATCATCACCCATGCGGTAGGCGCGGGAGATCCCTTTAAAGAGGACATTGCCAGGGGGATCCTGTTACTTCGTGTCAACAGCCTTTCCAACGGCTTTTCCGGCATCTGCCTGGAGACCGTGGAGACCATGATCGCCATGTTAAATAAGGGTGTGACTCCCTTTATCCCGGAAAAGGGCTCCCTGGGCGCATCTGGAGATCTGGCTCCCCTGTCCCATATGGTCCTTCCCATGATCGGTCTTGGAATGGCCTGGTATAAGGGCGAGCTGCTTCCGGGCGCTGAGGCCATGGAGCGGGCCGGGATCCCGGTGATCGAGCTGTCTGCCAAAGAGGGGCTTGCCTTAAATAACGGGACCCAGGCCATGACCTCTGTGGGCGCCCACGCTCTTCATGACGCCATTACGCTCTTAAAGACCGCCGACATCGCCGCTGCCTTATCCTTTGAGGCCCAGAACGGCGTTGTGGACGCCCTGGATGCAAGAGTCCACCAGGTACGTCCCCATGCAGGCCAGATGGCCACAGCCAGGAACTTATTAAAGCTCCTGGAGGGAAGCAAAAACGCCAGCCGCCAGGGAGAGATCCGTGTACAGGACGCTTATTCCCTGCGCTGCTGTCCGCAGATCCACGGAGCCAGCAAGGACGCGGTCAACTATGTGGGCGGCCGTGTGGACATCGAGATCAACGCCGTTACGGATAACCCGCTGATCTTCAGGGAGGACAGAAGCGGGATCTCTGGAGGAAACTTCCACGGACAGCCCATGGCTTTAAGCTTTGACTTCTTAAAGATCGCAGAATCCGAGCTGGCCGACGTTTCCGAGCGCCGGATCGAACGTCTGGTGAACCCGGCGTACAGCGGCCTTCCTGCATTCCTGACACCCAACGGCGGCGTAAACTCCGGCTTTATGATCGTCCAGTATTCGGCTGCCGCCCTGGTTTCTGAAAATAAAGTCCTGGCCCATCCGGCCAGCGTGGACAGCATCCCGTCTTCCGCAGGCCAGGAAGACCATGTGAGCATGGGGACCATCGCCGCAAGGCAGGCCGGCGAGATCGGCCGCAATGTGCGCCGTGTTCTGGCCATGGAGCTGATGGTAGCCTGCCAGGGCATCGACATGAGAGGAAATAAGGGACTTGGAAAGGGGACCCAGGCGGCCTATGATCTTGTGCGCAAATGTGTGGCCCGTCTGGATGAGGACCGGGAGCTTTATGAGGACATCAACTACTGCGAAAAGATCATCGAGGACGGCTCTCTGATCCGTGCCGTTGAGGAAGCCCTGGGAGCAGAGATCGAGTATTAAATATGAACATGGAGATAAAAAAGATCGGAAGAGATGCATGCCGCGTCTCTTCCTGGTCCGGCGGGACCACCACCGAGCTTTCCATCGCGCCGGAAAACGGGAATTACCAGAGCCGGGACTTTCTGTGGCGCTTAAGCTCCGCCACCGTGGAGCTGGAGGAGAGCACCTTTACGTCTCTCCCGGATTTTGACCGGATCATCCTGACCCTTGAAGGGGAGATGGACATATGCCACGACGGGGGTCCCTGGATCCATCTGGAGGAATTTTCGCCCCACCGGTTTGACGGGGCCAGTGAGACCAGAAGCCGGGGGCAGGTGACGGACTTTAATCTGATGTTAAGGAAGGGAGCCTGTACAGGGGACCTGGAGGTCCTTTCCGGTTCTGGAAGCGAACAGACAGAGGATGTGTACAGGACCCTGTTCTTTTACTGCCATGAGGGCCGGATGGAGGTCCTGTTTTCCGGGCCGGAGCCGGTGATCCTGGATGAAGGACAGGGGCTTCTGCTGCGGGGACTGCCGTCCGGGAGCCGGATCGCCTATGGGATGAAGTCAGGGACCCGGGCTGTGAAGGCAGAGATCCATGAAAAACATGAAAATGATAAAAATTAAAACAATCACAATAACAGAAAAACTGGAGGATGGGATCAATGGGAAATAAGCTGATCGAATGCGTACCCAATTATAGTGAAGGCCGCGATCTGGAAAAGATCGAAAAGATCGTAGAGTGCTTCCGTGCAAAAAAAGGCGTGCGGCTTCTGGATTACCAGACCGACCCCAACCACAACCGCCTGGTGGTCACTGTGATCGGTGAGCCAGAGCCTCTCCGCGATGCGGTGGTAGCTTCCTTTGGAAGGGCTGTGGAGCTGATCGATATGACGAAGCATGAGGGCCAGCATCCAAGAATGGGAGCCGTGGACGTGGTTCCGTTCATTCCGTGCCGCAATGCGACCCTGGAGGAGGCCGATGCCCTGGCCAAGGAAGTGGCAAAGACCGTGGGCGAGCAGTACGGGATCCCCTGCTTCTTATACGAGTCTTCCGCGACGGCTCCCCACAGAGCGAACCTGGCCAGCATCCGCAAGGGCCAGTTTGAGGGAATGGCAGAGAAGATGCAGGATACAGAGAAATGGGCTCCGGATTTCGGACCGGCCGCTCCTCATCCCACAGCAGGCGTCAGTGCAGTGGGAGCCAGGATGCCGCTGGTGGCCTATAACGTAAATCTGGGCACCGACAATCTGGAGATCGCGAACCAGATCGCAAGACGCGTAAGGAATATCAACGGCGGCTATCATTACATCAAGGCCATCGGCGTGATGCTGGAGGACAGAAATCTGGCCCAGGTATCCATGAACCTGACTGACTATACAAAGACGGCCGTATACCGTGCCTTCGAGGCTGTGAAAATGGAGGCAAAGCGTTACGGCGTTCCGGTGCTGGAAAGCGAGATCGTGGGTCTCCTTCCCATGCAGGCTCTGGTGGACTGCGCCGAGTATTATCTCCAGGTGGCAGGCTTTGATCCGTCCCAGATCATGGAAAACCGTCTTTTAGAGGAGGAATAAACCGTGGCAGACTTAAAAAATTTATCTGTGGAAGAATTTGCGGCAGTGACCGGCTCTGACGCTCCGGCTCCGGGCGGCGGAAGTGTTGCGGCCTTAGCCGGAGGTCTGGGAGCCGCTCTGGCGGAAATGGTGGCGAACCTGACCATCGGGAAAGCGAAATATGCAGATGTGGAAGAGGAGATGAAGGGCCTGGCGGCAGAGGGAGCGGCTCTCAGAAAAGAGCTGATCGATTCCATCCAGAAGGATACGGAATCCTTCACCGCGTATATGAACGCCCTGGGTATGCCGAAAAATACCGATGAAGAAAAGGCGGCCAGAAAAGAGGCCATGCAGAACGGCTTAAAGGAGGCCGCAGAGGTGCCGCTGGCAGTTGCAGAAACGGCCCTTAAGATCTTCCATGTGGCCGGGGCTGTGGTGGAGCGAGGCAACGCCAACGCCGTTACAGACGGTCTGGTGGCTTCCATGATGGCCAGGACCGCGGTCCTCAGCGCCCTCCTTAACGTAAAGATCAACCTGGGCTCCATCAAGGACGAGGAATTTGTGGCCCGTATGGCGGAAAAGGTGGCAGAGCTTGAAAAGGCGGCCATGGACGGTGAAAAGGCGGTCATGGAGCTTTCCGCACTGACCAGGGATCTGGTGTAAAAAATACGAATATTAAAAAAATTGGAGACCCCGGGCGCTTTTTCCGCGTCCCGGGGCCTTCTTTCTGCCATTTTTTATAATAGTTTTATAAATAAGGTGGGAAAGTATGGTATAATAAAAAAAACATGTGAAAAAGGGGGAGCGGCGTTTATGAAGATCCGTACAAAGCTTGCCATCGCATTCCTCACCATCACAGTCGTTCCCATCACGCTGATCTATATGGCCATCATCGGGCTCAACAATTACCAGGCCAGGGTATTCAGCGAGACCTACGGCGTTTCAGAGGATGTGGATCTGTTTTCCGGCGCATCCATCCGGGTCTTCAGTCACTTAACGGAGTCCATCCAGAAGGAGATCGATAAGGTACTGGAGTCGGATACGGGGAAGTTCAGCAATGAGACATACCTGGCGGATCTGAACGGGAGGCTTTCCATGAAGCACTCGTTCCTGGTGGTGCGGAAGGCGGAGGATCTGCTCTTTGTGGGCGATACAGCCACTGTGGAGGAGCTGAAGCAGGAGTTTTTCGGTTACGAGGACGCAGCAGCCCCGTCGTCCTGGAGAAATTTCCTGGATAAGGATACGGAGCATCTTTTAAAGATCCGGGAGTTCACCTTTCCGGACGGAGATGACGGCGGCGTCTATCTGGTGACCAATGTAATGGATATGGTGCCGGAGGCCAAGTCCATGATCTTTGAGATGCTGGTCACCAGCGTGATGATCCTGTTCATCACAGGGGCGGTGCTGACGGTCTGGGTATACCAGTCCATTCTCCGGCCCATTGGAAAGCTCCAGGAAGCCACCAAGAAGATCCGGGACGGAAACCTGGACTTTACCCTGGAGGTGGAGGATGACGATGAGATCGGACAGCTCTGCCAGAATTTTGAGGAAATGCGGATCCGGTTAAAGGAAAGTACAGAGGAAAAGGTCCAGTACGACAAGGAGAGCAAGGAGCTGATCAGCAACATCTCCCATGATCTGAAGACTCCCATCACGGCCATCAAGGGGTATGTGGAGGGGATCATGGACGGCGTGGCCTCGTCGCCGGAAAAGCTGGACAAATATATACGTACCATCTACCATAAGGCCAACGACATGGACCGGCTCATCGATGAGCTGACGTTTTATTCCAAGATCGACACCAACAAGATCCCCTATACGTTTTCCAGGATCAATGTGGCCAACTATTTCCGGGACTGCATCGACGAGGTGGGCCTGGAGCTGGAGGCCAGGGGCGTGGAGCTGGGATATTTCAATTATGTGGATGAGGACGTATACGTCATCGCCGATGCCGAGCAGATGAAGCGGGTCATCAACAATATTATTGGAAATTCCTTGAAATACATGGACAAGAAAAAAGGGATCATCAATATCCGGATCCTGGATGTGGGCGATTTCGTCCAGGTGGAGATCGAGGACAACGGAAAGGGCATCGGTCCCAGAGAGCTGCCGTATATCTTTGACCGGTTCTATCGGACGGATTCCTCGAGAAATTCAGCCAAGGGAGGAAGCGGCATCGGACTTTCCATCGTAAAGAAGATTGTGGAGGACCATGGAGGCAGGATCTGGGCCACCAGTAAAGAAGGGATCGGCACAGAGATCCATTTTGTACTGAGGAAGACAAGCGTGTAAAAGGAGAAGGTTATGAGCAGAATTTTGATCGTAGAAGACGAAGAGAGTATTGCGGAGCTGGAGAAGGATTATCTGGAGCTTTCGGGCTTTGAGGTGGAGATCGAGAACGACGGGGAATCCGGGCTTAAGAGAGCCCTGGAGGAGGAATTTGATCTTTTCATCCTGGATCTGATGCTGCCCGGCGTGGACGGCTTTGAGATCTGCAAGAGGATCCGGGAAAATAAGAACACCCCGATCATTATGGTGTCGGCCAAGAAGGACGACATCGACAAGATCCGCGGTCTGGGCCTGGGAGCCGACGATTATATCACAAAGCCCTTCAGCCCCAGCGAGATGGTGGCCCGGGTAAAGGCCCATATGTCCCGGTATGAGCGCCTCATCGGCAGCGGGATGCCGGCCAACGATATCATCGAGATCCGGGGCCTTAAGATCGACAAAACAGCCAGACGGGTCTATGTAAATGGGGAGGAAAAGAATTTTACCACTAAGGAATTTGATCTTCTGACCTTCCTGGCCCAGAATCCCAACCACGTGTTCACCAAGGAGGAGCTGTTCTCCAAGATCTGGGATATGGAGTCCATCGGCGATATCGCCACGGTCACGGTGCATATCAAAAAGATCCGTGAGAAGATCGAGATGAATACAGCCAAGCCCCAGTACATTGAGACGATCTGGGGCGTGGGGTACCGGTTTAAGGTATAAATACAGTTTAAAGACAGGATTTCCTTGTATTTGCAGGGAGATCCTGTTTTATATGGAAAAGTGTTCTGACAGAGCGGAGATTTTCTGCGTGAGCATAAAACAAGTTCATGCAAACTTATTGGAAAATTCACGTTTTCGTGATATGATGGTTTTTATGCAAGGAGGGATTCACTATGGCTATAACCTATAAAAAATTATTTCACCTTCTGATTGATAAAGGTATGACCAATGCCGAGTTGATGGAGAAGGCAGGTTTTAGTGCCAATATTATTACACGTATCAAACGGGACAATTATATTTCGCTTGATAGTATTGAGAAGATTTGCAAAACTCTCAACTGCGGCGTTGACGATATTCTGGAATTTATACCTGATAAAAAGGAGAACGGGAACAATGGTTGATATAAAGAAAGAACAAGAGCGTGATGAGCTGCACCGTGCGATATGGGCAATCGCTGATGAGCTCCGTGGCGCCGTGGACGGTTGGGATTTCAAGAACTATGTTCTTGGCACGATGTTTTACAGGTATATTTCCGAAAATCTGACCAATTACATTAACTCCGGAGAACAGGATGCCGGTGATACTGATTTTGATTATGCCAAAATATCCGATGCCGGAGCAGAGGAAGCCCGTGAGGGACTGGTTGAAGAAAAAGGCTTTTTCATTCTGCCGTCTGAACTATTCTGCAATGTAAATCTCAAAGCCGACAATGACGAAAATCTGAATGAAACCCTGGAGCGTGTGTTCAACCATATTGAAACATCCGCAAAAGGTTCTTCCTCTGAAAGCAGCTTTGCCGGACTGTTCGACGATTTTGATGTGAACAGCAACAAGCTCGGTTCTACCGTTGCAAAGAGAAACGAGCGCCTTGCAAAACTTCTGCATGGTGTAGCTGATATGAACCTTGGCGATGTAAAAGACCATGATATTGATGCCTTTGGCGATGCTTATGAATATCTGATGACCATGTACGCATCTGGAGCAGGGAAATCCGGCGGTGAGTTCTTTACCCCTGCCGATGTTTCCGAATTGCTTACCAGACTCGGCACGGTGGGCAAAACTGAAATCAACAAAGTTTATGACCCTGCGTGTGGATCTGGCTCGCTGCTTCTGAAAGCGGAAAAGGTTCTCGGCAAGGATGCCGTCAGAAATGGCTTCTACGGACAGGAAATCAACATCACTACTTACAATCTCTGCCGTATCAATATGTTCCTGCATGATGTTGGCTTTGATAAGTTCGATATTGCCTGCGAAGATACTTTGACAGCACCGCAGCATTGGGACGATGAACCGTTTGAGCTGATTGTTTCCAATCCCCCTTATTCTATCAAATGGGCTGGCGATGATACCCCTCTGCTGATCAACGACCCTCGTTTCTCTCCGGCTGGCGTTCTCGCACCGAAGTCCAAAGCCGACCTTGCATTTATCATGCACTCCCTTTCCTGGCTTGCATCCAATGGCACGGCGGCGATTGTCTGCTTCCCCGGTATTATGTACCGTGGTGGTGCGGAGCAGAAAATCAGAAAGTATCTGATTGATAATAACTTCATCGACTGCATCATCCAGTTGCCGGGCAATCTGTTCTTCGGAACTTCCATTGCTACCTGCATTATGGTTCTGAAGAAAGGGAAAGCCGACAACAAAACCCTGTTTATTGATGCTGCGGGCGAGTGCATCAAGGTCACGAACAACAATAAGCTGACACAGGAAAATATTGAAAGAATTGTGGAGACCTTTGCAAATCGAACCGAGGAGCCACATTTCTCCCATCTGGCAGGCTATGGGGAAATCGCAGAAAATGACTATAACCTTTCCGTATCTGCATATGTGGAAGCAGAGGACACCAGTGAGAAAATAGATATTGTAAAGCTCAATGCAGAAATCAAAGAAATTGTAGCTCGTGAGCAGGTGCTCCGTGATGAAATTGATAAGATCATTGCAGAAATCGAGGTGGGCGTATGAGTGGTGAATTTCAGTTTTTAATATACCAGTCTTCCGAGGAAGATGTTTCGGTAAATGCGGTAATTCGTGATGAAACAATTTGGCTGACGCAAAAATCCATGGCGGAATTATTTGATGTAGATGTACCTGCGATTTCCAAGCACCTGACTAATATATATGCTGACGGAGAGTTGATGAAAGATTCAACTATTTCCAAAATGGAAATAGTTCAACAAGAAGGTACCCGCCATGTAAAAAGAGAGCAGAATTTTTATAATCTGGACGCTATTATTTCCGTTGGTTATCGTGTTAATTCCCGTAGGGCAACACAGTTCAGGATTTGGGCAACAAGCGTCTTAAAAGAGTATATGATCAAGGGCTTTGCAATGGACGATGATCGCTTAAAGCAAGGGAAAACAGTGTTTGGCAGGGACTACTTCCGTGAATTGCTGGAAAGAGTCCGTTCTATCCGTGCCAGCGAGCGTCGCATTTGGCAGCAAATCACGGATATTTTTGCTGAATGCAGTATCGACTATGATAAGAATGCACAGATTACCCATGACTTTTATGCAATGGTACAGAATAAATTTCATTATGCTATCGTAGGGCAGACTGCGGCAGAAATTGTGTATACTAAAGCAGACAGGACCAAAGAAAATATGGGACTGACAACATGGAAAAATGCACCGGAAGGTCGTATTTTGAAATCTGATGTAGTGGTTGCGAAAAACTATCTGGAGGAAAAGCAGATTCGCCAGCTGGAACGAGCCGTAACCGGATATTTTGACTATATCGAAGACCTGATAGAGAGAGAAAATACTTTTACCATGGAGGAATTTGCTGCCAGTGTGAATGAATTTCTGGCATTCCGAAGATATGATATTCTGCGTGACAAGGGAAAAATCTCCGGTAAAATGGCAAAAGAAAAGGCTGCTGCTGAATATGCAGAATTTAATAAGACACAAAAAATCACTTCTGATTTTGATAAGGCGGTCAAACGGATGTTGAAGGCAGGTGATCAGGAATGAACAGGCTGGATGAACTGATTCAAGAGTACTGCCCGGATGGGGTGGGATATAAAACGCTTGGCGAAATCGCAACCGATATTTTCCGTGGGTCAGGGATAAAGCGTGACCAGGTTACCGAAGATGGAATTCCTTGTGTTCGTTACGGAGAAATCTACACAACTTACGGAATTTGGTTTGATTCATGTGTATCTCATACACGGCGTGAGTATGTGCAGTCTCCAAAATATTTCAGTCACGGAGATATTTTGTTCGCCATCACTGGGGAGAGCGTTGAGGATATTGCAAAATCATGTGCATATGTAGGCAATGACGATTGTTTGGCAGGTGGGGATATTGTTGTTCTAAAACACAATGAAAATCCAAAGTATTTGAGTTATGCCCTTGCAACCAAAGAAGCAAGACGGCAAAAAAGTGCTGGGAAGGTCAAAAGCAAAGTTGTTCATTCGAGTGTACCTGCAATAAAAGCAATCCGAATCCCCGTTCCCCCTCTGCCTGTTCAGCGTGAAATTGTCCGTATTCTGGACAATTTCACGGAACTTACAGCGGAACTTACAGCGGAACTTACAGCGAGGAAGAAACAGTATGAGTTTTATCGGGATAAACTGCTGACCTTCGGCGATGTCCGGGGGGGGGGGCGACAAGTGATGTTGTATGGAGGGCACTCGCTGAGATCGCAGACATTTCAACCGGGTCGAGCAACACTGATGATGCAGTTGAGGGTGGCTGTTATCCATTTTTTGTCCGTTCTCAGCAGCCACTTGCTAAAGATGAATACGAGTATGACGAAGAAGCAATTATCACCGCAGGAGACGGTGTAGGTGTTGGAAAGGTATTCCATTACATCAATGGGAAATATGCACTCCATCAAAGAGCTTACAGAATTCATCCTGCAACAAACGAACTTTTGGGGAAATATCTGTATCATTACTTTGTTGCCACTTTCCCGAGATACATCGGTCAGCAAATGTATCAAGGGTCAGTGCCCTCAATCCGCAGACCAATGCTCAATAAGTTCCAAGTGGCAATTCCGTCACTTGATATTCAGAAACGCATTGTTAATGTCCTCGACAACTTTGATACCATCTGTTCCAACCTGAAAATCGGTCTCCCTGCCGAGATTGAAGCAAGACAAAAGCAGTACGAGTTCTATCGTGATGCCCTCTTGACATATGCCGCAACCGGCAAGACAATCTTAACAGACAGACAGACAGACAGACAGACAGACAGACAGACAGACAGACGAGCTTAATGGCTTGATTTTGCTCTGTCAATATGTCTTTGGAGTTATTTCTGTTACTTTGAACATGATTTCCGAAAATCATGACAGCAAGAGAAAACCTATCACAAGCGGCAACCGTGAAGCTGGCGAATACCCTTACTATGGTGCATCCGGCATTGTTGATTACGTGAGTGGTTACATCTTTGATGGAGATTTCCTGCTTGTCTCCGAGGACGGCAATAATCTGGTGGCACGAAGCACACCGATTGCGTTCTCTATATCTGGAAAGAACTGGGTAAATAACCATGCTCATGTTTTGAAATTTGACAGTTACACAACAAGAAGATATGTCGAGTTTTATTTGAACTCCATTGACCTTTCACAGTATATTTCTGGTGGAGCACAGCCGAAGCTGAACCAGAAGAACCTTAATACAATACCTATTCCGCTACCGTCTATCAAGGAACAGGAGCGTATCGTAGGTATCCTTGACCGCTTTGATGCTCTCTGCAATGATATTTCTTCCGGACTTCCGGCAGAGATTGGAGCACGAACAAAGCAATACGAATACTATCGAGATAAGCTGCTTACCTTCAAAAAGCAGTAAACAAACCAAGGAGGACACCGCATGAGCACATACAACATCATTGCCGCAAGCAATGAGAGTACTGTTGTAGCTGAATATACGCCGGAAAGCTCACGCTCTGACAGCTTCCAGAGCGAGGCGGCTCTTGAAAAGGAATTTATCCGTATGCTGACCGCACAGGGATATGAGTACCTTACCATCCATGATGAAAACAGTCTGATTGTCAACCTCAGGCAGCAGCTGGAGCTTTTGAACGATTACACCTTTACTGACAGCGAGTGGAAGCGTTTCTTTACGGAAACACTTGCCAACGCTAACGAGGGTATCGTTGAAAAAAGCCGTACCATCCAGACTGATCATGTAAAGGTACTCCGCAGGGATGATGGAACTTCCAAGAATATTCAGCTCATAGATAAAAAGAACATTCACAACAACCGCTTACAGGTTATCAACCAGTACAAGGTGAATGGCAGCAAAGCTGCCAGAGAGGGTGGATTGGGCCATGAGGAAACCGAGGGTAAGCATGACACCCGATATGATGTGACAATTCTTGTCAATGGACTGCCCCTTGTCCATGTGGAACTGAAACGCCGCGGTGCCCCCATCCGTGAAGCCTTTAACCAGATCAAACGCTATCAGAGAGACAGTTTTTGGGCGGCAAGCGGCTTGTATGAGTATGTGCAGATTTTCATTATTTCCAATGGAACGCACACCAAATATTATTCCAACACCACTAGAAACAGCCACATCAAGGAAATGGGCGAGTCTGCAAAACAGAAATCTAAGAAAACAAGCAATAGCTTTGAGTTTACTTCTTTCTGGGCAGATGGTAACAATAAGGTAATTGCAGATCTCATCGATTTTACGAAAACCTTCCTTGCCAGGCACACCATTCTGAATGTGCTGACCAAGTATTGTGTTTTCACAACGGAAGAAATTTTGATGGTTATGAGACCGTATCAGATTGCGGCAACCGAGCGTATTCTGAACCGTATAGAGGTTTCGACCAACTACAAGAAGATGGGAACGATTGATGCCGGAGGTTATATCTGGCACACCACTGGAAGCGGAAAGACGCTGACCTCTTTTAAGACTGCACAGCTTGCATCTGCACTTCCGTATGTGGACAAAGTTCTGTTCGTGGTTGATAGAAAAGACCTTGATTATCAGACTATGAAAGAGTATGACCGTTTTGAAAAAGGCTCTGCCAACAGCAATGCTTCTACAAGAGTATTGCAGAGACAGCTTGAGGACAGGGATGAAAAAGGCGGCTACCACCAGTATAAAATTATCATTACGACCATTCAGAAGTTGGATAACTTCGTGACCAAGAATAAAGGACATGAAGTGTTCAACAAGCATTGCGTTCTTATCTTTGACGAGTGCCACCGCAGCCAGTTTGGAGATATGCACGCCAAGATTGTAAAGGCGTTCAAAAAATATCATCTGTTTGGATTTACTGGTACACCAATTTTTTCAGCCAATGCTGGAAAAGGAAAGCATATGGAAATGCTGACTACACCGCAGACCTTTGGTGACCAGCTCCATACTTATACCATCGTAGATGCTATCAATGATGGAAATGTTCTTCCTTTCCGCATCGATTATGTGAACACGGTTAAGGAAAAAGAGGGCATCAAGGACAAGAATGTTTCTGCCATTGATATTGAAAAGGCAATGGGTGCGCCGGAGCGTATTCGAGAAATCGTCAAATACACTCTGGAGCATTTTGACCAGAAAACCAAACGCAATAGTTTCTACTCTTTGAAAGGAAAACGCGTGGCTGGCTTCAATGCCATATTTGCTGTCAGTTCCATTCCGATGGCGATGAAGTATTACAAGGAGTTTCAGAGACAGATTGCTGAGAGCCACCGTCAGTTTATGATTGCTACGATTTTCAGTTATTCAGCAAACGAAGATGACCCAGAAGACCTGCCTGCCGGACAGGCAGGTGTTCTGCAAGAAGAAGGCTTTGACACGGAAGCTTTGGATCAGACTTCCAGAGATTTTCTTGAAAGTGTCATTGCGGATTATAATGCTGCGTTTAACACCAACTTTGACACTTCCGCTGATAAGTTTCAGAACTACTACAAGGATTTGTCTATGCGAGTGAAGAACCGTGAAGTGGATTTGCTGATTGTCGTGAATATGTTCCTCACAGGCTTCGATGCCACAACGCTCAACACCTTGTGGGTGGACAAAAATCTGAAAATGCACGGACTGATCCAGGCCTATTCCAGAACCAACCGTATTCTGAACTCGGTCAAGACATATGGCAATATCGTCTGCTTCCGTGATTTACAGAAAGCCACAGATGATGCAATCGCTCTTTTTGGCGACAAGAATGCCAGCGGCATAGTTCTTCTAAAGAGCTTTAGGGATTACTGGAATGGCTATGAGGACAACAACGGTAAGTATCATCCTGGTTATGTTGATTTGCTGGAAAAGCTGGAAACAGAATATCCTCTTGGTACTCAGATCGTTGGAGAGCAGATAGAGAAAGATTTTATCAGACTGTTCGGCTCTATCCTTAGTATGAGAAATATACTTTCGTCCTTTGATCAGTTTGAAGAAATGGACAGTATTGCTGCAAGGGATTTGCAAAATTATCAGAGCATCTACCTTGACCTGTATGATAAGTACCGTAGAAAAGATGAAGCTGAAAAAGAAGATATCACGGATGATATTGAATTTGAAATTGAGCTTATCAAGCAAGTGGAGATCAATATCGACCACATCCTGATGCTGGTTGAAAAATATCACGAGGGCAATTGTGAGGACAAAGAAATTCTCATTTCTATCCGCAAAGCAGTGGATGCAAGCATACAGCTTCGGAGTAAGAAGGAGCTGATTGAAGCCTTTATCAGCCGTGTCAATGTTGATACCCGGGTTACTGCTGACTGGCGTAAATTTATCCTGGAGCAGGAAGAAAATGATTTGACTGAAATTATCACGAACGAAAAACTTAAGGCAGAGGAAACAAGAAGGTTTGTTGATAATGCGTTCCGTGACGGAGCATTGAAGACGACAGGAACGGAGATAGACAAGCTCATGCCCCCTGTTTCACGCTTCGGCGGTGGTGGCAGAGCCAGGAAGAAGCAAGGTGTCATTGAAAAATTGAAAGCTTTCTTTGAAAAATACTTTGGGCTTGGAATTGCAGAGTTCAGAACCAGGGAACAGGAGCAGTCAGTTGTTTATGAAATCGAGCCGGCCTATCAGATAGCAGCCGAAGAGCGTGCACCGTATGGAACGAAAGAAAATTAAACAATAGCTGGCCTGATATGCGGCCAGAAATCCTGTATTCCAATGGAATTTTTCTGTATTTTATGCAAAAATATAAATATCGGTTGAACATTCTGCCTGAAAGAATTATAATAAGAACAGTGAGAATTTTTTGGAAAAGGAAAAGGGGATTATGAAGTACAAAACGCGGTTCTTTCTATTCTTTTTTGTGATGGTACTGTTTAATCTGGCGGCAAATTTCGCCCATCCGGTGACTCCGACGGTGATCCAGGATCTGAATCTCCATGATTACATGTTCGGACTGGCCCTGGCGGCCATGATGCTCACCAACTTCCTTCTGTCGCCCTTCTGGGGAAAGATCAACGAATACATATCCTCCAGAATGTCTCTTCTGATCTGCTGCATGGGCTACGGCGTCGCCCAGATCTGGTTCGCCTACGCCACCACAGAGCTTCAGATCGTCCTGGCCAGGATGTTTGCCGGACTTTTTACCGGCGGTATTTTTGTGAGCTTCCTGACATACATTGTAAATACGGCGGCTCCGGAGGACCAGGGAAAATATCTGACCATCAACGCCACCATAAAAAGCGTGGCCAGCGCCTTCGGCTATATGATCGGCGGCTTCCTGGGGGAATTTTCTGTGAAGCTGGCGTTCCTGGCCCAGGCGGCCCTTCTGATCGCCGTGGCTGTGGGCTTTTATCTGATCTGTCTGCCGGACGGGAAGACCAGCTTAAAGCAGGTGCCGAAAAAGCAGCTGATGAAGGAGGCCAATCCCTTCCAGGCCTTTGCTGACAGCCGGAAATTCATGAGCGTGGCCTTTGCCATGCTGTTTGCAGTGAATATCCTGATCAACTTTGGAAACACGGCCTTTGACCAGGCGTTCAACTACTACTTAAAGGATGTGCTGGGGCTGACATCGTCCTATAACGGGATCATCAAGGCGGCTGTGGGTCTGGTATC
>OLPA01001238.1_pt1 | contig 21899 bp, 14 predicted proteins | sample 1672811 | NCBI WGS metagenome assembly OLPA01 (sample SAMEA3136726, study PRJEB25190) | human gut metagenome | biome: human gut; feature: human-associated habitat; material: faeces | place: Austria | collected 2013
CTTTTTCCGGAAAGCCAGGTAATCATCTGCACTGCCCCTATCATAACAGGAGCGGACAGAATCAGTAAAATTCCATCCGCTGCTTTTGATATTCTGCAGGTATGCCAGGCATCACTTAGTCTGTCTCCCCACAAAACCAATAAAATCCATATCAGATCACCAATGGCAATCAGCAATATTTTCTTGGTATCTCCTTGAAAAGGATGGGCTGTTCCAAGCTCTGTATAGATCAGCAGCCCATCAATTACTGCCATTAACAAAAGGTTGCAAAACATTTGTGACAGTTTTTTCATAAACGCACCTCTTAATTGCCAATAGTAAACAAGCTCTCTATTACATCCTTTTTCTCAAACTGATTGTTATATTCCAGAATATTGTAATCCGTCATCAGTTTTTTGTAATCGTCCGGAAGCGCATCATTGGCATACCAGTTTCCATCTTTGTCGCAAACAGCACCAACTCCGATGATTGGAAGCTGCTCTTTCAGATTCATAAGGAACTGGTTGTAGCCTGGCATTTCAAGACCAGCCAGCTGAAGCATATAGCTTCCCAGATAATTAGCACTGAAATCTTCCTCTACTGTCTCAGATGGATAATTTGTCCAGATCACATAGGGAGTTGTATAGGACTGCTGGCTTTCAACAAGTCCCAGGCTCTGCCTGTTGCCGCCTAAAAGTTTCGCCATAAATTCTTCTTCAATCTTAGGCCAGTGATCCCCAAACATAACAATCATGGTAGGCTCATCTACTTTTTCAAAGTACTCCAGCAATTCCTTAAATGCTGAATCAGACTCTCTTGCCAACGATAAATACGTTTCAGCCAGAGGATACTCTGTATCATATCCAAGCTTTACAGTAGGTTCAAATCCAGCTCTGTCTTCTACTGTATAACCGCCATGATTCTGCATGGTTACACAGAATGTAAATAATTTTTCATCCGCATCCTTCTCTTCATAAAGGCTGATGATCTTTTCAAATGTTGCTTTGTCACTTACATAATTTCGAAGAAGCTCTCTGTGTTCCTCTCCCCAGTTCTCCAGGCTGATAAATTCATCAAATCCCATGCATGGATAAACAGAGGCCCGGTTCCAGTTATGAGCCTTGTTGGGATGCATGGCAATTGTGTAATATCCCTGGGATTTCAGGATATCTGCCAGACCATACTCCGGATCCCGCACATAAAGCTGATAAGGAACACTTCCGGATGGCAAAAAGCTCATACTGTTTCCTGTAAGAGCCTCATATTCAGAGCGTGCAGTTCCGGCTCCGAATGTAGGTACATGAAGCTGTCCATGTTTTACATTTTTGTTAAGGCTTCTTATGTATGGCAAAATTTCTACATTTGACTTTATTTCACCTACATTTTCAAAATCTGTAAGACTTTCATTCATGATCAGGATAATATTTTTCGGTGTTACTGTTTCAGAAGTATCTGCAGCTGTATTATCAACACTTTCTTCAGACTCACTCTTGTCTGTCTCTGAAACAATATTTTCCCCATCTTCAATTTCCTGTGCCAGTTCTACGGTTTTTCCAACAGAATAGCCTTCTGGCTGCTCGATATAAAAATACCTGATTTCCTTAACAAGAGAGGAAATGTAGCCCTGTTCTTTATAAATACGGTTAATCTGCCATAAAGTAACAGCGTCAAGCTTCTGGAGGATAGGTCTTATGGTAAAACATAATGTAATCACGATCACAGCCAGTACACCAAACCGGGCAGCTGTATTCTTTCTGCTCTTTTTTCCAAGCTCCAGTTTCTGGAATTTCAGTACAAACTCACCAAATACCAGGGCATAGATCAGTGGAATTCCAAGCATCAGTTTGATTTTGAAGCTATATTCTCCAACAACTTCTGCTGCCGTTCCCATTCCTACAATGTCAAGAAGCTGGAATGGTTCTCCACGAAATTCCATTACATAATAGTTTACCATTGCAAGGATTATAAAAAGGTAACACAACGCAGAAGAAGCAATATTGATTTTCCTGAATAAAATAATAAGTATTATAAAAAATATTGCATAAATAATAAGATTCAGTCTCAAATAAGGCTGCTCCATCAGTAGCGACATCTTGACCAGGCCTTTAAATGTTGACACTGCTTTATTCTTATATCCTGACACCCAGGTGACCATCTGGACAAGCATAAATACAATTCCAGGAGTTACCAGCAGCAATATGACATCTGCTATTCTCAAAAAAGTGGTATTTTTTATTGCACTGCAGATTTTCTCTCCCCAGAACAGAAGAACAAGAAACAAGATATTTCCTGTAACAATTAGTAATATTTTAATGATTGTTCCTTTATATATACGATTTTCTTCGTTAATAAAAGTATATACCAACAATCCATCTATAAGCAGAAGCAAAGCAATGTTCAGAATGATTCCCAGTATCTTTTTCCATCTGTCATTCTTCGCTCTGCCCATATTCAAATCTGTATTTTCTTTCGTATTTTTCACAACAAACCTCTTTAACTTACACCGTCAGCGAAATCTCGCGTCCGGTTCTCTTGTATTGATAATAGCGTACACCGGCGGAGTCCAGCATTCTCTTGGAAGCAAGGACTGACGGAGTGCTTGCATATTTGTCACAATCATAGACCAGAGTCTTGATTCCTGCCTGGATGATTGCCTTGGCACACTCATTGCATGGAAAAAGAGTTACATACATTTTCGCTCCCTCAAGGCTTCCTCCACGGTAATTCAAAATCGCATTGAGCTCGCTATGGGTCACATACAGATATTTGGTATCCAGAGGCTCTCCCTCTCTTGCCCAAGGAAATTCATCATCTGAACAGCCTTTTGGGAAACCATTATATCCCATGGAAAGAATTTTATTATCATCGCTGACAATACACGCTCCTACCTGTGAATTGGGATCCTTGGAGCGCATGCCGGAAAGCATGGCAACTCCCATGAAATATTCGTCCCAGGTAAGGTAACCTTCTCTTTTGTGGTTCAGATCTGATGCAGCACTTACAGGCGCGATCTGTATATTCCCGGTGTTTTTCTGATTTGTGTTCTCCATAGAAGAGCTCTCCTTCCTATTCCGTCTCGATCTGAGCAATTCGGCGGATATGTCTCTCATCTCCTGAAAATGGTGTATTCAGGAAAGTATCCACAATCTTAACTGCAAGTCCAGGTCCAACTACACGGCCTCCAAGCGCAAGGATGTTTGCGTCATTGTGAAGTCTGGTTGCTTCAGCAGTAAAGCAGTCTGTACATACTGCTGCACGAATTCCCTTAATTTTGTTTGCAGTGATAGAAATACCAATACCTGTTCCGCATACAAGGATTCCAAGCTCACACTCTCCGTCCAGAATCCCATGTGCAACTTTCTTTGCATAGATCGGATAGTCTGTGGACTCTGTGCTGTAGCAGCCGTAATCCTTATACTCAATATTCTTTTCTTCCAGATATTTGATAATCTCCTGTTTCAGTTCAAATCCGCCATGATCACTACCTAATGCTACTCTCATTGTTCTTCTCTCCTTATATTGATTATTTTGTGACCGGCTGCTTTTAGAAGCCGGTTCATAATTGCCTGTCCCATTTTTGGGGTATAAAAAGCTTCGGAATAAATTTTGCTTACCTGGCACTGATCGAATTCACGCAGCACCTCATAAAGGTTATGAGCAATGGTTTCCTCTGCCTCTCTGCTTCCAATACACTTCACAGTTCCACAGGGATATCTGGAAATAGTCTCTTCTGTGGCAATAATCCCCGCCTGAAGTCCATTTGCCTGATCTTCCTTTACAAACTGATTAATGGCATTTATTACTTCTTCTGTGGGGCCCTCCACAATTGCAAGATCTGCTTTCGGTGCATAATGCCGATATTTCATTCCCGGCGCCTTGGGATGAACTTTACTATCAGGCTTTATAAGACCTTTGTCCATTCTCACATCACCAAGAACCTCCTGGAGCATTTCCAGTGAAATATAACCGGGTCTTAAAACCACCGGCACGTCCTCGGTAAAATCTACAATCGTTGACTCCAGGCCAATTCCCACAGGACCTCCATCAATGATCATCTCAATGGCATCCCCTAAGTCCTCCTCAACATGCTGTGCTGTAGTCGGGCTTGGCCGTCCGGAAGTATTTGCACTTGGCGCTGCCACGTATCCCCCTGCCTGCAAAATAAGCTCCGCTGCAATGGGATCACTTGGAAAACGCACAGCTACACTGTTGAGACCACCAGTTGTCTCCAATGGAACCAAGTCTGATTTCTCAAAAATCATAGTCAGGGGACCAGGCCAGAATTTCTCTGCCAGTATCTTCGCCTTCTCCGGTACTTCCTTTACAATTGGAACCAGCGCATTTAAATCTGCAATATGAACGATCAACGGGTTATCCGAAGGACGTCCCTTGGCTGCATATATCTTCTTCGAAGCCATAGGATCCAGTGCATTTCCTCCAAGACCGTAAACAGTTTCTGTAGGGAATGCCACCAGTCCTCCCTGTTTCAATATCTCTCCGCCTCTGGCAAGTGCCGCATGGTCGATAGCATCTGCCGTCATAGCTACAATTTCTGCTTTCATTTTAGTCCAGCTTTCTATTAATTTTTCAGTATTCTTTAATATAACACCAGTTTAAAAACCTTGTCAATCCACCTTAACAATATAAGTGCCGGAATCTTCATCCATAAATACAATTTCTCCAAGTGACTGAAGAAGTGCATTATTCAGGCTGTCCTCATATTTCTCTCTTTCTTTAGAGCCCACAAAGATATAGGAAACACCATATTCCGTAAGAAGAGCTCTTACCTGGGTCTCATCCTGTGAAGTATAAATACTCATAATATCTGCCTGTTTCCGGTTCAGATCATCTGTATCATTCCTCCAGAGCCATTCGTGTACATACCAGCCAAGAATTGTTGGAAGACCTGTAGCTGCAGAAACACGCTCATAACCGCTGTAGCTGTCACCGTTTGCCTCCAGCACTACCGGAGCCCCTTTAATATTCTCCTTTAGCCATTGGATTGCAGACACATCCTCTGAAAAATCCGTATCCAGATAGCCCAGAGCATAAAGCCCCTGATAGCCTGACGGATTCAAAACCTTTCCAAACCAGGAATCCACACTTTTTCCAAAATATCCTACCGTCCAGATCAGGAAAAACAGACAGATTCCGGAAATGATCTTAAATACTTTCTGTCTGCTAACAGCCAGAAGTCTGTAAATTCCATATCCCATAGTCAGTGCAAACATAATATATGCCTGATAAGTAAGCTTGAACATAGTGTTTGCCCTGGCATTTCCATTTTCATAAATATCACGCACGTAAACAAATTCCGGGATTACCACCAGACCAATAGCGCAAAGTCCCATAATAATGGCAAAAAGATCTGCCGTGCGGATAGCTTTCATAAGACGGTACAGGCTCTTGTGCTCCATCCCCCGCAGCTTTTCCCAGAGAATAGAAATTACAAATGTAATGGTAAGAACTGCCGGAAGTCCCCAGAGAACCAGCAGCTGGTAGAAATAGGAATGGTACTTGGCAATTCCTATTCCATCCACCATAGTGTCAAACTGTAAGGTAAATGGCAGGATCACAAGATAGGCAAGCAGATAGATTTCTGCCATTTGTGCAAAAGTTACAACCATGATTTTCTTTATTTTTCCCTGGAAACGGATAATATTGGCAAAAAGCACCGTTCCAAGAGTTACTACATAATAAATTACAAAATCCCAGAAATTTGTCCACTGAAACATTCCGAGAAGCGCACTGATTACCAGAAGATGAGTCATAAGAAGCTGCTCTTTCCAGAATTTTCCATCTTTCATGGAAGCCTCAACCGGTACTGTTTTCTTGCGCACACCCCTTAGCCATACATAAAGAAGTGCTATTACAAGAAGTACAAACATAATATTTACCACATGAGCATGAAGATCTCCCAGTACAAAAGAATAGCAGGGAAATTCATGTATCGTCCGGTCTTCCTCACGATATGGATTATATCCTATATAGCGGGTAGCATCCGGAAACCAGTAACTGCTCACTTCCTTACCTGTCAGCTTCTCAATCAGGGGAATGATCTGCGCATAAATTACGTAATGCATATTTCCTGCAATGGAAACAGCTGTACCAGCTGTAAATCCAGCTGCAAAAGGAAGTCCTTTTATTACTTTTTCGCTTTTTTGCTGTCCCTTCATACGGTCTGACATCATCTGGTAAACAAGGGAAAATGGCATTGCAAAAGCCAGTCCGGCTACAAAAGTACGCATAAGATTGTAAGTCAGTTCCACCTTTGTATGGGAAAGCTTGGTAAGAAAAACAGCAAAATACTGACCGCCATAATAATAATTAATATGTCCTTCTGAATACCACAGATCTCTTGCCGGAAGTGTGGTGCTTCTCATCATAGCTTCCATAAAACCATAATCCATGAACTTCTCGGTTCCATATGCAGCAGGGCGGAATCCTGCCAGATATGTCCACATAAGAAATGCAAGGAAAAACAATAATTCTTCCCAGTAAATCAGAGAAATCCTGTCAACTGGAAAACATTCTGTCTTTTCTTTTGATTCCTTTCGAAGAAGGAAAAAACAGATAACTGCGCATAGGATTGTTACAGCAGCACAAGTCAGGGCATTAAAAGGGATTAGTCTGATAGCTGTCAGAAACCAGGTAAGAAAACCTGTTGCAGCAATCGCCAGTACCTTAGAAAAAATCCATCCTTTGTCCTCAAAACGCCAGAACAGTCTTCCTGTAACAGGCATTGCAGCAAATCCCATCACTCCCGCCAGAAGCCACCAAGTCCAGAAAGTCCACACATCACCTTTCAGTAAAAATGCAGATAGGCCAAGCAGCACCACCGCCAGCAGAAGTTTAATTATTGTTTGTGTACTGATTTTTTTCTTATTCTTTTGTTCCATAAATTCTTATTCTCCCGTCATCTGACTGATACACCAGAGGATATGTATCCGCAATCACATCTTCGCGGCATTCTTTCTCCTCAAATTTCATACCTTCCTCAAAAAGGATATATGTAATTTGTTCTTCCTCAACTGTTTTCTTTAGTACCTGTGCGCTGGCTGTTGTATAGATTTCTACTGCCCTGGCAGCCCTGTAATAAGTGTCATAGCCTGCGGACCATGCATAATAAGGCCATCCCAGATACATCATAACCCCTGACATAGTGACTTCATTTATACTGTATTCCGGTGTCAAAATCAGATCGTCTTTTTTCAGATTTTCTGCAAGCCAGCTGGTCAGTCCACTGTTCAGGTTCACAGAAACCCGATGTCCCGAATCATTATCTTTTAGGATTACTGCAAAATCATAAATTCCTGTTATGGTCAGACTAAGTGCCAGAATCAAACTCAAAATTTTCCCAACAGCACCTTTCCAATGGAACAATCTGCTTACAGCTCCACCCCAGAAAACAGCAAGGAATGCATAAGATATTATAATATATTTATGATTCACGTTTATATCTGGTGTAAGAGACGCCACAAATGCAAAGATTGTTGGGAAAAGTATACTCACTGCAACTGCTCTTTCCATTTTTTTCAGAAAAAACAGCAGTACTAAAACGCCAAGGAAAACAATGCCGCTTATTTCAAATAAATATACAGCTATGCCTGGAAGTGATTTCTTTTCTGCCAGAAATCCAAAATATACAGAAGGTGATACAACACTTCCCCATACAAACATTTTAGATTGAATTTCCGAGAACACAACTGTCACGATTGCCAGAATCAGATAGTCAAGTTTTCCATCAGAAAAAAAGGCAAATCCCATAAGAATCAGAAGACATGCAATTACAGCAGCTCCATTCCAAAATGAACACAGACCCAATAGCATTCCGGCAAAAAGAGCTGTATCAGGTTTCTTAAACATCCATGCTTTTTTTGTAAGAAATCTGTTCTTCAGCCACAATATTCCCTTATCTTTCTCTGCACAGCTTTCTTCCACCCAGTCCAGGAAAATCCATAATACCAGCGCAGCCATCAAAAGACCAAATCCCAAGTGCCGCTGATTCAAATATACATTAAAATTCCAAAGTCCCCAGTTCTCATTGGGGGTATATCCAATAAAAGCAGTATTCCCGGCCAGAGTCTCCCACAAATCACCAGCCTGTAAATGTTCATATGCAAATCTGAAAAAAGCAGTTCCACTTCGAAATACAACAAACAAAACAGAAAGCACTCCGGCACTCATACTGCCAAAGAACCTTTTCGCCATAGAATACAGCATGATAAAGAAGCACCAGAGTGACAGACTGCTTACGGCATTGTACGCTATATCAATTCTCATTCCAAGATATTCCAGGTTTCCTGTCAGAAACTGAAACATAAAATGGTATTTTACATCTTCACCACCAAAATGAGGATACTGCGTGGGGAAATTATTTCCCAGCGAAAATGATCTCATCATCGCTGTATGAGGGGCATAATCTCCAAATACAGTAAATCCGGAATACAAATATCCGTCACTAACATGAAATACAAATACCATGATCCAGGTAATTCCCGCCAGTAAAATCAATAAGAACACGATTTCTTTCGCTGGAGGAACCTCGCCGGAAAGTCTTTTAATAAATTTCCCAAAAGAACCTTTTCTTCTATAACAGCACAAGAGCAAAAATATCCCCACAGCTGCCATCACCATCAGATTTGCTCCAAAGAGGGGGTTCTCCGCTTCAGAGTACACGCTTAGCAGCCATGCTGCTATATAGACAGCCCAGGTCATAAGCAGCACACCACTTCCAAATGACGCTGCAAAAGTCACCCACAAGGGCGTGATTCCTTTTTCTCTCATTCTTTGTTCCGGCAAAAAATTATGGGTAATTTCCCTACCCAATAATGCTGCCAGAATCAGATAAACACATCCTAACATGGTATTTTCCCTCGCTTATTTTTTCCAGTCCAGTATAGCAGAATCCACAGCTTCTGAAAAGTGTATAGTTTTTGATAAACTGAAATGTTTTTTCATTAACAGAGGATTCTCATTGTTCATTATTTTTTATGTATTCTTCCACACCGTCAGCCACTGCTGCCGCTACTTTTTCCTGATAATCATCCTGTAACAGTTTTCCGGCTTCTTCCGGGTTCGTAAGGAATCCACACTCCACAATATTCAATATCCCCGGGCTTCGTTTCAAAAGATAATAAGTAGTATTTCCTTTCGCCTGCCTTGGCCGCTCCACCTCAAGATAATCATTCAGTTTCTCCTGAATTATTTCCGCCAGTTCTTCTCCCTTAACAGAGTCCCGATAATAGAAAACCTGAGGACCCTTCACCCCAGAATCTTCGTAACTGTTCTGATGGATACTTACTGCAAGTACAGGCTTTACTTCCTGAATAAGAAAAATCCTTTTTTGCATATCCTGTACTTTCTTATTATTAGAGTCTTCATCGTATAATCCCACGTCTGTTTCCCTGGTCATAACCACCTGAAAATCTTTCTTTTCCAATGCACTTTTCACTTTCAGGCCAATGGCAAGATTTACATCCTTCTCCTTCAGACCGTCTATCCCGATCATACCTGGATCCATTCCTCCATGACCACAATCCACCACAATTACCTGCTTCTGATTCATCTCTACCGATACTGCTGCCGCCTCGCGGGAAAGATAATAAAAGCATATCAGCAAAAGACATCCCATAATCAGCTCCACTATATGCTTTTTCAATATAAAACACCCCCTGGCATATAATATATAATGTTATCGTTAAACTTTCGTCTTTTGTCGCTGTTCACGACCTTCACATTATTTATATGTCTCAGAGAGTGTTTTTATCATTCGTGTATTAGAGCATGTTTGAAAAAGGCGTAACTGTTCAGTACCCTCACAGCAATATGCTTCGCAAAATAGTACCTGTTTTAATTAGACGCAGACAGATTATCTGTGATCACCTGCCAGATACTGCTATTCTCAAATCCCAATTTCCATGCTGCCACACCGGCAAGATTATATTTCTGTACCAGCTGTACCTTCGCTGCAATAGACTGAGAATCCTCAATCCAGATCTGGTAAGTGCATCCATCCTTCTCAAAGCTTCCATAATTCTGACTTACATCGCTGTCCCAGTATACCTGGGCATTATTTGTATTTACTACTTCCTGGGCAGTATCCATGCCAATTGCCTCACTGGATAAGCTGCCAGCTTCTGTTTTCCATAATCTTGTGTAAAATGGAACTGCATTGATCACACGCTGCGCCGGAACTTCAGCGATAGTATCCTGAATTCCCTTCTCTACCCATGGAAGAGACGCTACTGAGCCCGCTTCCTCGGATCCAACGTAGTGCTCGTCATATCCCATAATAATGACATAATCTACTACCTTGCCCTGTTCAGCCCTGTCATAATGACTGGTGAAATCCTCTGGAACCGGATTGTCTACGGAAAGAACAAGATTGTTCTTATGGCATTCTATAGAAAGCTCCCGGAGGAACTCCAGGAAATGAACGCCCACGTCCTCACTAAGCTGCTCGAAATCCACATTAATTCCATCAATTCCAGCTCCAACAGCTGCATTCACCAACTGTGAAACCAGATTCTGTCTGGAACTTGTTCTGGACAATACCTCATAAGTACTGATGTCCTGCGTAAAATTGTCCACAAGTCCCCATACCTTCAGCCCTTTTTCATGGGCAAGAGATACATAATCAGCTGTAGCATTGTTGATAATATTACCATTGTTGTCAGTTACATAGAACCAGGTTGGTGAAATTACATTCACTCCGGTCATATTCTGAATAGCCTCCGAAAGTCCTGCATTGGCATCTGTGGACATTACCTGATGCCATACCAGATTCACTGGCTGGTCCATGGTAAGATAAGTATAAGATTCCCCAACTGCTTCTCTGTCCATATTCAGATTCTGAATATCACTTACACTGCTCTTCTCTATATATCCGATATAACCATCCCATGTGGCTACCTGATCCCAGTTCTCCAGTTCTTCCATAAGGATCAGATTATCTCCTTTGTTTACCCTGGACAGTACTTCTGATTTGATTCCTCCACGGTAGCGCACATATGTATCCTTAGTTGCTGTGACAACTGATACGCCTGAAAAATCCTTCTGAATCGCTATACGGTTTGGCTGCTGGTACACATAAGTATCCAGATCTGTATATCTCTTTATAAAATCAAGGCTCAGATAAGCGGTTCCGTCCTTCAGCCATACATCACCGCCCGCCTCAGCGGAAGCAGGTGTATAAATCAGCTCCGACGGAGTAGCGTACAGAATCTGCTGACCTTCTTCATCCCAGTAATATCTCTGGTTCAGATAACTATCCACCACATCTACAGGAAGATATGGCTGTTCGCCAGACATAACTGCCTTCTGCTCCAGAATCTGGGTACCTACTATAATTACGGCTTCTGAATCGTCTGTCTGTCCATAATATTCAGTCAAATCCATCTGTTTCCTGGTAGGAATGCGGCGCATGATCAGGGTTGTAACAATTCCGATCAGGGTAACTGCTGCGATCAGCATGCATACCACTACTACAGGATTAATTCTTCTCTTCATAAAATATTTATCCTCTCAGTGAACGTCTAATTGATATCTGCTGCGGACTTTTCCACAGTCGATTATCATTATAACATATTTTTTTTCAGGATTGTATTACATAATTCGACTTTTTACAATTTGTTTACATTATTGAATGTTGGTATCTAGTACATCGAAAATTAAGTATCTGCTATATTGACGTAGGATGATTTTCTCATATGCAAGGCGGAGGAAGGAGGCGTAGCGGTGGCTACGGCGACTGACGACAACGCAGCAGATGAAAAATCAGACAAGTCAATATGGCAGTTACTTAATTTTCGATGTACGAGAATCCAGGTATAGAAGTAAGAAGACTTCCGTGCCTGGATTCTTTTTTGCTGCAAATGGGGGGATGTCTGTAAGCGATGTCATTATGCCTAAAGAGAGGAAAGCATTTTTTAAAATATGGAGACGGAATCAGCATGTTGATATACGAAACAGCCCCTCTTGTTGATAAAAAAAGTGCAATGTCTAAACTAAAAAAAGATAGACATTTCTAACGCGATTCTGTAAAATAAACAAAGGTTAGAAAATACTAATAATAGTTAAATGAGGAGGAAGAGGATGGCTGACAAAAAGTTATTAAGAAAAATTGCTCCGATCATTATGAGTGCAGCTGTAGCGATGACCAGTTCACCGGTTGGAGTTATGGCAGAGGACTTTATTTCTGGAGAAGCAGCTGTTGAGGTATCTGAGGAGACTACATATGGTTCTGATGAGATTTCAGACGACTATGACGAATCATCAGAGGCTGACGATTCAGCAGATTTTGGTACAGACACAGAGGATGGTTTTGAATCTGGAGAAGCCGCAGAAGAGGAGTCTGGATTTGAGGACGGCGAAACCGGAGACACAGAAGATGCTTTTTTAGCAGACACTGAGGGCGAAACCAACAATGAAGCGGGAGCTGTGAAAACAGTGGAGGATGGTCAGATCGTACTGATGAACATTCCCTATGAAGCTTTTTACAGATCTGAGTTGAAAAACAATGATGTAAAAGTAGATGCATTTACATCCGCGACGAAAGCAAAAACAAAGATGAGCGGCGTGATGAATGGAAATGCTGCTTATCATACAAGCGCGGAAGGAAATGAACTTGCAGGTGTTACTTTTCCGGTAAAAGTGAATAAAGCTTCTGATTTGGAAAATTTTAAACAGATTACAGACAGCACTACTATAGAGATTACTACGAACATGAAAGGCCAGGTAAGTACTAATACATATACTGGTGCAGCGGCTCTTATTGAACAGCCAAGCTATACTTATTATGTTCCGGCAGAAACTCCTGCATATTACAAGGAAATGAGCGTAGATGAGAACGAAAATATTTCTTTTGGCGCTGTTCAGGGAATGTCCGAACAGAATGTTAGTGTGAATGCTGAATTAAAGCTTAATTCCAAATATGGAGATTATCAGCTTGAGCTGGATGAGACAGCAGTAAAGGCAGTAGTAAATGCATCTAATGGTGATAAGATTTATGGTGTAATCATCAATACAACAGACGGAACCACTTATGCACTCCGTCATCTTGAGAATATCTGGAAAGGAAAAGAACTTGCATGGAGCACCGGCTTTACAACAGAATCTCACGGTTGCCCAATAAGCTCTGACCACTACAAATCCATGATGGGAAAAACTATTTCCAGCGTAACGTACTATACGGATAAGGGGGAAATTAATTTTGATATTCCAGATACTTATGTTCCGGTAAAAACAGGTGTCAGTGCAACCGTTGACAACATCAAGGTAACAGATGCAGAGGTTAAAGTTGAATTATCTGAAGCACTTCCATCTGATTATTCAAAGAAATATGCAGTTGATGATGTGGAAGCAGCGACAACAGAGACAGGAGTAAAGGTTACAAATCTTACACCTGGAACACATACTCTGACAATTTCCGATGCAAATGGAAAATATGCTCCTGTCAGCGCTACTTTTACAGCAACAACAGATACTGTAATGGCTTCCTATGATGAGTATGAAGGAAAACTGGTTGCTGCGGCAGATATTACCGCTGAGCAGTTTGTTGCATTTACCAAAACAGTTTCAAAAGTAAAAATTGGTGACCAAGAGTATGCTGCAAGCGGAAAAGGTGCTGTGAAGATTGTTCAGGAGGATGGAACTCTTGATTATTCTAAAACAGCTGTAAACGATGGAGATACAGTAGTTGTAAGTGCTGCCGGATACCCAGATGTAACATTTGTTTACAACGAAAACGTATATGTATACGCAAGTCTTGCCTGGGCTGAATACTGGTCTTCCGAGGATGTATACAATGCAGGCTCCACAGCTTCTTCTGAAGAAAAAGACAGAAGAGGTGAGTCAGACCTTGGAGCATTTGATGCTGTAACAAGAGCAACTGCAAACCATGGCCTTCACAGAGGAAGCTTCCAGGCAATCGCGGTTCTTAATGGAAAAACAGTTTCTCACTGGAGCGCAGACGGAAAAACAGTTTATTATGCCGATGGAACATCAGAAGTATTTAACCGGAACAATGTAACCGGATATACCGTAACTGGCCTGAAATATGTACCGGTTGAGATTAAGAGAGCTGACCTTGCTGCTTTTGAAGAAAGCCATGCAATTGTAAAAAATGGCGGACAGCTGATCGGCGGTTATGGCGAGAAAGAACTGAAATCCTATGAAGCCGTTGCAAATGTAACTGCAAATACAAATGGTTTGAAAAAAGCTACAAAAGCTGAAGATGGAAGCTTTGTAATCGGAGCAAGACAGAACGGAACTGAGTCTGGTATCAAAGATGCAGAGCTGAAAGTGGCAGACGGAATTACAGCAACTGTAAAACCTGGAAATGGTTCTTATGGTGAGTTCCTGAGAGTTGACCTGACTGGAAACTATGGCGATCTTGGTTCACATATGCAGTCTGTTGAGTGGGCATATTATGGAAATGATTCCACTTATACAAACAGACTTGCAAACTATGGAACAAAATTTGCAGCTGATAACTGGATGCATAAAATGATGGGTATCCAGCTTGGTCTTACAGAATCTGGAAGATGCAAGCTTCCGGAAGGAACTGACGGAACTGGTTACTGGATCCTTACTGTTCATGCCCTTGGATACCAGGATTACGTTGTAAAATTCCAGGCAAAAGCTGAGAATATTGCAAAACCTGCAGGTGATGCAGATTCCACACCACTGGAAAACATTATCGCAGAAGCAAAAGCCCTGAACGAGGCTGATTATACTCCGGAGAGCTGGGCTGCTGCAAAAGACAGCATTGCAAATGAGCTTGAAGAGTGTGAGGAAATGCTTGCAAATATTAAGAATCAGACAACGTATGGCGTAGAAGAGCAGATCGGACATTTAAGAGAAGCTCTTAACATGCTTGTAAAAGCTCCGGCTCCAACCGCAACACCGGCACAGCCGACTGCAACACCAGCCCCTGCACAGCCGACTGCAACACCAGTTCCTGCACAACCGACTGCAACACCAGCCCCTGCACAGCCAACTGCAACTCCTTCACCGACTGTAGCACCGGCCAAAGGAATTACAGCAACTGCAAAAGCTTCCACAATTTACACCAAAGGAAAAACCTCTACAACCATTACGGTTGTAAAAAATGATGTAACTGGAAAAGTTAAATTTAAATCCAGCAACAAGAAAGTAGCTACTGTTTCTTCTAAAGGAGTTGTAAAAGCGAAAAAAGCGGGAAAGACAACCATTACTGTAAAGGTTGGAAATTACACTAAGAAAGTAGTAATCCAGGTTAAGAAACCTTCTCTGAAGCTTGCAAAATCTTCTGCAACAATCAAGAAAGGCAAAACAGTAAAAATCAAAGCAACCGCAACACCATCCGGAAAAGTAACATATAAGTCCAGCAACAAGAAAGTAGCGACTGTTACTGCAAAAGGTGTTGTAAAAGGTAAGAAGAAAGGTACTGCAACCATCACTGTTACAAGTAATGGAGTATCTAAGAAATTCAAAGTAAAAGTAAAATAATTGGTAACCATTCAGAAGGTACTGAACAGTTACAATAATTGTTACAAAGTTTTTACTGGTAACAAATAAGACTTGTGTGAAACAAGGCAAAGGAACGGGGGCCGTTTTTAACAGCCCCTGCTTTTGCTTGTAAAAAGAAACTTATTTTACTACATATTTTAACAGGAGACAGCATGAAAAAACGAGACAGTGATAAGAATCCTTTTGAAAAAAAGAATCTGGTGAAACTTGCTCCGGCAGCAGTGGTTATTGCTGCTGTGGCTGCAGCAGGTGCTCAGGCTGGCAGCAGTGGAAAAGAAGTGACTGCTGAAACCAGAGAGGTTGTAAAATCCCAGGATCTGGAATCGCTTTTGAAAACAGCCTATTCCTATGAGACAGCAGATGACGAGGCAGAAGAGGAGAGTCTGCTGAAAACAGGCAAAAACACATCATCAGCTTCTTCAAAGAAAAAAACTTCCAAAATTTCAAAGAAAAAAAGTGGTATAAAAAAAGGAAGCTCAAAGACCCTTCCAGTAAAAACGGCTGCATCTTCAGGGGTAGGTCAGGGCTCCACCACTACACCAACTACAGAAGTTCCAGAAGGCGGCTATAAAGATGGAACTTATCAGGGCAGCGGTACTGGCTTTGGAGGAACGATTACCGTACAGGTAACTGTATCAGGTGGGAAAATCACAGCTGTTGATATATTGAGTGCCTCTGGAGAAACAGGCTCTTATTTTGCCTCCGCACAGGGCGTTGTAAGTAAGGTTTTATCAAGCCAGTCCCCGAATGTGGATGCAGTCAGCGGTGCAACTTATTCCTCAAACGGGATTATCCAGGCAGTACAGAATGCCCTTTCACAGGCAGGAAACAGTGATTCTGCCACACCGGCTGCCACACCAACTCCAACGCCAAAACCTGCAAAGAAACCGAAGAAAGATACTTCTGTCAGCTATAAAGATGGCGTATATGAGGGACAGGCAGAAAGCTTTGATGGAATCGTAACGGTAAAGGTTACAATAAAAAATGGAAAAATCAAAAAAATAAGCAACACAAATACAGATACACCTGAATTTTTTAATAAAGCATGGAAAACAATCAAGTCCAATGTGATTTCCAGACAGAGTACTTCTGAAATTGATACTGTAAGTGGTGCAACATTTTCTTCCAATGGAATTCTTGGAGCTTTATCCCAGGCTCTTTCAAAGGCTGATCAATCAGGAACTACAGACTCAAAGGAAGAAGATATAACTCCAACCCCGACTACTGTACCTGATGAAACTGTAACACCAATTCCAACGGAGATTCCACAGCCTACCAAGACTCCGGATAATCCGTCAGATGAACAGCCGGTTGTAAAGCTTTTGAAAGATGGTACCTATACAGGGTCTGCAATGGGATATTCTGGAAAGGTTAACATAACACTGACAATTAAAGACGGAAAAATTACGGAAGTAACCAATACAAACTCAGATACCAGAAGCTTTTTCAATAAGGCATGGAGATCCATACAGCCTAAAATACTGGAAAAGCAGAGTACAGAAGGAATTGACACTGTAAGTGGTGCAACATTTTCTTCTATGGGAATTCTGGATGCGTCCAAAATAGCATTGGAGCAGGCAAAAAATACAGAGGTACAGCCTTCAGTAACGCCAGAGCCCACTGAGGCGCCGGATTCCACCGAGAAGCCAGAACCCACAAATACGCCAAAGCCGACTTCTGTTCCGGAACCAACGACTGCACCGGAGCCTACAGCTGTACCAGAGCCTACTGAAACGCCAGCGCCAACTTCTGCACCGGAACCGACGGATACACCGGAGAATTCTGTGACGCCGGAACCGACAGCTACGCCAGAACCCACGCCTGTGCCTGCTGGTGCATATACAGATGGAACCTACACTGGCATTGGAGAAGGCAATGACGGACCAGACAGTGTACAGGTTACCGTAACAATATCCGGAGGACAGATTGTGGGAGCAACTTATTTTTCCTATGATGATGAAGAATATGCAGATACAGCCTGGGAGGGAATTCTTGGACAGGTTATGGGAAAGCAGTCCGCAGACAGTGTAGATACAGTATCTGGATGCACATATTCTTCCCAGGGAATTATTCAGGCATTTCGAAATGCATTAAATCAGGCAAAAGGAGCATAATCCATGAAATACCAGAGTTTTATTATGAGAGTTTTATGTCTGCTTCTGATCGTTGGTGCCGTCCTTGGCTACAACTCCATGCAGAAAAAAGATAGTGATACCGAAAAAGACCAGCAGATCGCCAGTCTGACAACCAGAGTGGAGGCCTTGGAAAAACAGCAGGATGAGATATTAAGTGCCCTTGAAGAGGCTGCAAAAGCGCAGGAAGAGGCGAAGAAAAAGGCAGAAGAGGAAGCGAAGAATCAGAAAGCCCAGACGGAAGAAGCGGCTTCCGGGGATGCTTCCGAGGACGCGAAAAAAGATGACAAGAATACAGATGAGACAGAGGCTGAGGACGCTTCTTCTGAGGAAGAAAGTGAAGATCTTGTCTACAAAAACGGGACCTACACAGGAGACGGCCAGGGCTTTGGCGGCAATATCCAGGTTCAGGTTACACTTGAAAATGACACGATTACAGACATTCAGGTGGTAAGTGCACCAGGCGAAGACTCTGCATACCTTTCCCAGGGACAGGGCGTGATCAGTACCATTCTGGCTGCCCAGAGTACAGATGTTGACACCATTTCCGGAGCAACCTTCAGTTCCACTGGAATTATCAACGCTGTAAATGATGCACTTGGAAAGGCGGAAAATCAATGAAAAAGAGACAGAGAAAAATCCGGCTGATCCGCGCCGGCATCCAGCTTCTGTTTTTCATTTTTGCTCCGGCACTTTTTTCCACGGCATTCGCAGGCGTGAAGTCCATTTTTCAGGCAATCGCAGCACATCAGACAATCAGCTGGAATTCCTTTCTGGATGTGACTGCTGTGCTGCTGGTGGTAACCTGCCTGTTCGGACGGCATTTCTGCGGATATGCCTGCGCATTTGGTTCCCTTGGGGATGCATTGTATGAGCTGACTGTGTTTATCCGCCAGAAGGTTTTTCATAAAAAAGGCCGTCACGGATATTCAGAAAAAGCCATCCGTATTTTGCAGAAGGTGAAATATATCTGGCTTCTGGTGCTTCTTGTATCTATCCTTACCGGCTGGTACAGCAAGCTTCAGGGCATGAGCCCCTGGGATGTGTTTTCCATGCTCACCGCTGGCAGACTTCCCGGTGCTACCTACAAGGTGGGGATTGTGCTGCTGATTCTGCTCATGATCGGAATGTGCACTCAGGAAAGATTTTTCTGCCAGTTCCTCTGCCCAATGGGCACAATTTTTGCTATAATGCCTATAGCGCCCTCTGCGCTGTTCAACCGTGACAGAGGCACCTGTCCGGCGAAATGCGGAGCCTGCAAAAAGCGCTGTCCTGCTCATCTGGACATTGACGGTGATACCCCTCTCTCAGGAGAATGTATCTGCTGCCACGCCTGCCAGGGAATCTGCCCGAAGAGGAACATCCGGATCGGGATTCCGAAGGCGAAAGATGAGAGCCTTTTTTAAACACGAGCTGGGAAAAGATGGGCGAACGCTATTGGAAAATAAGAGAAAATAAAATCAGAAAGAACAGGATATGAGTAAAAAAAGAAGTAAAGTAAGATTTCAGAATGAAGTCGATTTAATTAAGGTACATTATAAAAAGCAGTCCAGAGGTCAATCACTTACCTGCTTGGATATGTTTAATGGGAGAAGGCATTTGAGAAAGAGAAGTGCGGCAGGAATCCTCTGCGGCAGCCTGCTTCTCACTGTCATTTCTGCAACAGTACTGGGAAAAACCACTACAGTTGTTTATGCTGCTGACGTAGAAAAATACACCAACGCAGATTTCGCAATGGACACGGTAGTTTCCGAAACCCTTTACACCTCAGGCGCGGACATCAATACCCAGATTGGTGAAAAGCTCCGCGAAATGGAAACCACCCTCCTTTCCTGGACAGAGGAAAATTCCCAGATTTCCCAGCTGAACAATGCTGATGGCAAGACCATGGAAGTTTCTGATGATCTTGCCGCCGACCTTGAGAAAATCCGCCAGCTTTCCCAAGATTCCAACGGTGCTTTTGACCCCACCCTTGGAAAAATTATCCGCCTGTGGGACATTGCCGGCGAGAACCCTCATGTCCCAGATCAGTCCGAAATCGACACCCTTCTTCCCGAAGTGGGCTACGAGAAAATTCAGGTGGACGGAAACAATGTAACCCTTCTTGATGGCTGTACCCTGGATCTTGGTGCCGTTGGAAAAGGCATGGGCTGTGATTTGATCATGGATTACCTGCAAACCCAGCCAGATGTCTTCGGTATGATCCTGAACCTTGGCGGCAGCAGTGTCATGACCTACGGCGAAAAGCCCGACGGCTCCTCCTGGAAAGTAGCCCTTACCGATCCCCGTGACACGGAAGGCGACTATCTTGGAGCCATCACCCTGGACGCCAACCAGTTCCTTTCCACCTCTGGTGACTACGAAAAATACTTCATAGAAGATGGAATCCGCTACCACCACATTCTGGATCCAAAGACCGGCTATCCTGTACAGAACGGTCTCACCTCCGTCACCATCGTCTGCGACCAGGGTTACCTGGCCGACGGCCTCTCCACTGCCTGCTTCGTTCTGGGTCTGGACGCCGCGAAACCTCTTTTAGAGAAATATGATGCAGAAGCCGTATTCGTTGATGAAGACAAAAATGTGTATGTGACAAGTGGATTGATGGATAAATTCGAATTAATGAAAGACGGATATGTAGTAAACGAATTATAAGTTGTCCATGATAAATTCATAGAAAATGATAACTTATGGAATAGCAAGAAGAGCTCCCGACGATAGTTCAAAACTATCGTCAGGAGCTCTTTTTCAATCAACAGCATTTGGGCTGAATATATTCCTAAGCGGGGCATTCAAGGCGCGCCTTTAATGGAGCGGAGATCCACTGCTTACGAAGACTTAACATCGAAGGCTCTCCTGAGATGTTTAGTCGCAGTTAGCAGTTAGCTCCGCGGAATGTTGCGCCTCCCCGCGTGGAATATATTCAGCCCAGATGCGTACGGTGGTAACATATTACGGAATCCTCTTAAGCACTTCCTTCGTCAGCACTCCAATCAGCAGTCCTGTAATCACTCCCGACACCATCAGCGCCGGAGCATAATAATACAACAGTCCCACCGTATGCGTTGCCGGAATCGCCACCAGCAGCTGACCGATGTTATGGGAAACGCCACCAGCCACACTTACACCCAGCTGCCCGAATCCAATCTTATTTTTCACAAAAACCATCACAATCAAACTAAGGGTCGCCCCCGCCAGGCTATACATAATACTGGAGCCGCTTCCAAACATAAAACCGATAATAAAAATTCTCACAATGGAAACCAGCGCCGCTTCTTTCCACGTATACCTCTCCAGCACAAAAAGCACCGCCAGATTTGCAAGCCCTAGTTTCATTCCTGGAATTCCCGCAAAAAACGGAATCAACGATTCCACATACCCGAAAATAATGGCAATGGCTGCAAACAGCCCAAGATACGCTGTCTTTTTCTGATTCATCACTTACACCACTGCGTCAAATCCACTTTCGGAATCCTGTGAATCTGAATCGCCCTCTCCCTGAATGACTACTCTGTTTGGCAGGCACACAATATATCCGCCTGCACTGCCCACTGCCGGCTGCTTCATGCAAAGATGATCCGGGCAGTCCGCCTCTGTCATCTTTACCTCGCCGTCCTTAATTTCACACACATTGGTATCCCCAATCTGGATCACCTGATCCTCCGCCAGTGAATAAGTCCCATAAAGTTCCCCATCCACCGTAATCTGGATCGACCCATGAGTTCCATGTGGAACCGCATAAACAAAAATACAAAGCACCACTGAAATAACCAATAGTGCACCAATAAATACCGCTTCTTTCTTCTTCAAAAATGATACCTCTTCATTAATAGCTTTAACCAAAATCATCATATCATAGAACCATGTTCCACAAACGAACCATTAGTTTATGATATAAGAAATACAGAGATTTTTCAACCTATTCTAAAATCCATTTTTGAGAAAAAATCGCAACAGAGAGAATGACTGTTATTCACAGAGGAAACGGTAACGGGTGGCTGTTCCTTTCCACACCGCTTTTTATTGTAATTTCCCACGGAATATGCTATTGTATAGTTTGAAAGTCTGTGTGCCGTGCGGATCGCGGGAATGATTTTTCAAACACGTTCCAGGCCGGCGGCATTGTTGAAGAAATGTAACGATTCAGAAAACACTGGACAGTTACACAGAAATATTAGAAAGAAGGTGAAGCTATGGTTGAATTAGACCAGTTCAAGAGCATTCTTGCAACATACACAGAACCATTAGTGGAAGTGAGGGATTCACTTTGACCTC
>OLPA01001239.1_pt1 | contig 21886 bp, 18 predicted proteins | sample 1672811 | NCBI WGS metagenome assembly OLPA01 (sample SAMEA3136726, study PRJEB25190) | human gut metagenome | biome: human gut; feature: human-associated habitat; material: faeces | place: Austria | collected 2013
CAGCGTCAAAATGCCCGGCGGAAAGCTTGTCAAAAAAGTCCGACACGGACTTTTTGACAAGCTGAAGCAGCCGGACGATTTTCGTCCGGCTGCTTTCTTCATCGCTTCAAGCTTCCGCCTTGGCGGGGGCTTCTCTCTTTTTCAGCAGCTTCTTCAGCAGAGCTGGGCGCCGGCAGGGACGCTGTCGTCCAGCATGATGAGATGCAGTTCTTCCTTGCCTTCCGCCTCGCGGACGGCGGAGAGAAGCATACCGTTGGATATCTGGCCCATCATCTTTCTGGGGGGCAGGTTCAGAATGGCCACCACGGTTTTGCCCACAAGCTGTTCCGGCTCATAGAATTTGTGTATGCCGGAGAGGATCTGGCGGGGGGTACCGCTGCCATCGTCCAGGGAGAACTTCAAGAGCTTCTCAGATTTTTTCACAGCCTCACAGGAAAGAACCTTGCATACACGCATATCGCACTTGGCGAAATGCGCAATATCCACATCGGGAAGCAGGGGCTTGACCTCGGGCGCCTTGGCCTTGGTGCTGTGGCTCTCCAGCTCCTGAAGCATTTTCTCCGCATCCACGCGGGGGAAGAGCGTCTCGCCCTTGTGTACAGTCACATCCGCCGGGAGAACGCCGAATTCGCCCGCCTTGTCCCAGCTCCGGCTCTCACCCTCGGCGCCGATCTGGGCAAAAGCTTTGCCGCAGCTTTCCGGCATAAAGGGGCTGAGCATCACGAGGGACACCCGCAGGGCCTCCAGCAGATTGTACATGACGGAGGCCAGACGGGGCTTTTTGCTCTCGTCCCTGGACAGAACCCAGGGGGCGGTCTCGTCGATATATTTGTTGGCCCGCTGGATCAGGCGGAATACTTCCTCCAGCGCCAGGTGGAGCTGGAAAGCGTCCATCTGCTTCTGATAGCGCTCGCGGGTGGACTTGATAAGCCCCATAAGCTCCTCGTCCATAGCATCGGCCTCGCGCTCCGGGATGAGTCTGCCACCGAAGTACTTCTCAACCATGGCCGTGGTGCGGGAGACGAGGTTGCCCAGGTCGTTTGCAAGGTCGGTATTGATGGTACTGATGAGCAGCTCATTGGAGAAATTTCCGTCAGAGCCGAAGGGGAAAGTGCGCAGCAGGAAAAAGCGCAGGGCATCCACCCCGAATTTATCCGCCAGCACATAGGGGTCAACCACATTTCCCTTGGACTTGGACATTTTTCCACCGTCAATGACCAGCCAGCCGTGGCCGTAGATCTTTTTGGGCAGAGGCATTTCCATGCTCATGAGCATGGCGGGCCAGATAATGGAGTGGAAGCGGACAATCTCTTTGCCTACGATATGCACGTCCGCAGGCCAGTACTTGTCATATTCGTCGTATTTGTCGTTAAGGAAGCCCAGGGCGCTTGTGTAGTTAAAGAGCGCGTCCACCCAGACATAGACAACATGGCCCGGGTCAAAGTCAACGGGGATGCCCCAACTGAAGCTGGTGCGGGAGACGCAGAGATCCTCCAGACCGGGCTTAATGAAATTGTTTATCATCTCGTTGACCCGGGAGGCGGGCTCCAGGAAGGTACCGGTTTCCAGCAGTTCCTGCACGGGCTTGGCGTATTTGGAGAGGCGGAAGAAATAGGCTTCCTCCTCCGCATCGTGAACAGAGCCGCCGCAGTCGGGGCATTTGCCGTCCTTGAGCTGGCTCTCGGTCCAGAAGCTCTCGCAGGGGGTGCAGTATTTGCCTTTGTAGGCGCCCTTATAAATATCGCCCTTGTCGTACATTTTCTTAAAAATGCGCTGGACGGATTTCACATGATAATCATCGGTAGTGCGGATAAAACGATCGTTTGAGATGTTCATCAGTTTCCACAGATCCAGAATCCCATTTTCTCCGGTCACGATCCGGTCCACAAATTCCTGGGGGCTCACGCCGGCGGCCCTGGCCTTTTCCTCTATCTTCTGGCCGTGCTCGTCGGTCCCGGTGAGGAACATCACGTCGTAGCCGCACAGGCGCTTATATCTGGCGATGGTATCGGTGGCCACGGTGCAGTAGGCGTGGCCTATGTGCAGCTTGTCCGAGGGGTAGTAAATGGGAGTGGTGATATAAAACGTTTTCTTTTCCATGCTCTTTTCTCCTAAAACAGTTTGGCAGTTTTCGGCTGGGCTCAGGTCTCTGGGACGACAACGCCGGCGTCTCCGGAACCGGAATCAGGGGTTCCGCCGGCGTCCCCTCCGGGGGCCGGGCTGGGCTCTGGTTCGGGTTCGGGCCATTTTATATCCTCCTCGTGGAGGTTGTATATCCCGTAAGGTTCTTGAACCGTATACAGGAAGTTGCCGTCCTTGTCATAAACGCTGCGATAAAGACTCACGCCGTAGCCCACGATGACGTCGGTATATTCATCGTCAAAGATGCAGCCCATCTTATGCCACAGTTCAACATAGCTGCCGTCCACATCCGTGCCCCAGACCTCGATGGTAATGGATTTTCCCTCATTGTCGCAGGTGGCGACCAGTTTCACGGGGTATTCCCGGCTGTTTTTGAACTTATAGTCCGGCCCGCCCCAGCTTACAGTGGCATCAAGGCCCCAGCCCAGATAATTGACGGGGAAATAGTGGCTGGTGCGTTCCACGGTCTCCAACTGAGCCAGCATCACGGCGCAGTACAGCGTCGAGGAAACCTGGCAAATGCCGCCGCCTATCTCCTGAACCACCTGCCCGTCGTTATAGGCGCCGGCGGGAAGATAGCCGGCGGCCTCGGTGCGCTGGCCCAGCGCCTCATTATAAGAAAATACCTGGCCGGGCATGAGAATGAGCCCGTCAAGAGAGGCGGCCGCCAGATTGATGTTGTTGATGCGGTTGTCGGTGCTGTAAGTGTAGAAGGTGGTCTGGGAGCCCAGTTTGTCTCTGAACAGAAGGCTCTCCAGATATTCGGCGGTTTTCTCGGGATAGGTGATGGTCAGGGGAACGAAAATCGTCTCCCCGGGCTCTGCGGCCTGCCAGAGACTTTCCGCCTCGCTTACATCAAAGGCGCAGCCAACAACCTCCGGGACCACTTCAAAAGTGCCCTCTTCAAAGTAAGCGTCCACCGGCTCCCGGGCCAGTTCCGTGTGTATAGCCTCAAAGTCCGGCGGGGTGAGGCTGCCGTCAAGGGTGGAGTATTCCAGAAGCAGGCCGCCGTCCAGCAGGGTCTGAGAAATCCGGGCGCAGAGCTGCTCCAAATTGATATCCATCTGACCCGCGCCCTTCATAAGGCGGAGGACTTTTCGCTGCTCATCCACCACGTAAGCCTTATCGGCAGTCTTGTTCAGAAATTTCTCTATACCCTTTTCGGCGCAGCTTTTGATGTACCCCTCGTCCAGCCGCAGATAGGTCTCGCTCACATCCACAGGCACAACAAGATTACTCAGATATCTGAAAACATTCTCAAACCAGTTGCCGCTGTGGCCGTATCTGTATGCCGCCGAGACGGCCGCTTCCTTGGTAAACATGGCGCCTGCCCGGCATGGGTCAAGCTTGAAGCTGACGCCTGCGGGCAATTTTACACGAAGGGCAAGGCCGGCGGTCTCGTCCCACTGGTGTTCGCTGAGCTTGGCCTCGGTCTCTTCCCGGCTCAGACCACCGACATCTATCCCGTCCACAAAAACCTTCGGCAGGTTTACGGCGCTGCTGGTCACATAATAACCGCCGGCCGCGGCCCCGGCGGTAAGCAGGGCCAGCAGGGAGAGAATGATTATCAGGGTGATTTTAAGCTTTTTGTAATTCTTTTTTGGCCTGGCGGCCCGGGCGGCGGCTTTTGCCTCTTTTGCCGCCTGTTTTTCAGCTTTCCTGCTCTCCCGCTTTGCTTTGGCCCCGCCTCTGCCGGGACGGGGGCTTTTCTTTTTGGGAGCGGTGTTCTCTGTCTCAGCGCCGCCGAAGTGGGCGCCGCCGCTTTTTTTCCTTTTTGTCACGATATATAATCCTCAAAAAATCAGTTGTCATTCTGCTCTTGCCCGTAATGCCCGGCAAAAACCTCGTCCTCTCCCTTGGGAAGGCTTATCTTTTTTTCAGCGGCAAAAGCCTCGCCCAGCCAGGGAGTGCCCTCTATTCTGCCGCCGGCCTGGGCCTCCAGCAGGATCCCGATAAGGGTGTTGGAAATAAGAAATCCAGGCACGGTAAAGTGCCAGCGATCCTCCGTAAGTTCCGCCCAGCCCTTCTCTGAGAATGCCGCCAAGGTTTTGCCCACAGGCGTCCAGTCGTATTGGCAGCGGATTCGGTAGTCATGCTCGGAGATGCCCCGGGAAGTACGCATACCAAGCATTATGTACTCCACGGCCCGCTCCAGGGGGCTAATGCTCTCGTACTCGTCTATTATGCTCATATTCCGGTTGACGCCGGATATATAGCCTTTCAAATCCCGCACATAGCTGTAACGCAGGCTGCCAACACAGGAGTGCGCCCCAGGACCGAAGCCCATATAGTCGTCCAGACTCCAGTATTTCAGGTTGTGCCGGGACTCAAAGCCGGGGGCGGAGAAATTGGATATCTCATACTGCTTGTAGCCGTAGCGCTCCAGCATTTCCGCCGCGTAAGAATACATGTCCGCCTGCTCGTCATCGCTGGGAAGAAGGGGAGAACCCTTGTAGCTTTCATACATGGGGGTTCCCTCTTCCAGCTTCAGGCCGTAGCAGGAGATATGCTCCGGGTGCAGCTCAATTATTTTGGCGAGGGTTTCCGCCCAGTCCTTTTTTGTCTGGCTGGGCAGGCCGTAGATAAGGTCAAGACTTATATTGTCAAAGCCTGCCCGGCGGCCCTCCTGCAGAGCCTTCTTTGCCTGCTGAAAATTGTGCCTGCGGCCGATAAGCTTCAGAAGATTGTTGTCTGAGGCCTGCACCCCGATGGAGAGCCGGTTCACACCCTCCTGGCGCATCAGCTTCAGAGCGTTGAAGCTGATGCTGTCGGGGTTGCACTCCACGGTCACCTCCGCGTCAAGACGCAGGTTGCCGTTGCGCTTCAGGGCATTGAGAATTTCCACGAGCCTGTCCGCCCCATAGAAGCTGGGTGTGCCGCCGCCGAAGTAGACGCTGTCCACCTCATAATGCTTGATCGCCCCGGCGGACTCCCCCAGATGGGAAAGCAGGGCCGCGTGGTACTCGGGCATCAGATGGTCGCAGCCGGCCAGAGAATAAAAATCGCAGTAGCTGCATTTGCTGGCGCAGAACGGTATGTGGATGTATATTCCAAGCCGTTTTTTCATGGGCAGAATGTCTCCAGTAAAAATAGATTGTCAGAAGAGCTCGCTCACCAGAAGGGTAAAGGCGGCGGGGTCCTCTACTTCCACGCCGGCAGTAAGCTCCGCCAGGGTACCGAGGACTTTCGCGAGCTTTCCGGCTCTGCCTTTGTCGGACTCATAAGCGGCTTTCAGGGCGGTAAAGGCGCGGTGCTCCGGGTTCAGTTCCAGAACGCGGTTTGCGCGGAGCTTGCGCATCTCCTCGCTGGGGCCGTGGCGGAAGTATTTCTCCATCTCCAGCGTGATGCCGCCCTCCGTGGTCAGGCAGCAGGGCTGGGATGCCAGCTTTCTGGACAGGCGCACGGCGGTGACGCTCTCACCCAGCGCCTCTTTCACAAAGTCCAGAAGCTCTTTGTTTTCAATGTCCCGCTCCTGGGCGGCCTTTTTTTCTTCCTCAGTCTCAAAGCCCAGATCGTCCGTCACCACATTGCAGAAGCTCTTGCCGTCCTGCTCCCGCAGGCTTTCCAGCACCATCTGGTCCAGGGGGCTGGTGAGATAGATCAGCTCATAGCCCCGGGCACGGACCTCCTCGCACTGGGGCAGGCTCATGGCATGCTTTACAGAGTCGGCGCTGGCAAAGTAGATGGCCTTTTGGCTCTCGGGCATATTCTCCACATAGTCCTTGAGCGTAATCTGCCGGTCCTCGGAGGTGTAGAATATGAGCAGGTCGCGGAGAAAGTCCTTATATCTGCCGTATTCGTCGCACACGCCGCACTTGAGATGCACGCCGAAGTTGCGGTAAAACTCCTCGTATTTGGGCCGGTCGTCCCGCATGAGCTTTTCCAGCTCGCCCTTGATGCGTTTTTCCAGATTCTGGCCGATGATTCTCAGCTGCCTGTCATGCTGGAGGAGCTCTCTGGAGATGTTCAGGGACAGATCCGGTGAGTCCACGACGCCCTTGACAAACTCAAAGTAATCGTGCACCAGCTTGTCGCACTTTTCCATGATCATAACGCCGTTGGAATAGAGGGTGATGCCGCCCTTGTTATCGCCGGAGAAAGCGTTCTCGTTTTCTTCTCCGGGGACGAAAAGCATGGCCTTGTAGGACACGGCGCCCTCGGCGTTGATGCGTACCAGGGCGCAGGGATCCTTTCGGTCGTGATTCTTTTCCTTATAGAAAGCAATGCAGTCGTCATCCGTGACTTCGCTCTTGCTGCGCTGCCAGATGGGGACCATGCTGTTGACGGTCTCGTTTTCCGTGACCATCTTGTAGTCGTATTTGGGCCTTCCCTCGTCGTCGGTCTCGCCGGTCTCAAAGCGCTCCTGGTGCTCGATGTCCATCTTTATGGGCCAGCGCACATAGTCGGAGTACTTCTTTACCAGGGCCTTTACTTTCCAGACCTCCAGATAGGAGCCGTAGATCTCCTCCTCGCTGTCGGGCTTTATGTGCATGATGACGTCTGTACCGGCGGCGGCGCGCTCGCAGGGCTCCACGGTGTAGCCCTCGGCGCCCCGGCTCTGCCACTTGACGCCCTGCTCCTCCCCATATTTACGGGTGATGACGGTGACTTCATCCGCCACCATGAAAGCAGAATAAAAGCCTACGCCGAACTGGCCGATTATGGACAGATCTTCCCCCTCGGCCCGGTTCTCATCCATTTCTCCCTTGAATTTCAGAGAGCCGCTTCTGGCGATGACGCCCAGATTGTTCTCGGCCTCCTCCATGCTCATGCCGATGCCATTGTCACGTACGGTGAGGGTGCGTGCTTCCTTGTCTGCTATAATGTCGATCTTATAGTCGGAGCGGGACAGGCCCACGTTTTCATCGGTCAGAGACAGATAGCAGAGCTTGTCTATGGCGTCGGAAGCGTTGGAGATTATCTCTCGAAGGAAAATTTCCTTGTTAGTGTAAATGGAGTTGATCATAAGGTCAAGCAGCCGCTTGGATTCCGCTTTGAATTGTTTTTTGCCCATTGTGCAGAGACCTCCAAAATAAATTTATTAATAATGAATTATAACACATTTCTCCGTAATTTCAACAGATGCCGCACAGACTTATAAATTATTAATTTTTTATTTCATTTTATCGGGGAAAAAGACTGCATATTGTAAAGATAAAGGAAAGGTGATATAATACCCTTTTAGTAAAAAACAATGCTTGGAGGGAATAACCTTGACGAGAATAGACATTTTTTCAGGCTTTCTGGGCGCGGGCAAGACAACGCTTATCCGTAAGCTCATAGCCGAGGGCTATAAGGGCGAGAAGCTGGTTCTGATAGAGAACGAGTTCGGCGAGATCGCCATAGACGGCGGCTTCCTGAAGGACGCGGGCGTAGAGATAACGGAGATGAACTCCGGCTGTATTTGCTGCACCCTGGTGGGGGACTTTACCAAGGCTCTCAAGAAGGTCATGGAGGACTATGCACCGGACCGGATCATAATCGAGCCCTCCGGCGTGGGCAAGCTGTCCGATGTGGCCCGGGCCGTGGAGCAGGTGGAAGGCGCTCATGTCGGCGCCAAAGTCACCGTAGTGGACGCGGGCAAGTGCCGCATGTACATGCGCAATTTCGGCGAGTTTTTCAACGATCAGGTGGAGAACGCCGACCTTATTGTTATGAGCCGCAGCGACACCGCCGGGGAAAAAAAGACCCTGGCCGCGGCGGAGCTTCTGAAGGAACGCAACCCCCATGCCGGGCTTATCACGACCCCTTGGGACAGACTGAGCGGCGCTCAGATCATAGAGGCCATGGACAAGGACGGCCTGAAGGCCGAGCTTGCACACATGGAGCAGGAACAGCATGAGCACCATCACCATGAGCACAGCGAAGACTGTGCCTGCGGCTGCCACGACCATGAGCACCATCACCATGAGCACAGCGAAGACTGCGCCTGCGGCTGCCACGACCATGAGCACCATCACCATGATGAGCATGAGCACGGCGGGGACTGCGCCTGCGGCTGCCATGACCATGAGCACCACCACCATCATCATGCCGACGAGGTGTTTACAAGCTGGGGCATGGAGACACCCCGGAAATTTACCGGGGAAGAGCTGCGCGGCATCCTTTCCGCACTGGACGAAGGGCGCTGCGGCCTTGTGCTGCGGGCCAAGGGCATCGTGGATTCCACGGATGGGGATTGGATATACTTTGACTATGTACCCGGGGAGACAGACATTCGCCGCGGCGCCGCCGCTGTGACCGGGCGTTTCTGCGTGATAGGCTCGAAACTGGATGAAAAGGCGCTGAAGGAGCTGTTTAACATTGAGTAAGGCAAGGGACGTTCCGGTTTACCTGTTTACGGGCTTTCTGGAGGCGGGAAAGACCAAATTCATACAGGAGACGCTGGAGGACAGGCGCTTCTGCAATGGAGAGCGCACCCTGCTGCTGCTCTGCGAGGAGGGGGAGGAGGAATACGCCCCCGACCAATTTGCCGACCCCGCCGTTTTTATCCGCGGCATTGAGGACCAGACGTCGCTGACGGCGGAAAACCTGGAGAAATATCTTCAGGAAACCGGGGCGGCGAGGGTCCTTGTGGAATACAACGGGATGTGGCTGCTGGATTCGCTATACACCGCGCTGCCCGAGGGCTGGATGGTATACCAGGAGTTTATGTTTGCCGACGCGGGCAGCTTCCTGAGCTATAACAGCAACATGCGGCAGTTGGTTTACGACAAGCTGAAAAGCTGCGAGCTGGTTGTGTTCAACCGGTTTAAAGGCGGTATGGACAAGATGGACTTTCACAAAATCGTCCGCGCTGTCTCACGAAGGGCGGATATCGCCTATGAATACACAGACGGCAAGGTGGAGTATGACGATATCGAGGACCCCCTGCCGTTCGATCTGGATGCCCCGGTTGTGGAGATCGGGGAGGAGGACTATGCCGAATGGTACAGGGACATGTCCGAAGAGCCGAAAAAGTACGAGGGGAAGACCGTGCGCTTTGTATGCCGGGCCCTCCGGCGGCAGAAACTGCCCGCGGGCAGCTTCATCGTAGGCCGGCATATTATGACCTGCTGCGCCGAGGATGTCCAGTTTGCCGGGCTCGTATGCCAATGGGACGGGGCCGAGAGGGTGAAGGATGACAGCTGGCTTGAGCTGACGGCAAAAATCAGCTTCAAGTTTAATCGGGCCTATGGCAAGCGGGGCCCTGTGCTCAGCTATATCGACAGCCGGGAATGCGAAGCGCCGAAGCAGCCGGTGGCAACATTTTATTAATCCGTCAAAGCCCCGGAGCGGTAAAACAAAATCGCTCCGGGGCTTTCTGAATTAAAACGAGGTGAATATGAAATACAAATGCCTGGTCTTTGACCATGACGACACGGTGGTCAACAGCACCGCCACCATCCATCACCCCTGCTTCCAGATGTACCTGGACAAATGCTACCCGGGTATGAGCTGCTCGCTGGAAAAATATTTCCTGAAAAATTTTGACCCCGGCTTTATTCCCATGTGCCGGGAGGACTATGGCATGAGCGATGAGGACCTGGAGGATGAGGCCGCCTTCTGGCGCGCCTATGTGGAAAACCATGTCCCTCTGGCTTATCCGGGCATAAGGGAGATCATGGAGCGGCACAAAAGGGAGGGCGGGCTGATCTGCGTGGTGTCCCACTCCTATGAGTTCAATATCCTGCGGGACTACAAGGCAAACTCCCTGCCCGAGCCGGATGCGGTCTACGGCTGGGGCCAGCCCATGGAGCGCCGCAAGCCGAATCCCTGGCCGCTGGAGGACATAATGGGCCGCTTTGGCCTTGAAAAGGATGAGCTGCTCATGATCGACGACCTGAAGCCAGGCTTTGATATGGCTTCCGCCGCCGGGGTCGCATTTGCCGGTGTGGGCTGGGCCAACGACATCCCGGCGATAGAAAGTTTTATGCGGCAAAACTGCCGGAAATATTTCAAGACGATTTCCTCCTTTAACGAGTTTTTGCGGTAGACCTTTGGCTTTTTCTGTGCTATTATGATTTAAAGCGACTGGGAAATTTTTATAAAACGGGGTAAATTATGGAAAATAAGCTGGAAAGAAAATATGGCCTGTTCACCGCCATATGCATGGTTGTGGGCACGGTCATCGGCTCGGGCGTGTTCTTCAAGGCGCAGACCGTGCTTCAGAAAACCCGGGGAAACATGCCCCTTGGCATTCTGGCCTGGGTGATCGGCGGCGCGATCATGCTGGTCTGTATCCTGGCTTTCTCGGCCATGGCCCAGAAGTATGAAAAGGTCAACGGTATTGTGGACTATGCTGAGGCCACCGTGGGCGGGCGCTATGGCTATTATGTGGGCTGGTTTATGAGCACCATTTACTGCCCTACCCTGACGGCGGCTTTGGCCTGGCTGTCCGCCAGATACACGCTGGTATTCATTACCTCCTGCTGGCCGGGATTCCCGCTGCTGATTCCCGCGGCGGAGGGCGGCTGCATCATCGGGCCCGAATGTATGGCGCTGATGCTGTTTTATCTCTGCTGCGCCTATGCTGTCAACGCCCTGTCCCCGAAGCTGGCGGGCAAATTTCAGACCAGCACCACGATAATAAAGCTCATTCCCCTGGGCCTCATGGCCGTTGTGGGCATCATTGCGGGCCTTCTCAGCCCCAGCCATATGCTTGCCAGCAATTTCGCCACCGCCGCCGCTACTGCGGGCCTGGGTGCGGCCCCGCTGCTGGCGGCAGTCTGCGCCACCTCCTTTGCCTATGAGGGCTGGATCCTCACGACCTCCATAAACGCGGAGCTGCGGGACGCCAAGCGGAACCTGCCCAAGGCTCTTATCATCGGGGCCGCCGTGGTGATCATCACCTATGTGGCCTACTACATCGGTGTGGCGGGCGGTGCCTCGGTTGAGGTGCTCATGAATGACGGCGCCACCACCGCCTTTACCAATATCTTCGGCGGCGTGCTGGGCAATATCCTCAATCTTTTTATCGCAATTTCCTGCATGGGTACCATGAACGGCCTGATGCTGGCCTGCTGCCGGGGCATGTACGCGCTGGCGGCCCGTAAGGAGGGCCCCAAGCCCGCGCTTTTCGGCCAGGTCGACCGGCACTCCAATCTGCCCACCAACTCCGCTATCATCGGCCTCCTGTTCTGCGCAGTATGGGGATTGTACTTCTACCTTTCCAACCTGGCGGGAACATGGAATTCTCTTGTTGCCTTCGAGGGCACGGCCTTTGAGAGCGTCCCCTTCGTGTTTGACCCTACGGAGCTGCCCATCATCACGATATATGCCATGTATCTGCCTATATTTGTCCAGTGGATGAGAAAATCCAAGGACGAGAATGTTCTGCGCCGCTATGTCATCCCGGCCCTGGCTATGCTGGGTTCGCTGTTCATGGTCTATGCCTGCATCGTCGGTCACGGTATGGCCAACTTCTGGTACCTGATCGTTTTCGCCGTGGTCATGCTCATTGGCTCACTGTTTTATAAAAAGAGTGGAGCGCGGAACTGAGGTTTTCCCGGACAGCCGGGAAAGCTTTTGGGAGGAAGCGTAAAATGAAAGCAGAAAAAATATCGCGCTTTTTTATCGGCACGATGCTGGCGCTGTTTGTGCTGCTGATTGTCTCCGCTATGCTGCTGGGCATTTTCTGCGGCGACGGAAGCCGGGGGCGCATGGCGTCTTTTGCCGCTGCCCTCGCTCTGGCGGCGGCATATGGGCTGGCAATGCGGTGGCTGCAAGCCGAAAAATTCCGGCTTCGGGCTTTGAATGCGGCGAAAACCGGCGCGGTTCTGGCGGCTCTGTGTTTGGCTTTTAATCTGGCCTGGGTGCTCTTTTTCCAACTGGAGCCATCGGTGGACTTCCTGACTTTTTGGAACACTGCCAGGGATCTTGCTTCCGGAGGTGAACTGAGCCAGGGGATATATGTGGCGCTGTTCCCCCATATTTTGGGCTATTCCGCCTTCTTAAGCATATTTATCCGCCTCTTCGGGCCTCTGCCAATGCTGGCCCCGATACTGAATGTGTTGCTGACCACGGCGTCCGGCCTGATAATCTATCTGCTCTGCCTCCGCTGGAGGGGGGTCAGAACCGCCTTTCTGGCCATGCTGCTGTGGATGCTTTGCCCCTCAAAGCTGCTCTATAACGCCATGGTGTTGTCGGAGCCCCTGTATACTTTCCTTGTTCTGCTTTTCATGCTGGTTTTATCAGGGCTGGAAGGCCGCTTCGGGCGGGAAAAATGCGGCCAGTGGCAGGCTGGCCTTCTGGCTTTGGGCGCCGCCGGGGCTTTGGCGCTGATGAATGCGGCAAGGCCCATCGCCGCAGTGCCGATAATCGCGTTTTTCATCTGGCTTCTGCTGCTGCGCGGCAGGGCGTTGGGGGACACCCGGCTCTGGCGGCGCTGGCTGGCTTTTGCTGGGGCGCTGCTGGCCCTGTATTTTCTGATCGGGCGCTGCTGGAGCGCCTGGGCCGAGCAGACTCTGGGCGAAAAGCTTCCGGATATCCCGGGATACAGCATCTGCGTTGGCTTTAATACAAGGACCGGCGGTTCATACGCAGACGAGGACATGAATCTGCTTTTTGAATGCCGGAAGGAGCTTGGCAGCGCCGCGGCGGCTCAAGACCGTATGCTTGCGTACGCCAGGGATCGCGTGGAGTCCGGCGAAATTGATTTTCCGGCGCTCTTTGCCAATAAACTCCGCGTATTCCTGGGAAACGACGAGGGAGGGGCCTATTATTCTCTTGCCGGGCTCAACCCGAGGCAATATACCCTGCTGGCTATGGCAAGCAACGTGTTTTATTATTTCCTTTTGCTGCTGGCCCTTGGCGGAGCGCTAAATATATGGCGGGACAGGAACAAGCGCGCGCTCCTGCTGGCCCCGATGTATGTGCTGGGGCTGACGCTGGCACAGATGCTGGTGGAGGTCGCGGGCAGATATCACTATTCGATCATACCAATGCTTGTAATATGCGCCGCCTTTTCCTGCGGCGAAAGGAGAAAAAATGCAGCCTAAGCTATATATTATCATACCCTGCTATAATGAGCAGGAGGTACTGCCGATTACGGCGCCAATGTTTCTGGAAAAACTGAAAAGCCTTTCCGCCGCCGGGAAAATAAGCGGGGACAGCCGGGTGCTTTTTGTGAACGATGGCAGCCGGGACGATACCTGGAGCATCATCGAGAAGCTCTCCAAAGAGGACGAACATTATATCGGCATCAGTCAGAGCCGGAACCGGGGGCACCAGAATGCGGTTCTGGCGGGACTCATGGAGGCAAAAGACGTCTGCGACATCACCATCTCCATTGACTGCGACGGGCAGGACGATATAAACGCCATGGATCAGATGGTGGACGCTTATCTGGACGGCTGCGAGGTGGTCTACGGCGTCCGCTCCAGCCGGGAAACGGATACCTTCTTCAAGCGCTTCACCGCCCAGAGCTTTTATAAATTCCTTTCCGCCATGGGGGCGGAGGTGGTGTATAACCACGCGGATTACCGGCTTATAAGCGCAAAAGTGCTCAGGGAATTTGCCAATTTCCGGGAAGTCAACCTGTTCCTGCGGGGAATGGTTCCTCTTGTGGGTTTTAAAAGCACGACGGTCAGCTATTCCCGGGCTGAGCGCCTGGCGGGGGAGAGCCATTATCCGCTGAAAAAGATGATCGCTCTGGCGGTGGACGGCATAACCAGCCTCTCCGTCAAGCCGCTGCGGCTCATAACCGGCTTCGGGGTGCTGGTGGCATTGATAAGCTTCATCGGCGTCCTCTGGGCGCTGATTACCGCCCTGTGCGGCAGGGCTGTGGCGGGCTGGGCCAGCATGACCTGCATCGTGTGCTTTGTGAGCGGCGTACAGCTTATATGTCTTGGCATCATAGGCGAATATATCGGCAAGATCTATATGGAGACAAAGCAGCGCCCCCGGTATATCATCAGCCAGCGTACCTGGGACGATAAAAGCAGATAAGGAATTAAAGCCGCCCGGCAGGAACCGGGCGGAGCTAGTGCCGGAGCAGCCTGACGAAAATTCGGGAGGGCGCTGGGGGGGCGGAGCGGGCTCTGAAGCGGGACAAAACCGCGAAATTTGGGGAAATGACAGCTAAATTGGGGGCTAAGTGGGGAATTTTAACCAAAAAAACGCCAAAAATTGGGTATGTGGGCAGCTCAACTCTTGACGAAAAGCTCAAGAAGATGTATTATTTACAAGTAGTTTAATGCCCTATTTCTATTCGTTTAAGAATGGAGGAACTTGTATGAGCATGATTCCTGAAGTGAAATGCCGCCGCTGCGGGGAGACTTTCTCCGCGCTGCGCAGCAGCTGCCCCAACTGCGGCACGCGCCGGGTGGCGCAGAGCGGCCGCACTCCCGGTACGACTCCCGGGACCGTCAGAGGCACCGCCTCCTATGAGCGGGCTGAGACAAATACAAAATGGCAGATGATCTTCGGCCTTATTCTGGTCGTTGCGGTTATTCTCGCGGTAATAGTCATGGTATCTACCAGCCTTAACGGCACGGACAGCGGTTCCGGCGGCAAGGCCACCGCGCCCATTGTTACCGATGTCATACCCACCATTGAGGCCGCACCTACGCCTACGCCTACACCAACTCCCACGCTCCAGAACATAAAGATATTCTATGGAAAGAACGAGCAGGGAGACGATGCAAACGGAGGCTATTCCCCCTTGATGCATGTCGGAGACGCGGCACTGACCTTTACCGCGGTCGCCTATCCCATTGACCTTGGCGTAACCAACTTCACCTGGCGCTGCGACCAAGAGGGAATCGTCCAGTTGACTCCCTCTGAGGACGGCTCCAGCTGCAAGGTCGAGGTGCTTCAGGCCAAGGCCGGCGGCGTAAAGATCTATGCCGAGGCTTACGGCGTGGAGGGCTATTTTAAGCTTTACTGCGTAGAGTAAGCTGAACCGAGAAAACAGGGCCCGGAAAACCGGGCCCTGTTTTTCCACCGAAAAAAGAAAAAAATTCTTGACAATCAGCGGCATATACTGTAGAATACCCCTTGCTGACAGAGATGGACGATTGGCGCAGCTGGTAGCGCATCCGCTTGACGTGCGGGAGGTCACAAGTTCGAGTCTTGTATCGTCCACCACCCATTCATTACACTAAGGATGCCACTGGCAAAAATGCCAGTGGCATCAAGCATTCCGGGACTTTTTTCGCGCCGAAAAAACACTTGTTGTTACAAAGATGCCGAGCCTCCGTTTTGAGGGGGTTAACGGATTCGAACTGTTTATTTCCACTATAATAACCAAATCATGAAAGAAAAGCGCCGTCCTGAGGTTCCGGTTGTCACGGAACTACAGGACGGCGCTTTTTTATTTTCCGAAGAAAAGGAGAAACAAATGAAACAGGAAGCCAGAAGCAGGGATCGCCCTGCGCGAGAAAACTACGCAAAACTCATGCGCCATGAGGACGTGGGCAGCGCACGGGAACCTCCGGAAAAGCCGGTATGTACCGAGAAGCCGGAGTGCGCCGGCTGCCCCTACCCTGCCCACGGGTTCGTGTGCTGGTGTGAGAAGTGCATGAGAGAAAAACTGAAGCAAATCCACAGAGAAGGAGGAATGAGATAAAAAAGATTAAAGAAGCTATTGTGCTGTACAAGCATTTATGGTATATGTTTTATATGTGAATAAGCTTAGGAGGCTTAGATAAAATCGGACAAAATACAGGAAAAGGAGAACAGCTATGCTTCATGAAGTAAGTTTCAAGTCCTTCAATGAGAGGGACATGGTTCAGGGGTGGATTTATGTTCCGGCCTGCGAGCCGAAGGGGATCGTCCAGCTGGTGCACGGCTTCGGCGAGCATTCCAGACGCTATTTCCACATGATTGTGGCCTTCATGGACGCGGGATTCATTGTCGCCGCCGACGACCATGTTGGTCACGGGAAGACGGCGGTTGTGAACGACACCTGGGGCGACTGGGGCGAAAAGGGCCCGCACACCATGATGGAGGATGAGCACACGCTGACCGGGCTGGTCAGGGAGATGTACCCAGGCCTTCCCTGCTTCCTGTTCGGGCACAGCATGGGCTCTTTCATCGCCAGGGATTATATCGCAAAGTATGGAGACGAACTGGCGGGTGTGACCCTCTGCGGAACCTGCGGCGCGCTCCCCACGCTGCCGGATACGATCGCCGCTCTGAGAGAGGCGGTTGACGCCGGAGAAGGGAACGCCTCTGATCCCAAGTTCACCAACATGCTCTTCGGCTTTATGTTTGCCCGTATCGAGGAGCCGGTGAGGCTGGGCAACGAATGGATCTGTCACAGCAAGTGGGTGCAGAACGATCACGCCGCCGACCCCTTCGATGCCTTTACGAAGCCGACGAACAACCGTTCCATGCTGTACTTCTGCGAGATGATGGACTGCATCCAGGGTGCGGAATGGGCTGCAAAAGTTCCCGCCAGTCTTCCGATCTACAATATTGGCGGGGATATGGATCCGGTCGGCAACTGGGGCGAGGGCGTATACTGCACATCGAATCTGCTGGCTCAGACGGGTCACCGCGTCAAGACCAAGCTCTATTCCGGATACCGGCATGAGATTCACAACTACGACGAGATCAAGGCCGAGGTTGAGAAGGGGATTGTGGACTTCTTCAAGAGCTGCCTGCAGTAATGGAGCGCACGGTAGAATTCCCGGTACAGGCAAAGGACCGGCGTCCTCTGGGCGGCATATCCCACCCTCGCCGATGAAAGTGGAAAAACAGAGCAGGAGCCAGAGGCGGAATACACTCTGGCTCCTGCGTTGCGCCCACGAAGCGTTCCAACGTATGGGAACAGATACTCTCCCCTCTTCGCGGATATGAATCGCATTGAGGGATGTTCATTGTTGTACAAAAGCGCACAAAAGATGAATAATCGCGTTTTTAGTCGGAATCAATAGGGATTCAGTTCAATTGCACTTACCATATAACAGCGTTGTAAAAAACCCTGTATTCTCCAGAGCTTGCCTTTGTTTTTTCATTCGTGTTCACCTATACATATTCAGATTGATCGAGATGATTATACCATGTGTAGCACAAACGCGCGACAAGAAAACCTCTTTTGCCCCGACAGACAAAAGAGGTTTCTCTGATGGCACGCGATAAGGGATTCAACCCCCTGACCTTCTGGTCAGTAGGCGCCGCCGCCGGCTCCGGCGTTGCTTCGCCTGCTGCGTCGCAGTGGGAATTAAATCGATCTCAAAGAATCCTTTTCAGATGATGATAAATTCAGCAAGAAAGACATTACTGGGCATGACTTGACAGAGATTGAGCTTGACACAAAAGAGACGTTTGAACTCGGTAAAGGACGATTCCAGTATTATTGCCTTTTTAACGGGAAGTTGACGAATCCATAATGACGTGGGGATATATGTTGAAAAAGACGAACAACTGGAAACGATAGAACAACTCTTGCAGAATAACGATAGCCTCCTGAGAATTTTATCCCAAATTGATACTAACACGCTTCATGCCGCAATCAATATTGATAATCTGAAACGTATTCAACAGGTTATGAGTCAGAACCTTAGTAATGATCAGGAAACTGCATTTGGCAACCGTTCTTTGAAAAAAACGCATGGGTTCTTTCTCTGCTTTTTACAGGATCCACCAGATTATTCCACCCCGGGCAAGCTCGCAAAAACCGCAGCGGCGCAGGACGGACTGGGATGGGAGATTATCCCCCTCAGTTCCAGCCAGAATGTTTTTGACGCCCGGCTGGCTCAGGGCCCAGCGGCACATGGCGGATACGGCCTCGCTCATATAGCCCTGGCCCCGGAAGGCCTTGCCCAGACCATAGCCGATTTCCACCCGGCCCTGTTCATCCGGCGGAGCCTTAAAGTCCGCCGAGCCCACCACGACCCGGTCCTCCCGGCGCAGAAGGAGCCAGAAGCTGTCCCAGAGATAACTTTCCGGCCTTCTCTCGCAGATCTCCAGCTGATTCCGGATGATTTCCGAGAAAACGCCCTCCACCGGCTCCGACTGATAGCTTATGTTCAGGCGGCGTTCAAGCTCCGGCAGATCAAAGCACAGCAGCCGCAGCTCCTCGGGCCGCAGGGGCAGCAGAAGCAGCCGTTCACTCTCCAGCTTCATGGCGCTCACCTGAGTCCGGCGGCAGCCATGATGGCCTCGGCTATGGCATATGCCTGCTCGTTCCACGGGTAAGCGCTCCCGGTGCAGCCGGCATCTTCAAGCAGGCCCTGGGCGTTCTCCCCCTTGAGCTGGGCGCAGGCTTCATCCACGGAGGCGAGCTTTTCGGCAAAGACTGTCTGAGCGTCATTTCCCTTGGGAGACATCCAGCCGACCGTGGCGGAACGGGCGTCTTCGGCGCTCATGCCGGTCTGGGCGGCCCAGTCCAGAAGCTTTGCGGCCTCGCCTGCGGCTCTGAGTGAGCCTCCGGCGGTACCGGGAGCGGCGTTCTGATCAATGCTTTCCAGGATGGCGGCAAGTTTTTCGGCCTCTTCCGCGCCTGCGGGGTCGGCCTCCACGATGACCCCCGCTTCAGGGCTGCCTCCCTCCTGCGCTTCCGGGGCGGCGCTTTCCGGGACGGTACTCTCCGCCGGGGAAGTCACGGTCTCCGCCTGGCCGCAGGCGGCAAAAAACAGGCAGAGCAAAAGGGTCAGAAGCAAAACAATCGTTTTTTTCATTTCTATTTCTCCTTTATAACAGGGCGTGTACAGCAGGGATACAATTCAAAGGGGGAAAACACTGCGGATATAAAAATTATAGCTGCTCTCCGCCCATATAGACGGCTCTGCGTGAAAAATCCTCCGTGCAGACAATAAAGTCCGCGAGCTTGCCCTCTTCTATGGAGCCCAGTTCTCCGGCGCAGCCCAGCTCCTTTGCGGGAATCAGGCTGGCGGAGAGGACGGCCTGCTCCGGGGCGATGCCGAAGGAAATGGCGTTTCGCATACAGTCATAGAGATTGGTGGCGGAACCGGCGATGGTGCCGTCCTCCAGTGTGGCAAGACCGCCTTTGAGAAAGACCTGCTGACCGCCCAGTGTGTATTCCCCGTCCGGCATACCGCAGCAGCGCAGCGCGTCTGACACAAGGCATATTCTGCCGGGGAAGAGCTTAAAAGCCATGCGCACGGAGCTTTCATGGACATGGAGCCCGTCGCAGATGAGTTCAGCCACTACGTCCTCCCGTTCGGAGGCGGCGCCGATCACGCCGGGCTTGCGGTGATGGATGGGGGGCATGGCGTTGAAAAGATGGGTCAGATGCCGGGCGCCGGCCGCAAAGCCAGCCCGGGCCGCCTCGTAGTCCGCATCCGTATGGGCTATGGAGACGAGGCAGAGTTCGCTGGCACGGCGGATAAATTCCGCCGCGCCGGGAAGTTCCGGGGCAAGGTCCGCAATCCGCAAAAGACCGGCGCAGCCGTCAAAGAGCTTTTTGAAGGCGTCAAAGTCCGGCAGGCGCAGATAGTCCGCATTCTGGGCGCCCTTTTTCTTCTCGGAGAAGAAAGGACCCTCCATCTGGATGCCCATAAGCCGTGCGCAGCCCCGGGGCCGCTCTCTGCGCAGGCGCACTGCCGCCTGGAAAGCGGCCGCCAGCACATCATAGGGCAGTGTCATAGAAGCGGGGGCAAAGGCCGTCACACCATTTCGGGCCAGATAGCCTGCCATTTTAACAAGGCCCTCGTAGTCCCCATCGGAAAAATCCGCGCCGGAGTTGCCGTGGCTGTGCAGGTCGATAAGCCCGGGGATGACGCGCATGCCTCCCAGGTCAAGGCCGTCGCCCGAAATTTCCCCCTGATATATACGGGCAAAGCGCCCGTTTTCCACATGAAAGCCGCCGGGGACAAAGCCCCGGACAGAGTCAAAGATCAAAGCGTTTTTAAACAGCATCGCAAAGTCCCTCCTGCGCGCGTGATTTTGTCAGGACAAGTATACCATTCCGGAGGCAAATTGCAAGACAGACAGAAAAAAGAGGGGCGCCGGGACAATATTTTTGGGTATGTTACAGGCACTTTTTCGGAAAGTGTGTTATAATAATAAAATCACGAAAAAAGGAGACTTTCAATGATGGAATATAAATATGCCGAATACGCTGCCCAAAAGGCGGCGGAGCTGCTGGCCATCGACAGCCCCACAGGCTACACCGCCCGGGCGGCGGAATGGGTGCGGGCCGCGTTTACAGAGCTGGGCTTTGCGGCCCGCATGACAAAAAAAGGCGGCGTGCTCATCGACCTGGGTGGGGCCGGCCGGGAGGACGCCCTGCTGCTGGAGGCCCATGTGGACACGCTTGGGGCTATGATAGCCGAGATCAAGGCCTCCGGGCGGCTGAGAATAAGCAACCTGGGGGGCCTCCGGGCGGAAAACACCGAGGCGGAGAACGTCCGCGTCTATACCCGGGACGGCCGGGTGCACGAGGGCACCATCCAGCTCTGCAACGCCTCCGTCCATGTAAACGGCAGCTACGGCGATGTGAAGCGCAGTTTTGACACCATGGAGGTACTGCTGGATGAGCCGGTGTCCTCCGCGGAGGATGTCCGGGCTCTTGGCCTTGAGGTAGGGGATGTCGTCTGCCCCGAGCCCCGTACAAGGATAACAAAAAGCGGCTATATAAAAAGCCGCTTTCTGGATGATAAACTCTCTGTGGGCATTCTGCTGGGCCTTGGCAGATTCATGGCTGACGGCGGCCTTGTCCCGAAGCGCCGGGTCTACATCCATGTGACGGTATATGAAGAGGTAGGCCACGGCGGCGCGGCGTCCGTGCCGGAAGGGGTCACCGAGGCCATAAGTGTGGATATGGGCTGCGTGGGCGAGGGCCTGCGCTGTACGGAGCGCCAGGTCTCCATCTGTGCCAAGGACTCCGGCGGGCCTTACAGCTATGAAGTGGTGGGAAGGCTCATAGAAGCCGCAAAGCGGGAGGGCGCCGACTACGCCGTGGACGTCTACCCTCATTACGGCTCGGACGTGGAGGCCACCCTTTCCGCCGGCAGCGACCTGCGCCACGGACTCATCGGCCCGGGCACCTACGCCAGCCACGGCTATGAGCGCAGCCATATGGACGGGGTTTTAAACACCCTTAAAATTCTGAAGGGCTATCTGGCGCTTTAAGGGAGGGCGAGATGAAACGGAAAATCGATCCCTTTGATTATGCGGCGGAGATACTCTCCGCCCTGAAAACCGGCGTGTTGCTGACCACAAAAAACGGAGATAAGCTGGACAGCATGGCGATTTCCTGGGGGATGCTGGGCATAGAGTGGAATAAGCCTATATTCACCGTGTTCGTCAGGGAAAACCGCTTCACGAAAGAGCAGCTTGACCGGAGCGGAGAGTTCACCGTGAATATCCCCATAGGGGATTTTGACCGGCGGATAATCGGTTTCTGCGGCACCCGCTCCGGCAGAGATACGGACAAGGCGGCCGTGCTGGGCCTGAGCCTTGAGGAGCCGGAGCTGGTGGCCGCGCCGGGAATACGGGAACTGCCGCTGACGCTGGAATGCAGAGTCATATACAGCCAGAAGCAGGACAGGAACGCCATCGGCTCCGGAGACAGAGCCCGGTTTTACCCGGAGGATGTGCCCGGCAGCAATCCGGGAGAAAACCGGGATTACCACACCGCCTACTACGGCCGGATCGTCAGCGCGTACATCATATGCTGATAAAAAAGAATCGAGACGGTCGAAAAACGCTTGCCGAAGCGAAAAACAACGGAGCCGCAGGGGTGCTTGCGGGGGCAAGGCCCGCCTCAAATGAGATAAAGCCGCCGTCAAACGGCTTGAAAACAGGCCTTTTGCGCGAAGCGGCATTTTGACAGCGTCAAAATGCCCGGCGG
>OLPA01001244.1_pt1 | contig 21860 bp, 17 predicted proteins | sample 1672811 | NCBI WGS metagenome assembly OLPA01 (sample SAMEA3136726, study PRJEB25190) | human gut metagenome | biome: human gut; feature: human-associated habitat; material: faeces | place: Austria | collected 2013
GTCTTGTCCGCGTTCCATCGCTTGATGCCGACCTCATAGACGCCATCTCCCGGCAACTCCACATCGAACCGCCGGCCTTTCGGTGTCTTTGGCGGCCACTGATATTGCAAGAACTTGCGGGCAAAGCGGTACTTGGGGTCTGGACCCACGATGCGGGACACATAGGGATACGCCCGCGTGTTGGGAATATGCGGCACGAATATGGAGTAGCCCCCGTACCAAATGTCATCGTCGTCCTCGCACGGAGGAACATTGTTTCTGTGGCTCGTGTCCATCGGGGTTGCCCTCTGCCGCCTACGATTCAAACCCCGGCGGCGTCAGCTTCCGAAGGATTTCCGCTGCTTCCTCGGCTGTGTAGTGATTGTAGTAGGCATCCAGTGGATGCAGCATCTCCTCGTAACGCAGGGTCGCTATCTCGTAGCCCTCCATATCGCCGAGGTGTTTTGCCTTCTGCTTCAGCAGGCTCAGTTCGTTGGGGCGGATGTCCTCCAAGGGCAATTCGCCTGACAGGATTTTCTCCTGACGCGGCGTGTACGCCGTCCCATACTGAGGTTTGTACTCTACGCTGTCCCTGTCTTTGAAGGAAAAATACGGGTCTTTTCTGCTCATAAAAATCACCTCCTGTTACAGAAAATTCTATAACAGGAGGTCTTAAATTGGTAGCACACGAGAAAAGAAACCCAGCACAACTTTTTTGCGCCGTTCCCACACAAAACGATTTAGCTCTCAGCTCCCTACTTTTTTCCGCCCAACCCACACAAAAGTTGGGATACCCCCAGGACTGCTTTTCCCCGTTGTGAAAAGCATGGATTTGTGCTAAACTACTATAGTAGCTATAAATCTGACACATTCGGCTGCAAAAGCGGCCTATATGCAGGCGGGCTACGGGGACTATCGGGTCTTCACCAAGGCGTTCAAAAAGTCCGAGGACATCACGCCCTCCCAGTACCGGCGTGACTTTTTGGACAAAGAATGAGAAAACCGGCGGAACGCAAGGCCCGCTCAATAAAATAAAAAACGGAGGAAAACGATTATGGAAAAAAGACTGTATAAATCCGGCAAGAACAAGGTTCTGTGCGGCGTGTGCGGCGGCATTGCCGAGTATTTCAACATTGACCCCACGCTGGTGCGTCTGGGCTGGGTGATATTCTGCGCTCTGGGCGGCAGCGGCGTGCTGGCCTATATCATCGCCGCCATCGTTATGCCCCAGGATCCGGAGTGCTGACCGGAAAATGAATATATGCAGCCAAACACGCCGCTTCTGCGGCGTGTTTGCGCGTTTGCCCACACGATTCGATCCGTAGGGCGGGGTCACCGCCCTTACGGACTTCTTAATAGCGTTCCTGTAGGGCGGCACCCATGCGTGCCGCTGCCCGACATGCTCTGCGCCCCCAGCGGCGGGGCACACGGGTTCCGCCCTACGGGATTTTTACCGACTTCGTAGGGGTCGGCGTCCCCGACGACCCGTTTGCCCCGCACCCCCAAAAATGTCATTGCGAACCGGTGACCGACGTCACCGGTGTGGCAAACCGTACTCCCCCCACGCACCGCACCTCCTTGCCCTGCCTCCGTAGGGCGGGGTGCCCTCACCCCGTCCTTTCAGACTTCTTAATAGCGTTCCTGTAGGGCGGCACCCATGTGTGCCGCCGCCCGACATGCTCTGCGCCCCCAGCGGCGGGGCACACGGGCCCCGCCCTACGGGATTTTTGCCGACTTCGTAGGGGTCGGCGTCCCCGACGACCCGTTTGCACCGCACCCCCCAAAAAACCTGTCATTGCGAACCGGTGACCGACGTCACCGGTGTGGCAATCCGTACTCCTCCCGTCCCCCGCATCGCATTTTTTCATGCAAAAAACCCGCCTCTCGGCGCATCAAATCCATAAAACTGCAAACCATACGGATACGAACGGATCCAAAGTCAGCGGGAGGTACGGGCATGAAAAGAAAATCACTGCTGCTGCTTTTGCTGGTGGCCACCGTGGCGGGGGTGGCGCTGGCGGGCAGCAGCATAGGGCGAAACGCAGACGCCGGAAACCGGCACATACTGGTGGCCTACTTCTCCGCCACCGGCAATACCAAGTCCGTGGCGGAAACGGCGTCCACGGTTTTGAACGCCGACCTGCTGCGCATCCTTCCGGCGGAGCCGTACACGGAGGAGGATCTCGGCCACGGGGCGGACGCCAGGGTGACCCGGGAGCAGAGCGACCCTGCCAGCCGCCCCACCATCAAAAACACAGCGGAGAACTGGCTGCAGTATGACACCGTCCTCATCGGCTACCCCATCTGGGGCGGCACGGCGCCGCGGATCATCAACACCTTCATAGATTCCTATGACTTCGCGGGGAAGCGGGTGGCCTTTTTCTGCACCTCCGGCAGCAGCGGCATCGAAGACAGCGAGGCCGCGCTCAAAGAGCAGCTCCACGGGGCGGACGTCCTCTCCGGCGCACGCTTTGAACCCGACGCCACCGTGGCGGACATTCGGGCGTGGGCAGCCGAGGCCGGAATACGGTAAACAAAAAAAGAGCCGCAGGGCAGATGCTCTGCGGCTCGTGATTTTGCTGCGCTGTGGCTCAGTTCAGCGCCGTGATGGTCAGGTTGCAGTGGAAAGAGTCTACATGGGTGTAGCTGTTTTCCTTTATCAGTTTATATTGCAGGGTGACGTCTTTGCTGTCGGCCACATAAAACCGGCTGTATACCATGGGCACCTGCATATGGAAATACTTTTTGTCTTGTACGGCTGCCTGTGTGTAGGTGGAATACTTGGAATTGAGCTCTTGGTATCCGTCGCTGAGCCACACATAGAAATCGGTTTCCTTGTCACCACCGTTGGTGCTGACCCATATGGAGCCGTTGAAGCACACATTGTAGGTGTGACCCTTTTTCAAGGTGATACTGTCGCTGTTCGAGTCATAAGAGATCAGCCCGCCGCTGTTGACTCTTACGGAGAAGGGAATGGGACGGTCAAGCATGGAACTGCTGGTATTGCCCATGGCGTAGAAATATCCCGGGCAGGCGCCGTCCTTGCCGTCGGTTCCGTCTTTGCCGTCCGTACCGTCTTTTCCGTCAATGCCGTCGATGCCGTCACGGCCATCCTTGCCGTCGGCGCCCACCACCTTGCCCAGATTCACGGTGACGCCGTTGGTGTAGGTGATAAGCAGCTCGCCGTTTGCGTTGATCTCCGTCTTGGCAATGCCGGTACCGTTCGTCCCATCTGCGCCGTCCTTGCCGTCCTTGCCGTCGATACCGTCCGCGCCCTTGAGAGCGGACAGGTCATACAGGTTCAGCCATACCGCCTCGCCCGCATAGCGCCACTGCAGCGTGCCGTTTTCCACGCGGAACTCCGGCGTCTTGCCGTCCGCGCCGCTTTGGCCGGTCTCGCCCTTTTCGCCGTTCATGCCCGCGGGGCCGGTGATGTCACTGAGAGCCACCAGATCCTGCCACTGGCCGCCCTCGTAGCGCCACTGTACGGTGCCCTCGCTCTTGCGCACCTCAATGGCCTTGCCGTCGAGGCCGTCTGTACCGTCCTGTCCGTTGAGGCCGTTCGTTCCGTCCTTTCCGTCCGCGCCGTTTTTGCCGTCCAGGCCGTTCTGCCCGTTCTCGCCTGCCGCGCCCTTGAGGTCGGCCAAAGACACCAGATCGTGCCATTCGCTCTCGCTGCTGCGCTTCCACTGGATGGCCTCGCCGTTGCTGCGCACCTCCGGCTCGTCGGAAGCGGTGCGCAGGCTGCATCCGGCGAAGACCAGAGCGCCCGCCACCAGCGCCGCGCACAGGATCATGACCCAACTCTTTTTCATAGAAAGCTCCTTTCCCCTCGTCATCCGCCGTTATATTTCTTCAAAAACAGATCCACGCCCTGCTTCAGGACGCCCATCTGGCTTTTCAGGTAGTATTCGTCCCCGAACATGGCAAAGTGGACGCACGCCCGCACAAAGATGAAGATCAGCGGCGTGATAATAGTGTGGGGAATGCCGATCCGCTCTTCCAGCCGCTTGGCGTACTCCGTGTACCGCTCGTTCACGCCCTCAAAAAACTTCTTCCCGTGTTCAATATATTTCGGCAGCGTGTAAACTTGATACATCAGGCGGTATTTTTTCCCGTGCCTTTCCGCCGTCCAGTAGGGGACCTCCGCAATAAAACGCTGGATGTCCGCGGGATCGGTGGGCGCCTTGGCCATGAACTCGTCCTCCACCTTGGACATGCAGTAGGCGGTGGACTCAATGATGAGGTCGTCCAGATTTTTGAAATAGGCGTACAGATTCCCCGGCGTGCAGCCGCAGGCCTCCGCCAGCGCCTTGATGCCGGTGCCGGTGAGGCCGTTTTCGGCGTAGCAGTCGAAGCATTTTTCCATAATGGCCTCTTTTTTCTGGCGGTGTAGCTCATCTCTCATAGGGAAAACTCCTTTTTGAATAATCATTTAATAAATTTTACCATTATTTCTTGCCATTTGCAATAGAAAATGGAGAAAAAGACGGTCGTTTTTGCCGAAAAACGCAAGCATCCCCGCCGGCGGCCGGAAAACTGCCGCATCGGCGGGGATGCATTTCAGATTCTATTTGCGCCGCTTGTAGAGCAGGGCGAAGGCGAGGCCAGCCAGCAGAACGGCGGCGCTCCCGCCCATGAGCAGCAGGGAGGGGGTCTGCCCCTGAATCTGGTCGCCGGTGGTTCCGTCGGTCGTATCGCCGGAGAAGTCAGGGGGCGCGCCGTCGGGCATTTCGCCGGAGAAGTCGGGGGGCGTTCTGTCCGACGAATCGCCGGAGGTGTTGGGCGGCGTGCCGTCGGGTCTGCCGCCGGGGCGCTGTCCCTGCTGGTCGCTGCCGTCGGGGGGCGAGGGGCGGTCTGATGCATCGGCCTGGGTGTCTTGGCCGTTATTAGGCTGTGGGGCGTCGCTGTCCGTGCCATTGCCTATAGGATCGCCTATATCATCGCCTATAGAATTTCCTATATTTTTTCCCATACCGCCGCCCATAGAACCCATGTCGGAGATCTGCAGGGAGCCGGCGTCGATGAGGGTGGCTTCGTCCTGCGTGTCGCTGGTGGAGCCGATGGCGCCGCTGAGCTGCGCGCTGATGCTCTCCGCCCGCAGCAGGCAGAAGGCTTTCAGGGTGTCGATGCCGGTCTCAAACTCCTCATAGGTGCAGAACTTGGTGGGATCCTGCTGCACATAGGGGGCGATCATGGCCTTGACAGAGTCCATCATGTCGGAGAAGTAGCCGCTGTCAAAATACTCTGCGATGAACTCGGCGAAATACTGGTGGTACAGGGCGGTATATTCTTCGTCGGCGAAGATCCAAGCCAGCATGGGGCGCTCGTCTATGCTGCCGCCGGACACCGGCGTGTCGATGGGATAGTTCACCAGAGCGGTGGCGCCGCCGGAGGACTGGAAGCCGCCGAAGGCCAGATTATAGTCCCAGGGGATCATCTGGAGCTGGCCGCCCTTTTCATATAGGTAATAGTTGTGGATCATGGAGCCGGTGTAGCTGTCAAAATTCAGGACGAAATTGTGCGCCACGAAATAGCGGATCACCATGTCCACGTCCACGACGGAGGACGCGTCTTCGCCGCTGAGGGTCTTCAGGGCGGCGATGAGGCGGGCTTTGTCAGCCTCCGAGCAGCTGGTCTTGGCGTTATCAAAAATGTTGGAGTAGCTGTCGGGGTCGTCGTCGATGTACTGCAGGAGCACGTCGGCGCTGCCGCTGCCGCCGGCAAAATTGCCGCAGCCCATGTCGGGAGCGCCGCCGGAGAAGCCGTCGGGCATTTGCCCGTTGGGGAAGCCGGCGGTGGTGTCCGCAGCGGTGTTTTCCGCTGTGTTCGTCGCTGTGTTTTCCACTGCGTTCTCCGCCGTATCCGGCATGGTGAAGTCCTGGCCGTTGCCGCGGCCGCCGCCCATTTCGGTGCTGTCGGGCTTATACAGCTCGCCGTAGTCGCTGCCGTAGCTGCGCTGCAGGAAGGACTCCTCCACAGCTTCCACCGCCAGATAAAGCCCCCAGTCCTCGCCGTTCACGGTGAGGTAGGCGTAGCTGCACAGGGGGGCGGCCACACCCACCTGCTGCATCATCTGATAGCAAAGATAGTCCTTCATATAGGTGTTGTCCTGAATGATATTGTTCAGGCACAGCTTATCCAGACCGTGGTAGGTGAGGGCATCGGTGTAGTGGTCAAACTCGATCTTGTAGCTGTAGCGGTCGTTGGTGACCTGGCTGAGAGAGGTGTTGCCCTTGCCGCGGATGGCCACATTTTTGAAGGTCTCGCCGTCTATCACCACGGTGCAGGCGTAGTACTCCTCGCTTTTGCAGTTGGCGGTGAATTCGTCCCAGTCGTCCATGATAATATTGATGGTATGGACTTTGGAGGTGTCGAAGAGGGCGGTTTCATAGGCCATGGCAGTGGACGCTTTTTGGAGGCCGAAGCTCTCGCCGTTTACGAACAAAGCCGTCAGCACCAGAGCCAGCAGCAGGGCAGCACAGCAGATCCTGTCAATGTGCTTGTGTGTGGACATAGCCCTGCCTCCTCAGCCCATGTATTCGCCGTTATAGCTGACAAGGACGGCGCTGTTTACGCCGGAGAGGTCGCTGAGGGCATTGATGAAGTCGGTGTTCTCGTCCTTCAGACGAACCTCCAGATTCAGCTCCACGCTGCCCTTGGCGGCGGTCTTGCTCTTGACCACGCACTTGGGCACATGGCCGCGCAGCAGCTCTGTGGCGGCCTGCTCGGCGGCGGAATCGGCGCAGGAGAGCACCACGATGTAGGGATTGAGATGGGATTTTTTATTCACGAAGACCAGAAGGATGACGCCGATGATGACGCTGCCGACCACGGCCAGAGGGATCAGGCCGGCGGCCAGAACGATGCCCACGGCAATGGACCAGAAGAGGAAGGCGATGTCCAGCGGCTCCTTGATGGCGGTGCGGAAACGGACGATGGACAGGGCGCCCACCATGCCCAGAGAGAGGACGACGTTGGAGGTGACGGCCAAAATTACGACGGTGGTGATCATGGTCAGCGCCACCAGCGTCGTGCCAAAGCTGGAGGAATACATGACGCCCTGATAGGTTTTCTTATACACCAGAAAGATGAACATACCCAGTCCGAAGGCCAAAGCCAGGGCGATGGCCATGTCCAGAAAGCTGACGCTGGTGACGTTTTCCAGAAAGCTGGATTTGAAAATGTCGTTGAAGGTCATGGGGAGGCACTCCTTTATGATAATTTTTTATAAATTTCAGCCGTATATGCGGCACTGGGCGTACTTGGAGAAGGCACCGGAGCGGCAGTTGGGGAGCTGCACGGCGTCGCGGATGATGTCGGGCAGGTATTCGTCCCACTTTACCTCTAAGATGATGGGGGAAGCGCCCACGGGGAGGGTGAGGCAGTGGGGGTCTAAGAAATCGGCGCAGCAGGCGGCGGTGCGGAGGTTATAGTCCAGCGTCACACGAACGTGACCGGGGGCGAAGACAAACGGCTCGCGGGTGTAGTCCACCACGGTTTTCGGCCGCAGACCGCGGTGCAGCATCCGGTCATACAGCTCCCGATGGAGGGGGACGGGGCTGCTTTTCATCCAGTTCAGCTCTCTGGAGAGGAGGGCTTGCGCCTGAGCGGGGGAGAGGGGGGCGGTCTGCTTTAAGCAGAGGCCGTTTATTTTGCTCTTTTTCTCCAGACGGAGGAAGGTGGGGTCGCCGTTATAGTAGCGCAGGCGGAATTTTTCGCGGACATTCACGCCGTCCAGCTTTTCCCGCAGGATGGTGTCGGCGGCGTTATCAAAGTAGAGGCTGCGCACCAGATATTCGCCGCCTGTGGCGTGGGGATCCCACTCCATGAGCAGGGGCAGGCGCTGCCGCAGAACCAGCAGGTCAGCGGGGCTGATGACGTGCTTCCACTCGTGGCGATAGGCCATGGCATCACTCCTTTGCTGGCGGTGGTCGTCCTGCGCCGGTGGGGCGAAATGCCGGCATATTCCGCTGACGAAAGCGGCACAGAGATCGCCTTGATGGGGTTTATTATACGGGCTTAAACTGAAATAACCTTAAAAAAGAAAAATGTGGAAGAAAAAAAGGGCGGCGGCGTATTTTGCGCTTTGCAGGACTTTTTTGCGGCATTTGGCTGCCGTTTTAGCGGCAAGGGCTTGTTATCGGAGGGGATGCGTGGTAAAGTAGAAAAAGAGAAAAGAGGGCGGGAGGAAAGGAAATGTTTACGGCAGAGCACTTTATCTGGATGGCGCTGAGCGCCGTTTTCATTGTGGGCATGACGATCATCAGCGTGAAAGGCCGGTGGAGCCTGCGGCGGGCGGGGTATGTGATGACCGCCATATGCGCCTTCAGCGAGATCAGCAAAATGATGAGCGACATGCAGGCGAATCCCGCCGGCGGCATGAGCCTGGATCCGCGTTCGCTGCCGTTTCACCTGTGCAGCCTGATGCTGTTCGGCGTGCTGTACGTCACCTTTGGACGGGAGGGGCGAGCCAGGCAGTGGGTCATTGATTTTCTGGCGGTCATGGGGACGCTGGGGAGCTTTTTTGCCCTGCTGATCCCCACCAACGGCACGGATTTCCGGACGATCTTCGCCTACCAGTGCTTCGTGTACCACGCGGGGCTTATGTGGTTCTGCCTGTGTCTGATTTTGTCGAAAAGGGCGGAGCTGGGCGGGAAGACCCTGCTGCGGAATCTGGGGATATTGCTGGGGCTGAGCTTCATCATGATCTACATAAACGGCGCCCTGTCGGCCTACGGGACGAACTTCATGTACCTTGTGCGGCCGCCTATGGAGAACCTGCCGTATCTGAACCTCGATGACGGCTGGTATGTGTATCTGCTGCGGCTGATGGCGCTGGGGGCGGCGCTGGTGACGATGTTTCAGCTGCCCTTTATCCTGCGGAAGCGGAAAGCGGCGGCGTGTGCAAAATAAAAATAAGACCTCCGGCTGTATCGGAGGTCTTATTTTTTGGGATATTAATCAGTGCATGGGGCAGCCGTGGACTTGAATGCCGGCCTGCTCCCGCCGCAGCGCCCGCTCATAGATCATCTCGCCGGCGATGGACACGGCGATCTCCGCCGGCGTCACGGCCTTGATGGCCACGCCCACCGGCGTGTGCAGGGAGGCGATGGCGGCTTCGTCTACGCCGGCGGCGCGAAGGCGCGCATTTACCGAGGCGGTCTTGGCGCGGGAACCGATGACGCCCACATAGGCGGCGGGGCGGCGCAGGATCTGCTCCTGCACCTCAAAGTCGTGGGTGTGGCCGCTGGTCATGATGACGATGTAGTCCTCCGGCTCCGTGGTGATGTATTGGGCGATATGGCCGAAGTCGCCGCAGATGAGGCTTTCCGCCGCGGGAAAGCGCTCCTTTGTCACCAGATCGGCGCGGTCGTCGAACACGGTGACGCGGAAGCCGATGGACTTGAGCACCGGCGCCAGCGCCAGCGCGCAGTGACCGGCGCCGAAGAGGAGCGCACGCTCCCCGATGGCCACGGGGAGGGAGAAAGCGCCGTCCTTGGGCGGCTCGTCGGTGAGACAGCCGCCCTGGCCGGTGAGGGGCAGCGACAGATAGCAGGGCTGGTATTTGGCGATACGCTCCAGCAGGGAGGAGGCGAGGGCGCGCCACGAGGCATCCGAGGCGGGGATGAAGGTGAACAGCACCGTTACGTCGCCGCCGCACACCATGCCGATGTCCTCGGTGTCGCTGCGGTGCAGCTTGTATTCCCGCACGTCGCCGTGTTTGCGCGCTATCAGCTCCTGCGCATGAATTATGGACAGGTTTTCCACATTGCCGCCACCGATGGTGCCCGCCTGGGGGCCTTGGGCGTTCACCAGCATCTGCGCGCCCGCGCCGCGAGGCGTGGAGCCGGACTCGCGAATGATGGTGGCCAGCACGGTGTCGTGCTGCTTTTCCATTTCATACAGCAGCTTGGCAAAAATCGTTTGCATAGTCATCCACTCCTTTGTTGCATTTTGTATCATACCACAAACGGAGCCTGTCCGCCATAGGCAATTTGCGGCGGGGGCATTTGGCTTGCGGTGGCGGGGGAAATGGGGTATAATATTCCGTAATACAGAAGAGAGATGGCGGCGTTTATGAAAAAGAGCACCTATGAAAAACCGGATCTGCACATGCACTCCGTATATTCCGACGGCACGGACACGCCCCAGACGCTTTTGCGCTGCGTGCGCAAGGCGGGGCTTGACCTCTTTGCCCTGACGGATCACGACACCGCCGAGGGATGCGCCGCCGTGCGGGCGCTGCTGCGGGAGGGGGATCCGGCGTTTATCGGGGGCGTGGAGTTCTCCTGCAAGGACGAGCGGGGGAAGTACCACATGCTGGGCTACGGCTTCGACGGGAGCAAGCCCGCCATTCGGGAGGCGGTGGCCTTTTCCCACCACAGCCGCATTCTGAAAATGCAGAACCGCTTTGGCTATCTGAAGGAAAAATACGGCTTTACCTTTACCGACGAGGAGCGCGCGGAGTTGCTGGCGCTGAAAAACCCCGGCAGGCCGCACTTTGTGGCCATGATGCTGAAAAAGGGGTATGTGCGCACGAAGGATGAGGGGTTCGAGGCGTTTGAGGGCTATCACGGCAGCGAGCCGAGCCTTTCGCCGGAGGAGGCCATAGACGCCATTTTGCGCTCGGGCGGCATTCCGGTGCTGGCCCACGGGATACTGGCGGACGGGGCGAAGAAGCTGACGGAGGAGGAGATCACCGCACGGGTGGAACGCTTTCGGGCGGCGGGGCTTATGGGGCTGGAGTGCTATTACTCCACCTTTACGCCGCGACAGAAGGAGATCATGCTGGATTTGGCGGACAGGTTCGGCCTGCTCGTCACCGCCGGCAGCGACTACCACGGCGGCAACAAGCAGATCATGCTGGGGCAGACCAACGACCCAGACCCTGCACGGCTGCAGGGGTTTTACGACGCTATTGCGGACAGGATATGACGGGGAAAACCTTGCTTACAGACATTTTTGAAACGGATTGCCACGCCAGTCTGCGGACTGGCTCGCAATGACGGATTTATTGACAGATTAAACCCCACCCCGCTCTCACTGAGAGCGGGGTGGGGTTTTTACTTGGTTAGCAGATTGGCAGGATCAGCGATGGGTCTTGCGCTTTTTGAGCTCGGGGATGGCGAGCATGACCAGACCGCTGAGAGCTGCCAGAGAGACCCACAGGGTGATGCCGGCGTCGCCGGTCTTCACGGGAGGCGTGGGCAGGCTGGCGTTATAGCTGTTGGTGAAGGCTACCAGCGGGGAGCCGTCTTCCTTGGGATCCAGCGGGATAAACTCGTCGCCTTCGCCCATGATGCTGACATCACGCAGGCTGACTGTTTCATCCTCAATGTCGAGGGTGACATAGTACAGCGTTTCGTCATACGTCCAGCCCTCGGCGCTGCCCTTGACCTGGGTCAGCTGGATGCCGTCGGAGATATAGCGCAGCTTGCTGGCCTTGATGGTGAAGACGAAGCTGCCGGTGTAGGTCTTCTCGCCATTGGTCTCGATGGTGTCGTTCACGATGGTGACGAAGTCCTTCAGACCGTCGGTCATCATGCCGGCAAAGGCCAGCTTAAAGGTTTCCTTGCCGGGGGCGGCCTCGCCGGTCTTCTTCACGGTCATGGAGAAGGGGATGGTCACGGTGACATCGACGTCGGGACGGACAGGGGCGATCTCATAGCCGCACTCAGTGCAGAGGACGGGGTTCTCATAGTCCGCTGCCTCACGATCGGGGGTGTGGGCGGTCTTGGTGCCGTTGATGGCGGCGCCGCAGTCCTTGCAGACCTTCCAGTGGCCGTCCTTATCGGACTTCCAGCCGTCGGCTGCAGCGTGAGGAGCCTTTTCACCGAGAATTTCGCTGCAGTCTTTGCAGATGTGCCAGTGGTTTACGCCGTCAGACTCATAGCCGTCCTTTGCCGAATGGGGCGCGGTGTCGCCGTACTCAAAGGTCTCGGTGCTCACGGCGCCGCAGGTGCAGGACTTGTAGTACACGGATCTGTGCTGGCAGGTGGCTGCACTCTGGAGGAAGGAGGCGTTTGGCACGTCACGGAAGTCGTGGCTCTGGACATCTTTACGGCTGTCGCAGAGGGTGCACTTGTAGCCGTGGCCGTCGGCGCCGAAGTCGGTCAGAGCGGTGCCATAGATGTGGGGGCCTGCCTCGCCGCTATAATACTTGTCAGCGGCGGCGGGATCGTCCTTGGCGATATGGGTGCTGTCGTGGGCGCACACATACCAATAGGTGTCGTGCTCCCGGCAATTCGCAGCTTCACTGCGCAGGTTATCGGACATCACGGAATAGTCATGACCCAGCGCCTTGCGGATCACGCTGCTGTGATCCGTGATCTCATTGACAGCGCCGCTGTCGGCAAAGAACTTGCCGCAGTCCAAGCACTTCCAGTAGGCGTTGTTGCCGGACTGGGTGCAGGTAGGCTCCGCAGCCGCGACGGACTGGAGGTTATGATGGGTCGGGTCGACGCTGCCGTAGGAGATCCGGCAGACGGAGCAGTAAGCCCGCTTGGTGCAGGTGGCGGTGCCGTCGTGGTCGGCCAGACCGTTCTTCTCGGTGCAGCCGGACACGGTGCATTCCTGCCAGTGCTGGGTGTCATTGTGCTTCCATTCACCCCAGCGGTGGTTGCCGGTGTGGGTAATGGTGAAGGTCCAAGAGGGATCGGTCAGATCGGAAACGGCGTTGAGGTTGTCATTATTGGCCACGGACACATACACCTGATAGGTGCCCATTTCCGTGGGGGCGGCCACGACCTGGCCGTTCTGCTTATAGGTCACGGTGAATTTGTTGGCGGAGAATGCCCCTATGCCCCAGCCGGAGCTGTCGCCGCGGATCCAGCTCATGGTGGCCTCCTTGGCGGTGCCGTCATACTCCAGATCGGCGGGAGCCTTGAAGACAAAGTGCGCGGCGGTGGGGGTCAGCTTCTTGATCTCCCACTGCACCTGCTTGGTGCCGGTGGAGCCGTCCAGCCACTTGAAGCCGTCCTTCAGCGTCAGCTTGGAGGTATATGTGCCCACATTCCAAGCGTACCATCTATTAGAGCTGTAACCATGGGCAGTGCCCGGATACAGGCCGTACTGCTGATTGCCGTTATAGACAAAGGGGCCGCGGGGCGTGGGCACGGGGATGGACTCGATGAAGCGGTTGATGACCACCTCGGTGGAGGGGGAGGGCTTCAGGGTGTCGGTGGCCTTGAAGCGCACCTCATATTTGCCGGCGCCGGCGGTGGTCCAGCTATTGCCGCAGGTGGTCCAGGGGCCGGTGCTGCCGACCAAACGGTACTCCATTTTGGAGGTGGTGTGGTTGATATGGCCGAGACCGTCGGAGCTGGTGGGATCCTGGGTTTCAAGGCCGGTGGGGGCGTTGGGCTGCTCGCCCTTTTCCGTGGGGGCGGGCAGGGTGATGGTGGTGTCGGCCGTGGGGGAGCCGCTGATGTAGATGCGGTTATTGGACTTGCCGACGGTGAGGCCGTTGAGTTTCAGACCGTAATCATCGGGGATATAGTAGTTCGTGGCGTCGGTGAGGTAGGCATAAACCGTGGTGAGGGTGGAGCAGTTCTGCTCCAGCTCGCCGCTGCTTGCCAAGCGGGTCAAGCCCTCGGGCAGATTGATCTTGACATCATAGGTCTTCAGGCGCAGGGCGACATAGCAATCGACATTCGTGAGGAAAGCCTCATAATCGGAACGGTCGGGCTTGAAATACTTGAATTCATCGTAAGTGATGGCTTTGCTGCGGCTGACGGTAACGGTCTCGGAGCCGTATAGGGCTTTCGACGTGCTTATGCCGATGTCCGCACCGGAGTTCAGAGTGCCGTTAACATCGAATCTTTGCTTCGAGTTATTATAGTCGAGGTACAGGTTGTCGGCTGCGCCTTTCTTGCCGGTGTTGCCCTGAATGACGGGCTTATTGGACAGATACACATAGCCTTTGGAGCAGAAGTACACGCCGCCGCCGCAGTCATCGGCGGTGTTATTCTTGATGGAGCCGCGGCTCATATAGAACTTGGCGTTTTCGATATTGTCGATATACACGCCGCCGCCTCTGCCGCCGACATACTTGGTTCCGTAGCCCTTGGGGAAGGAAGACATACCGGCGTGGTTGCCGCTGATCTCGCCGCCCGTCATGGAGAAGGCACGGGCGCTGCGGAGGAGCACGCCGCCGCCGTAGCCGCCGTTATTGGTTTGAGTTTCCTTATAATTCTCAGCGCAGGCGTAGTTGCCGGTGATCTTACCGTCGGAGAGGGTCAGATTGCTGCAGGCGCCCAAATAGATGCCGCCGCCGCCCTGATCGTCTTTCTGCGTGCTGCTGCAGCTGGCGCGGTTGCCGCTGATCTCGCCGCCGGAGATGGTCAGGGTGGCATCTCCGTCGCTGTTGCCGTAGGCGGCAATGCCGCCGCCGCTGCCGCCGGCGGTGTTATTCTTGATAGAGCCGCCGGACATATTGAACTCGGATCTGTACTCCAGCAGCACACCGCCGCCATTTACATCGGAGCCATCGGCGGTGTTATAGCTGATCTCGCCGCCGAACATATAAAACTCCGGCATCTGTGTTGTGAGGCTGCTGGAGTCACCCTGGACGTAGACACCGTGGGTGTCGTTGTGGGTGATCTTGCCGCCGAAGAGGTTGAATTTGCCGGCATAGTTGTGCACGGCTGCAAAACCTTCATTGAAGCCGGTGATCTCGCCGCCATACATATTGAAGGTGCCGCCTGCCTCAATTTTGATGGCGCGGATGCCGTAGTCGTCCAGATTATCCTGCGCGACGATCTGGCCGGCGGTCCGGCCGCAGTCGGTGAGGGTGAGGGTCCTGTAGCCGGGGATGCTGATGTAGGGTCTATTATAGTTGGCGTTAATGATGAGCTTGTGGCCGTTGAGGCAGAGGCCGACGTTGGATTTATTCAAGTCCAGCGCCCAAGTATCGTCGATGGTAACGTCGTTGAGCAGATAGTAGTTGCCGCTGGACTTGATGGCGGCGAGGCTGTTGATACCCGTCCACGTTGTGTTGGCAACGTGATCGTGGTAGCTGTCGGAGGTGTTGTTGCAGGGGCAGTGGGTGTGGGTGTCGGTGGCCTTCAGATCCAAACTGTTGCCATTGGACACCAAGGCGCAGTCGGTGCGGTCGCTGAAGAAAATGTTGGTGGCCGTGGTACCGTACACGATCTGCTTTGTGGGGACAAGATCCGAATTCACGCCGATACTGGCGGCGGAGGTCAGCTTGTCATCGCCGTAGCCGATGGAGATCTGCGGATTTTTTGCTTCTTCGCCGACGTGGAGGTTGCTGGCGGTCTTGCTGTCGCCCTGGGTGTTGCCGGTGATGTTCAGGGCGCCGCCCACGGTGCAGACGGTTGTGCCGCCAAAGTACACGCCGCCGCCCTTGATGCCGGCGGTGTTATTTTTAATGGTGCCGCCGAGGAGCTTGAGGGGAATGGAGAGGGAGTAGTAGCTGCTTGCGTCGCAGCTGATGGCACCGCCATTTTTCCGAGCGGTGTTATTCTGCATGGTGCCGCCGCTGATGGTGACCTCAGCAGGCGCATTGCTGACATACAATGCGCCGCCCATACCGGCCTCATTGTTTTCCATGCGGGCAGTTCCGCTCATGGTAAATGTAGCGGCACCGCCGTTATTGCCGCTGCCCAGATACACGGCACCGCCAGCATTATTGATGTTTTTGCAGTTTTGGATCACGGCACCGTCTTCCAGGATCACGTTGCTGTATTCCTTCGCTCTGATGGCGGCATATCCGGCAGTCGTGGTGTCGCCGCCGCCGTCCAGAGTGATGTTCCGCAGGGTCAGCGATGCGTAGGCGGGATGATCCGAGCCTTGATAGCCGCTATATCCCTGCTTGCCCTCCAGATCAAACAGAGCGTCCGTGAAGCCTTTGGCGCGCACCAGCTTGCTGTCGGCATCTGCACCGGTGATGATGATGTTCTGGTTCCAAAATTCATACCAGGCCATGTGGCCGTCTCCATTGCGGGTGGGCCTGATGTTCAGAGTTTCGCTGATCTCGATGGTTCCATCCACAACGATCTCAATGGGGTTGTTATGGGAGAAGCTGGAAATTCGACTTTTTAGGGCTTCAAAGGTCGAAACCGTTGATGGCCATGCCCATACCGTGGTGGGGATCAGGCTCAGAGCCATCACCAGAACCAGCAGTATGCTTGCGATTCTTTTTTTCATGATTACCTCCTTTTGGCCGCCTATTGAACCGAGGCGGCCTTTTCCGGCACTCTGCCGATGACATTTTTTGGGCATAAGCCCAGGTTGCGCCTATTTTTACGATGGCAGTATACATCGTACATACATGTTCATTGCAAGCCTTTTTTTCAAAAAAAATTAAATAATATGAAAAAACAGCCACAAAAATGCGGCCGCGTCAAAAATCGGCAAGGCCGAAGCGGAAGGGGATTCACAAAGGGGCGGGAGTGTGATATACTCACTTTGATTATTTATTTCTATACACAAGGAGGATACAGCAATGATCCGGTGCTTTGATAAGGGCGTTTTTCTGCAGAACGGACGGTTGACCGACGACGCAGGGCTGCCGGCGGAGCAGGCGCGGAAAAACACCATGGCCTGGCAAATTTTGCAGGCGCACAACACGTCTTCCGACCCTATGGAGCTGAAAATACGCTTCGACGCCATGGTGTCCCACGACATCACCTATGTGGGCATCATTCAGCAGGCGCGGGCTTCCGGCATGAAGGAGTTTCCCATCCCCTACGCGCTGACCAACTGCCACAACAGCCTCTGCGCCGTGGGCGGCACCATCAACGAGGACGACCACATGTTCGGCCTCTCCGCGGCAAAAAAATACGGCGGCATCTATGTGCCCGCCAACCAGAGCGTGATCCACTCCTACGCGCGGGAGGAGCTGGCGGGCTGCGGCAAGATGATCCTCGGCTCCGACTCCCACACCCGCTACGGGGCTCTGGGCACCATGGCCGTGGGCGAGGGCGGGCCGGAGCTTGCCAAGCAGCTCCTCAAAAACACATGGGACGTGCCCATGCCCAAGGTGGTGCTGGTGTATCTCACCGGCGAGCCGAAGCAGGGCGTGGGGCCGCACGACGTGGCCATTGCGCTGGTGAAGGCGACATTTGAAACGGGGTTCGTGAACAACTGCGTGCTGGAGTTCTGCGGCCCCGGCATTGAAAAGCTCCCCATGGACTATCGCAACGGCATCGACGTGATGACCACGGAGACCACCTGCCTCTCCTCCATCTGGGAGACAGACGAGGCCACCCGCCGCTTCTTTAAGACCCACGGGCGGGAGGAGGACTACAAGCCCCTGCACCCGAAGGACGGGGCTTACTATGACAAGTATATCACCATAGAGCTTGACAAGGTGGAGCCGATGATCGCGCTGCCCTTCCACCCCTCCAACGCCTACACCATTAAAGAATTTCTGGCAAATGCCGAGGAAATTCTCAAGGGCGTGGAGGAAGACGCGCGGCGGCGCTTCCCCAAGGCCGACCCGCATCTGACGGACAAAATTCACGACGGCGGCGTGTGGGCGGATCAGGGGGTCATTGCGGGCTGCGCCGGCGGCCTGTTTGACAACATCACCGAGGCGGCGGACATTCTGCGGGGCAAGTTCACCGGCAGCGGCGCTTTCAGCTTTGACGTGTACCCCACTTCGGTGCCGGTGTCGCTGGAGCTGATGAAGGTGGGCGCTACGGCGGCGCTTCTGGAGGCGGGGGCTATCATCAAGCCCAGCTTCTGCGGCCCCTGCTTCGGCGCGGGAGATGTGCCCGCCAACAACGGCCTTTCCCTGCGCCACACCACCCGCAACTTCCCCAACCGCGAGGGCAGCAAGCCCGGAGAGGGGCAGTTTGCCGGCGTGTGCCTCATGGATGCCCGCTCCATCGCTGCCACCGCGGCAAACGGCGGCCGCATCACCCCCGCCACGGAGGTGGACTATGCCCCCGTGCGGCACGAATATCATTTTGACGGGACGGTGTATAAAAATCGGGTATACTACGGCTTCGGCAAGGCCGACCCCACGGCGGAGCTGCAAATGGGCCCCAACATCACCGACTGGCCCAAGATGCACGCGCTGGAAGAGAACCTGCTGGTGGAGCTGGCGGCGGTGATCCACGACCCTGTGACCACCACCGACGAGCTGATCCCCTCGGGCGAGACCTCCTCCTACCGCAGCAATCCCCTGCGGCTGGCGGAGTTTACCCTGAGCCGGCGGGTGCCGGAGTATGTGGGGCTTTCCAAGAAGATCGCGGCGCAGGAAAATGACCGGCGCAGCGGCGTGGTGTCGGCGCATTTGAGAGAGGTGCTCTCGCAGGTGGGCGACGCCGACGAGCTGGCGAAATGCACGCAGTTCGGCTCTGCCGTGTTCGCCAACAAGCCCGGCGACGGCAGCGCCCGAGAGCAGGCGGCTTCCTGCCAGAAGGTGCTGGGGGGCTTTGCCAACATCTGCTATGGCTTCGCCACCAAGCGCTACCGCAGCAACTGCATCAACTGGGGCATTCTGCCCTTTACCATGGACGAGGGCGTGCCCTTTGACTACGAGAGCGGCGACTGCGTGTTCGTGCCCCATATCCGGCAGGCGGTGGAGAGCGGGCAGGAGGACATCCACGCCAAGGTCATCTGCAAAGACGGCAGCGTTCATGACCTGCTGCTGCATGTGAAGGGGCTGACGGAGGACGAGAAGGAGATCATTCTGGACGGCTGCCTGATGAACTACTACGCAAAACGGATGGCTGCGGAGAAATAACAGGAGCTGTCATTCCGAGCCGGCGCGCACACCGGCGTGGGGATCCGTATTCCCCGATAAGGAAATGGGGGGACGGATCGCCACGTCGCTTCGCTCCTCGCAATGACAGAGCTATATACCTTATATTATATAAGAAAGGACACACTATGGAAAAGATCCGAATGACCACGCCCTTGGTGGAGATGGACGGCGACGAGATGACCCGCATCCTCTGGGGCATGATAAAAGAGCAGCTGCTGCTGCCCTTTGTGGACTTGAAAACGGAGTATTATGACCTGGGGCTGCTGCACCGGAACGAAACGGAGGATCGGGTGACGGTGGAGGCGGCCAATGCCACCCGCCGGCTGGGCGTGGCGGTGAAGTGCGCCACCATCACCCCCAACAAGCAGCGCATGGAGGAGTATCCCCAGCTCACCCGGATGTGGAAAAGCCCCAACGGCACCATCCGGTCGATTCTGGACGGCACGGTGTTCCGCGCGCCTATTCTCATTGACACCATCCACCCTGTGGTGAAAAACTGGAAAAAGCCCATCACCATCGCCCGCCACGCTTATGGCGACGTGTATAAAAGCGTGGACATGCGCACCACGGAGCCGGGAGTGTGCACCATGACCTTCAAGGGGAAGAGCGGCGCGGAGCAGACCGTCACCGTGCAGAAGGTGGACGGCCCCGCCGTGTGGCAGGGTCAGCACAACAAGGAGGGGAGCATCCGCTCCTTTGCCCGCGCCTGCTTCCAGTACGCCATTGACACGAAGCAGGATCTGTGGTTCTCCACCAAGGACACCATTGCCAAGGTCTATGACGGCGAGTTCAAGCGGGTGTTTGAGGAGGAATATGAAAATTATAAGGCCGAGTTTGACAAGCTGGGCATCACCTATTTCTATACGCTCATCGACGACGCCGTGGCGCGGGTCATTCGCTCGGAGGGCGGGTTCATTTGGGCATGCAAGAACTACGACGGCGACGTGATGAGCGACATGGTGTCCACCGCCTTCGGGAGCCTGGCCATGATGACCTCCGTGCTGGTGGCGCCCGACGGCACCACGGAATATGAGGCCGCTCACGGCACCGTGACCAAGCACTACTACAGGCACCTCAAGGGGGAAAAGACCTCCACCAACCCCATGGCGACCATCTTCGCCTGGAGCGGCGCGCTGCGCAAGCGGGGGCAGCTGGACGGGCTGGCTGACTTGGAGAATTTCGCGGAGCAGCTGGAGCGGGCGTGCTTCGACACGCTGGGGCAGGGCACCATGACCAAGGATCTGGTGGGGCTGGTGGACGAGGGCGTGTCTGCCCGCGCCGTCACCAGCGAGGAGTTCATCGCCGCCATTCGGGAGAATCTGGAAAAGCGGCTGTGAAAAAAGCAAGGCACCCCGCGGCGGGGAAGCCTTACGGCAGGTGAAAAGCGGCTATTATGAGGCGGCTTGCGGGCTGGCGAGGCGCTCCGCGATGCACCCTATGCCATGGGGGAGATACAGGGGATACGGATTCCCACGTCGCTTCGCTCCTCGGAATGACAGATCAATTTACTTCACGTTGGGCACCACGCCGAGGATCACCAGCGGCTCGGAGCCGGTGTTCACCACGCTGTGGCTGTGGCCGACGGCGCAGTAGTGGGTCATGCCGGCGCGGACGGCTACGGGCTTACCGTCGTCGGTGCATACGCCCTCGCCGGAGAGGAAGTGCATCACCTCGAAGCTGCCCTCGTGGACATGGTGGCCGATGGTGCTGCCGGCGGGCAGGGTCAAAATTAAAATTTTCCCCTGTGCATCCTCAAATTTGCGCACCAGCGCCTGCCCCGCGCCGCCCTTGAAATGGGGCACGGCCACCTCGGGGATGGAAGCGAAATCAAGAAACATGACGGCATCTCCTTTGCGTTTTTTTCAATTATAACAGACCTTGGCGCAGGCCACAAGGAGGGATTTCTCATGAAGGACAGAAACACCGAGATTCGGGAGGCCATAGACGCCGGAAATCGGGCGATGGACGCGCTGGACGAGGCGCTGGGGCACCTGAAGACCGCCCGCGGGCTGGGCATCTGGGACATGCTGGGCGGCGGCTTTTTCAGCAGCTTTCTCAAGCACTCCAAAATGGACGACGCCCAGCGAGCCATGCAGTACGCCCAGCAGGAGCTGCAGAATTTCAGCCGAGAGCTGGCGGACGTGCAGATGGCGCTGGATTTTCAGGTGAATTTTGACAGAATGACCCGCTTTTTTGACATGTTCTGCGACAACTTCTTCGTGGACTGGATGGTGCAGGATCAGATCGTTCGGGCGCAGGAGAGCGTGGCCGACGCCCGCCGGCGAGTGTGGGAGGCGGTGCAGCAGCTGCAGTTCATGGTGGGGGAGTGAAAGAAGCGCGGCGCGCGTGACGCCGCCAAAACACGCAAAACGGGCGGGGCAGAGCCGCCGCCCCTACAGGTATCTTTTATTATGCCCCCGTAGGGGTCGGCGTCCCCGACGACCCGCCCGCCGCACTCTCAAAAAATGTCATTGCGCACCGGCGCACCAGGTAGAATTTTCTCCGAAATAATCCCAACGAATATCATTAGCAAAGTGACATAATGCAACTTTTTGGGTACCAACTTCTAAGTCAATTGATGGTTTATACATTTTTAAAGTTTCAAGGTCACTAGCACTTAACTTATTATAAGTCCATTCTTGGTTTTCACTTTTTTCTTTATCAAAATAGATAAATGGCATTATTCCTAACGTATTATAATACTCACTATTACCGGCGATAGATGTTACATTATAATCTTCAAACAACCTTAATACTTCATGAGGATTTGGCCCTACGCCAACATTATCTCCAAGTGAATATATCTCTTTGATACCATTTTTTCTAATGTCTTCTAATACTGCTAAAGTTGATTCATACAATGAATGAGCATCAGTAATTAAAGCGATTTCTCTTCCCGTATAAATACTTGAAGTTTTATTAATATTAACCATTGTTAAGGATGTTAATATTTCTTCTAATTCTTCATATAGATCTTCATCAATTGTTATAGCTAGTTTTAATGTTTCATTAATCTTATCTGTTAAAACATTTTTTGTTTTAGTTAATCCATTTTTGTTATTAATAAAATGCTGTTCTTTCCATTATAATGTTTTTATTTTCGTACTTTTTTAAGATTTTTGTCTCAAGCCCTTGAAAA
>OLPA01001250.1_pt1 | contig 21811 bp, 17 predicted proteins | sample 1672811 | NCBI WGS metagenome assembly OLPA01 (sample SAMEA3136726, study PRJEB25190) | human gut metagenome | biome: human gut; feature: human-associated habitat; material: faeces | place: Austria | collected 2013
CAGCTGCCGTGCCTCGCTCGCCGTATCGGCACTTAGAATTATGCGGTATTGCCTTTATTCTATTTTGTTTTCCACGCATCAATGTTCCATCCTCCAGAACGCGCAGGAGTACGGGGGCAGATCGCTGCCGCCGCCAAAGTCATGCGGCTGGCCGGTGATCAGATCCACCGCGGTGCCGCAGCCGGCGTTGAAATCCGCGTGGTAGGTCTCCCCTGCCGCGTTGATGGCCACCAGCACGCGCTCGCCATCCACACGGCGTTCAAAAATCAGCTGGCGGGGCTGCACCATCACATTGTGGTAGCTGCCCCAGCGCAGGGCGGGGCTTTCGGCGCGGGCTTTGGCCAAGGCAGAGATCCATTCGGTCAGTTCGTTTTCCTGCGGCTTTTCAATGGCGGGGCGCAGGGTGGCATCACCGTTTTTCTTATCGCCCTCCAGGCCCCACTCGCTGCCATAATAGACTGCCGGAACGCCGGGCATACCAAACAGCAGGCCGTAAGCCGGGCGCAGCATGGCTTTATCCGTCAGGACGGTGGCAATGCGGCTGACATCATGGTTGTCCAAAAAGCTTAACAGGTGGCGGCCGGTGTACAGGCACCACTGCTCGGAGCCAAACTGGCGGTTCAGGCTATAGGCGATCTCGTGCATATTGGCGGAGTTAAAGCTGGAATACAGGCCCTTGTAGCATTCATAGTTGGTCACAGCGTGGCAGGCACGGTCGTTCATCCAGCGGTTATAATCGCCGTGCAGTGTCTCGCCCATCAGGGCAAATTCCGGCTTGATGCTGTTGGCCAAGCCGCGCAGCTCTGCCAGGAAATCCAGATCCAGGCAATAGGCAACGTCCAAACGCAGGCCGTCGATATCATAGTCCCGTACCCAGCCGCGCACCGCGTCAAACAGGTGTTCCTTCACCGCCGGGTTGCGCAGGTTCAGTTTCACCAGCTCATAGCAGCCTTCCCATGCTTCGTACCAGAAGCCGTCATTATAACCGGTGTTGCCGTCAAAGCTGATATGGAACCAATCTTTATAGGCGCTGTCCCACTTTTTCTCCTGCACATCGCGGAACGCCCAGAATCCGCGGCCCACATGGTTGAACACACCGTCCAGCATAACGCGGATACCGGCTTCATGCAGGGCTTTGCAGACAGCCTGGAAATCCTCTTTGGTCCCAAGGCGCGGATCAACGCGATTATAATCGCGGGTGTCATAGCCGTGGGCATCGCTGTCAAACAAAGGATTAAACAGCACACAGGTTGCGCCCAATTTTTTTATATGTTCCACCCAATCCAGCACGCGCAGAATACGGTGTTCCCCGGTCTGGTCGCTACCATCGTTTTGCAGCGGAGCACCGCACAGGCCCAGGGGATAGATCTGGTAGATTGTTGCATCATCAAACCACATAACTTTTACTCCTCCATTTTGTTTTTTCTTTTGGCAATGCCACGCAATTCCACGTGCCAATACAACGAGTGAGGTGCATCGGCTGCCAAGCAAAAAGTACAGATCATACTTTGTGTATTATCGAGCATTTTGTAACGCAGACGGCGTGCCACAACCGCCAGGCAGGAATTGTGCGGTGTTGCCTTTTATTCATCTTTTCGCTTTCGCATCAGAACTTCTTTTTCAGCCTGGGGGCAATGCGCTGGCGGTACAGCGGGGTGATGGCCGTTAAGGCCCGGTCACACAGCCAGAACGAAAGGTTGCCCAGCGCCAGCAACGCCAGCAGCATGGGGGTACCTTCGGCGGCAAACTCCTGCACCAGTTCCGGCGGGGCCAGCACCACGATCAGCAGCGCATACATGACGACCACCGCCGCATTGAAGCAGCCAAACTTGGCCATCCACCGCAGCACACCGCGGCGGATGTTGTTCAGCCGCACCCGCAGCACAGGGTAATACCCCAGCACCAGAACATAAAACAGCACCAGCTCTTTATCCGGCACCAGGAACAGCGAAAGCAACGACACAACCGCATACAACAACAGTGCATACTTTTTGCCGTAATCTTCCAGCACAGGAATGAGCAGAAAGCTGGCCAGCATGGGCGCGGCGTAAGTGCCGATCTGCAATACGTTGCCCACAAGCAGCACCACCACCGAGAGCGCACTAAGCACACCGCAGAGCGCAATTTTTTGAGATTCTGTTTTTCGCAAAGGTCAAAACCTCCTGTGTTGCATTTGCCGCACAAGAAGTATTATACACTACGCGCATAAAATGTGCAACATGACGAAGGCATTTATTTTAAGTCCTTCCCTGCCCGTTCGCCATAGTTGGCCGCACAGCGCTCTATTCTGCCATTTGCTGCACGGTAAAAAAGCGGTATCCCTTGGCCGCGAACCATTCAAGGATATCCGGCAATGCCTTGACTGTCTCGTGGGTGGCATTGGTATCGTGCATCAAAACAACACAAATCGGCTGGTCTTTGGCATCGTTCTGGACATTGCGCAGGATCTGGGCGGCATTGGGGTGGCTGGCGGTGGCGTCCTCGGCGCACACGTTCCAGTCGATCCAGGCATAGCCTTTCTGCTCAGCCTGGGCTTTGAGCTGCTGCATGATCTGCCGTCCGCCGTATCGGTGGCTGACCGTGTTGGTGCTGCCGCCGGGGAACCGCAGCCAGTGGATAGCATCCACATCGATATAGTTCGCCAGCGTGGCGCGCAGCGCTTTGATATCCAGCCAGAAGTTTTCGGTGCTGCTGTAAATGCGGGAATAGGAATGGGACGCGCTGTGCAGGGCAATCTGGTGGCCCGCAGCCTCAATATCCGTTAGATACGACAGATAATCCTGGTTCGCGTCCTGTGCAGTGACAAAAAAGGTGGCTTTGGCATCACATTTTTCCAGCGCAGCCAGCACCTGCGGGGTATATTTGGAGGGGCCATCGTCAAAGGTCAGGCAGCAGATCTTCATGGCAGCGCCCTCCTCCCCCGGCAGCTGGGTGCCGCCCATAGCAAGGGTGGGCACAGAGAACGAAGCATCGGGAATGGTGGTTCCGCAGGCAGAATCGGCCGAGAACCACAACGGCCAAAGCAGCCCGATCAGCGCCCCCACCACAGCCGAAATGAGCAGCCCGGTCACAAACAGGCGCTGCTGCCTGTCATTGTTGGTTTCCCTGCGCATACACAAACGCCCCCTGCCGCACTGTTTTGTTCCAAACATATGCAGCAGGGGGCGCAGATAGATATAATTTTGTAAGGCTCAGAACAGGTTGCGGGCGCGCAGGCGGCGGTCCAGATGGCCTTTGCTGCGCAGCCAAGTGCTGGGGGCAAACAATACCAGCATGGGGAAGATCTCCAAACGGCCCACCAGCATATCAAAGCTGAGCACCAGCTTGATCAGCGGCGAAAAATCCGCAAAGCTGACCATAGGGCCGACCAATTCCAGACCGGGGCCGATGTTGTTCAGGCAGGATGCCACCGCGGTAAAAGTAGTAACCAGGTCAAACTGGTTGATGGCCACCACCATGGTGGACAGCACAAAAATGATCAGGTAGAGGTTCATGTAGGTGCGCACGCCAAACACCGTTTTATCGTCCAGGGGCTTGCCCTCAAACCGGACGGTAGTGACAGCATGGGGGTGCAGCACCCGCATTAAATCCTGCTTGGCAGTTTTGCACATAATAATGATACGGCTGATTTTAATGCCGCCGCCGGTGGAACCCGCACAGGCACCAAAGAACATGAGCAGCACCAGCACCGCCTTGGAGAAGGTGGGCCACATGTTAAAATCTGTTGTGGCATAACCCGTGGTGGTAATGATGGAAGCCACCTGGAAGAAAGAATAGCGCAGGGACTGCCACACATTGCCATACAAGTGGAAGATATTGCCCGCAACGGCCAGGGTGGAAGCTGCAATCACGCCAAGGTAGACCCGCATTTCCTCGCAGGCAAACGCTTCCTTAAAATGGCGGATGAGCAGGAAGAAATACACATTAAAGTTGATGCCGAACAGCACCATAAAGACCGCGGTGATCATTTCCACCGCCGGGCTGCCGTAAGCACCAATGCTGGCCGCACGGTTGCTGAAACCACCGGTGCCCGCCGCGCCAAAGGCGGTGATCAGGGCATCGTACCAGGGCAGACCGACCAGGCGCAGCAAAATTGTCTGCACCACGGTAAGCACCAGGTACATGGCATACAGGATCTTGGCAGTATCGCGGATCTTGCTGGAGATTTTGCCCACCGAAGGCCCCGGCGATTCGGCGCGCATCAGGTGCATGGCGCGGCCATCGCTGACCGGCAGAACCGCCATGGTAAACACCAGTACGCCCATGCCGCCCACCCAGTGGGTAAAGCTGCGCCAGAACAGCATACTGTAACTCATGGCTTCCACATCGCGCAGGATGCTGGAGCCGGTGGTGGTAAAGCCGGATACCGTTTCAAAAAAGGCATCCACAAAAAACGGGATATCGCCGCTGATGATAAACGGCAGCGCACCGAACACGGACATCAGCACCCAGGCCAGTGCAACGATCACAAGACCCTCGCGCGCATAGATCGCTGAGTTGGCGGGGCTGCGCAGCCCCAGAACAAGGCCCAGCACGGCCAGCCCCACCGCCGTTACCACAAAGGCAAACAGGCAGCTCCACTCGCCATAAATAACAGCTACAATAGACGGAGGCAGCAGCAGGGCGGCTTCAACCATAAAAATACGGCCCAGCACATACCCAAGCATGCGGTAGTTCATTCCGTTACCCCCTTGCCATAATATCGCGCAGATCGGTCAGATCGGTGTTGGTGGTAACAATGATCACATCGTCCCCTGCGCAGAAAGAATCGTTACCGGACGGGATAATCGTCTTGCCGTTTTCGCGGATAATGCCCGCCACAAGGATATTTTTGCGCAGGTTCAGGTCCCGCAGCGGCACACCGGCAAACGGCACATCGGCGGTAACGCCGAATTCCAGCGCTTCCACCTTGCCGCCTACCAGACGGTGCAGGGTGCGCACATTGGTAGCCTGGCTGTTCTGCATGGCGCGCACATACTGTACGATCAGCTCGGTGGTGACAGCGCCGGTGGAAACCAGGCTGTCCACCAGGCCGCGCTCTGTCACCACATCGGCAAAGGATTTGCGGTTGATTTTAGCCACCACCTTGCAGTGGTTCAACTGAGAAGCATACATTGCCAGAATAATGTTGGTTTCGTCCAGACCGGTCAGCGCCACAAAGGCATCCATATCGGCAATGCCTTCCTCCGCCAGCAGCTCGCTGTCGGTGCCATCGCCCTGAATGATGAGCGCACGGGGGATTTTTTCGCTCATATCCTGGCAGCGGGCGGGATTGTTGTCAATTACGGTAACGTGCATGTTCATCTCGCTCAGTTCTTTGACGAGATAATACGCCATGCGGGAAGCGCCCACCACCATGACATTGTTGGCGCGCTCCTTGAAAATACCCAGGCGGCGGAAGAACTGTTCCAGTTCCTGCGGGGTGGCCATCAGGTAGATTGTATCCCCTTCTTCCAGGGTAAAACTACCGGTGGGGATGGTGATCTGTTTGCCGCGTGCCACGGCGCAGATCAGCATTTTGACCCGCATGTTGCTGTACAGGTCGCTCAGCTGCAGGCCGGTCAGGGGGTTGCCCTCGGTCAGGCGGTATTCCACCAGTTCAAAGCGCTGCTTGCTGAACTGTTCCAGCTTGAGCGCATTGGGGAAGCGCAGCACGCGGGCGATCTCGCGCGCCGTGGCCTTTTCAGGGTTAATGACCATCGAAAGGCCCAGTTCCTGGCGCATAAAGCGCAGCTGCTTTTCATATTCCGGGTTGCGGATGCGCGCAATGGTATGGCGGGTGTTCAGCTTTTTGGCAACCAGGCAGGCCAGGATGTTGATCTCATCGCTGTCCGTTGCGGCAATCAGCAAATCGGCGCCGCCTTCAAACGCTTCGGCCTGCACTTCATAGCAGCCGCCGTTGCCGGTCACGCCGCGCACATCGCAGATATTGCAGATATCATCCACAACGGTCGGGTTGCGGTCAATTACAACAATGTCGTGCTTATCTGCGCTGAGCTGCTGGGTCAACGCGCGGCCCACTTTGCCCAAACCCACAACCACGATCTTCATTCGGTTTCCTCTTTTCCGCCAGATCCTTATGGCATACAGCTGCTGCGGTATCGGTTCAGGGACGACGTCAAACAGCAAAGCAGCCTGTCAAGGTGTTTCTGAAAGCAAAGAAAATGACAGATATTCCGCAAACACAAGCAGGATGTAAGGCAAAGAGCCGCTGGAGCCCTTTGTGGCTTCCAAGGCTTTTTAAGGCAACACCGCACAATTCCCGCCTTACGGCTTAAGCACCGCTCCGGCGGCTGCGGCACGGCATCTGCGTTGCCAAAATGCTCGATAATACACAAAGTATTATCTGCGCTTTTGGCTTAGCAGCTGCCGTGCCTCGCTCGCCGTATCGGCACTTAGAATTGTGCGGTATTGCCTTAACGTAAAATCCGGCTGCATTTCTAGAAATAGACTATATTTTCGACTTTTCAGATACACCCCAAGGCCATATTAACACAATTTTAATGTTTGCTGGCAATACTGCATGTATTATAGCAGGCTTGCCGAAAAATGCAACTGGTCCCGCCTGGTATGCCGTACACTTTGGTCACTTTATGCAAAACTGCGGCGGCTTTTGCAGCAGGTTCACCTGTTTTTACCCGCCAAAAAGCAAAGCGCGCACAGCCCTTTGTTCAGGCCATGCGCGCCGGATGGATATTTCTTTATTCTATTTTACTTTATTCTATTTTACTTTATCCTATTTTAATTATACATCCTGCAGTTCACCGCGGGAAGATGCTTTCAGGTAAGCATAGATGAAACCGTCCAGGTCGCCATCCATCACAGCCTGCACATTGCCGCTTTCATAGTTGGTACGGTGGTCCTTGACCAGGGTGTACGGCATGAACACATAACTGCGGATCTGGTGGCCCCAGGCGATTTCATTCTGCACACCCTTGATGTCATCCACCTTATCCTTGTGCTGCTGCAGAGCGATCTGGTACAGCTTGGCTTTCAGCATTTCCATGGCGTACTCACGGTTCTGCAGCTGGCTGCGCTGGGTCTGGCAGCTGGTCACGATGCCGGTGGGCTTGTGGATCAGACGGACGGCGGAGGAAGTCTTGTTGATGTGCTGGCCGCCGGCACCGGAGGAACGGTAGACCTGCATCTCAATGTCGGCCGGGTTGATCTCGATGTTGATGTTGTTGTCCAGCTCGGGCATAACTTCCAGGCTGGAGAAGCTGGTCTGGCGGCGGGCCTGAGAGTCGAACGGGCTGACGCGCACTAGGCGGTGGACGCCGTGCTCACTCTTGAGCATGCCGTAGGCGTTGGCACCCTTGACCATCATCGAGGCGGACTTGATGCCGGCTTCGTCGCCGTCCAGCACGTCCAGCACCTCCACGCTGTAACCGTGGGCTTCGGCCCAGCGGGTGTACATGCGCATCAGCATTTCGGCCCAGTCCTGGGCCTCGGTGCCGCCGGTGCCGGCGTGGAAGGTCAGGATGGCGTTGCTGTGGTCGTACTCGCCGTTCAGCATCGTCATCAGCTGCAGCTCGTCGATGGACTTTTCCACGCCCTCCACGGCTTCCTCGCCCTCAGCGGCCAAGGCCGGATCATTCTCTTCCTCGATCATCTCCAGCAGGGTCTCGGCTTCCTCGTACTGGGTCTTCAGCTTGCCGAAGCGCTCCAGTTTGTTTTTCACTTCGCCCATCTCGCTGATGATCTTCTGGCTGCGGGCCTGGTCATCGTAAAAGCCGGGCAGAGTCATCTGATGCTCGAGCTCGGCCAGACGCTTCTCGCTGGCTTCAATAGAAAGTGCATCGCGCAGGTCATCTACAGAGGTTTTCATCCCCCCGAGTTTTGCTTTTAATTCGTCAATGGTGATCATATCGTTACCCCTCGGTTTTGTCAGGTTGGCATAAAACTACATAATAATAGTATAAACCAAATAAGGGGCGTTGTAAAGAGGGATTTCGGAGGTTGGGCAGGATGGCATAAAAGGCCCTCTCTGAGAGGAGGCTCCCGCAGAGCGGGTGGGGGAGAGAGCCTGGAATAAAGAAGCGGTAAAGAAATCGTCTCTCACTCCGCCCCCCTTCGGGGCACCACCCTCGCAGAGGGAGGCATTACGCAGTGCAGTTAGCCATAACTATTAGCGATATCCGCCCCAAAACTGCTAAACTTCATAAAAAGTTCTTTGCATTTATCTTATTGGTGCGGTATAATGTCTTTATGTTACTGGGAGGATAAAATTTCATGGCACGTTACACTGGCAACCACTGTCCTGTTTGTGAACAGGAATTTACGGATAATGACGATATTGTCGTCTGCCCCGATTGCGGCACCCCCTACCACCGGGCCTGCTGGCAGAAGGTCGGCGCCTGCATGCACCAGTCCGAGCATGCGGCCGGGTTTGAATGGAAACCCGAAGTTGGCGTGGGTGCGGCCGAAGCCGCTCATGCGGCGACCTGCCCCAACTGTGGCACCCACAACACCCCCGGCGCGGTGCGGTGTAGCCATTGCGGCTGCCCGCTGCCCAAAGCAGGCGAGGAAGCCCCCGGCGCGGCTCCGCAAAAACCGCAGGATCAGGGTCCCATCTACGCCCGCAACCCCGGCGATGTAAACCCTGGCGGTGCCCCCCGCAATGACCGCGCTGCCCCCGGCCCCCACATCGACACCTACTCCGCAGGCCCGGACGGCATCCAGCGGCGGGAGATCGGCCCCGAGGACCCCATCGAGGGCATCAAGGCCAAGGACTGGGCCGCCTTTGTGGGCCGCAGCCCGATGTACTACCTGATGCAGTTTTTCCGCATGAGCGAGACAAAGCAGAAAGTCACCCTTTCGCTTTCGGCGTTTTTGTTTGGCCCGGCCTACCTGTTCTACCGCAAAATGTGGAAGCAGGGCCTGCTGGCCACGCTGGTCATGGTCGTGCTGAGCATCCCCGGCTTTATGTCGATCATTGCCACCTTCAACCCCACCTTCTTCGGCAGCCTGCCGCTTGGCTGGCTGCCCGCCGCCTACACCATCGGCGAGATCGGCATCTGGGCGTTCAAGGTGATTTTGGGCATGTTTGCCGTGTCCTGGTACCACGACAGCAGCAAGGCGCAGATCGAGGAGATCTACATGGCATGCCCCGAGGGCGACGGCCGCACCGAGCTGCTGGTCCAGCGCGGCGGCACCAATTTGCTGGCGGCGCTGCTCTACTTTGGCATCATGTGCCTGCTGCAGGTGGCCATCCTCTACATGGCAGGCCCCAGCGCGATTCAGTATCTTATGACCATGGCGGGTGCATAAACTGCCCGCAGGATGTTGAAAAGTAAGGAAGATAAAAGGTTACAACGCCGGGTACGCACCCCAGCGATAATTTAGGAGGAAACTCATGAAAACAGCTCTGGTTATTATGGCGGCCGGTATCGGCTCCCGTTTCGGCGGCGGCATCAAACAGCTGGCCGCAGTCGGCCCCAACGGCGAGATCATCATGGATTACTCGATCCACGACGCCATCGAAGCTGGCTTTGACAAGATCGTCTTTATCATCCGCCACGATATCGAGGAAGCCTTTAAAGAGGCCATCGGAGACCGCATCGAGAAGATCTGCGCCGACCTGGGTGTCGAGATCGACTATGCGTTTCAGGCACTGGAAAATGTGCCCGAGGGTTACAGTGTGCCCGAGGGCCGCTCCAAACCCTGGGGCACCGGCCAGGCCGTGTTGGCCTGCAAGGGCATCATCAAGGAGCCGTTCGCCGTCATCAACGCCGACGACTACTACGGTAAGGAAGCTTTTGTGCAGCTGCACAGCTTCTTGCAGGGCTACACCCCCGCCGAGCCGGGCAAGCTGAGCATGGCCGGTTTCGTGCTGAAAAACACCCTGAGCGATAACGGCGCTGTCACCCGCGGTATCTGCCAGATGAACGACCAGCATTACCTGACCGGCGTGCTGGAGACCAGCGGCATTGAGAAAACTGCCGAGGGTGCAGCTGCCGGCGGCAAGACCATCGACGTTGAGAGCCTTGTCTCGATGAATATGTGGGGCCTGACGCCTGAGTTCGTCAATCTGCTGGACGCCGGCTTTGTGGAGTTCTTCGAAAAAGCCGCCCCCGCCAACCCGCTGAAAGCCGAGTATCTGCTGCCCATCTACATCGACGAGCTGCTGCACGCCGACAAGGTCAGCGTTAAGGTCCTGCCTACCCACGATAAGTGGTTTGGCGTCACCTATGCTGAGGACAAGCAAATCGTCATTGACAGCTTCGCCAAGCTCGTCGCCGACGGTGTGTACGAAAAAGACCTGTTCAGCGACCTGAAAAAGTAAGCTGTAAATCATACCCCACCCAGCCACCCGGTTAGCCTGGGCGGCTGTTTTTATTGACGAGACGTGGAAAACCGCGTATACTGGGAAATGGACAAATCGGAATTTGTGGAGGAAACAAACATGGAAGATAATAAATCAATGACTGTCAAGAAAACGGTAAAATCAGGAATAACTTTTGGAAGTGCATTAGCTATGGTTATTAGTTATACAACGTGGAAGTCTGTCGGCTGGGCGATTTTTCATGGATTACTTAGTTGGGTGTATGTCATATATTTCCTTTTGCGCTATTAAATTCCAGTTTGCAGAGCAATAAGGCTCTCCTAGAGGGGAGCTGGCGGCGTAGCCGACTGAGGGGTGACTGCTTTAGCTACGAAACTCACCCAGCCACCCTTCAGTCTGCGCTTACGCGCAGACAGCTCCCCTCAAGGAACCTTTACGCTACAACTATATCTTATAGAAAAGCCCGGCATTGCAGGTTTTCTCCTGCAGCGCCGGGTTTTTCCGTTGCGCCAGACTCATACATAAAAACAAATTATTGACAACCCAGCGCCAAAATGCGACAATAGAGACAGAAAATTGCGCGGTGCAAATCGCAGTTTGGTCAAAAACTGCAAAACCTTGGCACACAGCGCCATGGAAAATGAGAGGAAAAAGCGGTATGGTAAATACAACGGAACACAAAACACACCGCTACAGGAGGGCTTGTATCATGGCAAAGAACGATTTTGACTGCACCACCCTGACGCCGGAGCAGCGCGACGCGCGCCTTGCACTGGACGTGGAGCGCCTGCTGCGCTTCGGGCGTAAGCATAAGCTGATCAAAGAACTGGATGAGCTGGTGGCCCGCAACACGCTGCTGGATCTGCTGCAGTTGGCCGCCCCCAGCGAGACCAAACCGCCGAAGGAGGACCCGGCAACCCCCGCCGCCCTGCTGGACGAAATGGTGGAACTGGCTGCCCGCAAGGAACTGTTTGACGGTGCTGTGCCCCAGTACCGCATCAACTTCGAGACCCGCCTGATGGGGGCTCTGATGCCCCGCGAGAGCGAAGTCTGCAAAAAGTTCCATAAGCTGTACGTGAAAAAGGGCGCCAAGGCTGCTACCGACTGGTTCTATGATTTCTGCGTGGTAACGAACTATATCCGCACTGCCCAGATCGCCAAGAACATCCAGTGGAACACCGCCACCCCCTACGGCGAGCTGGAGATCACCATCAACCTGACGAAGCCCGAGAAGGACCCCAAGACGATTGCCCTCGAGCGCCTGCAGCCCAAATCCGGCTACCCCGCCTGCATGCTCTGCAAGGAGAACATCGGCTACGCGGGCCGCATCAACTTCCCGGCGCGCCAGACCCACCGCATTGTGCCCATCACGCTGGCGGGTGAGCAGTTCTATCTGCAGTACAGTCCCTACGCCTACTTCCATGAGCACTGCATCATGCTGCACGAGCAGCACAAGCCGATGGAGATGAACAAGCAGACGCTGGCGGAAATTTTCGACTTCGTCGGACAGTTCCCCCACTACACCTGCGGCTCCAACGCCGACCTGCCCATCGTCGGCGGCAGCATCCTGAGCCACAGCCACTTCCAGGGCGGGCGGTATGTTTTCCCGATGCAGAAGGCTGACATTGCCGTACCGATGACCGACATCCGCTACCCCGGCGTCAAGGCGGGCATCCTGAACTGGCCTGTCTCCGCCGTGCGTCTGGTGGGCCGCAGCAGCCAGCAGATGCAGAATGTTGCCAACAACATCCTGTCCGCCTGGCGCAGCTACACCGACGAGAGCGTCGGCATCCTGGCCGAGACCGACGGCACGCCCCACAACACCGTGACGCCGATCCTGCACTACGACGAGACCGAGGGCTACATCCTTGACCTGGCCCTGCGCAACAACCGCACGAGCGAGGAGTACCCCGACGGCATCTTCCACCCGCACAGGGAATACCACAACATTAAAAAGGAAAACATCGGCCTGATCGAGGTCATGGGTCTGGCTATCCTGCCCGCCCGCCTGAAGGATCAGGGCGCGCAGATCGCGGAAATTCTGGCCGGGCAGCGCCCGAACACCAGCCGCGAGACAGGCGACACGCTGGCCGTCCATGCCGACTGGATCGACGAGCTGATTGCAAAGTACGGCACCCACATGAAGCCGCAGGACGCCAACAAGGCCGTCAAGGCCGAGATCGGTACTGTGTTCAGCCATGTTTTGGAGAACGCCGGTGTCTTTAAGCAGGACGCCGCCGGTCAGGCCGCCTTTGTCAGGTTCATGCAGAGCGTGGGCTTTAAGAAGGCGTAAAATCGCATAAGAAGCAGGGACACCGACCCGCAAGGGCCGGTGTCCCTGTTTTTGCTGTTGTCTTGTAGGGGCCGGGCATGCCCGGCCCGCTGCCTTCCGGGAGACAGCCGTTTGCCGTGCACATCCCGCGGAGCGGTCAAGACCGCTCCCTACAAAGCACCCGTTATCGTCATCCTGTAGGGAGGGGTCTTGACCCCTCCGTGCGGCTTTCCCGCAAGCGCCTGTTTGCCTTACGCGCGCGGGCCGGGCATGCCCGGCCCCTACTGCGCTGCGCTCTCCTGATACCCGCACTCCCACAGCACGCCCCAATCCAGCTCCTCATCTATCCCGGCTTCATACCGTGCCAGATTTACATCAATGACCCGCTGCTTCACATTCACGCAGCAGAGCAGTGTAAAGCTGACTGCTGCCGCAAAAATGGCGAGCTTCGCCGCCGGGATCGGCTTGAACACCCGCACCAGCGCCAGCACCGCACAGACAGCCAGCACAAACAGGCACCATGCCGCCGTGAACCGCCGAGGCGTCAGGGCGCAGAGCGTCACATAGACAGCCAGCTTGCCCGCTGCCAGCGCAGCAAAAGCCACGCCGAACCCGCAGAACACGGTGGCCAACGCTTTGGGCAGCGGCGCACGGCCAAAGAACTGTATGCCCGCCAGCACCGCAAAATTGAGCAGCAGGATTTTCAGCAGCTCCCAAAAGCCGTTCACCGCAAAAGCGGCGGTGTCCGGTGCGTCCAGCCCCAGCGGCGCAGCGGCAAGCCACTCCCCTGCCTGCACGGCAAAGAACAACGCATAGACGCCGCACAGCGCCATTACAGCCGCCACCGCCGTGGTGCGCGGCACAATGCGGCAGTTTTCCAGCACAGCGGCACACTGCTGCGCCGTGGTGGGCGGGGCTTTGCGGCGCAGGGAGCCGCCCACCAGCCCGTACAGCCACGCCCCCACCGGGAGTGAGAGCAGGATATACATCAGCCGGTCAATGAATCTCACATTGTTCAGCAGCCTGCTCCACCAGTCGGACACCTGCTGCCCCAGCGCGGCAAAGTTCGCATCGGCTGCTGCCAGCAGCCCCCATGCCACACCGCACAGCGCCAGCGTCACCGCTGCGGTAACGATGAGGTGCAGAACTTTTCGTGTCCGCGTGCGGTCCTGCAGATGGGTGTGCAGCGCAGCAAAGACCGTGCGCGCCCGCAGGAAGAAATTCCCGAACGGCAGGAGGACGAATCCGGCCAGCGCGTCCAGCGGGGCCAGGCTGCCGCTCTGCCCCTGCGCCAGCATTCCGCACCGTGCCAGCACATACCAGACGGCGAACAGATGCCATGCCGGCCACTGCCAGTCCCCCAGCGGCCCCGGCTGGTAGCCGTACAGCGGATACGCCGCGGCCAGCGCCATCCAGCATACGGCCCAGAGCGGCGTTTCCTTAGCGGCGGTGCGGTGCGCGGCGCGGGCGGCACAGTCCACATACACAATGAACAGCGCCGCAAAAACCGGCATCCCCCAATCCGGATATGACTGCGGAAACATCACTCCGCGCAGATAAAAATACGCCAGCGGGTACATTAAAACAGCATACAGCATACCATCACCTCAACGTAGGGGCCGGACAAGTCCGGCCCGGCAGTGTAAAATAAACGTTTGCCTGCGGGAAGGCCGCGGGCCGGGCATGCCCGGCCCCTACCGATTCTCGTCCGGCACACACTCCAGAATATCCCCCGGCTGGCAGTCCAGCGCCCGGCAGAGAGCCTCCAGCGTCGAAAACCGCACAGCCTTGGCCTTGTTATTTTTCAGGATGGATAGATTTGCCGGCGTGATGCCGATCTCCTCGGCCAACTCGCCCGCGCCTTTGTGGCGGCGCGCCATCATCACATCCAGATTGACCATAATGGGCATCGTGCCGCCTCCTTAAATCGTGTAGTCAAGCTCGTCCTTCATGTGGACGGCCTGGGCAAAGGCGTTTTTCAGCACCCGGACAATGAGCGCCATGAACGCCGCGGCCACGCCCAGAAACGCAAACGGCAGATAGATGTACGCCGCGGCCAGGCAGACCACCGCCGCCCCCGCACAGCACCAGCTGATGCGCCGCAGGGCCGTCACGTTGGCGGGCACAAAGACCGCGCCCGCCTCGATGCGGCGCAGGAATTTGTACAGACTGACCAGCATGACGAACGCCAGCACCGCGCAGACGTACCCCATGCCCAGCAGCACCGGGCCGCTGGCAGGCGGCAGGGCGTGGGCGGATACCATCCAACGGGTCAGCCACGGGCCGCTTACCGTCATGATGCCGCAGCCCGCTATTGTCCCCGCCACAACGACGCGAGTCAGAATGATGCTTTTCTGGTCGCTCCAGGTAAATTTCATTTGTATACCTCCTGATTGCGTGCCCGAACGGTTTCGGATCGCCGCAAGGCTCTCTCACATGGTTCGTGATGCTTGCAGTATACCACGCAGCATATCGTTTTGCAAGTATTTTTTATCGTTTTTCGATAATTTTGTAAAGTCTGATGGAAACATTTGCACCGCGCCGCAAAATGGTGTATCATAGCAGTGTATAGCATCAAGTTTAAGAGGTGTACCGCATGAAATTACCTGTCCTGCTGGCCGTCGCGGCGCTGGCTGTCTGCCTGACCGGGTGCAGCCATGCCCAGACGGACGCCACACCGTCCGCCACTTCCGAGACTGCCGAAGCCGCCGCCACAGCGACGCCCGCGGCCACGCCTGCCACATCGGCAGAGCCTGTCTGTGCCGAGGTCGGCACCATCCTGCCCGAGACCGCCGACGCAGGCCGCAGCTATGTTGATGAGACGCTTTTCATCGGTGATTCAAACACGGCACGCTACCTGCTGTACGCCAATGAGACCGGCACGGCATTCACGAGCCTGAACAACAACATCGGTGTTGTCAGCATGGGCGTGGGGTCGATCACCTCCCTGAAATGCGAAAAGTTCAAGGGCTCATCCGCGATGTACACCGTACCGGACGCCGTGGCCATGCTCAAGCCCAAGCGCATCATCATCTGCTACGGCACCAACAACCTGTCCGGCTCGTCGACGGACGCGACGAACTACATAAAGACCTATCTGCAAGGGTTGCAGGCCATCCAGACCGCGTGGCCCTACTGTGACATCATCGTCAGCGCCATTCCCCCGCTGGACCGGCAGCGCGAGAACACGAATCTGACGATGACCCAGGTCGATGCCTACAACGCCGCGCTCGTGCAGATGTGCGAGGAAAACGGCTTTAAGTTTTTGAACAGCGCCGAGGTCCTGCGCGACGATGCCACAGGCTGGGCCAAAAAGGACTACACGCTGTCCGACGGCGTGCACCTCTCGAAGGAGGCCGTTACCGCGTATTTTACCTACGTGCGCACCCATGCTTATGCCGCCGAGGACCGCCGCCCGCAGCCGCTGGGCACGATCCCGACACCGGACGGTGTGCCCGCGAACCTTATCAACAAGGATCCCATCGCCGTGCGCGGCGCGAAGGTCCCGCTGGAATTTGTTGCTGCAAACGGCGGCAAGCTGTCCGGCACGACGAACCAGCTCGTCAAAAAGGGCGGCACGGCGGCAGCTGTGACTGCAGTGCCTGACGAGGGCTTTGTCTTTGCGGGCTGGACGGCCAGCTCCGGCGGCAGCTACAGCAGCGCGACGATCAGCTTCACGATGCCCCAGAACGCCGATGCGGGCGGCGTCGTGCTGACGGCCAATTTCAAGGCTGACGCCCATGAACACAACTATGCGGAGATCGAGGATACGCGGGTGAACCCGACCTGCACCAACAACGGCTCGGCCAAGTACAAGTGCACGATCTGCGGCGAAGTCATCGAGAAGGAGCTGCCCGCACTCGGCCACGACTGGGACGGCGGTGTCGTCAGCAACGGCGTCATCACCTTTGCCTGCCGCCGTGAGGGCTGCGGCGAGACCCGCACCGAGGCCGTGCAGGCGACCCCGACGCCGTCGCCCTCGCCGGTGCCGACACCGACAGCCACGCCCGAGCAGCACGTCCACAATTTCCAGCTCGTCAGCGATACCGCGACCTGCGCCGCGGACGGCGTAAAGACCTACCAGTGCAGCTGCGGTGAGCAGATGACCGAGCCATCCCCCGCCACCGGCAGCCACAGCTGGCAGCTGACCGGCCACACCGACCCGCAGGTCGGCACGGACGGCAGCAACGTTTACACCTGCCCGGTCTGCGGTCAGACGATGACCGAGACCATCCCGGCCCTGCCGGCGCCCGACCCGGAGCCGGAGCCTGCCCCCGAGCCCACTGTGCCGGAGGAGCCGGCCCCCGCCGCGGAGCCGACCGGCGACCCGGAAATTACCGAATAAGCCACACCTGCCGCGGGCGTTTTCCGTAAGGCTGCGGGCCGGGCATGCCCGGCCCCTACCGCGATATTTCCCATGCAAAAATCATCAAACGAAAGAGGTTCCCATGTCCGAAACCACTACTCCACAGCGCCCCAAAAACAGCACCCTGATCCGCCGTTTTCTGCCGTATATGGCCAAGTACCGCGGCGTACTGGCCTTTGATTTGTTCTGCGCCGCGCTGACGACGCTCTGCGACATCGCCCTGCCCTCCATCATGCGCACACTGACGAACACCGTCTCTGCCGCCGCGCTGACCGTGGACACCGTGCTGCGGCTGGCTGCGCTCTACTTTGTGCTGCGCATCATCGACGGCGCGGCAAGCTACTTTATGTCCGGCATCGGGCACATCATGGGCGTACACATCGAGACCGACATGCGCCGCGACGCCTTTGACCACCTGCTGCGGCTCGACCACACCTACTACAACAACACGAAGGTCGGCCAGATCATGGGCCGCATCACCAACGACCTGTTCGATGTGACCGAGTTTGCCCACCACTGCCCGGAGGAGTTCTTCATTGCAGGAATAAAGATCGCAGCATCGTTTGTTATCCTCTGCCAAGCCAGCGTGCCGCTGACGCTCGTCGTCTTTGCCTGCGTGCCGCTGATGGGCGTGGTCTCGGTCAAGCTCAACCGCAAGCTGCGGGAGCGGTTCCGCCAGCAGCGCTTTCAGATCGGCGAGCTGAACGCCACGATCGAGGACAGCCTGCTGGGGCAGCGCGTCGTCAAGGCGTTTGCCGCCGAGGACATGGAGCGCGAGAAGTTCGCGCAGGGCAACCGGGATTTTGAACAGATCAAGACCTTAAGCTACCACGCCATGGCGGCGTTCAACACGTCCACGCGCCTTTTTGACGGTCTGATGTACTTTGTTGTCATTCTGGCGGGCGGATTGTCCCTTGTGTACGGGGCCATCAGCGCGGGCGACCTTGTCGCGTATGTGCTGTATGTCTCGACGCTGATCGCGACCATCCGCCGTATCGTCGAATTTGCCGAGCAGTTCCAGCGCGGCATGACCGGCATCGAGCGCTTTGCCGAGATCATGGATACGCCCGTCACCATCGCCGATGCCCCCGACGCGAAGCCGCTGGTCGTGAAGGACGGCGGCATCGACTTTGACGACGTCAGCTTTGAGTACCCCGACGACCACAACAAGGTCCTGCGCCACGTTGATCTGCATATCCGCCCGGGCGAGAATGTCGCGCTCGTCGGGCCTTCCGGCGGCGGCAAGACGACGCTGTGCAGCCTGATCCCCCGTTTCTATGATGTGACGGGCGGCAAGATCCTGATTGACGGCCAGGACGTGCGCGGCGTGACGCTGCACAGCCTGCGCGGGGCCATCGGCGTCGTGCAGCAGGACGTTTACCTGTTCAGCGGCACGGTGGCGGAGAACATCGCCTATGGCCGCCCCGGCGCGACCCGCGCCGAAATTGAGGAGGCTGCCCGCCTGGCCGGAGCCGATGCCTTTGTCCGCGCTTTGAAGGACGGCTACGACACCTACGTCGGTGAGCGCGGCGTCAAGCTGTCCGGCGGGCAGAAGCAGCGTTTGGCGATTGCCCGCGTCTTTTTGAAGAACCCGCGCATCCTGCTGCTGGACGAGGCCACAAGTGCCCTGGACAACGAGAGCGAGATTTTGGTGGGCCAGAGCCTTGACAAACTGGCAAAGGGCCGCACGACCCTGACGATTGCCCACCGCCTGACGACGATCAAAAATGCGGACCGCATTCTGGTGCTGGGCCGCGACGGCATCGAGGAGGAGGGCAGCCACGACGAGCTGCTGGCGAAGCAGGGCGTATATTACCGCCTGTGGAACGGACTGGTGAGCGGGGAAACGCTGTAACCCGCGCCAAAGGCTTCTCCCCCGGGGGAGAAGCTGTCCGCGAAGCGGACTGATGAGGGGAGAGTCTGCCGTACCTTCCCGTTCACGGGATACCCCCGCAAGCCTTCCCCCTAGGGGGAAGGCTTTTTTATTTGTTCCATCATCCTCCTCATATTCAGCCCGCAGGTCATCAGATTCGACACGGCCATGACCCCCAGGAACCCCATCATGCCGTACTGCGGCACGACAAGCCAAATCGCCGCAATGCGGAACACCGAGTCAAACAGCGAATATCGGAATGTTGCAAGCTGCTCCCCCAGACCCTTTAACACGCCGTCCACCATACTCTCCAGATACATGAACGGCGCGACGAAGCCCAAAAGCTGCACATACCGCCCAACCTTGGCATCCTGGTAGATGAACCCGGCCAGCGGCGCGCCGAGCAGCACAAACCCAGCCCCCGCCGCCAGCGAGAACGCGCCGGTCATGCGCAGCATCGTAAAAATCAGGCGGCGCATGGCGGCGGTGTCGCCCTTTGTGTTGGCGCGGGTGATCTCGGGCATCAGCAGGCCGGACAGCGCCCCCAGCACCGAAAACGGGAAAAACAGCAGCGGCAGCGCCATACCCTTTAAGCTGCCGTACTGGGCCACGGCCTCGGCGCGGCTGCCCGTGTAAATCGCCAGTGTGTAGGGGATCAGGCTGCTTTCCGCCGCCTGCAGGGCGCTGGCCAGCAGGCGGCTGCCCTCCACGGGCCACAGGATGTCGTACAGCTCTTTACGGGTGTAGGGGTGCAGCGGCGCACCGGGCCGTGGTGCAAATTCCGGCGTGCGTGCGGCAAAAGCCAGCATAATACCGCAGGAGACGCTCTCACTGACCGTGTTGCCCAACAGCACGGCGGCGCAGCCGTAGCCCGCACCCCACTGCGCCAGCACCCGCAGCCCCGCCGCGGCGACGGCCATCCGCACCAGCTGTTCGATGAGCTGCGCCGTGATGTTCGGCTGCACCCGCCGCGCGGCCAAAAAGCACCCCCGCACCGCCCCGGACACCGCCATAAACGGCAGACTGGGGGCCAAAATCAGCAGCGCGGTCTCGGCCCGGACGTCGTGCAGCAGATACCGCGCACACGGCCCGGCCAATACGCTTTGGGCCAGCATGGCCGCCGTGCCGAAGCCCAGCGCCGTGATGCACAGCCCGCGCAGGGTCTCGGCCATGCCGCTGCCGCGGGCCAGGCTCTGCGCCGCCAGCCGCGCCGACGCCACATTGATGCCCGCCGTGGCGAACGAGACAAACACCATGTACAGCGCCAGAATCAGCTGGTAAAGACCCATGCCCTCACTGCCCAGATACGCCGCCAGCACGATTCGAAACCCCATGCCCAGCGCCCGCAGCACCAGCCCCGACCCGGTGAGCAGCGCCGCATTGTGTAGGTACGTTCTGCGTTTGCTCATACGCCGCCCCCTTCCCCTGCTGATGGGTATGCGGGCGGGCGGCGCGGTATGACTTGCGGGAGAGGGATGCACACGGTAAAATAGAGACACCGCTGGGGCGCTTTTAAATTGACCAGTGTCTTGCATTCCGGCGCGATTTTTGGTAAACTGAAGAAAGAGCAATTTTTAAAGGAGCAAATATACCATGAGCGAAGCCTGTACCCACGATTGCAGCAGCTGCAAGTCCAACTGCGATCACCGCGCGCCGCAGCATGAGCCGCCGCACGCAAGAAGCCGTATCCAAAAAGTCATCGGCGTCGTTTCCGGCAAGGGCGGCGTCGGCAAAAGCATGACCAGCGCCATGCTGGCTGTCTCGATGCGCCGCCTTGGCTTTAAGGCCGGCGTGCTGGACGCCGACATCACCGGCCCGTCCATCCCCCGCCTGTTCGGCGTGAAGGGCCCGGCCACTGGTGACGGCGAGAGCATCAACCCGGTTTCCAGCCGTACCGGCGTGGAAATCATGAGCATCAACCTGCTGCTCGACGACCCCGAGGCCCCCGTTGTCTGGCGCGGCCCCGTCATTGCGGGCGCGGTCAAGCAGTTCTGGCAGGAGGTCGTGTGGGACGTTGATTTCCTGTTCGTTGACATGCCCCCGGGCACCGGCGACGTGCCGCTGACCGTGTTCCAGACGCTGCCGGTGGACGGCATCGTCATCGTGTCCAGCCCGCAGGAGCTGGTCGGCATGATCGTCGGCAAGGCTGTCCAGATGGCCCAGATGATGCATGTGCCCATCCTCGGCCTGGTCGAGAACATGAGCTACGCCGTCTGCCCCGACTGCGGCAAGCACATCAACGTCTTTGGCGACAGCCATGTGGACGAGATCGCCGACAAATACAAGCTGCCGGTGCTGGCGAAGATGCCCATCGACCCCGAACTGGCCAAGGAGGCCGATGCGGGCATGATCGAGATGTTCGCGGGCGACTATCTGGACAATGCGGCCCAGACCGTGGCAAAGCTGCTGAAAAAGTAAAACGCTGCATCGGCATTTTAAGTTTTGAGGAGGTTACTTATGAAAAAGTTCTTTGAGGAATTCAAAGCTTTCGCCCTGAAGGGCAACATGATGGACATGGCCATCGGTGTTATCATCGGCGGTGCGTTCTCCACGCTGGTCACCTCCCTGACAGACAACCTCATCAGCCCGATTTTGGGTATTCTGGGCAAGGTCAACTTTGACGCCATGATGTGGGATGTCTTTGGCGACGGCAAGCTGGTCTTTAAGTACGGCGCGTTCATCACCGCCGTCATCAACTTCCTGATCATGGCGTTCGTGCTGTTCTGCATCGTCAAGGCTATGAACAAGCTGATGGAGATGGGCAAGCATGAGGAGCCCGCCGCGGAGGAGCCTGCCGCCCCCGCCGCCCCCACGCAGGAAGAGCTGCTGGCCGAGATTCTGGTCGAGCTGAAAAAACAGAACGGCGAGAAAACGGCGTAACGTTTTTTATGACCGCGCAGGGCGAAAAGCCTTGCGCGGTTTTTGTTTGGGCGGCGGAGGCATACGGCGCGGGAGGGATGAATCCCTCCCCTGCGGGTCAACCGTAAACGGGCGGTTCCGGGGGGCCGCGGGCCG
>OLPA01001270.1_pt1 | contig 21611 bp, 22 predicted proteins | sample 1672811 | NCBI WGS metagenome assembly OLPA01 (sample SAMEA3136726, study PRJEB25190) | human gut metagenome | biome: human gut; feature: human-associated habitat; material: faeces | place: Austria | collected 2013
TGGCAGACCCATGGTACACCGAGGACTTCGAGGCGACCTGGCAGGATGTGCTGGAGGGGTGTCAAGGACTTTTAAAAGAGTTAACTGCTGGGAGGTGCGGTGAAGATGGATAAGCTAATTGTTCGCGGAACAGAGATCAATGTGCAGTGGGATCTCAAGCGCGATGACTTTCTCAGCTTGACAGACATTGCAAAAATCAAGGATAATGACAATCCACGGTACATCATTCAAAACTGGCTTCGCAATAGAAACACCATCGAGTTTCTCGGTGTGTGGGAAACACTCTACAATCCAGATTTTAACCGTGTCGAATTCGATGCGTTTAGAAGTCAAGCAGGGCTGAACAGCTTTGTGATGACGCCACAGAAGTGGGTGGATGCGACCGGCGCCATTGGCATTGTTTCCAAGGCTGGTCGCTATGGTGGAACCTACGCCCATAAGGAAATCGCGTTTGAGTTTGCCTCATGGATCTCCGTGGAGTTTAAACTTTACCTGGTCAAAGAGTTTGAGCGGCTCAAGACCGAGGAAATGAAACAGCTTGGCTGGGATATCAAGCGCAACCTTGCCAAGATCAATTATCGCATTCATACGGATGCCATCAAAGAGAATTTGATTCCGCCTGAACTGTCTGCCCGTCAGATATCCTTGGTCTATGCCAACGAGGCTGATGTTCTGAACATGGCTCTGTTCGGCATGACGGCCAAGCAGTGGCGGGATTCCCATCCGGATCTCAAGGGGAACATCCGGGACTATGCGAATGTATCGCAGCTTGTGTGCCTGTCAAACTTGGAAAATCTGAATGCCGTGTTCATTAATGAAGGAATATCGCAGCCTGAACGGCTGGCAAAGCTCAACGCCATTGCTATTAGCCAGATGAAGGTGCTGACGGAGGATCACAGGATTCTGCAGCTTGATGCGGCTGATGATACAGGGAAGCCAGAGTAAAGCTTGAAGAGTCGTTTCGCACATCGTAATTTTCTGGTCGGGGGTTCGAAAATCTATCCGTTATGAGATGTGATATAATAAAAAGCGGGCCATTGAGGTGAGAACATGAATAGCTTGCAACCTCCTTTTTCTGATATCGTCGGAGAAAGCAGTCCTGTCCAAAAAGCAATTAAAATGATATGGGAAATCTTTGCGAATCATCCATTACCCAATAATAAATCGATTGCATCGCAGTCAGCCGCTGAACAAATAGTATTACATCTGCTTGGAACCATGAATAGTATTGGAATGATCAATGCTGCTGGTTACCACTCTGCTGCTGTAACTCTCATGAGATCGATAGAAGACGCCTTAGACTGCTTGTCCGCAGTAGTTCAAAGTGACATAAATGCAAATAAATGGCTTAATGGCGAACTCAAGGCAAGCCAAGCAGCAAGAACGTGGACAGCAGATAAGGTGGTTGATCAATCCATTCCGCTTGGAGACTACAGAAAAAATATCAGACATGGACTAAACAAGTACAGCCACTGTTCTCCGAATCAGACAAGCTGGAATATTTATCGAAAAAGTGACGAGAAGGGCATGTGTAGACTTGAACTTAATTATCAGCATGCAGTAATAAGTAAAAATGGATACTATATTGATAGGTATCTTTGCATTCATTTATATGAGCTTATGGATAGTTTACCTCTTTACTATAGCGAGTATTTTGCAGATAAGGAGGAGCGAAGAAAACTCTTTGAAAAGCTAAAATATGATATCGAAACAATCATTAAAGACTTTTTGAATAGCATTGGGAGCGATAAGTTATACATGGATACTCCTCCTGAGCTTGAAGGGCTTAGCAACAGGAAATAACCCATAGAAATAAAAATCTATAGTGTTGGGTTATGACAAAAAAACAGCAAGCATCGCAAGATGCTTGCTGTTTTTTTACTTAGGTCTTGAAAAACGGCGGAAAACGCCGCGTTTTACGGCAAATACCAGCTGGGGCGGTGGTCGGTGAAGAAGTGGTAGCCGATGCGGTAGAGCCGGAAGGGGGCAGTGAAGCGGCCGGCTTCGTCAATGAAGGTATACAGGGCGATGGCGGGCTGATCCTCGTCGCCGAAGCCGTCGTCATCCATCCAGTGGCGGTCGTCGGGCTGCACCGTCCAGATCATAATAAAGCGGCCGTCCGGAACCCTTTCAAAGGAGGCTTCGTACAGAATGACAGGAGGCGCAAACCCGCTGAATTGCTGAGTTTTTGGGAGGTCGGAGCAGTCGATGCCGGAGAAGTTGAGGATATGGCCGGAGCTGTCGATGAGGAGCTGGGTAGCGCCGGTATCCTCGTTTACAAATACAACGGAGCGATTTTCGTCGGACGGGCGGCCGACGTGGTAACGGGTCAGGTAAATTTTTTCCTCGGTCGGGGCGGTTTTATTCACGGTGCGCACCTCCTTTTTCGGATTTATTATAAGGGTAAAATTGTTGAAATACAAGGGGGTTTTCAGGAAAAAATGATTTTTTCTTGCGTATTTGGTGACAAAACTGTATACTATACGCAGAGGACGCAAGGGGGGGACGGCATGAACGAAAGGGTCACGGTGAAGGACAAATTCGGGCGGACGCTGCACTGCGTTCTGGCCGGCGAAGGCTCCATGGAGGAGCAGATGATGCAGGTGCTGGGGCTGCGTGCCGGAGGCGGATTCTGCGTGGATATATGGGAAAATATATTGGATGTTCGAGACTGTTTTGTAGGCGAAACTGTGGGCACATTTAGGATATTGTCTATCAATAACACGGAGGAAGATGTTAACTTAAACTGGACAGTGGATACATAAACGCTTAAAAAGGCAGGAGCATCGCTCCTGCCTTTTTTGATGAAAATCTGAGGGGTCACAGCACCTTGCTGAGGAAGTCCTGGAGGCGGGGATCCTTGGGGGAGTCGAACAGCTGGGCGGGGGTGCCTTCCTCCAGAATTTTGCCCTCGGCCATGAAGACCACGCGGTCGGCTACCTCGCGGGCAAAGCCCATTTCGTGGGTGACCACGGCCATGGTCATGCCGTCCTTGGCCAGATCCCGCATGAGATCCAGCACCTCGCCCACCATTTCGGGATCCAGAGCGGAGGTAGGCTCATCGAAGAGCATGACCTCCGGATCCATGGCCAGCGCGCGGACGATGGCGATACGCTGCTTCTGGCCGCCGGAGAGCATATTGGGGTACTCGTCAGCCTTGTCGGCCAGACCGATGCGCTCCAGCAGGGCTGCGGCCTGCTGCTTGGCCTCCTCCGGCGTTTTGAGCTTCAGTGCCAAGGGCGCCATGGTGATATTCTGCAGGACGGTCTTATGGGGGAAGAGGTTGAAGTGCTGGAAGACCATGCCCATTTTCTGGCGGTGGAGGTTGATGTCCACGGACTTGTCCGCCAGATCCACGCCGTCAAAGAGGATCTGGCCGCTGGTTGGTTCCTCCAGCAGATTCAGAGAGCGCAGCAGGGTGGATTTGCCGGAGCCGGAGGGGCCGATGATGGCCACCACCTCGCCCTGCCGGATGTCCAGATTGCAGTCGTTCAGCGCTTTTACGGCGCCGCCGTTATATTCCTTCACCAAATGCTGCACGGAGATGAGCTTATTGCTTGTCGCCACGACGCATCCTCCTTTCAATGGCTTCGATGGCCTTGGAGGCCGGATAGTTGATGCAGAAATAGATGATAGCTGCCAGCACATAGGGCGCCAGCGTGATGTAGCTGTTGCCGGACACGGCCTGGGCGGTATACATGATCTCCGCCATGCCCAGAACGGAGCAGATGGAGCTTTCCTTCACCATGGTCACCACTTCGTTGGCCAGGGCGGGGAGGACGTTTTTGATGGCCTGGGGCAGCACCACCAGACGCATGCTCTGCCAGGAGGACAGACCCAGAGAACGGGCGGCCTCCGTCTGCCCCTTGTCCACGGCCAGAATGCCGGCACGGAAAATTTCCGCCACATAGGCCGAGCTGTTCAGCGCCAAAGCGACCACGCCGGGGATGAACCGGTTGATGGCGATGAACCCGAACAGAAGGGTGCGGGGGAGGTTGATGAAGTGGAAGAGTCCGAAATAGATGATGGATAGCTGCACCAGCAGGGGGGTGGAGCGGAACAGGGCGATGTAGGCGCCGGAGATGCACCTGATGAGCTTATTCTTGCTCAGACGCATCAGAGCCAGCAGCAGGGCGGGGATCACCGCCAGAAGCACGGACACCACCGCCAGCAGCAGGGTGTACTCAAAGCCGCGCAGGAAGGCGGAGGCGTATTTGGGTAAAAACGAAAAATTAAAGAAATTGGTGTTGTCCATGTTGACAAACAGATCATTCCACGACATAGACGGAGCATCCTTTCAAAAGTTCTATAGAACACGCAAGCGTGCAAAGCCGAAGCCTTGCACGTTTGCGATGGTCAGCAGGGAATTACTTTACGTAGCTCATACCCACGTTGCCGTCCAGCACCAGCAGGTCGACGGTGCCGTTCTTCAGCTCGGTGATCAGAGTGGGAACCAGGGACTCCAGCACCATGCCGTTGGCAGCCTCGGGGAACTTGTCGGAGGCGGCCATGGCCTTGGTGGTGTTCTTCTGGGCACCGATGATGACGCCGGCCTTGTTGATATCGTCCACGGTCTTATACTTGTCCAGATTGGCGGTCTTCACCAGAATGACGGGGGGCAGGTCGGTGTAGTAGGGGTCGGAGAAGTCGCAGGCCAGAGCACGCTCCTCAGTGTACTCGCAGGCGGCCAGCACCATGTCGAAGTCGCCGTTGCTGAGGGAGGTGACCAGATTATCGAAGTTCATGGCCTCGATCTGCAGCTCCATGCCCATGGAGTCGGCAATGTACTTGGCCACTTCCACGTCGATGCCGGCGAACTGGGTCATAGCGGAATCGGAGTAGAACTCATAGGGAGGATAGTCGGGGCTGGTACCAAGCACCAGAACGGGCTTGCCGCTCTCGCTCTTGGTGTCGGTGCCGGAGAGTTCAGTGCCCACAGAATCAGGCATATTAACATCCAGAGAAGCGACCTTGTTCTCGATGTCCTTGATCTTGGCGCCGTCGTCAGCGGTCAGCTCAGCGATGGCCTTGTTGATGCCGGGCAGCAGACCCTTGGGGTCGCCCTTCTGCACCAGAACGCGGTAGGGTTCGACATCGTCCCACTTCACAACGTTTTCCAGAACGGAGAGGGAGTCGTCGGTGTTCTTGCCGTCGTCGGCTTTCTTGCCGCAGGCTGCCAGGCTCGCGATCATCAGCAGAGCGAGGAGCAGAGATACAAACTTTTTCATCTTCAATCTTTCCTTTCGATTTTTTGAAATGGCTCTATATGATCCGCCGCGCGGTATATAGATGAGGTTTGGTGGGGTGTATCCCCTTGACAATGCATACTATACACTTGCCATGCATAAATGTCAACCCCTTTTTGCATAAAAAATCATTGCGATCGTGCGATTTGTGGATTGTATACACAGAAAAAAGAGGATAAACGTCGCTTATATAGACATAACGCACAAAGTATATTCTGCATATATGAATAAATATACATATATGCAGAATAAAACGGGACGAAGCCTGCGGAAGGCTCCGTCCCGAGGGAAGGAAAGAAATAGGGATCAGCCGGAAATGATGCGGCCGGCGCCGTAGTAGCAGCTGCTCCAGTGGCTGCTGTTGAGGGAGCTGATCTGCACGCCGCCGTTGGCTGCGTGGATGAACTGACCGCCGCCGATGTAAATGCCCACATGCCCCAGACGGGAGAAAAACACCATGTCGCCGGGCTGGAGGGCGGAGCGGGAAACGAACTGGCACATGCGGTACTGGGAAACGCAGCCGTGGGGCAGGGAGATGCCGTAGTAGCCATAGACCTGCATGGTCAGACCCGAGCAGTCGGTGCCGGAGCGGCTGGCGCCGCCGTAGACATAGCGGACGCCCATAAAGGTCATGGCATAGTCCACCACGGCGCTGCGCAGGGTGCTGCCCCCGGGAACGACGCCGGTGCCGAAAGCCTTGGCCGCGGCGGTGTTGCTGCGGGCGAGGATCTGGGCGCGGGTGCGCACGGCGTCGGTGCCGTCATAATCCTTATAGGAAACGGGGGTGCAGACGTCGGCGGAGATATAGCCGGTCATATTGGCGAAGGTGACGAGATACCAGCGGCCGGTGGCGTCGATGTCCTTGAGCCTGGCTACCTTGCCGGACTCGATCTTGCCGGAGGTGGCGGTGGAGCCGGCGTCGGAATACACGGTGGCGCTGCCGCTGAGCTTTACGCCGTCGTACTGCGACAAAAGCGCCAGATTGCTGGCCAGCTGCTCACGGGCGGCCTGCTGCGCCAGCTGCTCCGCTTCCATCTCGTCCAGCGCCAGAAACTGCAGCTGGGTGATGGAGGCATCTTCGCCGCCTGCGGGCAGGTCATTTTCATACAGACGCTGGGTGCTGGTGAGGCCGGAGGCAAAGCCGGTTTGCAGACCCTGCTCCTCCAAGGCCAGCACGGCCTCCTGATAGTCCTGCTCCGTGAGGGGGGCGGCGGGTACGGCATCTGCATAGGCGATGGACACTGTGGCGATGAGAACGGACAGCGCCAGGCAAATGCAGCAGATCCTTCTGGACATATGAAAAACTCCCTTCTTCCTTGCGGAATGATGGTCTTTATCGGTGCGCTGAAAGTAGTATATCATAAGTCTATCAAAAAAGCTACATAAAAATTACAAAATAATTACAAAATTTTCAAATGGTTAAAATATTGGGGGTGCGCTCGTGTGGACGCACCCCGTGATTGGCGGAGAAAACCGATGGAAAGAGAGCCGCTATTGGCGATTTGGGGACGGATTGCCACGCCAGTCTGCGGACTGGCTCGCAATGACAGATGGTATTGACGCACAAATAAAAAAGTGCGCCCGTGTGGACGCACCCCGTGATGGTGTATACTATATAGTTATTATGGTGTGGTTTTCCCTGCGGAATGCGCCTCCAGCTGCTCCTGCAGCCACGCTTTCAGCTGCGCTACGCCTTCGTCGTCCCACGAAAAATCACGCTCCTGCACGTCTTCGGCGCGCTCATAGCAGAAGTGTGTGTATACGGCGGCGTGGAGCAGGTTATTTTCTTTATCATTGGCAAACCGGTAGCGAAACTCGCCGATGCTGCCGGTGTATACAAAGGCGCGCTTGAACCAGCGGGGCGTCAGAACTTCAAAATAGGGGTGCATGGCGATCCTTCCTTTCTCTGGGGGACATTATACCATGCACACGCCGCGGGGGCAATAAAAAAAGATTCACATCTATAATATAATGTGCTATAATCGGCTAAAACCAAGGATAATCATCCGAAAGGAGTCATGAATATGGAAAATGCTGTAAAGAGGATCGGCGTGCTCACCAGCGGCGGCGACGCACCGGGCATGAACGCCTGCATCCGCGCCGTGGTGCGCTCGGCCGTTGGGCGGGGGATCGAGTGCGTGGGCATCCGGAGGGGCTGGAACGGCCTCATCAACGGGGACATCATACCCATGGACAATTCCAGCGTCAGCCGCATCATCAACCGCGGCGGCACCATGCTCTACACGGCGCGCAGCGACGAATTTCGCACCGAGGCCGGCCAGCAGAAGGCCGTGAACACCTGTAAGCTGCTGGGGCTGGACGGCATTGTGGCCATTGGCGGCGACGGCACCTTCCGAGGGGCGCAGGAGCTGAGCAAGCACGGCATCGCCGTGGTTGGGATCCCCGGCACCATCGACGAGGACATTGTGTGCACCGAGTACACCATCGGCTTCGACACGGCGGCAAACACCGCTGTGGAGTGCATCGACCGGCTGCGGGACACCATGCAGTCCCACGAGCGCTGCGCCGTGGTGGAGGTCATGGGGCGGCGGGCAGGCTATCTGGCGCTGTATGTGGCTATGGCCGTGGGCGCTACGGCCGTGCTGGTGCCGGAGGTGCCGTATGATTTCCAGACGCAGGTGGTGGAGAAGATCCGCCGCGCCCGTCTGGGAGGCAAAACGAACTTTATGATCGTGGTGGCGGAGGGTGCCGCCAGCGGCATGGCCGTGGGCGAGGAGATCCGGCAGGAGCTGGGGCTTGATCCGCGGGTCACCATTCTGGGGCACATCCAGCGGGGCGGCAGCCCCACGGCGCACGATCGGGTCATGGCTACACGCATGGGCGTGGAGGCGGTGCGGGTGCTGGCGCAGGGACGCAGCAGCCGCGTCATTTGCTACCGGAGCGGCCGCATTGTGGACTTGGACATTGACGAGGGACTGGCGATGCAGAAAACGCTGGATCCGGAGGAGCTGGCGGTGATGGAGACCATGACCGGCGTATAAAACGCGGAATAATAAAAAAGGGTGCAGAGCGTTGGAACTCTGCACCCTTTTTGTGCTTATTTTTATTCAATAGAAATGACGTAATAGTACACCGGTTGGCCGCCGGAGAGGACGCTGATCTCGGCGTCGGGGCAGGCGGCGGCAAAAATGGACTCGGCGGCTGCAGCATCAGCTTCCGTGACGTCTTCGCCGAAGAAGATGGTCACGAACTCGGCGCCGCGAGCCTTGGCGTCCTCCGCCAGCTTGGAGAGCAGCGGGTCGATGCTGCGATCGGTGCCGAAGAGCTTGCCGTTTTCCAGCGCCAGATAGTCCCCCTCGCTGATGGCAAAGCCGTCGAACTCGGAGTTGCGGGCGGCGTAGGTCACCTGCGCCGTGGTCACGGCAGAGGCGGCCTCGGCCATGGCGTCGGCCAGAGCCTGGGGATCTTCCTGCTCCAGATCGGCGTTCATCATGGCGGTGATGCCTTGGGGCACCGTGGCGGTGGGGACGACGATGACCTGCTTTTCCGTCAGCCCTGCGCACTGCTGGGCGGCCATGATGATGTTTTTGTTATTGGGAAGGATGAACACTACCTCGCTGGGGGTGCGGTTCACCTCCTGCAAAATGGCCTCGGTGGAGGGGTTCATGGTTTGCCCGCCGGAGACGATGCGGTCTACGCCCAGATCACGGAAGGCGGTGGCCAGACCCTCGCCGGCGCACACGGCCAAAAAGCCGTACCGCTTCTCTGCGGGGGCGATGGCAGGCTCGGACTCCATGTGTTCCAGCTCCTCCTCGACGGCGTCCAGATCGTCGGTGCTCTGGGCCTTTTTGCCGGCGGCAACGGCCTCATACTGGGTGCGCATGTTCTCGATTTTGGCCAGCTCCAGCGTGCCGTATTTCTGCGCCTCGGTGAGGGCACAGCCGGGGATGTCCGTGTGCACATGCACTTTGAACGCCTCGTCGTCCTCGCCGATGACCAGACAGTCGCCGATGGAGCTGAGGTAGGCGCGCAGAGGCTCGATGGAGGTGTTCTCCCACTTGCGGACGATGAACACGGTGTCAAAGGTGAAGGTGATCTCCTCCTGGCTCATGGAGGAGAAGTCCGCCTTGCTCTCGGCCTTTTCCTCGGTCACCTCGGGAATGGCCTCACCCCGCAGGGCGCGCAGCATGCCGTCAAGGATCACCAGATATCCCTTTCCGCCGGCATCTACCACACCGGCCTTTTTCAGCACGGGATTCATCTCGATGGTCTCCTCCAGCGTTTCAAGACCCTTGTGAATGGCCTCCTGCAGGACATACTCCACACTGTTGCACTCCTCGGCGGCTTGCACGGCGCGGTCAGCCGCCAGACGGGAGACCGTGAGCACGGTGCCCTCGGCGGGCTTCATCACGGCGCTGTAGGCAGTGGCCACGCCCTCCTTCATGGCGGCGGCCAGCAGCACGCCGTCGGCTTCGTCCATGCCCTTGAGGTGCTTGGAGATGCCGCGGAACAGCAGGGAGAGGATGACGCCGGAGTTGCCCCGAGCGCCCCGCAGCAGGGCGGAGGCGGTGATGGAGGCGGCGTCGGACACGGTGGCGGGCTGGTTCTTTTTCAGCTCCGCCGCGGCGGTCTGGATGGTGAGGCTCATGTTGGTGCCGGTGTCGCCGTCCGGCACGGGGAAGACGTTCAGGTCATTGATGGTTTCTCGTTCCAGAGTGATGCAGGCAGCGCCGAAAAGAACCATCTGCTTAAACACGCTGCCGCTGATTCTGTCTGTCATAGCTTCTCCTTCTGCCGGCCTTACATGGTGATGGAGTCCACGCATACGTTCACGCTGCGGACCTCCACGCCGGTGTTTTTATTCACCACATATTTGACCTCTCCCATAATGGAGCGGCAGACGGTGGCAATGTTCACGCCGTTTTCCACGATGATGTGCAGCTCGATGGAAACGGTGTTGTCCTCGTTATAAATGACCTTCACGCCCTTGCTCATGGCCTCCGGACGCAGCAGATGGACGATGCCGTCGGTCATGCTGCGGTAGGCCATGCCTTTCACGCCGAAGCAGTTGGTGGCGGCGGCGCCGGTGATGGTGGTGAAAACGGCGTTGCTGATGCCGATCTCGCCCTGATCCGTAAGGACTTTAACCATAAACAAACTTCCTTTCTCGGTAGGATCCCGGTTTGCGCGATAATAATAACATATATTAGCACTTCATTATAATATAGAATCCTCAAAAGTACAACCCCTAAAATTTTCGGCGTATTTTTTGCCGTTTTTCGGGCGGGGGCGGAGTGGCGTTTGCACATCATTTGTCACTTTTTATGCAAAAACAGCTTGACAACCTGTCCCTTCCTCGGTATAATACAGCCGTTAGTCATGTAAATGACTCTTAAAGAGCGCCCTGGATCGAGCCGGGTGCATCGGAGGGAGGGAAAATAGATGTCCGAAGTACATGTCAAGGAAGGCGAGAGCCTGGACAGTGCTCTGAAGCGTTTCAAGAGAAGCTGCGCAAAGGCCGGCGTTCTGGCGGAGGTGCGCAAGCGCGAGTGCTATGAGAGCCCCAGCGTCAAGCGCCGCAAGAAGTCCGAGGCTGCCCGCAAGAACAGAAACAAGAGATATTACTAATGCGGCTGTCGAAAAAACCTTCGGTTTTTTCCGACAAAAGGCTTGCAGTCTGCTGCGCGCATAATTTTGCCGCCTGCGGGCGGCAAACTCTGCGAGGCTTTTGGAAGCGCTATATCAGTTTTTGGCTTGCGCTGATGCAAAAGATGAAAAGAGTGGTTCCGAGAGCATCGGAGCCACTCTTTTTTTCTTGGACAGGGAGGGGCTATGCGCCGGTCAGGCATCGGACACAGGCGCGAACAGTACGGACAGCAGATCTTCTACCTCCGGCAGCATGAAAAAGCCCTGCCGTATGCCCAGCTTTTCCGCCGTTTCCATTTTGCTTTTCAGGGTCTGCGCATCGTCAAAGAGGACAAAGCGCGAGCCGCCGTCGGTATGATAGGTGAAGTAGCGGGCGCAGAGGGGGCGGCTGAAATAGGTGGGGCGTCCCTCGGCCAGCCGGTGGAGCCGGTCTGGGGTGAGGGGCACGGCGTCGCCGCCGGACGCGGACAGGGGAAAGTCGATCATCATCCGCTGCAGATCCAGCGCCAGATGCTCCGCGCCCCAGTGCTCCGCGGCCTCTGCCAGCTTATCCTCCAGACTGCCGGAGGTGCAGGCCGTGCAGACCACCGCTGTGCCATGGGGGGCGAACTGCGCCGCTTTTTCCGGCAAAAACAGCTTGCGGCCCTGCCGAAAAAGCAGCTCATCCAGCGTCCGGCAGAAGTTCTCCGGCGGAGCGGCATCCAGAATAACGCCGGCGTAGCGCCGATGCAGGCACTCCTGCAGGAGCCGGCGGCACAGACCCTCCGGCGCCTCGGGATATGCGCCGCCCTCGTCCGACAGCATCAGCAGGCCGCCCCGCAGCGTGTCCGGCAGGGGGGAGGCCAGCAGCGTTCCGTCGGAGCCGAGGCGATAGCTCATGTGCGCCAGCTGCGCCGTGCAGGTCATGGCCTGCTGTAGCCGTCCGCTGTCCGCGGCTAAATAGAGATCCATAAGCGTCCCCCTTGCATTGCCCGCATGAAAATGCTACACTATGGCTACATTCTATGAGAGGAGCCTGAGGCGTATGTCTTTTTCTCTGATCCCCCATATTTTGCTGTCGTCTTATGACGATCTGACGCCGCAGATGCTCACCGAGCGGGGCATCCGGCTGCTGCTGTGCGATCTGGACTATACGCTGGCTCCCAAGTATGTTCCCCGACCCGACGAGGCGCTGCGGACGTGGCTGGCGGATATGGAGCGCGCCGGCGTGCGGGTGATGATCCTCTCCAACAACCGCAGCTCTGCGCGGGTGGAGCGGTTTTGCAGGGATCTGGGCATCGACTATGTGGGGCACGCGGGGAAGCCCTCCGTGCGGGGCTACCGGCAGGCCATGGAAAAGGCCGGCGTCACGCCGGCGCAGACGGCCATGCTGGGGGACAAGCTCCTCACCGATGTGCTGGGCGCCAACCGCAGCGGCGTGCTGGCGGTGATGGTGGAGCCGGCCGGCGGGCCGAAGGGGCTTTGGAACCATGTGCTGCACGGCTTGCAGCGGCCGTTCAAGGCGCTGTGCCGCAGCCGAAAGGAAGGGGAAACATGAACCATTTCGATAAAATAGCCGCAGCGCTCCCGAAGGAGGGGCTGGACGCGGTGCTGCTCACGGGGGAATACAACCGCTTTTATGCCAGCGGCTTTGCCTCCGCGGGGGCGGACGGCGTGGCGCTGGTGACGACGAAGGGAAATTTCTATTTCACCGACAGCCGCTACATCGAGGCGGTGGAGCGCGCGGTGGAAAACGCCGCCATCGGCATGACGCAAAGGGGGAAGGGCTATATTGCGTGGCTGAACGAGGCCATTGCACTCTCCGGCGCAAAACGCATCGGCTTTGAGGACGAGAGCATGACCGTGGCGGAGCACAGGCTCTACAGCGAGAAGCTGGAGGGGGAGCTGGTGCCGGCCTCCGGCTTTATGCACCGGCTGCGTGGGCAGAAGGACGCGCAGGAACTGGAGCGGCTGGAGCAGGCGCAGCGCATTGCGGAAAAGGCACTGACACAGATCCTGATGGAGCTGCGGCCGGACGTGACAGAAAAGGAGATCGCGGCGAGGCTGCAATATCTCATGCTGCATTTCGGGGCGGAGAAGATGTCCTTTGATCCCATCGTGGCCAGCGGCCCCAACGGGTCTATGCCCCACGCCGTGCCCACGGACAGGAAGATCAGGGAGGGCGAATTCGTGACCATGGACTTCGGCTGCGTGTACGGGGGCTACTGCTCCGACATGACCCGCACCGTGTGCGTGGGGCAGCCTACGGAGGAGATGCGGCAGGTGTACGACGTGGTGCTCTCCGCCCAGCTGGCGGGCATCGCCGCCGCACGAGCGGGAGCCGCCGGAGCGAAAATTGACGGCGCTGCCCGACACGTTATCGAGCAGGCAGGGTACGGCGAATTTTTCGGGCACAGCTTCGGCCACGGGGTGGGGGTGGAGATCCACGAAAGCCCCAACGCATCGCCGGCAAACGACAAGCCGATGGCGGCGGGGAGCGTTATTTCCGCCGAGCCGGGGATCTATCTGCCGGAGCGGTTCGGCGTGCGCATCGAGGACGTCATCGTGCTGACGGAGGACGGATGCCGGAACATCACCAAGGCGCCGAAGGAGCTTTTGTGCCTGTGAGCACGAAAAAATGCAATGAAATGCAACAAAACACTTGCCAAACGGACGGATTTCATATAGAATATATACGGCCTATTCGGCGCATATTATAATTTCGAGGAAATGAGAGAGAAATTTCCTCATACATAGGAGGAAAAAGACTATGGCAACTATTACCGCAGGCGATTTCAGAAACGGTAAGACTTTTGAGATGGACGGCAAGATCATGCAGGTGGTGGAATTCCAGCATGTGAAGCCCGGCAAGGGCGCTGCTTTCGTGCGCACCAAGATGAAGAACATCGTCACCGGCGCCGTCACCGAAACTTCCTTCAACCCCACCGCTAAGTTCGAGGAAGCCTTCGTGGAGCGCAAGGACATGGCCTACAGCTACAACGACGGCGACCTGTACTACTTCATGGATCAGGAGACCTATGACATGATCCCTCTGGGCAAGGATCTGCTGGGCGACGCTTTTCGCTTCATCACCGAGAACACCGTGTGCAAGGTGCTGAGCTACAAGGGCAACGTCTTCGGCCTGGAGTGCCCCAACTTCATGGATCTGGAGGTCACCGAGACCGAGCCGGGTCTGGCCGGCAACACCGCCACCAACACCCTCAAGCCCGCCACCGTGGAGACCGGCGCTGAGGTGAAGGTGCCTCTGTTCATCAACATCGGCGACAAGATCACCATCGACACCCGTACCGGTGAGTATCTGTCCCGTGCAAAGTAAACTGGAAACGACAGCGGTTCGGAAAGGAGCGCAACATGGAAATTTCTGAGAAGGTCGCATATCTGAAGGGCCTGGCCGAGGGGCTGGCTCTGGACACGGAAACCAAGGAGGGCAAGCTCATTGCCGCCATCATCGACGTGCTGGACGAGATGAGCATCCGCTTTGAGGACATCGACGACAATCTGGTTGACCTGGAGGACGGTCTGGACGCCGTGAGCGATGACCTGTCCGAGGTGGAGGAAGCCCTCTACGAGATGGACGAGGACGAAGAGCTGGACGATGACGCCGAGTACTTCGAGACCACCTGCCCTGTCTGCCAGGAGGAGATCGTCTTTGACGAGGACACCCTGGACAGCGGCGAGATTCGCTGCCCCAACTGCGGCGAGAAGCTGGAGTTTGATCTCAGCGATCTGGCCCGGGCCGAGGACGACTACAACGACGAGGACTGACCGACTGCATGAAAAGGGGAGACGCTGCCGCGCCTCTCCTTTTTTCTGACCCGGCTAAAATTCCTTCGGAATTTTATGCCAAAGGGCTTGCAGCCTGCTGCGCGCATAATTTTTGCGCAGAGCGCAAAAATTCCACACTTGCAGTCTGAGAGGTATTTTTCCCCACGCACATGTCGCGGTGAAAAATGATCTGAATTTTTTGCGTCTGCGGACGCAAACTCTGCGAGGCTTTTTGCTCAAGGGCGGCGCTGGATTCTTTCCGGTGCGGGGCTTTTTTTATCCACGGTTGTACATTTTCGCCGCTTATGGTATACTATGTATATTATTTTTTTCAAATGAGGTCACACTATGGAACGCACGCAGCTTCAGGAAAATAAACGGGATCTTGCGGTGCTGGTGGGTCTGCGCTCGCCAGTCCTGCGGGAAGACAGCACCGACGAGGAGAGCCTCCGGGAGCTGGCCGCACTGGTGGACACCGCCGGCGGACGGGTGGTGGGGAGCATCCTCCAGAGCCGCGAAAAGCCCGACCCCCACAGCTTCATCGGCGAGGGCAAGGTGGAGGAGGTCAAGACCATGGTGGCCGCGGAGAGCGCCACACTGGTGATCTTTGACAATGACCTGTCCCCCTCGCAAATTCGCGTGCTCACGGAGCTTCTGGGCGTGCAGGTCATCGACCGCAGCGGCCTGATTTTGGACATCTTCGCCCAGCGAGCCAAGACAAAGGAGGGCTGCCTGCAGGTGGAACTGGCGCAGTACCAGTACCTGCTGCCCCGCCTCATCGGCATGTGGACGCATCTGGAGCGGCAGGCCGGCACCAGCGGCAAAGGCCCTATCGGCTCCAAAGGCCCCGGCGAGACCCAGCTGGAAACAGACCGCCGCCACATCCACCGCAAGATCGACAAGCTCAAGGAGGAGCTGGAGGAGGTGCGTCGGGTGCGCAGCACCCAGCGCCAGCGCCGTCTGAAAAACGAGATCCCCGTGGTGGCCATCGTGGGCTATACCAACGCCGGCAAGTCCACCCTGCTCAACGCCATCACCGGCGCCGACATTCCGGCCAATAACCGCCTCTTTGACACTCTGGATACCACCACCCGCCTCCTCACCGTCAGCGACACCCTGGATGTGGTCATTTCCGACACCGTGGGATTCATCCGCAAGCTGCCCCACCAGCTGGTGGAGGCTTTCAAGGCCACGCTGGAGGAGCTGGAGTACGCCGACCTGCTGCTCCATGTCATTGACCTGTCCAATCCCCAGTGGCCGCAGCAGGCGCAGGTGGTGGACAGCCTCATCCGCGAGCTGAAGGCCGACCACATCCCCTGCCTGCGGGTATATAATAAATGCGATCTCGCCTTTTCCGGCCGGCTGCCTCGGGAGGAGGACAGCGTTTATATCTCCGCCAAGACCGGCGAAGGGGTCGACGATCTCCTGCGCGCCATCGACGAAAAGCTGGACAAGGGCACCCGTCGGGTGACCATCCACCTGCCCTATGACAAAGCGGGTCTGCTGGACGGCCTGTATCGGGAGGCCAAGGTGGAGTCCGTGGAATATGAGCAGACGATCACTGTGGTAGCCGTCTGCCCGCCCAAGGTGCTGGGGCAGATGCAGCCCTACATCGAGGGCTGGACGCCGCCGAAGGAGGAGTGGGAGTAATGGCCGTGCAGCTTATTCCTTTTTCCGCCGCCGAGAGCGAGTTTGTGGAAAAACGCTCCCGCTTCATCGGCCAGATCTGGCCTGTGTCCACAGAGGAGGAGGCGCAGGCGCACATCCGCGCCGCCAAAAAGAAGTATCACGACGCCCGACACAACTGCTGGTGCTACCTGCTGGGGGATAACGTCCTGCGCTACAGCGACGACGGCGAGCCGCAGGGCACCGCCGGCCAGCCCATGCTCAATGTTTTCCTGCGGGAAGGCGTGAGCAATGTCTGCTGCGTCGTCACCCGCTATTTCGGCGGCATTCTGCTGGGCGCCGGCGGTCTCACCCGCGCCTATAGCAAGAGCGCCCGCGACGCCCTCTCCGCTGCCGGCGTTTCCGCCATGGGGCTGTGGGAGCAGGTGCGTCTGGACTGCGACTACAGCCTTTTGGAGCGTGTCAAGCTGGAGATCACGGCGGTCGGCGGCCTGCTGGACGACATTTCCTATGCCGCCGGCGTCACCGTCACGGCTTCTTTGCCGGATGACGGGGCTTTGCGCCTGCAGCAGCGGCTCACGGAGCTTTCCGCCGGAGCCATCACGCTTCATTCCCTGGGTCAGAGCCTCCGCCCGGGCCCGAGAGAAGAAATATAATAGTGCATTGACCCCACCGGGTCTGCTCCGCCGTCAGGCAGCCGTTATTTCCCTTACGGCTGCCCTTTTTTTCTTGACAGATGGGAAATACCTGCTATAATAATGTTGGCTTATAAAAAATAAAAAACCATAAGTATTTTTTATAGGAAATATTGCGCGGTATAATAACGCCGATTACAGAGCGGGAATGCTGCGACAATGAAAAGAAAAAGCATCCGCAGGAGTCCTGAAAAAGACCTCTGCGGTGCTGAAATCCAAGGCTTTCGGAGCTTTTTTCAAGGCTTCAAAAGCACGAGCGGCGGGGCAAAGAGACTGATTTTGCACGCTGCCTATCGCACACTGGGAGGAACGGATATGAAGTATGATGTCATTATAATCGGCGCAGGCCCCGGCGGCATTTTTGCGGCCTACGAGTTGACGGAGCGGGATGCTTCCTTGCGCATTGCCGTCATTGAGGCAGGCCACAGCCTGGAAAAGCGCCACTGCCCCATCGACGGTGACAAGGTCAAGACCTGCATCAAGTGTAAGAGCTGCTCCATTATGAGCGGCTTCGGCGGCGCAGGCGCCTTTTCCGACGGTAAGTATAACATCACCAATGATTTTGGCGGCACGCTCCACCAGCACATCGGCAAGGATAAGGCTCTGGAGCTGATGCGCTATGTGGACAGCATCAATATGCGCTACGGCGGCCAGGGTACAAAGCTCTATTCCACCGCCGGGACGCAGTTTAAGAAGCTCTGCATCCAGCATAAGCTGAACCTGCTGGACGCCTCCGTCCGTCATCTGGGCACCGACATCAATTTTGTGGTCCTGCAAAATCTCTATGACCACCTGAAGGACAAGGTGACCTTTTACTTTGATACCCCTGTGGAGCATCTTTCGGCTCTGCCGGAGGGAGGCTATCGGGTGACCTCCGCCGCCGGGGAGATGGACTGCGACCGGTGCATCGTCTCCGTGGGCCGCAGCGGCAGCAAGTGGATGCAGGCTGTTTGCAAGAAAATGCAAATCCCCACCAAGAGCAACCGTGTGGACCTGGGCGTTCGGGTGGAGCTTCCGGCCGTTGTGTTCTCCGACCTCACCGACGAGCTCTATGAGAGCAAGATCGTCTACCGCACGGAGAAGTTTGAGGACAATGTCCGCACCTTCTGCATGAACCCCAACGGCATCGTGGTCAATGAAAATACCAACGGTATCGTAACCGTAAACGGCCACAGCTATGAAGACAGCGCCATGAAAACCGAGAATACCAACTTCGCCCTGCTGGTGGCGAAGCATTTCTCCGAGCCCTTTGAAGACAGCAATGGCTACGGCGAGAGCATCGCCCGCCTGTCGAATATGCTGGGCGGCGGCGTAATCGTCCAGCGCTTCGGTGACCTGGTCCGGGGCCGCCGCAGCAACCAAAAGCGCATTGACGAGGGCCTGGTGACCCCCACCCTCAAGGCGACCCCGGGGGATTTGAGCCTGGTGCTGCCTAAGCGCCTGCTGGACGGCATCATTGAGATGGTTTACGCCCTGGATAAGATCGCCCCCGGCACCGCCAACGATGATACCCTCCTCTACGGCGTCGAGGTGAAGTTCTATAATATGGAGGTGGCCGTAGACGAGAATCTGGAGAGCTGCTGCAAGGGCCTGTATATCATCGGCGACGGCAGCGGCATCACCCACTCCCTGTCCCATGCCTCTGCCAGCGGCGTGTATGTGGCCCGCCACCTGACGGAAAACCGGTAAAGATCGGTAAAGAAGGAAAAGCAATACTTGCAATAAAAGAAAAGAGGAAAAGTTATGGCAGTATTGGAAGGCTTGGAGCCTCGTGGGGTACTTCATTGGTTTGAGGAGCTGTGCCGTATCCCCCACGGCAGCGGCAACACCAAGGCCATCAGCGACTATCTGGTGCGCTTTGCCCGCGACCGCGGCCTTGCCGTCCGGCAGGACGAGTGGAACAATGTGGTCATAAAAAAGCCCGCTTCCGCCGGCTATGAGGCCGCTGCGCCGGTGCTTTTGCAGGGGCACATGGACATGGTCTGCGAAAAAGAGCCGGACTGCAAAAAGGATATGGCCGCCGAGGGCTTGGAGCTGGCCGTGGAGGGGGACACCGTGTACGCCAAAGGCACCACGCTGGGCGGCGACGACGGCATCGCCGTGGCCATGATCCTTGCCCTGCTGGAGAGCGACGCGCTGCCCCATCCCGCCTTGGAGGCGGTGCTCACCGTGGACGAGGAAACGGGCATGATCGGCGCCGCCGCCATCGACCTCAGCGACCTGCGCGGCCGCCTGCTTATCAATCTGGATTCCGAGGTGGAGGGCGTGTTCACGGCTGGCTGCGCCGGCGGCGCAACCGCTGTGATAAACATGTCTGTAAAGCGTGAAGCCTTTACGGGCGAGAACCTTTCTATCACGGTTTCCGGCCTCACGGGCGGCCACTCCGGCATCGAAATAAACCGTGGCCGCGCCAATGCCGTTGTGCTTTTAGGCCGCGTTTTGGACGCCATTGGCCGCGCCACGCCCATGCGCCTCTGCTCCGTCAGCGGCGGCAGCAAGAATAACGCCATCCCCGTGTCCGCCTGCGCCACGCTTGTGGTGGAGAACAGGGGGCGGGCGGCTGCTGCCTGCCGCCGTATGGAGGAGGTTTTCCGTAGGGAGTATGCCGTGGCCGACGGTGCCATCACCGTCAGCGCACAGTCCGGTCAGGACGCCGGCGTCCCTATGAATGCCGACACTACCCGTCGCGCCCTGACCTTGCTCCAGTGCGCCCCCAACGGGGTGCAGGAGATGAGTAGGGAAGTGGAGGGCTTGGTGCAGACCTCTTTGAATCTGGGCATCCTCACCACTTCCGCCGACTCGGTGCGAGCCTCCTTCTGCGTCCGCAGCAATATAAACTCCCAAAAAGAGATGCTCCTGCGTCGCCTGGAGCTGCTGAGCGCCGTGTTGGGGGGGACGTTTTCCATCAGCGGGGACTATCCGGCGTGGGAGTACAGCGCCGATTCGCCTCTGCGCCGCTTGATGGCGGAGGTCTTTGCGGAGCAGTGCGGCCACGCTCCCACGGTGGAGGTGATCCACGCAGGCGTGGAGTGCGGCCTGCTGGCCGACAAGCTTTCGGGGCTGGACTGCGTGTCCATCGGCCCCGATCTCACGGAGATCCACACCCCGCGGGAGCGCATGCACATCGCCTCCGTGCAGCGCACCTGGGCTTTGCTCACGGAAACCCTCCGCCGCCTGCGGTGAAAAAGATACAAAGGAAGCCGGCTTCACGCGCCGGCTTTCTTTTTTGCGGTTTTCCCCCCAGACCCTCACAATCCTGCATGAATAAAATTGATAATATTTAGGCAATCCGCCAATAATGACATTATTTTCACAAAGCCACTGTTTTTTGCCTTTTTTCGGTGCTATAATATGAAAAAGGTGTTATGAGTAAGGCACCGACGAATTGGAGGAGTGAAGGCATGGATTATAAAGAAATGTACCGGCAAAAGCTGACCACGGCCGACGAGGCGGTGAAGGTCATCAAGTCCGGTGACTGGGTGGATTACGGCTTCTGCGCCATTCACCCGCGGGTTTTGGACGAAGCGCTGGCGCGCCGCGCGCCGATGCTGGAGGACGTGAAGGTTCGCGGCGGCATCAGCCTGTGGAAGCCCGCCATTTTTGACGTGGAAGATCCCGTTCACCATATCATTTTCAATTCCCATCACATGAGCGCCGTGGAGCGTCACCATATCGCCAGCGGCGCCGGTTTCCACGAGCCTATGCGCTATTCCGAGCTGCCTCGGTACTATACGGATCATATTACCCCGCCGGACGTGGCCATGTTCCAGGTCACGCCTATGGATAAGCACGGCTACTTCAACTTCGGCCTCTCTGCCTCCCATCTGCGGGCCGTCATCGAGAAGTCCAAGGTGGTCATCGTGGAGGTCAACAAGAATATGCCCCGGTGTCTGGGCGGCTTTGACAACTGCATCCATGTTTCCGAGGTGGACATGATCGTGGAGGGACGCAACGACCCCATGGGCATCCAGCCCTCCAACCCCGCCACCGAGGTGGATAAGGCCGTGGCCAAGCTCATCGTGGAGCAGATCCCCAACGGCGCCTGCCTGCAGCTTGGCATCGGCGGTATGCCCAACACCGTGGGCGCCATGCTGTGCGAGTCCGATCTGAAGGATCTGGGCGTACATACGGAGATGTATGTGGATGCCTATGTGGACTTGGCGCTGGCGGGCAAGGTCACGGGCATGCGGAAAAATCTGGATCGCGGCCGTCAGGTGTACGCCTTTGCCGCCGGCACCCAGAAGCTCTATGACTATCTGGACGACAACCCCGCCTGCATGGCCGCGCCCATCAGCTATACCAACGATGTGCGCACCGTGGCGCAGCTGGATAATTTCATCTCCATCAATAACGCCGTGGACGTGGATCTTTACGGCCAGGTGAACGGCGAAACGGCGGGCATCAAGCAGATCTCCGGCGCCGGCGGCCAGCAGGATTTCGTCTTGGGCGCGTATCTTTCCAAGGGCGGCAAGAGCTTCATCTGCCTGTCCTCCACCCATAAAAATAAGGACGGCAGCCTGTCCTCCCGCATCCGTCCCACCCTCCAGACCGGCTCTGTGGTCACGGACACGCGGGTGAACACCATGTATGTGGTCACGGAGTACGGCTGCGTCTGCCTGAAGGGACTGAGCGTCTGGGAGCGGGCGGAGAAGCTGATCTCCATCGCCCACCC
>OLPA01001271.1_pt1 | contig 21609 bp, 18 predicted proteins | sample 1672811 | NCBI WGS metagenome assembly OLPA01 (sample SAMEA3136726, study PRJEB25190) | human gut metagenome | biome: human gut; feature: human-associated habitat; material: faeces | place: Austria | collected 2013
AAGGACGCGTTGGATAACGTTAATAAACGAATCAGAGGTTTCGGCGTCGAGGACGCCGCCCCACTGCTGTATTTTTTTATTCGTTTCGAATGGCTTCGAGCGCCGATATCTTAACCGCCTTGTTCGCCGGCTGATAGCCGGACACAAGGCCCACCAGCACCGAGAACACCAGCGCAAAGAGGATAAGCTCCGGCTTGATGACGGAAACGCGCGTCACGTTTTCTCCGCCGATGAGCGCCTGCTTGATGAGCTCCCACGTCACTCCCCCGCCGCCGAACGCGCCGAAGGAGAATAGATTGATGCCAACGGAGATGATAAAGCTGAAAATCAGTCCCAGCACGCCGCCAAGAAGGCCGATGCTGCCCGCCTCCATCAGGAACATCGCGCGGATATCGCGCACATAGCAGCCCAGCGCCTTCATGATGCCGATCTCCTTCGTGCGCTCGGAGATGGACATGATCATCGTATTGGTAATGCCAATGGCCGCGACCAGAAGCGAGATCGCGCCGAGACCGCCGAGCATCAGCTCGATCTGGCGGGTCTGCTTGTTGAGCTCGTCGCGCAGGCTCTGCATGGAATAGGTGCTGTAGCCCAGATCCTTGATGGCCTGTTCCACATCCGGCACAGCCTCAAGGCTCTCTGCCTTGACATTGATGGACGAATACTCGAACTTCGTGTCGGTCTTCCCTGTCAGATCCTGAATGAGCGACTTGAGCGCATTGATGTCCATCATCACACCCTCGCTCGTCTCGTAGCCCTTGCCCTGATCTTCCTTCAGAACGCCGACGACCTTGAGATTGACGTTATACGGCGTCGTTTCGTTGCCGGAGTCGTCCCAGGAGGTCAGAAGCATCTTCACGTCCGTCTTGAGCGGGTCGAAGAACGGGTCGGGGACGTTTTCCGTGTCAAGATTCCCGTTTTCGTCCCAGTTATAGCGATTGACATAATTTCTGCCGTCCGGCATGAGCGTATCCTTGAAGTTGTAGGCAAAATACTGGCCCACGACCACCTCGTCGCTGCTCTGCGGGTAGCGGCCCGCGACCAGTTCGAAGCCCATGTCCTCAAGGGCGCTCACGTCAATGCCGACAAAGGTGCCCCAGTCTGCGCTGTAGCGGTCGTTGATGCCCGCCTTAAACGAAATGTTGTAGTTGTCGAGGCTTGCCTTGGGCATGACGGCCTGCACGCCCGCGATCTCGTGGAAGCTCTCCACCGCCTTCTCGTCGAGCTTGGTCTGGTTCGCTTCGCCGGTATTCTGGTTGTAGCCTCGGTAGACCTGGATGATGGAGAGGTCGCCCATATTTTTGAGCATCTGGTCGTAGGACTCCTGCATGCCCGCGCCAATGGAGACCATCACGATGATGGACGTGCAGCCGATGAACACGCCCAGCACCGTCAGGATCGTGCGTCCCTTGCGCCGCGACAGGCTGTCGAAGCACATTTTCAGGATATCTGCGAATCTCATTTGTTCTGCTCCTCAGCACCCGTGGCCGCGCCCTCCTTGTTTTCAGCCGCGGCGTCCGCTGCCTCCTTCTTCTCCTCGGCAAGCTCCTCTTCGTCCCACTTGTCCCAGAGCGCCTGCTCGGCCTTCTGCTTGGCCTTCTTCTTGCGGATGCGCAGCACGATGAGAAGGACGATAAGCGCAGCAACCACCGCGATGATGACGTACTTCCACGGGAAGGTGCTTGCCGGCTCGGGGTCGATCATGCCGGGATCGTCCATGCCGGGGTCGGCCGGCTCGTAGGCCATGGCTTCGACCGTCGCTTCAAAGACGCGCTCTTTCGTGTTGCCGTTGGAATCCTCGTAGGTGATAACGATCTTGACCTGATTCTCGCCCTCCAGCTGCGGGGTCACGGCGAAGGCGATGGTGCCGTTCTTACCGCCGTCGATCGTGCCGACGCGCTGATAAGGCGTGGGAGAATCAATGTCGCCGGAGATGGTCGCATCAACGTTGCTGATGGCGCTCTTGCCCTTGTTGACATAGTCGATGGTCAGGCTCGTTTCCTCGCCGACGTAGCCGGTATAGGAGGTCTTGGGCTCGCTTAGCTCAAAGCGATCGGGCTGGTAGAGCGGCACGCTCAGGGAAAGCGTTGCGCTGCCGGATTTTCTTGCGTTCTGATCGACGTATTCGTAGGTAACGGCGATCTGCACGTCCTGTGCGCTCGCGCTGATGAGCTGTGCGGCCTTCATCGGCACGGTAACGCTCTTGCTGCCGCCCGCGGCGACGGAATCAAAATAGAAGGTGTTGGTCGAGCCGTTGAGCATCAAATCGCTGCCGCCGGTGACGGTGACCATGACGTTTTCGATCGCAAGCTTCTTGCTGGTGTTGGTGAAGCTGAAGCTCAGGTTCGTGCCCGAGCCTGCCGCAACGGACGAGCCGCCGTAGTTGTACTTTGAAAGAATGACAATGGGCGTGGGGCTTGCGATATCTTCATTCTGCCCATCGTTGCTGACGGCGGAAAGAACGTTGACGCTGCCCGACGCACTGCCGTTGGTGAGCTGCGTGCCATCGTCATAGTAGAACGACAGCGAGGCGTCGATCGTCTGCATCTGGGACTCGACCTTGTCGAGCGCCTTGACCGTTACGTTGACGGCCGTATCGCGGCCGGCGCGGATATCGTCGAGCATGTAGTCCTGGCTGCCCATGATGAGGAGCGAGCCAGAGGTTTTGAGCGTCAGAATGGGGTCGCGCATGGCGGTGGTGCCGGCGTTCTGAATGTAAACGGTGATGACTTTCGTCTCTCCGGCAGCAATGGCCGAGACCATGCCGTCAGAATTGAACACGGCGCGCGGCGCGGGGATCGTTTCCGGCGTCGGCTCAGGCTCCGGCTTCGGCTCGGTGTAGGGCACGCACTCGCGGATAATCACGCTTCCGTCCTGATAAGCGCCCTCGCCGTCCTTGTTAGTATAGTAAATCGTAAATTTCAGTGTTCTCGCATCGTCACCCGTGTAAGTCAGGTGGTTGAGGTTAACAGTATATGTTGTGCCATCTTTACCCGCCGACGGAGCCTGCGGATAATAGGTGCTGTCACCCTGAAAGCTGTCGACGCTGCGAATGAGCGATATCGAATCTTTTTTTCCATCTGTGCGGTACAGGTAAAGTGTGACCGTCACCTCGTCACCCATCGCAACACTTGATGAACTGACATCATAACCTGTAATCATAAAGGGGCCTTCATTCGCCGCCTTGGCAACATTCGTGTTTGGCAGCAGCGCCGCGCACAGCACAAAGGCAAGGCAGAGCGAGAGCAGGGATCTTGTGATGCGTTTCATAGTTCGATTTCCTCCGTTATTCGATGTAGGGGGCGGCGTCGATCTCCGCCTTGACCTGATTTTCTACGTTGCTGACGATCCTGCCGTCGATGAGCGTCACGATGCGGTCGGCATACTCGGTCATCTCCGGGTCGTGCGAAACGAGCACGATCGTCTGGTGGAAGCGCTTGGCAAAGCCGCGGATCATGTGCATGACCTCTTTCGTCGTCCTTGTGTCAAGGTTGCCGGTCGGCTCGTCGGCAAACACCACCTCGGGGTGCGTGACGAATGCGCGCGCGATGCCCACGCGCTGCTGCTGACCGCCGGACATCTGGTTGGGAAAGTGATCCATGCGGTCTTTGAGTCCCACGCGGCAGAGCATTTTCTTTGCCTCGAGCAGCCGCACGTCCGGGTCGACGCCCTTGAACATGAGCGGCATGGCGACATTTTCTGCCGCCGTCAGCTCCGGCAGCAGATTGTAGGACTGAAAAACAAAGCCGATGTGCTTCTGCCGGAAGGCCGCGAGCTGATTTTCGTTGAGCTGTGAGATCGGCACGCCGCCGATGCGCACCACGCCGCGCGTGGGCTTTTCGAGTCCCGCCAGCTGGTTGAGCAGCGTCGACTTGCCGCTGCCGGACGTGCCGAAAATACAGCACACCTCGCCGCGCGGGATATCGAGGTCGATATTGTGCAGTGCGACCACGTGCTCCTGCCCCATCATGTAGACCTTTCGGAGCTTTCGCACCGAGATGACGGGCTTCTGGTCATTTGCCATCGCAGATTCTCCTCAATTCTAAATTAGGTTTCTATTATAATCGCATCGTATGAAGAAGTCGTTACAATCAGGCGCGATTTGGTTACAATTTTTTTAAGATTTGTTTAATTGTCGCGCAAATATCCCTGTGTTATGGTTAGACGAAAAAATGGGAAAAAAGTTTCGCGCTGCGTGAAAAAAACGGCGGACTTTTTTGAAGTCCGCCGTTTTTTAAGTTCATGCCGTTTTAGTCCAGTGGCACGTCGGGCAGGACGTAGACCGTCATCTCTTCGCCATTTGTGTCGATGGACACGGTGTCGTCGATGGGCTGCGTCAGCGCCGCGTCCGCGTAGAGCGTGCAGCCCATGCTGCAGCAGATGGTGACATACGTCCCACTCGCCACATGGTATTCATTCACCCACCAGTCTTCGCCCCCTTCTTTCGTGGGGAGGCAGACCGTCAGCAGGCAGGCGGGTCTCGTGTCGTCCGTCGCGTACACGACATCGTTCAGAAGGTAGCGGCCTGACTTATAGGGCTCTTCTTTGTAGGGCTCGTTGTAGCTCCAGTTGTAGAGCGTCGTGCCCATCTCCGTCGCGCCGCCCTCGCCGTCCTCGATGTAGTCGGTCACGGACATGGCGAGCAGCTCGCCCGTCTCGGGATCGGCGTAGTAGAGGGTGGTATAGTAGTAGCCGCCGGCGTCTTGAAAGCGCGTGGTGGTCGAGAGCAGCACCGCGCCGTCCTGCTCGCTGCGCTCGTCGAGCGTTTCCTCGGCGTTTTTGGCGGCGGGATCGGCGCACTGCGGCAGCATGTCAAGGAGATACTCCGTCCCCTCGCCCGGAATGGGATAGATGTTCAGGCTCGCGCTATCGTCGCTCGTCATGCGCGTGGCGTACAGGTCGCCACGCCCCTGGCTCCACAGCTCTTCCTCGCCCGGGCCGCTGTTGACGGTATAGTTATAATGCGAGGACATGAGAAGCGCTTCCCCGCTCTCGTCCGTGTACTGCAATCTTGCGGTGTAGGTCACCTCGCCGTCCCGGTCGGTGCCCTGAATGTTCACGGTCACGGCGTCGTACTTTTCGAGCAGTACGCGCGGATCGTTGACCTCGCGCAGCGTTTCGAGCGTCACGTCCATCGGCGTGTCGTCCTTGCCGCCGTTCCCATTGTCCTTGCCGCCCTGCGTGCCGCAGCCGGCAAGAAGTGCCGCGACGCAAAGCGCGGCAATACCAGTTTTCTTCCAGTTTTTCATCTTCGTTTCCTCCATTTTCGTTGCAGGCTCGTCAGTCGGAATCCCCGCTCTTCACATAGACGGTCGTGCTGCCGCCCTCCGGCCATTCGATCTCAGGGGTTTGATACTCCTGCGTCAAGGCCGCGTCATAGTAAAGCATGACGCCCTTACCGCTGCTCGGGGAAAAGTACGCTGTGCTCGGCACGGTAAAGTGCTGCTCGTGTTCCTGCGCGGTGCCCGGATCCCATACGAGCGTGATTTCATGTTTGGGAACATCGTCCGACAGCATCTGCGCGTAGAGGTCTTCCTCCGGTTCATAAGGGCGGTCATAGCTGAACGTATAGCTTCCCGTGGCAAAGCAGGTGTCTTTTCCCTGCAAGTCTTTTCTGTGCCGCTCCGACTTGATCGATATCAGGTCATCGGAGGTTGGATCGACATAGAGCCATCGCAGCGAGTAGTCAGTGTCATCGTCGGTGATATAATGTTTGATCGGAAACACGAGCTGGCCGTCCTGCTCATACGGCTCTTCGACCTCCACCGTGATACCGTCACCGGCTACGGGCAAAAACGGTTCCCACGCGGTGCTTTTCTCGTACCATTCATTGCTTCCGCAGGCGGTCACGCTGGCAATCCGAGCGCTGCCGTCATCATTTGTTCCAGCAACAATGCACATACCGTCCGGCACTTCATCCAGGCAGACATTCACGCTATAAATATCGTCTGCACCGTACGCATCAGAATACCAGCCGTGGCTCCAGCTTTGCAGCCTGCCTTTTTCGTCGCGCGTGTACTGATCGGTGCTTTTGACGTCCTGACCGCCGTTGCTGCTGTCTGTGCTCTCCCGTACAATAGTCACCACCTCGTGCCGCTCGAGCAGCGCGGGGATCTTATTTCTCTCACAGATGTGTTCGTAGGTGATCTGATGCTCCTGCGCCGCATCGTTCTCTGTTTCCGGCACGCCGCAACCCGTAAGCAGCAGCGCGGCACTCAACGCGGCGAGCGCCGCCCCTTGCCAACGGTTCATCTTTGTCTTTCTCCCTTCTTGCCGCGCGTGCGCGGTGCTTTTCTGTTCCTTTACTTTCTTAGACGAAGAAAACGCAAAAAAGTTTCACGCTTCCGCTTTTCATGAAAACTTTTCCGCGTTCCCGCTCTTGCTTTTTCCCCTGCCGCGGCATACAATGAGGACAACTTTTACCCGGGAGGGGCTTTTATGAACTATATCGGCATTGACCTCGGCGGCACGAACATCAAGGGGGCGCTTGTGAGCGCAGAGGGCAACATTTTGCAGGAATGCTCCGTGCCGACCTGCGTCTACCTCGGCCCTGAGGCCGTCGCATCGCGCATCGGTCAAGTCATCGCGCAGCTCTCTGACGGAGAGGCCGTCATCGGCGGCGTGGGCGTCGGCTGCCCCGGCACAGTGGACGACGCAAGCGGCATCGTCCGCTTTGCGGCAAACCTGAATTTTATCAATTTTGACCTTAGAAGCGCGCTGCGCGCGTATACGGCGCTCCCCATTCACCTCGGCAACGACGCAAACGCCGCGGCGCTGGGCGAAGCGCTCTTCGGCTGCGGCAAAGGCGCGGAGAGCACCATTGTCGTCACGCTCGGCACGGGCGTGGGCGGCGGCGTGGTGCTCGGCGGCAAACTCCTCACGGGCTACACCGGCGCCGCGAGCGAGCTTGGGCACATGGTCATCGCGGAAAACGGCGAGGAATGCACCTGCGGCAGCCGCGGCTGCTTTGAAGCTTATTCCTCCGCAACAGCCCTCATCCGCGACACGAAGCGCGCCATGGCCGCGCGCCCCAAGAGTCTTCTGCATACGATTGCCGCGGAAAACGGCGGTGTGGACGGCCGCACGGCCTTTCTCGCCAAGGCGCGCGGCGACGAGGCGGGTACGCAGGTCGTGGAGGATTATATCGAGCATCTGACCTGCGCTCTGACGAATCTCGTCAATATCTTCTTCCCCGAGGTGCTGGCGCTCTCGGGCGGCGTTGCCAATCAGGGCGAGGTGCTGCTCGCGCCGCTGCGTGAAAGGGTGCACGCGCGTTCGTTCGGTGCGCGCTATGCCGCCGCCCACACGCGCATCGAGCTGTGTACGCTCGGCTACCGAGCAGGGGTGATCGGCGCGGCGATGCTCGCGCGCGTCTGACGCAAAATTCTATTGCAAAAGCCCTCCGCAGAACCTGTCTGCGGAGGGCTTTTTTTATCGGTGCGGGGCAGATCCCGCCGCGCCTTCGATGAGGAACTGGACCTCGTCCACGCCGCTGAGCGAGAGGATCGACCGCTCGATCGCCTCGAGCATCAGCGCCTGCTCGTCTTCTCTCTCCGGCAGCGCGCCGTGCGCCGGAAGGTTGAGATAACAGACGCCGTTTTCAGTGCGCGAAGAGATCACCGAAAAATCCTCCGGCAGGAGCGAAACGAGCGAATCGTCCTCCGGCCCCTGCGCAAGCGCTTCGAGCAGCGCGTTCACGCGCGTCTGCCCTTCGTAGAGGGCAAGGGTCTGCTGCTCGGCGCGCAGTTCGCCGCGCGCCGGATCCCAGAAGTAGAGCGAAACGGTGATCGGCCGCAGACCGCTCTCGCGGGAAGAGAGCAGCGTGTCCGCCGAAAGGAGCACCTGCGTTTCCCGATACGGGATCTCGCGCCCGTCCGCCGTGATGCTCACCGCGTTCACGTTGGGCAGCTGCGTCAGCGTCAGTGTGATGCAATAGTCCGCAAGCGACAGGTCAATGCCGGACAATCGCGCATATTGCGCGCTCAGGTCGATCTGTGCCCGGTGGCCGGATACCTTGAGCGACTTGAGCGTTGTCCCATCCGGGACGGCGGATCTGAGCGACTTGTCCTCAGGCCCCGTGAGCAGCGCCTCCATCAGGGCGCGGACGCAGTCCTCCGTTTCCATCGTATCGTCAAGAGCAAGGCGCGTCCGCTGCGCGCAGATGGCGTCTTCGCCGCCCGCGGAAGCGGGATCGCTGAGGAAATAGACTTCGTAGCCGCTCTCGTCCATCTCCTGCACGCGCTGCGCGCAGGCGCAAAGGAGCGTGAGCGCCATAGCAAGCACCGCGGCAAGAAGAATGCGTTTCTTCATCGTTCCTCCCCTCCCTCTTTGCAGCGCGGCAGGCGCACGGTGAATACTGTGCCGCCGCCCTCTCTTGCGCGCACCTCGATACTGCCGCCGCGGCGGCGCGCCGTGTCGGCCGCGATGGAAAGGCCGAGGCCGGTGCCGCCCGCTGCACGGGAGCGCATCTTGTCCACGCGGTAAAAACGGTCGAAGATGCGGGGCATGTCCTCCTCCGGAATGCCGATGCCGTCATCACTGACGGTGAGCAGGCAGTTGTCCTCGTCCCCCGCCAGAGCAAGCTTCACAAAGCCGCCGGAGTGGTTATATTTGATGGCGTTTTCCGTCAGATTATAGATGATCTCATGGATCTCGTCCTCGCTTGCAAGCGTCTGTCCCTCGCGGCGCACTTCATAGGAGAGGTCGACCTTCTTTTCCTCCGCCACCAGGCGCAGCATGCGCGCCACGCGCGCAACGACAGACGAAAGATCGACGCGCTGCGCCTCCGGCAGCAGGCCGCTGTCAAGGCGCGTCAGGCGCAGCAGATTTTCCGTAATGCGCGCAAGGCGCTCAGATTCCTGCTCAATGTCGCCGACGAATTCGCGCACAGTCTGCGCGTCCATATCCTGCGTCTGCAAAATGGAATCAGACAGCAGGCGAATGCCCGCAAGCGGTGTTTTGAGCTCGTGGCTCGCATCGGATACAAAGCGGCGGCGCGCGTCCTCAATGGTCTGCAAGCGATCCGCCATGTCGTTGAACTCGGCGGCAAGCTCGCTGATCTCGTCATTTCCGCCGACTTCGGCACGGTGGCTGTACGAGCCTTCGCGCATTTTTCGAATGGCGTCGGTCAGCACGCCGAAGCGCCGCGTCAGCACGCGGGATAAAAGCACGCTGATCCCGCCGGCAAATACCAGCACCACCACGGAAATGGTCACAAGGTTTCTTTGCAGCGACAGCAGCAGCGCCGCCTGCTCGGTGTCATATTCGTAGGCGTAGACCGCGCCAATTGTCTGGTTGTGGTAAATGACCGGCGAGGCCGCGCGGCTTTTGAACGCCTTGTCTGAAAACTCCGTGTAAAAAACATCCTCCCCGCGCAGCGCCTGCACAAGCTCTGTATAAAAGGCGTAGCGCCCGATGGCACCGTCGGTCTCGCGCGTATCGTACAGCACACGGCCTGACGCGTCCGTGACCAGAACGCGTGAAATGCCGCTCTCTTCCACAAGCGTCATCGCGCCTGCCACATTTTCCTCACTCAGCTCTTCAAGTCCCGCAAGCGCCGTCACCATCACCGAAACGCTGCCTTGCAGTGAGCTTTGCTTGGAGCGGAACGTCAGGTTTTCCGACGTGATGAGAGGGTATGTGTTCAGCAGAAGCAGCACCGCCAGAATGATGGCGATATAGCCAAAGCTGAATTTGCGCTGTAAGCTCGCATGCGCCTGCATGGCGGTGCCTCCTTTCCTCTTTCTCACGTGTTGCGTTCAGTCCTTCAAATAGTACCCCACGCCCCACTTCGTCAGAATATGCTGTGGGGCGGCAGGATTGTCCTCAAGCTTTTCGCGCAACCGCCGAATGTGTACGTCCACCGTGCGGTAATCGCCCGCGTAGGTGTAGCCCCAGACAAGATCCATCAGATTTTCGCGCGAATAAATGCGGCGCGGATTTCTGACAAGCAGCTCGATGAGGTCATATTCCTTGGCCGTCAGCTCGATGATCTCGCCGTTTTTCATGGCGACGCGCTGCTCGGGATCCAGCGTGATGCCGCCCGCAGTCAGAAGTGAGGGCTGCTGTTTTTGCTGCGGAGCGGCATTCGCCCGGCGCAGCAGCGCGCGGATGCGCGCCTTGAGCTCAAGAATATTGAACGGCTTTGTGATATAGTCATCCGCGCCGGACTCAAGGCCGATGATCTTATCGGCGTCTTCACTGCGGGCGGTGAGCATAATGATCGGCACATTGGAAAATTCGCGAATGCGCATGCAGGCCGTCAGCCCGTCCACCTGCGGCATCATCAGATCGAGGATAATGAGGTCGAATTCCTCTGTTTTCGCCATGTCGATCGCCGTAGCGCCGTCGTAAGCGGTCTCGACCGTGTAGCCCTCGTTTTCCAGATTGAATTTCATGCCTTTGACGAGCAAAAGCTCGTCATCAACGACCATGATCTTCATTGGGTTCCTCCTCCGTGAATGTGATCTGCGCGCGGAAGCCCTCAAGCTTTGCCTCTCCGATGCCCTTGACAAGCAAAAGCTCCTCCGCCGCGGTAAAGTCTCCGTGCTCGGCGCGATAGTCGATGATCGCCTGCGCAAGCGACGGGCCGATGCCCGTGAGCGTTTCCAGTTCCGCCGCGTCGGCGGTATTGACGTTTACGAGCACGCGCGTGGGCGCGGTGATCTCATCGTTCCTGTGCTGCACGGTCACGGTATAGTCGCCGTGCGCGTTCCCCTCGTATGCCGTTTTGTGCAGAAACACGAGCGAAACGGCAAACAAAACCGTCAGCGCCGCAAGCACAAGGGAAATGCCGCTAAAGCTGCCTGTTTTTTCTTTTGTTTCCACGGTTGCGCTCGCCTGCCTTTTTTGCTATACTGATGTCGAAACGTGCCGAACGGCGCGCTCATCTTAACTGCATTCTCTTAACTACATTCTATATTTTATTGTATCATACGATGAGGTATATTTCCATGAAAAAACGCCGTCTTGTGTCACTTTTTTTATCCTTTCTTCTCCTGCTCCCCCTCTTTTCTCTGACAAGCGCCGACGCTTACGAATCCTTTGATCTGGACGCGCGCGCGGGTCTTCTCATCGAAGCGGACACGGGCGAGATCCTTTACGAAAAAAACGCCCACCAGGAGAACTACCCCGCTTCGCTCACGAAGATTATGACCGCGCTGCTCGTATTCGAGGCCATCGACGAGGGCAGGCTCTCGCTCAACGACTCCGTCACCGCAACGGAGTCGGCGCTCAATGGTCTTGCAAGTGACGGCAGCACCGCTAACATCGTCGCCGGCGAAACGATGACGGTCGAGCAGCTGCTCAACTGCATGCTCATCGTCTCGGCAAACGAGACGTGCAACATTCTCGGCGAGTACATCAGCGGCTCGGTCGAGGCGTTCGTTGCGCGCATGAACGATCGCGCAACAGAGCTTGGCTGCGAGCACACACACTTTGCCAATGCCACGGGTCTGCACAACTCCCAGCACTATACGACCGCATGGGATCTCTACCTCATCACGCGCGAGGCGATGAAGCACGACAAGTTCATGGAGATCTGCAATTCCAAGAGCTACACCGTGCCCGCCACCAACATGACCGAAAAGCCTCGTGAGCTGCACTCGACGAACTTTCTCATCTCCAACTGGCGCGCCCGCGGCTATGTTTACCGCGACGCGCAGGGCATCAAGACCGGCTCCACGCCCGAGGCGGGCTACTGCCTCATTTCCTCCGCCGTCCGCGGCAGCCGCCATATGATCAGCGTGGTGCTGGGCGCGGAGCGCGTGACGCTCGAGGACGGCGTGACCATCCAGACGCGCAGCTTCTCCGAAACGTCGCGCATGTTCGACTGGGGCTTTGATCACTTCGTCCGTCGCGACGTTCTTTCCTCCGCCGACCCCGTGCAGGAGGTTCCCGTTGCACTCTCGAGCGAGACAAATTATGTCGTCGCTCACGCCGCGGAGGATATTTCCTGTCTGCTGCCGGATAATGTAGAACCCGAGATGCTCGAGCGCACAGTCACACTGACGAACGAGACCGTTGACGCGCCTGTTGCAGCAGGCGACGTGCTCGGCACGCTGACACTCTCTTACAATGACACCGTTTACGCCGAAACGCAGCTTCTTGCGCTCAATGACGTGTCGGCCTCCTGGTTTTTGACGGCGCGGCGCGATGTTTCGGACTTTTTTGCAAAACCGCTTGTCAAGATCCTCTCCGTCGTCGTACTGCTGCTCATTGTCGCGCTCGTTGTTTATGTAACAATGTTCTCCCGCCGCCGTCGCTACGGCCACCGCCGCCGCAGCAGAGCCGGCAGCGGCTACCGCGGCCGCAGAAGGAGATTCTAACACACAAAAAAGGAAGGGACGCGAAAGCGTCCCTTTTTAATTGATCGTGAGCGCCGCGTCACCCTGCGGAAACTCTACAAAGCGAATGGAATACAGATCGGCCGTGAGATAGGCACTGCGCCCCGGGTGATAGATCGTAATATAGTCGTTTCCAACCTCCTGTAGCGTGCCGACCGCCACGACCGTGTTCTGCGAACCGACGAGGAAGCTCACGATGACTGCGCGGCCGATGTTGCGCGCAAGCATTCCCTTCCATGAATTATAGGACATCTTGTCGACCGTCCGAGACTCTTCGATCTCGTCGGGCGTCGGCTGAAACTGTCCTTCCGCGTGGTTCTGCGGCACGAGTGTTACGCTCCCCGCCCCCGACGATCCTCCAAGCATTTCCTCATAGCTCTGGCTCGCGTTGTTGTTACTGTTGCTATTACTGCTATTATTGCTGTTGCCGCTCTGCTGCGCACTCGCCATGGCGGGCACGGCAACCATCTGCTCATAAAGGCACGGCATGCTTTTTCCCATCTGGATCATAGCCAAGTTCTCTCCTTTTCCCGATGCTGCTGATTTTCTTCTCTCAGGTGCTGTAATACGCCGCGGTGGGTTTGTAGAAGCAGTGGTCACCGATGCGCATGACGAACGTTCCCACATTCGAGGGGAAATTCGCGCGGCAGGAGGGCGAAAAGGGGTTGAAAAACCACAGCGCATCGCCAAGTCCGGGAAGCCGGTTGCCGGCAATGGCCCAATCCGCGATCTCATAATGAATTTCGGTCGGACGCATGTTGTAGATATTCTGCGGATTATACGCGCCATGCTCTGTCTCGCTCGCACAGACGAACTGGCCCGGCTGAAAGATGATCTTGCGGATACTGCCCTGCCCCACGCGCGCGTATTCGCCGCCGGTCGAGCGCACGCGGTTCATCACGACGCTCGCCACCGCTTTCATTCCGTTCTCGCCCTCGCCGCCCGCTTCGCACTCGATAAGGCGCGCGAGCAGCTCTCTGTCGGAATAGGCCATGTCGATCTCCTCCCCCATTTTTTCTTCCCCGCCAGTCTATGCATCTGCCGCCCGCAGTGCCCCAACGAAAAAAAGCGCCGCAGGTCATGCCTGCGGCGCTTTCGCTTTGCTTCAGTTTTCTTCCCCGCCTGCGGCGTTCTCTCCGTCCTCCGGCGGGGTGAGGCCGTAGGCGCCCTTCATCTTGAGCTCCTGCCACTGCTCCTTCGTGATGAGGATCTGGCGGGGCTTGGAGCCTTCAAACTGCCCCACGATGCCGCGCGTCTCCATCTCGTCAACAATGCGCGCAGCGCGCGAGTAGCCGAGCTTCAAGCGGCGCTGGAGCATCGAGACGGAGGCCTGCCCGGTCTCCATCACCACGTCGATCGCGGCGGGCAGCAGCTCGTCGCCCTCGTCGGCGGCGCTCTGCTCGCTCGCGGCATTGCCGCCGCCCTTGCCGCCGCCCTTTTCCTTCTCGGCAACGGCGGCGTTGATCTTGTCGATGACGGATTCATCATAGTCCGTTTCGCCGTTTTCCTTGACGAAGTTGACCACGCGCTCGATCTCCTCGCTCGAGATGAAGCAGCCCTGCACGCGCTTGGGCTTACCCTCGCCGAGAGGCGCATAGAGCATATCGCCGCGGCCGACGAGCTTTTCCGCGCCCGCGGTATCGAGGATAATGCGCGATTCCATCGCGGAGGCGACGGCAAAGGCAATGCGGCTCGGGATATTGGCCTTCATCAGACCCGTGATGACGTCGGCAGAGGGACGCTGCGTCGCAATGACGAGGTGCATGCCCGCGGCGCGCCCCATCTGTGCCACGCGGCAGATCGACTCTTCGACCTCTTTCGCCGCCACGAGCATCAGATCCGCCAGCTCGTCGATGACCACGATGACGCTCGGCAGCTTTTTAAGCGCTTCATCTGTTTGCGCAAGCTTGTTGTAGGACGCAAGATCCTTCACATTATGCTCGGAAAACATCTTGTAGCGCTTCATCATCTCATAGACCGCCCATTGCAGCGCGCCCGCGGCCTTTTTCGGGTCGGTGACGACAGGAATGAGCAGATGCGGGATGCCGTTGTAGGGCGCAAGCTCGACCATCTTCGGGTCGACCATGATAAAGCGCACCTCTTCGGGCGTCGACTTATAGAGCATCGAGACGATGAGAGAGTTCGTGCAGACAGACTTACCGGAGCCCGTCGTACCGGCAATGAGCACGTGCGGCAGCTTCGAGATGTTGCCGACGATGTTCCTGCCGCTGATGTCCTTACCAACGGCAAAGGCCGTGGTGGAGGGGTGCTGCGTAAACTCGCGCGATTCAAGTACCGTGCGGATATTGACGGGCGAAACGAGCTTGTTCGGCACCTCGACGCCGACGACGGAGATCTTGTTGGGAATGGGGGCGATGCGCACGCCGCTTGCGCCGAGCGCAAGGGCAATATCGTCCTGCAAGTTGGTGATCTTCGAGAGCTTCACGCCCTGACTGAGCGTGAATTCGTAGCGCGTGACAGACGGGCCGCGCACCACATCGCCCGGCTGAGCGTCCACGCCGAAGCTCGTGAGCGTCTGCGCCAGGCGGCGGGAGTTGTTGCGCAGCTCCGCGCCTGCTTCGGCAGCGTTCGTTACGCTGCCCTCTTTCAGCAGCGTGATGGGCGGATACTCATAGGCGGGCGGCTCGGGCTTATCACCGGTCTCGATCTCGCGCGTAACTTCTTCGCGCGCGGCGTCGACCTCGGCGCGGCGGAGCCTATCCTCCTGCTTGTCTGTGAGAACGGCGCTCGCCGCCGCTGCGGCAATCGGCGCGCTCTGCGCCGTCGGTGCAGGCACGGCAAACGGCGCAGGCGGAATGGGTGCGGGCGCCGGAGCAGACGTGCCGACGGGAGTTCCCTGCGTCAGGTCAAAGGGCGGCAGGTCAAAATCATCGGCCGTCACCGTTACGGGCTTGGCCGGTGCAGGCGCGGCAGGCTTTTCCTCCGCAGCATTTCTATCTGCAAGCAGCTCGTCCGGGCTCTTGATATTGTCAGACTTCTTGCGGAAGAAGCCGCCCGATGGATTCTTCCTGACAACGCGTTCCTCACCGTCGAGCGGAATGTCGATCGACGCATCGGATCCCCCTGCATTGCGGCGCGGCGCGCGGGCGGGACGCTGCGGCGGCAGCTCTTCCTCCTCCGGCTCATAGGGCACGCGCTCATGCGAGCGCACCGCCTCGATCACGGCGGCGGGCGTCAAGCGGAATGCCATCATCAAAAATGCGACAAACATCACGACGAGCAGGATCATTGCCAGCACCTTTTTCACCAGCAGCACCAGCATGATCGCAAGCGACGCGGACACCGCGCCGCCGGATTCCAATGCGTTGCCGCTCGTCCACAGGAGTTTCAGGATACCGTCCATCGCAGCATATTCCTCTTTGCAGATCGCGATGTGCATGATCGCGCCGAACACGACCGGCAGCAGCGCCGTACCGACAAGGCACGAGGTCACATTGCGCCCACGGTGGAAAAGCAGGATATAGCTCCCCAGAAACAGTGCGGGAGCAACAAGGTAATAGCCCCAGCCAAAGAGCGACCGGCACAGCTGCGCGGGCTGATCAAGCAGCCACGCGCCCGACTGAAAGTAGCTGAAGCCAAGGCACAGCGCCAGCACCAGCAAGATCGCGCCCGCGACCTCGCGGCGGACGGGGCGTTTCTGGCTTTTCTTTGCCGTGCGCTTGCCGCTGGAGGACGTGCGCGAGGCGCTCGCTGATTTTTTGTTTGTTGTGGTGGTTTTTTTCTTCTGTTGTGCCATGATTCACCTCAGAATCAAAAATTAGTGCAGGATCGTGAGCAGCAGCGTAAGCGCGCCGGCCGCCCAGCAGTAGTAGGCAAACGCGCCGAAGCGGCCCTTGTCGGCAACATAGCGCAGCAGACGAATGCTGGCATAACCCGATACCGCCGCCACGACAACACCGATGAGATAGACGGGCACGCTCGCCCAGTCGATGTTTGTTTCAAGCGCGTCCTTGAGCGTGAGGATGTTCGCGCCCAGCACCGCAGGAATGGATAGGAGGAAGGCAAAGCGCACGGCAAACTTGCGCTCAAAGCCCGCAAAGCAGCCCGCCGTGATCGTCATACCCGAGCGGGAGATGCCGGGGCAAAGGGCGATGGCCTGCCCCACGCCGACAAGCAGCGCATCGAGCAGCGTGGCCGTTTTTTCGCTCTTGCGGCCATGGCGCACGCGGTCGCTCACAAAGAGCAGAATACCCGTAAAGATCAGCGCGCCGCCGATGAAGTACATGTTATCACCGAGGGACGAGAAAAAACGGCGAAACGGCACCATGACAAAAAGCGGCAGCGTGCCCACGATGATGAGCAGAATGAGGCGGCGCGCGGGCGGCACGGGATTCGGCGTGCGGTGGTGGGCAAGATCCCCGATGCCGGTAAAGAACTCCACGACCATATCGCGGATATCGTCCCAGTATGCGGCAAACACCGCAAAGAGCGTGCCGAGGTGCAGCAGCACGTCAAAAAAGTCCGGCACATTGCTCGCCCCCTGCATGTTCAGCAGATGCTCGGCAATGGCGAGATGTCCGGAGGACGAAATGGGCAGAAATTCCGCAATTCCCTGCACAAGGCCGAGAAGAACGGCGGTTAAAACAGACATGAACAACAACTCCTTTTTCCGTTTCCTTCTATGATGGCGATATTCTAACAGAATAATTATAGCACAGCTGTTCGCGGAATACCACCCTCAATTGCCGCATCTTCTTTTTCTTTCCTTTTTCGCCCTTCCCCTTGCGAAAAAAAGCCGATTGTGCTACGATAGGCGTGGACTATCAGAAAAGGAGAGATAGAAATGATTTATAACTACCGCACCAAAGGTGTGTGTTCAAAGGAAATGCATATTGAGTTGAATGATGACCACACCATCAAGCATGTTGAGGTCATCGGCGGCTGTAACGGCAACCTTCAGGGGATTTCCCGCCTGGTGGAAGGCATGAAGGCAGAGGACGCCATCGAGCGCATGCGCGGCATCCGCTGCGGCTTTAAAAACACCTCCTGCCCCGACCAGCTCTCCATCGCGCTGACGGAGGCGCTTGCGCAGGAAAAGCAGTAATTTGCCCAAATTCCTGCATGGCAGATTCCGACAGTAAAAAATGCATCAATTCTTGCAAAATGTTCGCTGTCTCTCTGGACAAAGTGCAGGAAACTATGTATACTGAATCAATTACCGGCAATCTTTGTGCGGTCACAACGCAACTTCGGCAGCGCAGGACGCCCTGCGCCGCCGGCTTAGACGGGAGAACTTTATGGACATTGATATGGATATCAAGGAGCTCGAAGCGTTCGTCTACGTGGTGGAGAATTGCAGCTTTTCCCGCGCCGCGGAGCTGCTGCACCTGACGCAGCCGACCATCAGCTCGCATGTCTCCGCACTGGAGCGAAAACTGAATATCAAGCTCATTGTCCGCACGACGAAGGAGACCTACCCTTCCGACGCAGGCAAGCTCCTCTATAAGTATGCCAAGGAGATCCTGCAAGTGCGCGAAAACGCGGCGATCGCGCTGCGCAACTTCTCGCAGGAGATGAAGGGGACGATCTCCATCGCCGCCTCCACGGTGCCGAGCCAGTATTACCTGCCGCATCTTTTGCAGGATTTCCGCGCCCGTTATCCGGATATCACCTTCAATATTCAGATGGAGGACAGCCCCAAGGTCGTAGAGCTTGTGGCCACGCGCAGCGTGGAGATCGGCTTCTGCGGCACGATGGTGGCGAGCCACAAGTGCGTCTATCAGGATTTTGCCAGCGACCCGATGGTGCTCATCACCCCGAACACAGAGAAATATCAGGCCTTTGCCGGAAAGCCCTTCCCCATTGCGCAGCTGAAAGAGGAAACGTTCATCAGCCGCGAAAAGAGCAGCGGCACCTATCAGGCCGGCCGGGAACTTTTAAGCGAGCTCGGCATCGACATCGCCCAGCTCCGCACTGCGGTCGAGATCCGCTCGACCGAGAGCGTTAAGCAGATGGTAAGCGAGGGGCTGGGCGTAGGACTCATCGCCCAGAGCGCCGCGCAGGACTATGTGCAGTTCGGCAAGCTCCTCTCCTTCTCCTTTCCGGAGGCGTCGTTCCGCCGCCAGCTTTTTATCGTCAAGCATAAAAACAGCATTTTGTCCCCCATCGCGCAGGTTTTTTACGACTATGCGCGCAAAGCAAAAGAGAAAGCATCTGCCCAATAAGCAGGTGCTTTTTTACAGCACTTCCGCGCTTTTTCGTGCGTTTTTTCTTCAAAATGGCATTTACTTTTCCACCGCTTTGGTATATGCTACTTGAATAGGTCAACAGCTGCGCTGCACCGATAAAGTCAGCGCCGCCCGACAGGAGGGAGAGCGATGGACTGCCGTGATTCTGCGCTGTTTTCCGGCGTGGACGAAGCGTCGTGCGAAAACATGCTGCGCTGTTTCAGCGCCTATGAGCAGCGCTTCACTTCCGGGCAGACGATCCTCACCTGCGGTCAGCAGCAGGATATGATCGGCGTGCTGCTCTCCGGAAGTGCCGCGCTTTTGCGCCTGCATCCGGACGGCAACAGCACCGTGCTCGAATCTCTGGAGGAGGGCAGCGTCTTCGGCGAAGAGCTGGCGTTCACCGGCTTTCGCGACGGCAGCGCGCTCATCGAGTGCCGCGAGGACTGCCGCGTGGTCTTCATGCGCTACGACCAGATCACCAAGAGGTGCGAAAATGCCTGCGCCTGCCACAGTCAGGTCGTAACGAACCTCTTCCAACTGCTCTCGAAAAAGTCCCTGCATCTGAGCCGGCGGGTCGAGGTGCTTGCCTGCCGCTCCATCCGGGAAAAGCTGCTGTGCTTTTTCGAGCAGCTCGCCGACGAGCATGGCAGCCGGACGTTCCCCCTGCCGTTTTCCCTCAGCGCGCTTGCTGATTACATCAGCGCAGACCGCAGCGCCATGATGCGCGAGATGCGCAAAATGCGCGAAGAGGGGCTGATCTGCACGGAGGGCCGCAGCGTCACGCTGCGCTGACGTCCCGCGTGCGCCCTATACTTATTCAGTCCCGCCCGCTGTTCTTTCGGAACGGCCGGGCGATGAATCACGAATGAAAAGGAGAAACCGTTCATGTATCGCATCGTGAAAAAAGAAGCGCTCAAGCCCACCGTGACTCTCTACGAGATCGAGGCGCCGATGGTAGCGAAGAAGGCCGAACCCGGTCAGTTTATCATCCTGCGCGTCGATGAAAACGGTGAACGAATCCCCATCACCATCCACGACTACGATCGGGAGAAGGGCACCGTCACCATCATCGTACAGACGATCGGCGCCACCACCGAAAAGCTCAGACACAAGGCCGAAGGCGAGTTCCTTCAGGACTTTGTCGGCCCGCTCGGCCGTCCGACCGAGACCGAGGGCAAGAAGAAGGTCTGCGTCGTCGGCGGCGGTGTTGGCTGTGCCATCGCCTACCCCGTTTTGAAGAAGTTCCACGACTGCGGCGCAGAAGTCCATGCGGTCGTCGGTTTCAAGAGCAAGGATCTTGTGATCCTTGAGGATAAGTTCCGCGAGGTCTCCAGCGTTCTCAAGCTGATGACGGACGACGGCACTTACGGCGAAAAGGGTCTCGTGACCGACGCGCTCAAGCAGCTCATCGAAGATGGCAACCAGTATGACGAGATCTTCGCCATCGGCCCTGCCATGATGATGAAGTTCGTCTCCAAGACCACCGAGCCTTACGGCATTCCTACCACCGTTTCCATGAGCCCGATCATGGTCGACGGCACCGGCATGTGCGGCGGCTGCCGCCTCACCGTCGGCGGCGAGACCAAGTTCGCCTGCGTCGACGGCCCGGACTTTGACGGTCACAAGGTCGACTGGGACGAGAGTCTCAAGCGCGGCAAGATGTACTTCGACTGGGAGCGTCACAAATACGAAGAAACCTGCAACCTGTTCAGCAAGGAGGTTCAGTAAGATGCCTAACATGAGTTTGAAGAAAAACGCAATGCCCTCTCAGGACCCCAACGTCCGCAACAAGAACTTTCTGGAGGTCGCCCTCGGCTATACCGAGGAGCAGGCGCTCGATGAAGCGGCCCGCTGCCTGAACTGCAAGAATCATCCCTGCGTTTCCGGCTGCCCTGTGCAGGTCAAGATCCCCGAGTTCATCCAGAAGATCACCGAAAAGGATTACGAGGGCGCCTATCAGGTCATCCACGAGACCTCCTCCCTCCCCGCCGTCTGCGGCCGTGTCTGCCCGCAGGAGACGCAGTGCGAATCGAAGTGCATTCGCGGCATCAAGGGTGAGCCGGTCGGCATCGGCCGTCTTGAGCGCTTTGTCGCCGACTGGCACAACGCAAACGTGCAGGAAGCGCCCGCCAAGCCTGCCTCCAACGGCCACAAGGTCGCCGTCATCGGCTCCGGCCCCAGCGGCCTCACCTGCGCAGGCGACCTTGCCAAGAAGGGCTACGACGTCACCGTTTTTGAAGCGCTCCACCTTGCCGGCGGCGTGCTGGTCTACGGCATCCCCGAGTTCCGTCTGCCGAAGGCCATCGTGCAGAAGGAAGTCGACGGTCTCAAGGCGCTCGGCGTCAAGGTCGAGACGAACATGGTCATCGGCCGCGTCGTCTCCATCGACGAACTGATGAGCGAATACGGCTTCGAGGCTGTGTTCATCGGCTCCGGCGCGGGTCTTCCAATGTTCATGCACATTCCCGGCGAGAACCTCTGCGGCGTTTATTCCGCCAACGAGTTCCTCACGCGCATCAACCTGATGAAGGCCTACAAGGAAGGCTCCGACACGCCCATCATGCCGCTTGCCGACAAGAAGGTCGCCGTCGTCGGCGGCGGCAACGTCGCCATGGACGCCGCGCGCTGCTCCAAGCGTCTGGGCGCGGACGTGTACGTCGTCTACCGCCGCGGCATGGAAGAGCTTCCCGCCCGTCGTGAAGAAGTTGAGCACGCCGAGGAAGAGGGCATCATCTTCAAGACGCTCAATAACCCCGTCAAGATCAACGGTGATGACAAGGGCTATGTCTCTTCCATGACCTGCGTTGAGATGGAGCTGGGCGAACCCGACGCTTCCGGCCGTCGCCGCCCGATCGAGAAGGTCGGCAGCGAGTTCGATCTGCCGGTCGACTGCGTCATCATGTCCCTTGGCACCACGCCGAACCCGCTCATCAAGAACACCACTCCGGGCCTTGAGGTCAACCGCAAGGGCGGCATCGTGGTCAACGAAGAGGGTCTTACCTCCCATCAGAACGTCTACGCCGGCGGCGACGCCGTCACCGGCGCAGCCACCGTCATTCTGGCCATGGGTGCCG
>OLPA01001275.1_pt1 | contig 21493 bp, 19 predicted proteins | sample 1672811 | NCBI WGS metagenome assembly OLPA01 (sample SAMEA3136726, study PRJEB25190) | human gut metagenome | biome: human gut; feature: human-associated habitat; material: faeces | place: Austria | collected 2013
TCATTCTGAGCGCAGCGAAGAATCTTCCCTCCCGTACCCCGGGCGCGAATGGGAAACCCGATTTTTCGCCCCCTTCATGTCGCGGGACGCCGCGGCAGCTCATTGACTCTCCTGCATGTCGGTTCCTCGCCGCGCCCGGAACGGCAGCCCGCACTGGCTCTCCTTTTAAAAATTTCCGAAAAAAGCCAAAAAAACTATTGACATTTCCCGCCCCTTCTGCTATTATAATCCTCGCCCGCTGGAAACGCTTCCGAAGGAAGCGCGGTCGGCATCGGCCCAACGTGAGGGTATCGCTCAGCTGGGAGCCCGGTTGAAGTGGTAAGCAACCCCCGTACAAAAACTCAATATTTGCACTCTCTTCCATTTGGGGGTATAGCTCAGCTGGGAGCACTACCCATTAAAAACGCACCCCCATGTTGAGAGCGCATCATAATAGCAGAAATCCTTAAAACTGTATAGCAGAAATCCTTAAAACTGTATACTTCATACCCGGTTATCCGGGGGTATAGCTCAGCTGGGAGAGCGCTTGAATGGCATTCAAGAGGTCAGCGGTTCGATCCCGCTTATCTCCACCAAAGGGTATGATGAAAGGCTTGTTTTCGTAAGAAAACAAGCCTTTCCCTTTTCTAAACTACATATCGGGATGAAGTTGGCACTTTCTATCGCCATTCGATCATCTCCCCTACCAGGGCCGTTTTCCATTTCGTGAAAACGGCCCTTTTTTATTGCCCAAATGCGTTTCACGGTGAAACGGAAAATTATTCTCTCAATTACCTTCAAGTCGATAGCTGGTTTGCTTATGCTAGATGAATTTCATGTGAATTCTTGAACAAAAACTGAGTGTACGGTATAATGAAAAAGTACATAAAGTGTTTTGTCACAAGGAGGGCATTGGGTCATGTTTGGTTTTCTAATGGTTACTTCTGGTGAGATTACAGAGGCAGGCCAGGCAACTGAAACAGGAAGAAAAGGGCTTACTACTGTGATAGAGTATTTCAATACCATTATTGAAACGATTCAGAATCTTCGGTACGTAATTGGGATTGTAATAGTTTTACTCCTTATTTTCGCATCTTTTTCCTTTGTGCGGAGAAGATCTGATAAGTATACCCAAGCTCAAATAACAGATCTTAGGAAAAGTGGCAAATACATCCCAGGAGTTTTTGTCGAATTGAATGAAGGCAAAGAAGTATTGAGATATTTCTTGAATAGAGAAAAATGGAAAGGCAGAGCAGTCAAAAAGTACAATTTCATTTATAAAAACTTCTACGGTGACCTACTCCGTCAAGCAAATAACGATGAGAATATAAGATTCAATCTTAGCAGAAGAGAGCCTTTTGGTGGAATCGAGAAAGCCGTTGATTCTGCACTAGATTATCATAAAAGGTTTAGTAAAGGACAGGTAAAGTTAAAAGAAAGCTACAAGGAATCGGAGCATCTCTTTAGAATAGTATATCATCCTTACTTAGATACACTTCAAGAATTACAGAGCTTTGTACAAGCCTCCAACCGAAACTATATTGTTTTGACAGGAAGTGCTGGCAATGGAAAAACAAATCTTCTGTGTTCTGTCGCAGAGCTAGCAATGAATCTTAAACAGCCTGTACTATTTCTCAACTCGAGGGATATTGACGGAACTGTTATTGAACACATTCTAGATAGCCTGCATGTACAAGAACAGCTAAAAAAGTACCCAAAAGTATTCTTTCGCACATTGAATACTCTACTATGCATACGGAGAAAGAATTTCTTTATTATCATTGATGCGATAAATGAAAATGACCATGAAGATTTTGGAGCAACCATCAACAAATTTGTTAATACTATGGCTGAATACCCCAGGATTAAAATATTGGTTTCCTGCCGGAGCGAATACTACACCGAAAGATTTTCCGAGCCGCTTTCCAACACAATAACGCAAGAACATTTGGTTTATGACCTGAAGAGTAGTGCTTACCCAGAGGCTGCCATAAAAAGACTGTTTGGCCGGTATGCTGAACACTTTCATTATAGCGGTCATATTTCAGAAGCTGTTAAGTACATACTCTCTCAGCATCTTCTTCTGCTGCGTATTTTCTTTGAAGTTAATCAGAATAGTACAAAAGACATAATGTCAATTTGCAAGCAGGAGGTTTTCTTTGCGTATATCCAACATGTTCGAGATAGTGTATCACCTAAAATCGAAAAGATACTTGATTGCATTGCTGACACGATGCTGGCAAATATGACCTTCGATTATATTGACCTTGGATGCTTATCCTCCTTTTCTGAAGATGAATTGCTGACGGCTTGCGATGAAACTGTCCTAATCAACAAAAAGTTGGTTTCACATGAAAGTACTATAGCCAGAACAGAAAAAGAAGTTTTTTCTTTTGTCTTTGATGAAATGAGGGACTATTATATCGCACGTAGGATCATGCAAACCCATGCGAATGATACGGGGTTTAATTGTGATTCAATAATCAGTCTCCTCAAAAAGTTAAGGAAAGCAAAAGTTTCGTGTGAAGAAGGCGTCATACACTACACTTATGCGTTTTTTCGTACAGCTCCAGAAATAGGTGAAGAAGATAGGAAAAAATACTGTAATCAAATCCTAGATTTCTATCGGATTGAAGACGGGCATAAAACGCAGTATTGGCATAACCATCATCGAGAAGATTTTATGAATTACGGGCTAAAGGTTATTTTTACTTTGGGCTTGCCCCTTACCGACTTTGAAACTGAATTTACGCAAGATTGCTTGAGAAAAGCACCAGAAGAAGACGGAGGCAAAATATTTGACACCCTCCTTTTGGGAACCATGCTTGACATGGAAAATGACCTAGATAAATACTTGGATATCCTCTTCGGCCTACGAGACAAAGAGGCCATAATTAGTGCCTTTCAGACCATGCACGCACATACTTTTGATGAAAGTGTTGACTTGCCTCTTGACCTGATTAAACACCATAAAGAAGTGCTTGTAAAAGAGCCAAGGCATGCTGAGCAAATTCAACAAGTGGCTGAATTGTATATGCTAATGTTTCGTTTGAATGACAAAGAGCGGCAGCGCCAAATGGAAAGCTATTTTTCAAAGCTCCCAAATCACAAAGCAGTAAAAGAGAAAATGTTAGAGCGGCTAATCGCAGCCACTAGTGAGGGGGAATAAATATGCCAGACAGCTTATGCTATAAATCCCATGGTATAATATATTTTCAAAAAAGAAAGATACCTTCCAAGCGTACTGTTCTGAAGCGCCTCGGAGTCAGACCGGGAACCTTTGCTGGCGGAACTATCTCTCGATTATATGATTATTACTTCGATGGAGCTACAGATTTTGTTTCTGAATTCAAAAAGTACTATTCCAAGGAATTCGACTCCGCCGTTCAATTCATAGAAGAAAGATATAACATTGAGCATGAAAAGGCAATTAAATTCGCTGCTGGTCATTACTCAATGAAGGAATGCTCAATTCGATCAATAGAACGAAATGTTGAAACTTTAAATTATGATGATGAAATCAAGAGGATGTTTTCAGATGCTGTAGGAGGAATCGAAGATGAAGATCCGGACGGGCTTTATTACTAATAGTTCTTCAACCAATTTTTTAATAATCTCCAAAAAAGAGCTAACTCCCGATTATCTGTTCAAAAAACTTGGGTTTGTTAAGGGTGGAAAACTCGAAAAAAAGGGCCAAGAGTTATGCGATGAAATAATTCGAGGCACAAAAGATGGATTAAGATACTACGATTTCGATTCAATTACATTTGACCGCATACTAGAAGCTTTTGGCCCGAAGGCAGCAGAACGATTTAGCAAAAAGGATGGCGCATTTGTATATTGGGGATACACGAGCAGTGACGAGTCAGCTTTTACCCAGTTTTTTACTACGGATAGTTTTGAAATAGAAAAACGCGACTTTTACTTGAACGGAAGAGCATGTGTTTGGTAGTTCTATTATGATTATTTATAAAGACGAGAAATATAACTTCTATGAATTGTTTAACGAGGAAAACGGCACTCTGATCCGAGGCGATGTTGATGGGATAGACCCCGTGATGCGGTCATTCCCTGAGCTGTTGGATGTTGGAATAATGGGTCATTGTAACAACGGGATCTATTGTCAAAAGGCAGGTATCGACTGTTATCAACGTGGGGCAGAAGTAATTACGCCCCATATGTCTGTTGAAGACTTTGAACTGATAGCCAGGCAAGCATGTGGCAAGGTATTTCAGATCGCGCTGGGCGGCGCAGGAGATCCTAATAAGCACCCCAACTTTGAGGAGATATTGAAAATCTGCAGATATTACCATATTGTGCCTAACATTACAACCAGCGGATTTCAACTTCTGGATGAAGAAATAGCGTTAATAAAAAAGTATTGTGGTGCTGTTGCGGTATCCTGGTATTCGAGAATAATCAATGACCAAGAAAGCAATTTAGATACAATTGACTCAGTGAATCGGCTTGTACAAAATGGCTGCACTACAAACATTCATTTCGTCGTATCAAAGGACACTTTGACTGAAGCTATTCAAAGACTTGAGGAAGACAGATTTCCTTGCGGAATAAATGCTGTAATTTTTATTCTGTATAAACCCGTTGGAATGGGGGTAAAAGACAAAGTCATTTCCTCAAATGACAAACGATTAGCACATTTTTTCGAGTCGATTTCCAGAAGGCATCCGTTTCAAATCGGATTTGACACTTGCTTTACCCCGGCTATTGTACATAGGGCATATGATGTTTCTCCCGCTTCCATTGATGCTTGTGAGGCAAGTACGTTCTCTATGTATATTGATAGCAGAATGAATTGTTATCCATGTTCATTCGGGATATGGAGTAATGAAAAGCCAGAAACCCTCTATGAAAAATCACTGCGAGAAATCTGGAATGGAAAACAGTTTTCGTTTTATCGATATTTCAAGAAAGAAAGATGTACCCTGTGCACAAAAGAAACTCTATGTCATACAGGGTGTAGATTAGGTTTGAGTATAGACCTATGCTCCGAAGATAAATAGTTACCAATTACATAAAGGAAAATAACTGCGTTCAAAAATCCGTTTCACCATGAAACGGATTTTTTTATATATACCGCAAGCCCTAATCCAAACCGAAAGGAGGTATGCCATGTATTATACCAATGGCGATCATCGGGCTTTTGAAAGTCTCATGCGGGACAAGCCCGGCGACAACTACGACAGCGGCGCGGACGGCCCGTTCCCGGAGTGCCGGAGCTGCCGCTGCCACAGACCATACCGCAAGGATCGGTACTGCAAGTATGCCGAATGTCCCTACACCCCAGGCCGCGTGACCGCCATCAAAAAGGGCAATCCGCCGGGGAATGGAGGTGAGGCCACCCGTTAATCACCTCTCCCAAAACTACGAAAAAAGGAGGAACAATGCCCTTAGCCAAGAACAAATGGCGCAGACACATCGCTGTGCTGCTCTGCGCCATGCTTATCTTCAGCACAGCATTCTCAGTCACGGCCTTCGCAGATAACGCTGTTGTGACCAGCGGCACCATGTATTCGTACTTCCAAACCTTTTCCTCAAAGGGACAGTGGGTGGATATTCAGACGCCATCCCATTGGATCACAGGCACAGGAGAAGTGGCCTACTGTCTGCAGACGAGCAAAGACAGCCCATATAACAGCGGCTACCATACCGTTGAAGGCTCGGATTACTACGATCAGCGCACTTTGACCGGCCTGTATGCGATCCTTGAAAACGGCTACCCTGTGACCACGGGCGGCTTTAGCGACGAGCAGGCCAGGTATGCCACTGCCAACGCGATCCGTTTTTGGTGCGCGGAAAACTACTGTGAAGGGATGCCTCAATACCTCAACCTCAGCGTCAACGGCGACTGGATCAGAGGCAAATATGGGTATGAGGATCTATACAACTGGTGCCTCGGCCTTGTCCAGAAAGCGCGAGACCAGGCGACAAGCTCTCCCTCCACCGGGAGCATCAGCTTTAGCCCGACCTCTCTCACCTTGACCGAGGACGCCAACGGAGATTATTTCGTTGGCAGCGCAACCGTCAGCAAGAGCATCAGCGGCAGCTACGGCCTGTCGCACAATCTGCCTGACGGCTCCAGCATCACCGGGTACAGCGGGAACAGCGGCGACCGGCTCAGCATCCAAATCCCCACGGGCTACGGAGAACAGAGCTTCACCGTCACGGCCTATGGCAGCCACAGCGCAAACACGGCCAAGCTCTTTTTCTGGCAGCCGGACGCCTACAATCAGCAGCGCGTCGTGACCTGCGTGCTGGACACAGAAAGTACCGATGTTGAAGCCAGCTTGACCGTCACGACCCCGAAAGCTACGCCCAAAAACGGCAGCATACAGCTTACCAAGCTGGACGAGGACGGAAATCCCTTGCCGGGTGTTTCCTTTGCCCTGTACGACAGCGCAAAGCAGCAGATCAGCAGCGGAACCACAGACGGCAGCGGCATAATCACCTTTGCGGATCTCCCGCTGGGCAGTTACTACTATGCTGAAACCGCAGCCTTACCCGGTTATGTGCTGGACAGCACCCTGTACCCGGTCTCCATCACCGAGGGCGGCCAGCTTGTGACCGTCACTGCTACCAACATCCTTGCACGCGGAAATGTGGCTGTCCTCAAGACCGACGAAACCGGTGCGCCTCTGGGCGGCGTTCACTTCACGCTGACGAACAGCGCCGGGCAGATCGTGGCCGAGGGCGACACTCCCGACGACGGCAAGCTGACCTTTTCCGGACTTTTGCTTGGCAGTTACACCCTGCAGGAAACGGCGACTGTTCCCGGTTATGTCCTGGACACGACCCCGATCCCGGTAGAAGTAACCGAGCACGGTCAGACGGTGATGGTAAACGCCACGAACCTCTTTGCACGAGGGAATGTGTCGGTTCTCAAAACCAATGCGGAAACCGGCGCAGCTCTCCCCGGCGTGCACTTCACGCTGACAGACAGCGCAGGGCAGATCGTGGCCGAGGGCGACACTCCGGAGGGCGGAACACTGACCTTCAGCGGGCTTCTGCTCGGCAGCTACACCCTGCAGGAAACCGCCACCGTGGAGGGCTTCGTCTTGAACGGTGATCCGATCCCGGTGGAAGTCACCGAACACGGTCAGACCGTGGAGATCAGCATGACGAATACCCCTATCCGCGGCAACCTAAAAATCGTCAAGCGCGACGCCTACGAGGACACCCCGCTTTCCGGCGCGGGCTTCCGGCTCTTTGACGGCGGCGGTCATCTGATCGACGAGGGCTACACCGACGAAAACGGTGAACTGACCTTTGAAAGCCTGCTCTATGGCAGCTATCAGTATCAAGAGTTCAGCCCGCCGAAGGGCTACAAGCTGGACGATACGGTGTACCCGTTCTCGATCACCGAGCACGGCGTAACCATCACCCAGGAACGAGACAATCTCCGCAGGCCGGGAACGCTGGAAGTGAAGAAACAGGATCAGAACGGCAAGCCCCTCGCCGGGGCGAGCTTCCTCCTGGAATACTCGACGGACAACGGCGCGAGCTGGGCGGCGGTGTTTTCCCGCGACGGCGACAACATTCAGACGGGCGGCTGCACCAGCTCTGGCCTCTCTGACGGCCAGCTCTCCACCGGCGACAGCGGCAGCGTGACTTTCAGCGGTCTCCGGGCAGACAGTTCCATCCTCTACCGTCTCACGGAGACGCAAGCGCCTGTCGGTCACTCTCTGTTGGGCAGTCCGCTCTACGTTGGTACGCTGCCAGTGGAAATCAATGGCACTGCAGAGGACAGCGAAACCGTGGACGGCGTGAGCTGCTGCTATACGCTCTATGTGACCGCCACTGACGATCCGCTTTTCCGGCTCCCCGAAACAGGAGGCGCGGGCTTTGCCTGGCTTCCCTATGTCATGGGTTTTCTGACCATGCCCTACATCATTACAAAACGAAAGGATGAACGCGAAACTTGAAGAAACTCTTTGCGCTGCTGCTCGCTATTCTGGTAGTGAGTAGCTTTTCTATTACGGCCTTTGCCGCTCCCGTGGACGAGGCCACGATTGACACATCCCGCACCGGCACACTGGACATTTACAAGTACGACCTCACCAACGCGGAGAAAGACGGCGTTTGGGACAGCTCCTATGTCAGTACCGGCGTCAAAGATGAAAACGGCGTGGAGGCCGTGCTGGGCGATCCCAGCCGTGTCTCCGCGCTGAATGCCAACGGCAGCGCCTATGGCTACGCCATCAAAGGCGTGGAGTTTACCTATGTGAAGGTCGCAGATATTCGCACCTTTACTGAGAGCGAGGACGGCGCGGAGCATATCGAAGTGCTGTACGGTATTGCCCCCACCGAGCAGAACAACGCCTTTCTCTCGGCAATCGGCGTCAGCACCGAAGATCGTTATGCCCCCGCCGATGAAGTGGTAGACGGCATGACCGTGTACTACTACCGCTCCGACATGCTGATCGACGGCCTCAAAGCCTCTCTTGACGCCAATTCGATTGCCGTCAAGAACGCCCTGGAACGCTATGCCCACGATAACCACGGCGTCGCCATGACCGAGACGGACGCCTACGGCCACACGAGCGCCGCCAATCTCTCCCTCGGCCTGTATCTGCTGATCGAAACCCGTGTCCCGGAAATGGTCACGGACACCACCGCACCGTTCCTCGTCTCTCTGCCTATGACCTCCGTTAACGGCAGCAACGCCAGCGACGGCGGCACCCGCTGGATCTACGACGTGACCCTGTACCCCAAAAACCTCACCGGCATCCCCACGCTCGAAAAGACGCTGCGTGAGGACAAGGCCGACACAGGCAAGAACGGCGGCAGCACCAGCGATATTACGGACGGCTACGCCCACACCGGGACGGCCTCAGCGGGCGACGTGATTGACTACCAGATTATTTCCACGCTTCCCAGCATTACCTCTGCCGCATCCTATCTGACGGATTACACCTTTATCGACACGCTCAGCAAGGGTATCACCTACAACAAGGGCGATGTGCTGTTGGAGTTCTTCAAGGACGAAAGCTGCACCGATCTTGTGGCCTCTTGGGCGGAGCCCTCTGACCGCTTCCTTGTCTCCTACAACACCACCTCGGACGGCGCAAGCGTCATGACGATCTCCATGACCGCCTCTGGCCTTGCGGAGATCAATTCCGGCAGGCAGGTCTATGTGAAGTCCAGCATGGTCAATTCCGGCTATTCCGACTGCACCCTGCGGATCACCTACAAGGCCACGGTGAACAGCGACGGCAGCGTGACCTACGGCGACGCGGGCAATCCCAACGATGTTGTCCTCACCTGGAAGCGCACGAACAGCTCGTACTATGATACTCTTGTGGACGATTGCCATGTCTATCTCTATGGCATTGACATGACAAAGCAGTTTTCCGATGGGCGCGGCGACTTCTCCAAAGTGGAGTTCATCGTTCACAACGACACGGACAACTATTTCCTCGTCGGCAAGCTCAACGAAGCCGAGGGCGTTTGGTATGTGACTGATCATGTAGCCGATGAAAAGGACGCTACCCACTTCATCCCCACGAAGGACGGCAAGCTGATCCTCAAGGGTTTGGAGGACGATACCTACACCTGGACGGAGGTACAGACCGCCAACGGCTATACGCTGCTGAAAAACAGCATCAGGGTCGTGATTTCACAGATTGAGAGTGAAATCCTGTGCGGCATCTACGGCACGGACGTTCTCGGACTCATTCAGAACGATCCCCGCTACAAGGATGTTGATCCCGGCCTGTATCACAACATGCCCCAGCGCCATTTGGAGCATAATCTGCTGACAGCCTCGGCCACCGTGGACAGCAACAAGGTCAACATGGAGCCGGATGGCAGTTCGGCCAACGCCTTTGTACCGTTCACGGTCATCAATACCCGCGGCTTTGACCTCCCGCAGACCGGCTCTTACGGCAACTGGATGTTCCCGGTTGTCGGTCTCTCCATGCTGACGCTCTGTGTGGCCGGTATCGTCGCGCTGACGCGCAAGAACAAGAAGAAAGCACAGAATACCTAATCAACACGCAAGAGGGCGGGATCACCGCCCTCTTGCCCTGTAAAGGGGAAGAATGAATAAGACAATGAAAATCCTATCTCTGGCCGTCCTGTTCGTCGTTTCCCTCGGCGTCATTCTCTACCCGCTGATTGCCAACTATCTCTCCGAGAAAAACCGCAGCCTTATTGAGACGCAGTACACGGAGGCCATAGAACAGATGGACACCACGGCGCTGGACGAAGCCCGCGCAGAAGCGAAGGAATACAACAAGACGCTTGTGACGATCCCGGAAAAGCCCTTCACGAAGGACGCACTGATCAAAGCCGCCGAGAGCTACGACACGCTTTTGAATGTGCGGGAGGACGGCTTGATGGGCTATGTGGAGATCCCCGCAATCGGTGTTAATCTGCCTATTTACCACGGAACAGAGGAAAGCACCCTTGACCGGGGCGTGGGGCATTTGCTCGGCTCCTCTCTCCCTGTGGGCGGAACAGCCACCCATTGTGTGCTGACCGGGCATAGTGGCCTTGCCGGGCAAAAGATGTTTTCCGATCTTAACCTCTTGAAAGAGGGCGACATTTTCTTTCTCCGCGTCCTGGGGCAGACGCTGGCCTACAAGGTGGTCGAGATCTATACCGTTCTCCCGGAGGACACGGGTAAGCTGACGATTGACGCCGGGCGTGATCTCTGCACTCTTGTCACCTGTACGCCCTACGGTGTGAACAGCCACCGTCTGCTGCTGCGTGGAGAGCGCACCGAGTATGAGGAAGCGGTCAGCGTGATCGAGGACGCAGAGTTTACCCCTGTGGAGGAATCCACCTGGGGCGACGAATACCGTCACGGCTTGATCTACGGCGGCTTGGTCGTCGCCGGGATCGGCGCCTGTTATGGCGGCTATAGGGCTATCCTGCACGCGAGAAGGCCGAAGCGGAGGCGGTACGCTATGCGACGAGAGAGAATGAGAGGCAGGCATGAAGCACATTAAAGTAAAGCTCATCCTTCTTGTTCTGCTGATCTGCCTCGCCTTTGCCAGCGCAGCACTTGCGCTGAAGCCGCTGATCGACGGCGCGGAAAAAAGCATTGAGGTCAAGCAGGCCGTGGAGGAATACCGCGAAACGATTGCCGAGATACGCGAGGAAGCAGAGAAAGCCAAAGAAAACGAGGAACAGCATGAGCCTATCCCATACGCCCAGCTCTACGAGGATATGCAGTTCTATAACCGGCAGCTCTATCTGTTCAAGCAGAATAAGCTGGACAGCAAAAGCGCTTACGAGCAATCCCAGTTCACGCTGACAGAATACGGGCTGCCCGACGAAAAGTTCGGTGTGATTACGATCCCCAAAATGGATCTGGAAATGCCCCTGTTCCTCGGCGCGTCGGAGGCAAACATGGCAGCGGGCGCGGCAGTACTGTCCCAGACCAGCATCCCCCTCGGCGGCAACAATACCAACGCCGTGATTGCCGGACACCGCGGGTACAGCGGCTACCCCTACTTCAAGGAAATAGAACTGCTGGAAGTGGGCGACGAGGTGACAATTACAAACATTTGGGGAACGCTGACCTACGTTGTGACGGAGATCAAGATTATCAATCCAAATGACGTGAATGCGATTCTCATTCAAAAGGACAGAGACATGATCACGCTGCTGACCTGCCACCCCTATGCCAGCGGCGGCAAGTACCGCTACCTGGTTTTCTGCGAGCGTGTGGAGGACGCCAAATGAGCTTTGAATACTTCTATGGCGGTCAGGCCGAGTCCTTTTCCTTTTACCGGATTCCCCGGCAGCTTGTGACGGGGGCGGAGTTCCGGCACCTGTCCACCGAGGCCAAGCTGCTGTACGGTATGATGCTCGACCGCATGGGCCTGTCTGCCCGCAACGGCTGGTTCGATGATTTTGACCGGGTGTACATCTATTACACCATTGACGAAATCATGGAGGAATTATGCTGCGGCCACAACAAGGCTGTACGGCTGCTGGCAGAGCTGGACACAAAGGGCGTCGGGCTGATCGAGCGGAAGAAGCAGGGCCAGGGCAAGCCGACCATGATCTATGTCAAGCAATTCGTGGAAACCGTGTCCAATGCGCCCAAGGGGAAGTCTGCCCCGCCCAGACTTCCGAAAATGGGAAGTCAAGAAGATTCAAAAGAGGAAGCCCAGACTTCCCAAAACGAAACTTCAAGACTTCCCGAAAGCGGAAGTGCAGAGTTCCCAAAAAAGGAAACAAATTATACTGATACAAGCAATACTGAAAACAGCTATACTGATCCATCTATCCATCCATCGTACTGCCCTAAAGTGGAGAGAGCGGTGATCGAGGCAGACGTGCGGGAGCAGATCGACTATGCCCGCCTGGCCGAGGGCTACCCCTATGATGATCCGGAGAGCATCCTGGAACTAATCTGTGATGTGCTGTGCAGCACCGCCGATACGATCCGAATTGCCAACGAGAACATCCCGACGCCAAAGGTGCAAGAGCGATACCGACGGCTGGATTTTGAACATGTGACCTATGTGATGGACTCCCTCCGGGAAACCACCACAAAGATCAAAAATATACGGGGCTATCTGTTGACGGCGCTTTACTATGCGCCTATCACGATAGGCCCGTATTATGCTGCCGCCGTGCGGCACGACTTTGGCTGAAATCCGTTTCACCGTGAAACGCATTTTCGCATATTTCAGGACATAAAGGAGGAAATCAATGCCCAACGAAAAACCCATTCCCCAGCAAATCCCCATTGAGAAGATCCATGATCTCCCCGGCGTGACAGACTTCAAGCTGCCGGAAAAATCCTACGGAACGCTGGTAAGCAGCATCCTAGTCAACGGTCTCCGGGAGCCGGTGCTCCTGCGTCCGCTGGAAAACGGAGAGTATCAGCTTGTGCACGGCTACCGCCGCCGCAAGGCCGCCGAGCTTGCCAAGCTCAAGACGCTGGATGCCCTGGTATACGACATGACCGAGAAAGAGGCAAAGGATTACCGCGTGGCTGTGGCCGCCAATCCCGACGCTCCGATTCCCGGTAAGCCGATCGCTCCGGACACCAAGACGCCCGTTGCCAAAGAGCCGCCCAAAGTGGAAAAGGCTGTGCCTGCTGAGAAGAAGCCCGAGGCCGCTCCTCCGTCTCCGGCAAAAGCCACAGCGGAAAAACCTGCTGAAAAGAAAGCTGAGCCTGCTGCTCCCGCTGCAAAGCCGGAGGAAAAGAAACCTGCCGAGCCGCCGAAGGACGACAAAAAAGTTGCTGAGGATACCACCCCGGCAGCAGCAGATAAAGAGAAAAGGCCCGCCCCGGCAAAGGCTCCGGCCAAGAAAGCCGAAAAAGAGGAAAAGCCCGTCGGCACCGCGGCCGAAGGTCCTACTGGCACAGCAATCACAAAACTGCTGGGCGAAAAGCTAAGCCCGCCCACGGAAAAGGACAAGAAGGCGCTGCCGATCCCCGGCGAGGGCGAAGCCTTCTCCGCGATTCTCCACCCGGCCTATCTGAAAAAGGCAGACATTAACACCTTCTCCGTTGACCGGGACAGCGACGACTTCAAGGAACTGTACCAGTCCATCAAGCGCTTCGGCGTAAAAGACCCGGTGCTGGCCCGCTTCAACAAAGACGGCGAGCTGGAAATCCTGTCCGGTCAGCGCCGCCATCTGATCGCCACCGAGCTGAACTATCCCGTCCCCACGATTATCCAGCAGCTCGACGATGACGACGCCCGCATCCTTGTTGCGGACGGCAACCTCCACCGCGAACATATTTCCACCTATGATCTCTCCCGCGCCCTGCGGATGAAAGCGGACAGTATGAAGCGCAAGGCAGGCCGGTAGATCCGTGGCGCGAAGAGCGGCCCGGAAACGGACGAGATCATCGCAAAGGAAATGGGCATGAGCACCATGAAGCTCAACCGTCTGATGAAGCTCTCCGAGGCCACCCGCTCCATCTGCGATCTGGTGGACGAGGGCAGGCTACCCACCTCCGTTGCCTACAACATTGCATTCCTGCAGCCAAAGCACCAGGAAACGGTTGCCGATCTGATCGGGATCAATGTCAAGGTCAACAATGAAAACACCGGGATTCTGAAAAAGGTGGCGTCCGCTGAAAGCCTGACCGAACAGAAGATCCGGGATGTGCTGGAGGGCAGATACCCGCCGAAGGTTGTGGAGAAGCCCAAGCCAGTTGCGCCGCCTCTATCTGCTGCCCAGCCGATGGCTCCGGCCAGCGTTCCCAAGACTCCAGACATTCCCGTACCGCCTGTGCCTCCCGCGCAGCCGAAAGCCACGGACAATGTTGTGCCGTTCCCGTCCACCAGTGCAGCACCAACGCAAGCGGCTCCCAGCGCAACGCCTGGCAAAGAAACCGCGCCCGCTGCTGTCCCACCTAAGCCCGCTGCTGAGCCGCAGGATCGGGAAAACAGCTATGAGACGAAGATCGTCCTGCGCGGCGACCGGCTCCGCAAGTATTTTCCCGATGTGTCCATGACGCCCCGCGAGATCGAGGACAGCGTCTATGACGCGCTGGAAATGCGTCGTCAGATGCAGGAAAAGGCGAAGCAGAAAGCGGAGATCTTCGGCAAGGAGAAGAAAGGGATGGTGAAGTGATCGGATGAATGTACTGGTCGTGGAACCGGGCTATCTGCCCTACGAGAAGGAAATCCTAGACAGCGCCGATCATCTGGAACAGATGCAGGCCATCGTCGGCGGCCTGATCGAGCCAATATACCCCTATCACGAGGAAGTGGCCATTGTCTGCAACGAGGAGGGGCTGATCAACGGCCTACCCTTCAACCGCAGCGTCCCCGGAGGCTACGGCGGCGTTTTCGGCACATTCTTCATTTGCGGTCTGGGAGAGGAGGACTTTTGTTCTCTCCCTCCCGAGCTGATGGAACGCTTCAAAAAAGAGTTTAGAAACTCTGAAATTCTGCTCGGCTTTGACGGGAATGAGGCAGTTACCCTTAAAGTTTCTTCCCAGCCGAAGCCGCACGACACACCGCCTCATGAAAAAAGCCACAGCAGCCCGGAGCGATGAGCTCGCCGCCCGCGTCAAGGCGCTGACGGACAAACTGGAAAGCGGCGTCAAGGACGTTTTTGAAAGCGACGCCTACAAAAGCTACCTCACCGCCATGTCCAAGCTCCATCGGTACAGCTTCGGGAATGTGCTTCTGATCCTCTGGCAATGCCCGGAGGCCAGTGTCGTCGCAGGCTTTGGAAAATGGAAGAAAGAGTTTGGCCGGACAGTAAAGCCCGGCGAGAAAGGTATCCAGATCCTTGCTCCCATGCCTCGCAAAAAACTTGTCCTCCAACAGAAGATCGACGCCCAGACTATGACGCCGATCCTCGGCGCAGACGGGCAACCGGAAAAGGAATGGGCGTTTGTGCGGTGGACGGATTTTCGGATCGTCTATGTGTTCGACATTAGCCAGACGGAGGGCAAGGAGTTTCCCTCTTACGGCGTGGACGAGCTTCCCGGCGAAGTACCCCAGTACGCGGAGTTTGTGGCGGCAATTGAAAAGCTGTCCCCGGTTCCCATCGAGTTCCGGGAGCCGGAAGCCTCGAAAGGCTGCTACAATCTCTTGGAGCAGAAAACCTACATCAACGAAGGCATGAGTCAAGTGCAGACGCTAAAGACGCTGATCCACGAAACAGCCCACGCCAAGCTCCACGCTCTGCCGGTAGAAAACGGCAAGATCATCGGCCTGCCCGACAAGGACAACCATACCCGTGAGGTGGAGGCCGAAAGCATTGCCTATGTGGTCTGCCAGCATTTCGGGATCGACACCTCGGACTATTCCTTTGCCTATGTCACCGGTTGGAGCAAAAGCAAGGAACTGCCGGAGCTGAAAGCCTCGCTGGAATGCATCAGCAAAACCGCAGGAGAAATGATTACCGCCATCGAAGCCGCCTGCCCCGCACTGGCACGGACGCCGCCCGAAGAAACCCAGGATAATGCGTTTCACCGTGAAACGCATTATATGACAAATAGATGATTTGCTATATAGTGTCTGCCTAAGCGTCTATGAATCCCGTCTCGTATTGTTCCTAAATGAATTGATCGAACAACAGACACAGGGCAACTCCTTGTGTCTGTTGTCGATTTATGGTATTATCTCACTAAGCAGTACACGGCAAAAAAACAGAGATATGGGAGAATCGGCATGAAGACAGAAGTATTTCAGACTGCAAATACTGTAATATCAGCTTTAACCGACTTGGCAAAGAATCGAAATCTGGTGTTTCGAGGATACAGCAAACAAGCTGAGCTTCTCCCTAAAATTATTAGAGAGAAGGATCTTAGTAATAGAGAGATTGAATTGCTCGTAGATTTTGAAAAATACGGCCTCCAATATTTTTCAGTGAATAATGCAATCGATTTCATGTCTTATGCTCAACATTTTGGCCTTCCAACCCGCCTTTTAGATTTCACATACAACCCTTTTATTGCATTGTTTTTTGCCCTTTTCAAAAGAAAAGGAACCACGAATGCTAATGCTGAGGATAACGAATACTACTACATACGATACTGTGATATTACTGAGCAGATTGTTTTTAACTCTCTGCCAGCGATTATGAGCATTGCGGAAGAATTTGTTAAAGCGGATTCATTTGCATTTCAATGTAAGAAGGGCATTGAAACCATTGATGAAATAATCAAGTCCATTTCGGAAGAATACAGTGATGAAAAAACAAGGCAAATCTTGATGTATTTTTCGATAATCTATAGGACTACTCATAAACATGAAATAACGACTGATCCATTACTGTTTCGTCCATTTATTAATGACCTCCTGAGTAAATTTGAAAATGAGCGAATTCTTCTAATTGATGCCAATCAATGTAGTAGTAGGATTATCATGCAGCAGGGCTTGTTCATGTTTCCTTATTCACTTGACCAGGAAAAGCATAAGGAGATACTGACAAGAAATACGAACCTCATTAAAATCCATAAAGATGCACGTAATGAACTTTTAGAATACTTGGACACCATAGGGCTGAATTCTTTTAGACTTATGCCTGATCTTCAGAATGTATGTGACGCAATAAAGCGAAAGTACACCGAAGAGCGTAAAGGGTCATCAAAGTCCAAAAAAGAATTTGTGTTGAATACATGATATGGAATAAAGGCTTGTTGCTTAACTATAAGTGACAAGCCTTTTTGCACAGTTGATGACATTCCACATTTCAAAAACGGTGCGCCGCTTGCGGCGCTTGTTAAGCAAGTATGGCATTTGTTAAACACAAACGCCCCTTTTTAGGGGGATACCCCTAAAACCCCACGCGACAATGCGTTTCACCGTGAAACGCAATTACTACACGAAACGGAGGAATGCTATGAAATTCAATTTAGACTTTGCAGCCGGTGCCGTCGCAGGAATCTGCCTTATACGCCTCATTCAGATCATGAAGCATAAACGCAACCGTCTTTAATTCGTTTCATGGTGAAACGAATTGAGAGAACGAAACCACTTTATAGGACTATGGTTGGATGAAACGGAATACCGACATTTACAAGAACAATGCTCCGTGACAGGATTGAGTGCCAGTGCCCTTATCCGAAAGCTGATCGCCGGTGTTCAGCTTCGCCCACGTCCGCCCGGTGAATACGCAAAACTCCTCCGCGAGCTGTCCGCCATCGGAAATAACATTAATCAGATCGCTTACTGGGCCAACGCTCAAAAGAGCATCCGAGAGGCCGAGATCGTGGACGCCGCTGTGCTGGCCCGTCGCGCATGGGAGCTCGTTAAGAATGGCCTATGACAAGATCATCGTCGTTCGCGCCCGCCTGGATAATCGGATCAGATACGCGCTGAACGAAGCCAAGACGCAGCGCAAGGAAAACGGCCAAGTTCTTCAGACCGCGATCAATTGTCAGCTTGATACCGCATACCGGGATATGCAGGAAACCAAGCGACGCTGGGATAAGGAAAACCGATCGGCTCAGGGCTATCACATCATCCATTCCTTTTCTCCCGGCGAAGTGACGGCAGAGCAGGCGCACCGGCTCAGCGTGGAGCTTGCCGAGCGACTGCTGGAAGGACGCTTTGAGGCCGTAGTTGCCACTCATGTTGACCACGGCCATATCCACGCGCATATCGTGTTTAACTCTGTGTCCTGCACGGACGGAAAGATGTTTCGGGACGACTTCAAGGCGTACTACGGAGATATCCGAGGAACATCCAATGAGATTAGCCGGGAAAACGATCTTTCCGTCATTGAGCCAAAGGGCAAAGGAAAACACTATGCGGAATGGGACGCAGAGCGAAACGGAAAAGAGACCGTGCGCGGGCTGATCCGGCAGGATATTGACGCGGCGCTTGCCGATGCTTTCACCCTTCAATCCTTTTATGAAGCTCTGCAGAAGCATGGCTATGCGGTCAAGCGCGGTGCTAACGTGAAGCACACGGCAATCAAGCCGCCTGGATCGGATCGCTTTGTCCGGCTGGACAGCCTGGGCAACGGCTACACCGAAGCGGACATACGGGAACGACTGAACAAGAGCCGCACCCAGCCAACAGCGCCGGAGCCGCAGGCCGCGGCCTCCTTGTATATCCCGAAAGGCCGGTATAAGGTCAAGCGCAGATCCCCGGCCTATGGGAAAAAGAAAAAGCTGTCCGGCCTACGCCGTCTGTACCTGCATTACCTGTTTCTGCTTTCACCGCCCCGGCCTCAGCGACGGCCTCCGCCGTTTCCTGTACGGGCAGAGGTCAGAAAGCTCGACCAATACAAGCGGCAGTTTGCGCTGCTGCAAAAATACCGTATCAACAGCGAGAGTCAGTTATCCATGCTTGCGGACGCCCTGCAAGCGGATATTGACTCTCTTGTTTTATCCCGGCGCGAGCTGTACCGCCGTAAGCGTCACGGCGAGGACATGAGCGCCGAGATCAAGGAAATCTCCCTTGCCCTGCGCCCGATCCGCCGCGAGCTGAAATGCTGCCAACAGGTCGCGGACAGAATACCGCAAATACAAGAGCATGTCCGGCTCGACCGGCAGAGCGCGGAGCAGGCAGAGAAATCACAACAAAAAACCAAGCAAAGGAGGCAAGACCTATGGAAGTAAGCGGCGAAGTGGCCGATCTGATGGTCAAAGAAGGACTGGAGGCCGCCAAGATCGCCACCGAGCTTTCTGCAAAAGGGCTCGTCCATGTGGCGGCGCTGCTTGCCGCTATGGTCAAGCAGAATTACAAGGTGGTCGGCAAAGTCGGTATTGAACGGCTGATGAAAGACAGCAACGCCGAATCCGTTATTATCCCGATCAAGGCCGCGGACTATGAGAAGTTCCAGCAGATCGCCAAGCAGTTCGGCGTCCTGTACGCAGCCGCTAAGCATGAGAACAAGGAAACCGGCGTCCTGCACATCATTTCCAACGTAAATTACAGTGCTCAGCTTAACGCCGTTATGGAGGCGATGGGCTATCCTTTGCCGGAAGTGAAACAGGAGGAACAAGCCGCAAAAAAAGCGAAAGCCCGCGCTCCACAAGAGAGATCCTCCGAAGAGCGCGGGACTGGCTTGAATCAACCGCAGAGGGATGAAAAGCCCTCCACCCGTCAGAAGTTGGCCGAACTGGACAGTGTAGCCAAGCAGAAAAAGCAGAAAACACCTGTTCGCCATAATGACAGGACACGGTAAATGTGTCTCACCGTGAGACAAAAACACCCTTTCTGATAGAACCTTGATTACTTCCTTATTCCAGCAGAATCAAATGTCTTTTTAAGTGCAATCTCAGTTGGGATGTATGAGCAAATTGAGAGGAGTAATTGGACAGCGACAACGCATCCACCGGCAATTCCGATTACGTTGATTTCGCGGTTCATCACAACGGCCATGACAATTACGGAAGGCACAATCAGAACCAAACCGCCAATTTGCCACAGTCTCCCAACGTATTTTTGCGCAAATGCCCATGTGTCTTTATTCTTCATGGACATGGCAGTTCTGTAGCCAGATGTATTACTTATATGGTCGGGTGTGTGTTTTGTATATTGTCTACCGATATATATCATCGTGATAGGCAGAAGCAGAACAACTATTAGCATAAACAACCAAAAGCCCATTTTGCACCTCCTACAGTATTTTAGTTCATCATACCATAACGAGAGATTTTCAACAAGAGCTAATCAAGTCTATCAGCAAGTAGTTTATCCCGCTAATGTGTCTCACCGTGAAACAAGTTTTTGGAGGGATGCCTATATAAACCAAAAGTCTTTCCGGGACGCCGCCCCTATGTGGGCGGCGTTTTCCCTGGCCGTGCTGTATCTGGCTGTGCTGGCTGCAGGCGTCTACGAGGACGGTATGAATCTTTTTCAGTTCATGGCTGTCTTTCCCGACGCCATGAATAAACCATTTGCTCTGCGCTGGACGCCGCACACCGTCAAATTCATGCTGGGCGCTCTTGTGATCTACGCCGGAGCAATCGCCGTGTATTATTCCTCCCGCATGAACAGGCGTCCCGGCGAGGAACACGGCTCCGCGAAGTGGGGCATCGTCCGGGAGCTGAACAAGAAATACAGCGACAAAGACCCGGCCAGGAACGTGATCCTCACCAAGCACCTGTGTATGAGCCTCAACGGGAGGCAGCACATGAGGAATCTGCTTCAGATCGTGGTCGGCGGCAGCGGCGCAGGCAAAACACGCTTTGTCGTGAAACCGAATCTTCTCCTTGCCAATGCCAGCTTTATCTGCACCGATCCGAAGGGTGAGCTTGTTCGAGCCGTCGCCCCATTCCTCTTACAACAGGGCTACATCGTCAAGGTGTTCGATTTGATCGAGCCGAGCCATTCCGACAGCTATAACCCTTTCCGTTATATCCGCAAGGACTCCGACGTGTTCCGGCTGATCAACAACTTTATCCAGAACACCACGCCGAAGAACGCCAGCCAAAACGACCCGTTTTGGGAGAAATCCGAAATCGCCCTCGACTCCGCCCTTATGCTTTACCTTCTCCATGAGTCTCCTCCCTATGAGCAGACCATGGAAATGATGCTCACCATGATCGAGTACGGCGGGGCGAAAGAGGACGACGACGATTTTCAATCCGCGCTGGATCTGCTTTTCGAGGCGTTGGAGGAAGAACAGCCGGATCATATCGCCGTGCGGCAGTATCACATTTTCAAGCAGGCGGCGGGTGTTGTATGCTTTAGGAGACTTCTTAATCAGTCGATTGGGAAGTCTCCTAAAACATATAACCTTAAAATCACGAAAGGAGCGCAAGCTATGAGAAGAAACGAGAAAATCACAGCTCTTTATGAGCGTTTGAGCCGTGACGATGACCAGCAAGGCGATAGTAACTCCATCGTTAATCAAAAGAAACTGTTAGAGGACTATGCCGCCCAGCACAATTTTCCTAACCCGACCCATTTCACGGACGATGGTATCAGCGGAACTTGTTTTGACCGTCCCGGATTTTTGGCTATGATGAAAGAGGTTGAAGCCGGGAATGTGGAATACCTCTGTATCAAGGACATGAGCCGTCTGGGGCGTGACTATCTGAAAGTTGGTCAGATTATGGAAATCCTGCGTCAGCGTGGCGTTCGCCTTATCGCCATCAATG
>OLPA01001276.1_pt1 | contig 21481 bp, 19 predicted proteins | sample 1672811 | NCBI WGS metagenome assembly OLPA01 (sample SAMEA3136726, study PRJEB25190) | human gut metagenome | biome: human gut; feature: human-associated habitat; material: faeces | place: Austria | collected 2013
ATTACCGCCTTCGTATAGGTTGAGCCTACGTCGCAGCCGCCAAAGTACTTCATTTGTATTTGCGCCTCCATTTATATGTTTTATTTTTAATACTCGTAGGAAGGGAACTTGTCCATGTCGTAGGGGCTCTTGAGGGTGTCTTTGCGCTCCATATTGTCGTAATGCTTCTTCAGGAAAGGCTCGACCACGTTAAAGAGCAGCTTGCCGTCCAGGTCGAAGAAGAACACCGCGAACAGAGCCGCGTTTGCCAGAACAAGCCCGGCAAAAAGCTTTGCGATGAAGCCCCTGAGCCTGCGCCCGCTTTTGCATTTGCATTTTTTCATGTTCTATCCTCCTGTTTACCAGCCCATGGAGTCGTCGAAATCCAGCAAAGTGGGATCCAGCGGCTCCTCGTGCATGACGGTGGTCATATAGTCGTTGACGATGCGGCGGATCTCCGCCCGGGAAACGGTGCGGCTGTCGGGCAGGGCATGGGGCATCCAGATGGCGTGGACATTTCTCTCTCTGAACTCGTCCTCAAACAGGCCGTGCACACCCTGCATCCCCTTGCACTGGAGCTGGTCGTACATCATCACAAAGTCGCAGTTGAACTTCTCCATGTTCTCCCAGAGCTCAAAGATATGGTGCATCCCGCCCACGGCCATGCGGCGCATGGGGGCCCACATGTGGTAGGTCGCCATGTCGTCCAGGCAGTGGTCATAGGTATCGGTGCGGATGGTCATGTCAAACATGAGCGAGTCCATGTTGATTATGACGTTCAGGCCCCAGCAGTTGTAGGCCCAGGTGCACCAGTTGGAATAATACAGCGGGGCGCAGGACCAGGCGATGACCCGATGGCGGGTCTTGGGGAAGGAGTTGATCTTTTTGGCGACGCATCTGTCCATGATCTTGCGGACCTTGGCATCCACATCGTGCCAGATCTGCCGGTCGCCGTCCTGGGAGTAGTAAATGCGGTAGAGGGCCTGGGCGACGCCGTTTATGGGATAGTAGTTGGTCTTGGCGGCCACTTCCCATTTTTCCCGCTCAAATTCCTGGAGCTGGTTCTGCCGCTCCAGCTTGTAGACAAGCTGATCCCAGTTGAAGGGGACGCCGGTCTGCTCCTCAATGAAGCGCCAGCACTCCTCTATCTCCCGGCGGCAGTGCTGATGGACCAGGGGATCGTCAAACTGCATGGGCTGGGGCATGGCAAAAAGGGGCTTGTCCAGGAACCAGTCCTGCAGGATGGAGGTGGCCACAGAGCCGTCGCAGGCCTCGTTGGAGGTGACGACAAAGGGGGCATAGTCGGGGATATCGTCCAGCACAAAGAGGCCGGACTCCGCCTGGCACATGGGGCAGGGATCGCCCGGCAGGCCGATGGACTGAACGGCGTCAATGTAGTTGTGGACCGTGTGGGAATTGACATGGCAGGTGACAAAATAAGGAATCATCTCCATGGCCACGTTGTCAAACTTATCCGACCAGGGGTAGAACACGCCGCCCCATACCGTCTCGTTGTGGGCCATGGTGTGGTGCCAGAGTTTGTTGTGCTCACCGCCGTGGAGATTGGCGTCGGCGGCAAACATACGCTGGAACTGGCGGATCGTCTCGCAGACCATGCCCCGGTAATGCCAGGCGGAGGCCCTCATGCCTTCGCCGCGCATGCCTTCCATGCCGCGGTCAAACCAGTGCATAACCGTCAGATAGGTCTGACCGACCCAGCGGTATCTCCACACGCCCTTGGCAAAGTTCACAATGCCGCCAAAACGGGCCACATCGATGACCATGTGGAAATAGTTATAGAGCCAGATATTATAGAAATAATCCAGTGTGTCCTTCAGCCCGCGCCACTCGCGGTGCTTATACAGGCCGGTTTTATCAATATACAGATCGCCCAGCCTGCGCTCCTCATGGGGCTTGCCGTAGAGGAAATCCCTCTTGAGCTTTTTGAAGTCGATGTTCTTCTTAGCCATATCACTTGCCCTCCTGGATCTTCTTGATCTCAACACTTTCCACAAAAGCCTGGAAGCGTGTGCGCAGCTGGCCGGAGGCGGAGTTTATGTATTCTTTTTCAATGGAGCAGACGGGGATGCCAAAGTCGCGCTTCATCACGACCGTGTCGATAACTCTCTCATAGCTCCAGTACTCGCAGAACTTGTTGGAAGCCATGATAAGGCCGTCGGCGTTGTAGTCCCGCACAAGATCCGCCAGGCGCTGCTTTCTGGCCCGCATCTCGTCCTGGGGCATGAAGCGGGGACAGTTGCTGGTGTCCAGATAGTGCCGGGCGATCGCGTCCAGCGGTTCCTGGCCCTCTTTCACCACGATGGGGATCCGGCTCTCCACGGCGCCGTAGCAATGCCTGTCCGCCACGACCTCCGCGCCGCAGCTCTCTATGAGCTTTGTAAACTCCGGGTCGTCATTCTCTGAGCCGGCCAGGACCACCTTGCAGCGGAAGGGCCACCTGTCGTCGGGCTCCCGGGTCTTCATCTCTTCGGCAGTCTCCCGCAGATAGGGCAGGATCAGCTCCTTGGGACAGACCAGCGACACAAGCTGAATGATCTGGAATTCGTAGCCGGTGATGGTGGGCACATCAAGCTTGCGGTAGTCGCCAATCTCGTTTATCAGGCGGCAGACCTCGTTGTGCTGCCCGATGGCCTTCATCAGCGCCTCGTCGGAGACGTCTATGCCAAAATGCTTCTGCAGCTCGCCCAGCACATGATGGCGGAGCTGCTCCCTGTAATGCAGGTAGCTGTTTTCCGTCTTTTTGAATGGCACGTCGATAAATTCGCAGAAGAAATTGTCGTTTCGGATAACATCCATGTCCTTGACGGAATCAAGGTTTTTCTTCTTCAGGTGCTCCTGGAAACGGCAGGTGACAGTGCAGGTTTCCGTAGCCATCTGGGCATCGAGGAAGTTAAAGCCGCCTTCAAGGGCGCGCTCGAACAGGCTCCGGCCGTAGTGGCAGACGCGGGCGGACATATAATATGTCGCGATGTCCGGCGAGGTGCAGCGCGGCGCTCTCAGTCTGACAGAGAAGCAGCCCGGCAGGTCGAGAAGCACTTCAGGCATGAAATAGCATGTGTAGCCAATGGCGTACTTGCCCTGGGACCGCGCCTTCTGGACAAGCTCGTTGTTGGCTTCCTGGAGCAGATTCTCAAAGTAGATAAGATGCTTGAGATCTTTCACAGATAACCCCCCATATTTAATTTTTCAATTTGGCGAGACCGCCGGGGCGCCGCCCGGCTTTCGCCGCAGGGCATAATACGCCCACTCTCACACCCCTATTTTAGCAAAGCGTCATATAATTGTCAATTGAATTTTGGGCATTTTTGACGAAAAGTGTCTCATAAATTTATGTATTTCTTATACATATTGGATAGTTTTGTCTAAACATTGAGCGTATCCATGAATCTTTGTATCTTTTCCCTGGACGCCGCGGCCCGGCCCTGTATCATTTCAGGGCTGCCGCCGCCTCTGCCGTCTATGCCGGCGTTTATCTTTTTCGCCGCCGCGCGCAGGTCTGCATGCCGGCTGCCGATGATGTAGCGGTAGCCCCCGGCCCCGTCTCCGGAGAAGGCGGCGGCAAGACCGGAGCACCTCTCCGCCAGCATGTTTACAAGCTCCCGCAGGGCGATCTCGTCCAGAACGGAATCAAAAACACAGATATTTCCCTGCCGGGGCGCAAAGCCCGCCGCCTGAAGCCGGGCGCAGGCCATCCCAAGCTCTGCCGCGCGGGCCTTGAGCCTGGACTGTTCCTTCAGGAGCCGCTCCACCGCTGGCGCCGCTTCGTCCCTTTTGGCGCTTAAAAGGGCGGAGACGGCCGCCGCGCTCTCCTGGCGGCGGCGGAAAATGTCCAGCGCGTCCATCCCGCAGGCAAGGCTAATCCTCAGTCCGCCCCGGTGCCTTTCGGCCTCCAGAAGCTTTATCATGCCGATCTCCCCGGTGCGTTTCACGTGGGGCGCGCAGCAGGCGCAGCGGTCAACGCCAGAGATCTCCACAATGCGTACATTTTCCCGCAGCGCCAGCTTGCTGCGGTATTCCAGAGACGCAAGTTCCCCGGGTTCCGGGAACCAGGCCCGTACCTCAAGATTATCGCGGACGGCCTCGTTGGCAAGCGTTTCGATCTGCTCAAGCTGCATTCGGCTCAGTTCCCCGTCAAAATCTATGGTCATGCACTCTTCGCCCATATGAAAGCCTACGTTGTTCAGGCCAAAGAGTCTGTGGGTCACGCCGGAGACCACATGCTCCCCGGAGTGGTTCTGCATGCGGCGGCGGCGCTGCTCCCAGTCAAGGGCACAAGCAAGCTCCGCGCCCGGCGCAAGAGCCCGGTCGGTATAGTGCAGAATCTCTCCGTCCCGTTCCTGAACGTCCAGCACCCGGGCGCCGCCTATGCGCCCGGTGTCCGCCGCCTGCCCGCCGCCCTCAGGGAAAAAAGCGGTCTTGTCCAGCGTCACGGCCCAGCCCTCCCTGCAGGTCGCGCAGCTTTTCACAAGGGCCTTAAATTCATGGATGTGGCTGTCTGTATAGTATAATTTTTCGGTCATCTTTTCTTCTCCCCGCCCCAATTGGGCTTTAATCGCTTATAACATAACATTTTTGGCTGCATACGGCAAGCACGCGGATATGAAAAACGCCGCTCTGACGTACGCAAAGCGGCGGATCCTTTACAGCTTTTCCATTATTTTCTCAGTGATCTCCAGGCAGATTTCGGAACTGCGCTGAAGCTCTTTGTAATACGCGTCCGCGCCGCCGTTTATACCGTCGGCCACGGTTTTGATGCAGAGGCAGGGGATCTGATTTCTCCGGCAAGTCAGGGCGATCCCGGCGGCCTCCATCTCGCAGATCTCCGCGTCGAATTTCTCATGGAGCCGCTTCTTTGCCTCGCCGCTGCCGATAAACTTGTCCGCTGAGGCGCAGGTCACCTTTCTCAGCCCCGGCTCGGCGGCCAGCGCCAGCGCCACAAGCGCCGGATCCAGGGGGATAAACTCGTCCTCATAGCCGGGATACTGGCCGGGCTTTACGGGATCAATGCCCGAGAGATCAAAATCATAGTGTACCAGTTTTTCAACCACGCAGGTCCTGGCCCCGGCCATTTCCTCTGTAAGCCCCCCCACAACGCCGAAGTTCACAATAAGCTCCGCGCCGAAGCGGTCAATAAGCAGCTGGGCGGCAGCGGCGGCGGCAAGCTCGCCTATGCCGGAGTTGAGCACATGGAGCGTACAGCCCGAAAGCGCATAGCGGGAGATCTGAAAGCCTCCGGCCAGTGTCTCCCCTGCGGGGCGGCCATAGCGCTTGCGGACGGAATCCATCTCCACGGCCACAATCATGCCGATATTTTTCATGCCTTTTCTCCTTACAGCACCCGGACCCGGAGCACATCGCTCATGGCGCGGATGCTTTCGGCGGTGTCCTCGCCTATTTCGGCGCCCAGATCCACAATGGTGCAGGCATAGCCGCCCCGGGGCTTGTTGATCATGTGCTCCACGTTTATATCGAGGGCGCTTATAAAGTCCAGTATCCGGGTGATCATGCGTGGGACATTCCTGTGGATAACGCAGAGACGGCAGACGCCCATGCGGCTTAAGGATACATCGGGCAGGTTCACGGAATTTTTGATGTTGCCGTTGAGCAGATAGTCATAGAGCTCATTTGCGGCCATAAGGGCGCAGCGGTCCTCGCTCTCGGGCGTGCAGGCGCCCAGATGGGGCATGGCGATGACGTTGGGCGCTCTGAGGATGACCTTATTGGGAAAATCCGTCACATACTTGGCCACCCAGCCGCAGTCCAGCGCCCGGGTCATGGCCTCGTCATCCACCACCTCGGCCCGGGATTCGTTGACGATGCGCACGCCCTTCTTCATTTTTGACAGGGCTTCCCCGTCCAGCATATGGTGGGTCTGCTCGTTATAGGGGACGTTTATGCTTATGTAGTCGCAGTTTTCATAGATCTCGTCCACAGTCTCCGCCCGGATGACCTCCCGGGAGAGCCGCCAGGCCGCGTCCACAGACATGAAAGGGTCATAGCCGTAAACAACCATGCCCAGCTCCAGCGCGGTATTGGCCACCAGCGCGCCCACCGCGCCCAGGCCCAGCACGCCGAGGGTCTTGCCCATGAGTTCCGGCCCGGAGAAAGCGGACTTGCCCTTCTCCACCAGGGCGGGGATCCTGTCCCCCTCGGTGGCGATGGAGCGGACCCAGTCGATGCTGCCCAGGATGTCCCGGGAGGCCATAATAAGGGAGCAGATCTCCTGCTCCTTCACTGCTTCGGCATTGGCCCCGGGGCTGTTGAACACCACGATGCCCTGCTCGGCGCACTTTTCGACGGGGATATTGTTATAACCCGCGCCGGCCCTGGCGATGGCCAGAAGCTCCGGGCCAAAATCATAGCGGTGCAGATCGGCGCTGCGCAGAAGCAGGCCCTGAGGCGCCTCCACATCCGGCCCCACAAGGCAACCCTTTTTCTCAAGAGGGCCGGTGCCGGCGGGGGAAATGGCGTTCATGGTCTTTATCCTAAACATGCTGTCTAACCTCGAATTCTTTCATGTAATCTATCAGCGCCGTGACGCCCTCCATGGGCATGGCATTGTACAGGGAGGCCCGCATGCCGCCGGCCACCTTGTGTCCCTTTAAATTCAGAAGTCCCCTCGCCGCAGCGCCGGAGACAAATTCCGCGTCCAGGGCGGCGTCCCCGGTGCGGAAGGTGATATTCATGTCGCTTCTGGAACCGGGCAGAGCATGGGGCTTGTAGAGGCGGCTGTTATCCAGCAGTTCATAAAGCCTGGCGGCCCGCTCCCGCTTTCTTTTTTCCATGCCGGAGACGCCCCCCCGGCTCTCCAGCCAGTCGAGGGTCAGGCCCAGCATGTAGATACACCAGCAGGGCGGGGTATTGAGCATGGAATCGGCCTTGATGAGATTATAATAGCTCATCACCTGGGGCGTATACGGAAGCTCCCGGCCGGCAAGGCTTTTCTCCAGGATCACAACCGTGAGCCCCGCCGGGGCCATGTTCTTCTGGGCGCCGGCAAAGATAAGACCGTATTTTGAAACGTCAACGGGCTTGGAGAGGATGTCCGAGGACATGTCGCACACCAGCGGAGCGGAAGTCTCGGGGACATACTGCCACTCGGTGCCGTATACGGTGTTGTTGGCACAGTAATAGAAATACCTCGCCCCGGCGCTGAGCCGAAGCTCGTCCTGGGCTGGGATCCTGTTGTGACCGGCAGCGGCGGAATCGCAGGCGATATGGACCGCGCCGTATTTCCTCGCTTCCTCGGCGGCCTTGCCGGAGAAGTTGCCGGTCACGGCGTAGTCCGCCCCGCCCCCGTCCATAAGGTTCATGGGGATGGCGGCAAACTGCAGCGTGGCCCCGCCCTGAAGGAAAAGGATCTCATGGCTCTCCGGTACGGAGAGCGCCTTTCTCAGTTTTTCCTTGGTGGAGCTGAAAATCTCCTGAAACATGGGGCTCCGGTGGCTCATCTCCATGACGGACATGCCGAAGGAACCGTAGTCCATAAGCTCTCTTCGGGCCCGCTCCAGCACGCTCTCCGGCATAACGGAAGGCCCGGCGGAGAAGTTGAATACATTCTCTCTTGACATAGCGCTCTCCCCCCCGGCTCAAAAAACTCTGTCTGTGAAAGCAGATTATACATTATTCCAATGAAAAGGTCAAATCATTTTGCCCAGCAGTCCCTCGTCCTCGACCGCGGTGATTTTCACGTCCAAAACCCGGCCCCGAAGCCCTGTACCGGGGGCTTTTACAAGCAGATAAGTGTCGCTGTGGCCCAAAGAAAAGCCCCCCTCCTCCGTCTCAAAAAGCACGGGCAGCGTCAGGCCAAGGCTCTGCTCCAGGAAGTCCCCATGCATCTGCCGGGCGATTTTCTGGGCCTGGTGGGCCCGTTCCGCCTTCACTGCGTTTTCTGTCTGCCCGGGCATTTTATCCGCCGGGGTACCGGGACGGCGGGAATAGGGGAAAATGTGCATATCCGAAAAGGCGCAGCGGCGGATAAAGGCCAGGGTCTCAGCCTGGTCGGTCTCCGTCTCTCCGGGAAAGCCCGTTATCAGATCGCAGGTTATGGCGCAGCCGGGGAAATATGCCCGCAGCAACTCCACGGCCTGATAAAAGCGGGCCGTATCGTATTTGCGGTTCATATTTTTCAGTGTTCGGTCGCAGCCGGACTGGAGAGAGAGGTGGAAATGGCGGCAGAGCTTCCCCGCGGCCGCCAGGCGGCGGCAGAAGTCCTCGGTTATAACAGTGGGTTCCAGAGAACCCAGCCTTATCCTCATATCCCCCGCCGCGGCGGCAACGGCCTCTATCACATCCGCAAGGCCCGGCTTTCCCGGCAGGTCGAGGCCGTAGGAGGCCACTTCAATTCCGGTGAGGACGAGCTCCCTGTATCCCTCGGCGGCAATCCGCTCCGTCTCCCGGGCAGCATCCTCCAGAGGGAGGCTCCGCAGGCGCCCCCTGGTGTAGGGTATAATGCAGTAGCTGCAGAAATTCACGCAGCCGTCCTGAATCTTGAGCATGGCCCTCGTGCGGCCGGATACCGCTCCGGCCGGAAGTCTTTCAAAGTCCCGGCGCCGGAACGGCTCGTCTATCTCCCGGCAGTGTTCCCCTGTCTCTGCGGCTTTTTCAACGGCCTCTATAAAGCCCGCCCTGTCCGCAGCGCCGAAGATGACCGCCGCGCCGATCTCCTCTGCGTCCTCGGGGCTGAGCTGGGAATAGCAGCCGCAGACGGCCACCACAGCGCCGGGGTTCTCGTCCCGGAGCCGGCGGATGGTCTGGCGGGATTTGCGGCCGCTCTCGGCGGTGACGGCGCAGGTGTTGACAATGACCGCGTCAGCCTGCTCTCCGGGGGCGGCGCTCTCATGGCCACGTGCGCGGAGCATGGTCTCCATGGCCTGCGTCTCATACTGGTTGACCTTGCAGCCAAGAGTGGATATAATGTATTTCATGGTTTTCTCCCAAGCTTTTTATCATTTATGGAGTGCGATATATGGAACATTATCTTGATAATTCCGCCACAACGAAAGTCTGCCCCGAGGCGGCCCGGGCCGCCATGCAGGCCATGACGGAGATATACGGCAATCCCAGCTCCACCCATACGCTGGGGCGGCAGGCGAAAAAACTACTGGACGCGTCCCGCGCCCAGGTGGCCGCAGCGCTGGGATGCGCCCCTTCGGAACTGGTCTTTACCTCCTGCGGCTCCGAGAGCGACAACTGGGCCGTCTTCAACGGCGCCGAGGCCATGAAGCGCCGGGGCGGGCATATTATTAGCTCCCTCGTAGAGCACGACGCGGTGCGCAAAGCGCTGGATGTGCTTGAAAGCCGGGGCTTTGAGGTGACGCGGCTTTCGCCCGACGGCACGGGGGCCATCCCCGTTCAGGCCGTGGCAAACGCGCTCCGCCCTGATACTATACTCGTTTCCCTCATGCTGGTCAATAACGAAACCGGCGGCGTGACAGACATTTCCGCTATTTCCAAATTAATGAAAAGATCCGGCTCCCAGGCCTTGCTGCACACGGACGCGGTACAGGCCTTTATGAAGCTGCCCTTTTCTGCCAAAAGCCTTGGCGCGGATATGATAAGCCTCAGCGGGCATAAAATTCACGCCCCGAAGGGCGTGGGCGCGCTGTACATAAAAAACGGACTTAAGCTCCGGCCCTTCATTATGGGCGGCGGGCAGGAAAGCGGCCGCCGGGCGGGAACGGAGGCCATGCCCCAGATCGCCGCTTTCGGCGCCGCCTGCCAGGCCGCGGGGAACGTCCTCGAAAATGGGGCGCGCATGGCGGCGCTGAAAGCCCATGCCATCGAGCGGCTGAGCCGGGAAATACCGGAGTTCCGGTACATCCACAGCCCCGCCCCCCATATTCTCAGCCTCTCCCTGCCCGGCTGGCGCAGCGAGGTGCTGATGAACTTCATGGAAGCACGGGAGATTTACGTGTCAAAAAGCTCCGCCTGCAAAAAAGGCGGGCGGAGCCATGTGCTGGAAGCCATTGGTCTGGACGCGAAAACCATAGACGGGGCCATCAGAGTGGGCCTGAGCCGCTTTACCAGCAGCGAAGATATCGACGCGCTCTGCCGTGCGCTCAAAGACGCCCATGATACCCTGGCCCATTCCTGAAGCCTCAGCTTTCCGCCTCCCCGTCCTCCGGGGGGGCTTTTTTTACAGCCTGCCGGGTAACGGGATCAATATGGTCAAGCTCTGAATATTCCTCCACACGCCAGGGCAGGTCGTTCTCCTTGAGGCGGCGCTCTATGCGGCTGTTTATGGCGGTGTAGATTACTACAAAAACCGGCACGCCCAGAAGCATCCCCCAGAAGCCGAAAAGCCCCGCCCCCAGGATGATGGAGAACATGACCCAGAAACCGTTTATCCCGATGGAGCTGCCCAGGATCTTGGGGCCGATGATGTTCCCGTCCACCTGCTGGAGAACGATGATAAAGACAATAAAGATGAGGCATTTGAGGGGCGAGACCATGAGAATGATGATGGCGCTGGGCACAGCCCCGATAAAAGGCCCGAAAAAGGGGATCACATTGGTAACGCCCACGATCACGCTGACCAGCAGCGCGTAGGGCATCTTCAAAATGGCGCAGACAATGTAACAGATGAGGCCGATGATGGCCGAGTCAAGCAGCTTTCCGTTTATGAAGCCCATGAAGGTCCTGTCCGTAAAGGCCAAGCCCTCCCGGATCTTTTCCGCCGTCTCCACGGGGAAAAGGCTGTACAGCATACGCTTGGCGCTGGCGGTAAAGCCCTCCAGATTGCTCAGAATATAGACGGAGACAATAATGCCGATGACAAGATTATATACCCCCATCAACACATAGTAGACTCCCGTGGTGACATTTGTCACCAGGCTTCCCAGTTCCGGAAGAACCGTGCCCTGGATCCAGTCCATCAGGTTCGTGTTCACAGTGCCCAGCAGCTGGCTGGCGTACCGCTCTATCTCCGGGTAGTCCTCCAGCATTTTGGTGACCCAGTTTGTGACATTCGCTATATAGGTGTTGCTGTTTACAACAATGGTCTCCAGGCTGCTGTAAAGCTGGGGCAGGATAAGGTAAACCAGAGCCGCCATCAGAGCCAGCATGATGATCTCGGACACCAGCACCGAGAGATTCCTGGCAAAACGCTCCCCATTGCTTTTTTTGCTTTTTTGATAAAGCCTCCTGCCCAGAGGCAGAAACGCGCCCCGCTCCAGCGCCCTCATAAGAGGGGCCAGCAGATAGCATATAACAAGCCCCCAGATAAAGGGGCTGAGAATCTTTACAAGGGTCTTTACAGCCGTGCCCAGAGCGGAAATATAGTTCAGGGCCATAAAAAACAAAATTGCGCAGGCAATGACACAAAAGCCCGTTATTCCCCAATATAGGTATTTTTTATCCCACCTGAAACGCTTTTTCATACGCCGCCCCTTCCCCAAGGCCGCACCGGCCTTTTTAACATATCTATTCTACTATCGGCGCCTAAACCCGTCAACAGCAAAAATGTTAAATTTTGATTTAGATTTGTCAGCGGCCTTTTTCCCGGGTGTAATTGCATTATGTAAACCAATTTGCGTATATTTTCCCCGATATTCATAACACGCCTGTTGAAAACTCTGTTGGAAATGTTGACAAGTCCTTGTATTGCCGTAAAAATCCTGTTTCCCGTTAATTGGATATGCATTTGTCCTTTGTCGAAATATGCATAATTTTGTAAACCTCTCCCCGGCGGGATATGCCGGCATAGGGACCGGGGCGGAGGCATAAGCTTTCCTAAGGACAAATCAGCCCCAAAACAGGAGGACGCCATGAAACGCACGCTTTGCTTTATTATGATTTTTTCTTTTCTGCTTATCACAAGTGCCCGGGCGGAGCCGCTGCGGGACGGGGACATGGAGATAAAGGCCCCTTCCGCCCTGCTGATGGAAAAGAGCACGGGAGAGGTGCTCTATGAGAAAAATGCCGACGAACGGAGACTCCCGGCCAGCGTCACCAAGGTTATGACCATGCTGCTCATTGTGGAGGATCTGGAGGCGGGCCGGATAAAGCCGGAAGATACGGTTACCGCCAGCGCCAGAGCCGCCTCTTTCGGCGGAAGCTGCGTCTATCTGGAGGCCGGGGAAAAAATGAGCGTGCACGAGATGCTCAAATGCATCGCCGTGGTTTCCGCCAACGACTGCGCCGTGGCCATGGCGGAGTTTCTGAGCGGCTCGGAGAAGCTTTTTGTGGACAGGATGAACCGGAGGGCGGATGAGCTGGGCCTTGAGAACACCCATTTCACCAACTGCACCGGCCTCTTTGACGACGCGGAGCACTATACCAGCGCCCGCGACCTGGCCATTATGTCCCGGGAGCTTATAAAACACGATTTTATTAAAGACTATACCACGATCTGGATGGACAGCATCCGAAACGGTGAATTCGGGCTGAGCAACACCAACAGGCTTGTCAAGTGGTATGAGGGCTGCACCGGGCTCAAGACCGGCTTCACCTCCGCGGCCATGTACTGCCTCGCAGCCACGGCGGAGCGGGATGGCGTGGAGTACATTGCAGCGATCATGGGCGGAGAGAGCATAGACTCCCGCAACGCCGACGCAATGAGCCTTCTGGATTATGCCTTTGCCACCTTCTCCCTCTGCTCTCTGCGCCCGCCAGAGCCTCTGCCCAGGCTGCCCGTGGACACAGGCGCGGCCGCCTCCCTCTCCCTCTGCTGCGGCGGGCAGGAATATGCCCTTGTATCCAAAAACAGCGGCGAGGCCCAATACAGCCTGAGCCTGCCGGAGCGGGTCTCCGCGCCGGTAAAGGCTGGCGATGAGCTGGGGTGCCTTAAAGTCAGCATTGGGGAGGAGCTGATTGCCCAGGTGCCGGTGCTGGCGGCGGAGGATGTGCCCCGGCTGGGCTTCTGGGGAATTCTGGGAAGGCTTGCCGGAAGCCTGCTGGGGATATAGGGCAGCGGCCTTTTTCTTCTGTTGAAATTACTGGAAAATGGTATATAATGTGCCTGTAAGCATTTATATTTTACAGGAGGCATTATGGTTAAAGTCGATTTATCCGGCGCCGCCGAGTTTTTCACCAGCGCCGGCCCCGATTACGCTCTGGCGGAAATGGCCCACAGAACTCTCAGCCAGAAAAGCGGTCTGGGCGCGGAGTTCACCGGCTGGCTGGAGCTGCCCCAGCGGATTATCGACGGAGAGCTTGATGAAATAATCAGCGCCGCCGAAAAGATCCGCTCCCGCTCCAGTGCGCTGGTGGTGGTGGGCATAGGCGGCTCTTATCTGGGAGCCCGAGGCGCCATCGAGCTTCTCAAGCCCATCCCCGGCCCCGGCGATCCGCGCATATTCTTTGTGGGCAACGTTCTCTCCGCCGACGCGCTCTGCGACACGCTGGATCTTCTGGGCGACGTGGATTTTGACGTGAACATCATCTCCAAATCCGGCACCACGCTGGAGCCTGCGGTTTCCTTCCGCATTTTCCGGGAGCTTCTGGAGAAGAAATACGGCACCAAGGCCGACGAGCACATTTTCGCCACCACGGACGCCCACAGGGGCGTGCTGAAATCTCTGGCCGATGAGCATGGCTGGGAGACCTTTGTGGTGCCCGACGATGTGGGCGGCCGCTTCAGCGTGCTGTCCGCCGTGGGCCTGCTGCCCATGGCCGTGGCCGGAATAGACGTGCGCCGGGTCATAGAAGCCGCCATATCGGAGTTCAAGGCCCTTGACCTGCGTTCCCCTGAAAACCCCGCCTGGAAATATGCCGCCGCCCGCCAGCATCTCTACGGCAAGGGCTATGAAATAGAAATTCTGGCCTGCTACGAGCCCAGCTTCCGCTTTATGGCCGAGTGGTGGAAACAGCTCTACGGCGAGAGCGAGGGCAAGGACGGCAAGGGCATCTTCCCCGCCTCTGTGGAGTTCACCGCCGACCTGCACTCCATGGGCCAGTACATCCAGTCCGGCCCCAGAACACTGATGGAGTCCGTCGTCCGCTTTGCCCACAGCCGACGCACCTATCCCTTCCCCTTTGAGGCGGACAATACCGACGGGCTCAACTATATCGCCGGACGGGACATCGCCGAGGTCTGCCATGTGGCGGCGGACGCGGTGAAGGAGGCCCATATCTCCGGCGGCGTGCCAAACATTGTCATTGAGGCTCCCATGAGGAACGAGGAGGGCTTCGCTTCCCTGGTCTGTTTCTTCGAGATGGCCTGCGCCATCTCCGGGTACATGTCCGGCGTGAATCCCTTCGACCAGCCCGGCGTGGAGGCCTATAAGAAAAACATGTTCCGCATGCTGGGCAAGCCCGGTGCGGTGTGACAGGTTCCGAAAAAAATATTTTCTCCGCCCTCCGGCTTCCCGGAGGGCGTTTTTTCGTTTACCAAGATTTTACTGTCCGGGGATATCGGGTTTTACAGCCGGGATCTTATAATTCTGCCGTACCTGAGAATCTTTTTTTGGAGGAAAGACATGAAAAAAATCCTTGCGGCCGTCCTTGCGGCGGTCATGTGCATCGCACTGTTTGCCGCCTGCGGCACGGCTCCCGCCGCAGCGGAGACCCCTGCCGCGGAAACGCCCGTCCCGGAGACCGCGGCGGCTGAAATCCCCGGCGCTCCCAAATATGTGTTTCTGTTCATCGGCGATGGTATGAGTTATCCTCAGATCCAGTCAGCCGCCGACTATCTGGGCGCGCTGACCGATGAGGACTATTTTGCCGCTGAACCCAGCCTGGACGACAACGGCGGCGCCATTCTGGACGGGCCTGAGTACCTGAACTTTATGAACTTTGAAGCCGCCGGCTCCGCCGTCACCTACGACTCCAACAGCTTTGCCCCCGACTCCGCCTCCACCGCCACCTCCATCTCCACCGGTCACAAGACCTATTCCGGCACCATCAACATGAGCGAGGACTTCACCACCGCCTACGAGACCATCACCGAAAAGGTGCACGAGCAGCTTGGCATGAAGGTGGGCATTATCTCCTCCGTCAACATCAACCACGCTACGCCCGCCGCCTTCTACGCCCATCAGGCCAGCCGCTCCAGCTACTATGAGATCGGCCTTGAGCTGATTGAGTCCGGCTTTGAGTACTTCGCCGGCGGCGGCCTTCTCAAGCCCACCGGTTCCGATAAGGACAAGGAAAGCCTATACGATCTGGCCGCCAAGGCGGGCTACACCCTTGTCCAGACTCAGAGCGAGGCGGAGAAGCTCAGCGAGGGTCCCGTCATTATCATCGACGAGAACCTGGCTGACTCCAGCGCCATGGCCTACGAGCTTGACCGGGACGAGAGCATGTGGTCCCTGGCAGACTATGTGGAAAAGGGCATAGAGGTTCTGGATAATGACAAAGGCTTCTTCATGATGTGCGAGGGCGGCAAGATAGACTGGGCCTGCCACGCCAATGATGCCGCCTCCACCGTGCAGGACACCCTGGCCCTGGCCGACGCCGTGCAGGTGGCCGTGGACTTCGCCTCCCAGCATCCCGATGAGACCCTCATTCTTGTCACCGGCGACCATGAGACTGGCGGCCTGACCATCGGCTTTGCCGGCACTGATTACGACACCTACCTGAGCCTCCTTGAGAGCCAGCGCATCTCCTACGCCAAGTTTGACAGTGACTATGTCTCTGCATACAAGGAAAACGCCGCCTCCTTTGAGACTGTCCTGGCCGACATTGAAACGCTCTTCGGCCTGAAGACGCAGGGAGGGGAGGATGACAGGCTGGTTCTCACCGACTATGAGCTGAGCCGGCTGAAGGCCGCCTACGAAAAGACCATGAACGGAACGGCCGCCAGCCAGTACGAGCAGGAGGAATATGTGCTCTACGGCAGCTATGAGCCCCTCACCGTCACCATCACCCATATTCTAAACAATAAAGCCGGCGTGTCCTTTACCTCTTACAGCCACACGGGTCTGCCTGTGGCCGTGCTGGCCCAGGGCGTGAACGCGGAGGTTTTCAACGGCTACTATGACAACACCGCCATCTACGACAAGCTTGCCACCATGCTCCGGGTCGCCTGAGAGGCGCCCCCATTCCCGCGGCTTCCCCGGTATTAACCTGCCGGGGAAGCCGTTTCATTCAAATTAGAACGAGGTTATATCCATGGCCGCATTTTTCAAGAAAATCAACTGGAAATATTACGCCCCCCTATTTGTCTGCGCGGCGGCGGTGTTTTTTCTGCTGCTCCTGCCCACAGGCTATGAGGGGGCGCTGCAATACAGGGACGCGGAGCGATGCATCGCCAGGGTCCTCTCCGCCGATAACCAGAGCATCGTAGACACGGGTCTTGTCCGCTCGGGAGAGCAGCAGTGCTCCCTTGAAATTCTCTCCGGCCGCTTCAAAGGGCGTACCGTTACCGGCGTAAACCTTTTGACCGGTTCGCTGGAGCAGGATAAGCTGTTTGAACCGGGGGACAAGGCTATGGTGGTCATAAGCCATTCGGAGGACGAAATTCTCCGGGTCTCCATGACGGATCTGTACCGCATCGACTGGGAGCTTGTGATGGGCGGGCTTTTCATCCTGCTCCTGCTGCTTTTTGCGGGCAGGACAGGGCTTCGGGCGGTGCTGTCCTTCGCGCTGACGGTGCTATGCCTCTGGAAAGTGCTGGTGCCCGCCTATCTCAGCGGCGCGAACCCTATCTGGGCGGGACTTTTGGTGACGCTGGGGCTGACCGTGCTGATAATCGCCCTGGTCTACGGTTTTGACCGGCGCTGCATGGCCGCCGTGGCCGGCTCCTTTCTGGGCATTCTGGTCACCTGCCTTCTGGGTATGTTTTTTACCGGCGCTTTCCGCATCCACGGCGCGGTCATGGCTTACTCCGAGAGCCTGCTCTACGCCGGCTATCAGCATCTTAATCTCACCAGCATTTTCATGGCTTCCATCTTCATCGGCGCCTCCGGGGCAGTAATGGATCTGAGCGTGGATATCTGCTCGGCCGTGTACGAGGTGGTGCGCAAGCGGCCGGACCTGAGCTGGCGGGAGGCGGCCCGCTCGGGCATGAACGTGGGCCGCAGCGCCATGGGCACGATGACCACCACGCTGCTCTTTGCCTATTCCGGAGGCTATGTGGCCCTGCTGATGGTATTCATGGCCCAGGGCACGCCCCTTGACAGCATCCTGAACTACAAATATGTGGCCGCCGAGCTTATTCACACGATGATCGGCTCTCTGGGCCTTGTGACCGTGGCCCCCTTCACCGCCCTCTGCGCGGGACTGCTGCTGACCGGGGGAGACCAGAGCGGGAAAACAGTCTCTCCGCAGGGATGATCCAGGCACACAGCTCATCTCTGTGCTCCGGCAGCAGCAGCTTTTCAAACTTCATTTCGCCCTTTTCGAACCAACAGGTGCTTATGCAGCCAATATGCGGTCTGCATCCCCCGCGTATTTCCACCAACAGGTCTCCCCCCTGCCATGCGGCGAGTAACTCTATACTGTGTCCCTGAAACTCTGATACAATTTTCATTTTATCCCCTTTTCCGCCGCAGCAGAATCCGCCCAAATAATATCAGGCTCTCCCGCCGTTTTTTATCCGGTTTTTTTCTGAGCAGTTAAAACACCCCATCTATCAGATAGTTTATCATACTGTCTGACAAATGGGGTGTCTTTAAACTGCCGGAACTGTTTTTATATTCTTCTGTCTCTCACCTGAGAGTCATAATGCTTGTTCAGTAAGGGCCTCACCACATAGTAGATGAGCTTGTTCTCCCCGTTGAACATGTAGAGGGCAAAGGTGGCCACAAAGGTGATGAAGCCTATGAGCAGGGTCTTGCCCAGGATTTTAAAAAGGATTTTAAGGAATTTCTTCACTTTCGATACCGCCTTTCTGTTAGTACGCGCCGGAGTCGTCGAACTCCACGATGGTGGGGTCGAGAGGCTTTTCGTTGAGAACAACGGACATATACTTGTTCACGCAGTTTCTCATATCCTGGCGGGAGACCGTGCGGCAGTCCTCAAGGTCATGCTCTATGAAGATGAAGTGGAAGCCCAGGTCGCGGGCCTGCTCCTCGAGCAGCGCGTGGACGCCCAGCATACCCTTGCAGGCAATATTGTCGTTGCAGAGAACCATGTCGCAGTTAAAGTTCCTGGCCCACTCCCAAATGGCGTTCACATTGTCCCAGCCACCCACGGCGTGGTGGCGCATAACGGCTTTTTCGGAGAAGAGCGCCAGATCCTTTATGGCCTGCTCGGGATCGTCGGTGCTTATCATGTTATGGCCCATGGTGGAGTCCATGTTCAGCACGATGTTAATGCCCCAGCAGTTCTGGGTCCAGGTGGGAAAGTCCGTATAATACACGGCGGAGGGCCCCCACAGGAAAGCCCGGTGGCGGGTCTTGCCATCGAAAGGCTGATACTTCTCTTCATAGGCCTTGCGGATTATCTGGATCACCTTTCTGTCATTCTTGGTGAAGTAGTGCTCCTGGCCGTTGACAGAGGCCCAGGAATAGAGCCGGTACAGGGTCTCGCTGATGCCGGTAAGGGGAGAATAGGGGGTCTTGAAATAGTCCCACTTCTCCAGCTCAATGGTGTTCTGTTCGTTCATCTCTTTGGCGTACTTGAAAAGCTCGTTCCAGTCGTACTTCACGCCGTATTCCTTCTCGATGAAGGCAATGGCGTCCTTCAGGACCTGGGTGGAGTAGGGATGGGCGCCGGGCTCGTTGTGAATCATGGCGAGGGTGGCCGGAAAGTCCGGCAGCTTTATACGACGGCGCTGGAACATGGAAGTGGCCTCGGAGGCGTTGCAGGGCATGTTGGTGGTTATGAAGCCGCGGCCGAAGATGGGGAACGCGTCGTCGATGGCGACGCCCGTCTCGGCGGCACAGCGGGAACAGACGTCCGCCGGGAGGCCGTAGGCCTCGGCTACGTCAATATAATAGGGGTCGAGATGCTGGTCAACGTCGCAGACGATAAATTCGGGCAGGGTCTGCAGCGGTACCGGCACCAAGTCCTTGAAGCCCTTGAGAAACAGGGGGGGCAAAACCTCGTCCATGGGGACGATCTTATCGGACAGCGGGCCGCCGCCCAGACGCTCATCATTTGCCAGGACCAGGGCGATCTTTTTGGTAAGGCTCTGAACGATAGCATGCATATTCATGTGGGCAATGCGGAGCTCATATCCTCGGTAGCCCTCGAACAGGCGGTCAATAAACATGAATGTGCCCAGATAGGAGCCCATCCAACGGTATTCCCAGAAGCCCTTCAAGCAGGCGATCGGCGCAGAGCCCACCATGGCAGCCATGGAGCCCAGATTCTTCAGCCACTGGGTGTAGTCATAAAAGGTGTCCTTCACACCGCGCCATTCGCGCCATTTGGCAACGCCGGTCTTATCATAATAGCGGCTTCTCTGGCCGCCGACGCCGTTCTCGGCCTGCCATTTGGGGTCAAAGCGCTCCAGCTTTTTATCAATGGAAGCGATGAGCTTGTCGGTTATCTTCATTTCACTTGCCTCCCTGAATTTTTTTGATTTCCAGAGACTCAATAAAGGCCTGGAAACGGGTGCGCAGCTGGCCTACGGCGCCCAGGGCGTATTCCTTCTCTATTGTGCAGCAGGGGATGTTCAGCTCGTTGATGAAGATATTGGAGGCCAGGACCTTTTCATAGCTCCAGAACTCGCAGAACTTCATGTTCTCGTAGATCACGCCGTCGGCAGAAAACTCGTCCACCAGACGCTTTACCTCGCTGTGTCGCTGGTCTATCTTCATGCCGTCCATAAAGCGGGCACACTGGTTCCAATGAAGATAATGGCGGCAGATGGCGTCAAACGCCGTCTCGCCGGAGAGGATTTCTATCTGCTCCCGGCTGGGGAAGCTGCCGAAACAGTATCTGTCGGCCACGACCATGGCCCCGCAGCTCTCTATGAGCTTGGTAAACTCCGGATCATCCACCTCGGAGCCCACAAGGGCTACTCGCGCCCGGAAGGGGAATTTTTCCTCCGGCTCCCGGGTCTTCATCTCCTCCAGCGTCTCCTCCAGATAGGGCTTTATCAGATAGTGGGGGCAGACCTGGCTCACAAGCTGGATCACATGGAACTCATAACCGGTGATGGGGGGATTGGGCAACTTGCGGTACTCGCCGATGGCGGTGATAATGCGGCTTATCTCGTTATGGTCATCGATGGCGGCGCGCATGGCAGTCTCGGACACATCCACGCCCATGCGGCGCTCCAGCTCATCCACCACCTTCAGCTTAAGCTGGGCCTTGTAATAGTCCAGATTGGTCTTGTCCCCTTTCATAGGGGGGTCAATCTGGGTGACAAAGAATTTCTCGTTTTTCACGGGGTTAATGAGGAAGAAATGCTCCTCCATGCGCTCCATGGCGGCACAGTTTTCCGCGCCGAAAAGCGCCTCCAGGTAATTATACCCTCCCTCTATGGCGCGCTCAAGGATGGAGCGGACATAGGGGCAGGTGCGGTTGGTCATGTAATAGCTGGCTACGTCCGTGGAAGTGCAACGGGGCGCGCGGAGCCTGCTGGAAAAGCAGCCGGGGAGGTTCAAAAGCACCTCTGGTATGTAGTAGCAGTTATACCCCAGCGCGTGCTTTCCCTCGTTCACCGCCTTCGAAACAAGCTCGTTCTGAGCGTCCTGAAGCAGATTCTCGAAGTAAATCAGATGCTTTAGGTCTTTCAAGCAGTACACCTCTTTTTGTTAAATTCATATAATAATCCCCCTGAGGGGCTATGCTCTGTTTGTCCATTTGCTAAAATGTTATCACATCCTGGTCCCCCCGTCAAGGCGCTATCTTCCATACAGCGCAAAAAAACCATTACTTTTTTCGCTTCCCTGTCGGCCAGCTTTTTCTGTCCTTACATATTGTTCTGTTTGTCTATTCATTCTTCTCTTTGCTGATTTCCGCCAAAGTTTCCAAATAAGGAAAATTAACCCTCGGTTCATTTTTATTCAAACTACGGTATTGCACCTTGGCAAGAAAAATGGTAAGCTATTATCAAGGACAGATGAATGGATTGTCAATAACACTTAAATATAAACAAAAAGGAGCGTGGTCAACATGGTTAAACTTATCATGGGACTGAAAGGGTCTGGAAAAACGAAGAAACTGGTGGAGCTTGTCCGCGCGGCGGTCAACGAGGGCAGCGGAGATGTGGTGTGCATTGAGAAAGAGCGCAAGCTCACCTATGACATCCCCTATCAGGCCCGCCTTATTGACGCCGGTGCCTATGACGTGGGCAGCTATGAATTCCTTAAAGGAATTATCTGCGGCGTGCACGCAGGCAACTATGACATAACACACTTCTTTATTGACAACTTTTATAAACTGGTGAACGACCCCAGCTCCGAGTCCCTGGTGGCTTTTATAGACTGGCTGGTCAAATTCGCGGAGGACGAGCGCATTGACTTTGTCATCAGCGTCTCCTGCGACCCCGCCGCTGCTCCGGAAAGTGTGAAGCAGTATATAATTTAAATCATATTAAACGCCCCCTCCGAAATTCGGAGAGGGCGTGAGACTGTCAAAAAACGTTTGCGAAGCGAAAAACAACGGAGCCGCGGGGGAGCTTGAGGGGGCAAGGCCCGCCTCA
>OLPA01001281.1_pt1 | contig 21386 bp, 18 predicted proteins | sample 1672811 | NCBI WGS metagenome assembly OLPA01 (sample SAMEA3136726, study PRJEB25190) | human gut metagenome | biome: human gut; feature: human-associated habitat; material: faeces | place: Austria | collected 2013
AAGTAGCGAAGAGGATTGCGAATATCCGCTTGGCTTTGTTATAATTATGATGTTAGGGTCAAAAGATATTTGCCCCTGATATCATAATTGTAATAGGGAGAAATATTATATTATTGGCAAAGAAAGGAGAGGATACACATGAAAGTAGCAGCAATTCAGATGCCCACAGTAAAAGATAAAATACAAAATATCCGTACTGCCGGCACTTATATAGAAAAAATAAAGGCGGAAAATCCGGACTTCGTAATCCTCCCGGAAATGTTCTGCTGTCCATATCAGACCGAGAATTTCCCAATTTATGCAGAAAAAGAAGGTGGTCCATCGTGGCAGGCGATGTCTGATTATGCAGGGAAATACCATATTTATCTGATTGCAGGTTCCATGCCGGAAGTCGATGAGGCAGGAAATGTTTACAACACTTCTTATATTTTTGACAGAGATGGAAAACAGATTGGCAAGCACAGAAAAACTCATCTCTTTGATATCAATGTAAAAAATGGACAGTACTTCAAAGAATCCGATACTCTGACTTCGGGAGATCATGCCACAGTATTTGCTACTGAATTTGGGAAAATGGGTGTCATGATCTGCTACGACATCCGCTTCCCGGAGTTTGCCCGCACAATGGCACTGGACGGTGCAAGGATGATCTTCGTCCCTGCAGCATTTAATATGACTACAGGCCCTGCACATTGGGAACTGACTTTTCGGGCAAGAGCTCTTGACAATCAGATTTATATGCTTGGATGTGCTCCTGCCAGAGATACACAGGCAGGATATATTTCCTGGGGACATTCTATTGTAACAGATCCATGGGGAAAGGTCATGAAACAGTTAGATGAGAAAGAGGGCATTTTAATAGAAGAAATAGATTTGGACCGGGAAGACCAGATCAGAGAACAGCTTCCATTATTAAAACACCGCAAATCTGAAATGTATCATTTATAGAAGAACACATTTTTTTCGCAGACTGACCATAGATCAAACACATTTACCAGATATAGTAATACCATCAACAAAAACAAAAGAAACAGAGAGAATTCAAAATATAAAGAACAGAGAGGTATTACTATGAAATATAAACATCTGGCAATGATCATGGGAGTTATGATAACAGCAACATCTGTGGGCTCTACGGCAACAGTATTTGCAGAAGAGAGCAAGACAGAAAACACTCAGGATGCAGGTGACACTATAGAAGATACAGCGGAAGCATCAGATGAGGATGCTGAAAAAAAGAATGACGATACAGAGCAAACAAAGGAAAATGAAATTCTCGGAGAAGTAAAATCTGTGGAAGATGGAAAAATCACCATTGCAGTAGGAACCAGAAAAGAAATGGGTCAGCCTGGTGAACAGCCACAGGGCGAAGAGAACGGAGAAGCTCCATCCATGTTAGACCTGACAGGTGAAGAACAGGAAATCACAGTTACAGACAGCACAGTGATTACGAAACAGTCCATGGGCGGCGGTCAGGGAGCACCTGGTGGAGAGGCTCCGGAGAAACCAGACGGAGATAACGGAGAAGCACCAGAGAAACCGGATGGAGATAATGCCGATGACAATGCAGATGCAAAATCGGAAGATACTGAAAACACTGATGATTCAGAAAAGGCAGATGCATCTGACGACTCAGAAAGCAGTGACGCAGAAAAGACGGAAGAAGCATCTGACAGTGAAAATGCAGACAGCGAAGCCCCGGAAAAACCAGAGGGAGAAGCCCCGGACGGCAACGGCCAGGCACCAGATGGCCAGGGAGCACCGGATGGTGCAGGTCAGACGGAAGAGATTACATTAGATGACATCAAAGAGGGCGACGTAGTAGCTATCACATTAGATGATGACGGAAACGCAGCAACCATCACAGTCCAGTCCATGGATATGGGCGGCGGACAGGGTGGTCCTGGCGGTCAGGCTTCCGGTGTGGACAGCTACGATGCAGCAAATGAATACAGCGAAGATGAAACAGTCTCCGATACCTCTCTGGAATCTACAGGAACAGACGAAAACGCAGCACTTGTTTCCAATGGTGCAGAGGTTACTTTCAGCAATGACGCAATCTCAAGAACATCTTCAGACAGCCAGGGCGGTGATAACTCCAGCTTCTATGGTGTAGGAGCAGCAGTTCTTGCCACAGACGGAACTGCATATGTTAAAGGCAGTACAGTAACCACAGACAGCAAAGGCGGTGCAGGACTCTTTGCATACGGTGACGGAACTGTATATGCAGCAGATACAGATATCACCACACAGCAGGATACTTCAGGCGGAATCCACGCAGCAGGTGGCGGAAAACTTTACGCATGGGATTTGAACGTTGAAACTAACGGCGAATCTTCCGCAGCAATCCGCAGTGACAGAGGCGGCGGAACAATGGTAGTGGACGGAGGTACTTATACTTCTAATGGTGTAGGTTCCCCTGCGGTTTACTGTACAGCAGATATTGCAGTCAACAACGCAGAACTGACAGCAAATGGTTCAGAAGCAGTCTGCATCGAGGGATTAAACTCTCTGAGACTCTATAACAGCAACCTGACCGGAAATATGAGTGATGATGAACAGAATGATACCACATGGACAGTCATTCTTTATCAGAGTATGTCCGGTGACTCCGAAGTAGGTAACAGTACATTCCAGATGGATGGTGGAACGATTACATCCAAGAATGGCGGCTTATTCTATACAACAAATACAGAATGTACAATCACATTAAAGGACGTAGACATCACATACAATGATGACAATGAATTCTTCCTGCAGTGCACAGGAAACAACAACCAGCGTGGATGGGGCCAGAGCGGTGCTAACGGATCTGACTGCAATTTCACAGCAGACAGCCAGGATATGAAAGGAAATGTAATCTGGGATTCCATCAGTGACCTTGATTTCTATATGACCAATGGCAGTACACTGGAAGGTGCGTTTGTCAATGACGAATCCAACGCAGGAAACGGTGGAGACGGATATTGCAACGTAGTGATCGACAAAGATTCCACATGGACAGTAACCGGCGACAGCACCATTACATCCCTTTCAAACGCAGGAACCATCGCAGATGCGGACGGCAAAACAGTTTCCATCGTAGGTACAGACGGAACAACTTATGTAGAAGGCGACAGTGATTACACAATCACAGTAGGCTCTTATCAGGACAGCGCAGATACATCTGCATCTACTACAGTCGATGATTGGTCCAGCTATGAGGTGGAAAGACCGGAATCTCTGTAAAGTAAAATTTAAGTAAAATGAGAAAAAAACTCATTTCCAATGCATGAATAATGTAGAAACAGATAATTAAGACAACAGCAATAAAATCAAAATGTAAAAAAATCACGGCGAACAGTCGTGATTTTTTTATGCGCATTTAACATTTATTTGCCAAAAATAAGATTGTTGGTGATGTCAAAAAGTTTTTATAATAATGCCAGTGGTCAAAAGCAAAATGTCGGTGGACAGTGCAATGACAATAAAAAAGCAATATAGCTAAAAAAGAGGAGAGAAATATCAATATGCAAAACAATCTTGCATCAATGATAAAAGAAAAAAACTGTTCCTCCTGGATATTGACGGAACTGTTGCTCTGGGAAGTGAACTTCTTCCGGGTGCAGCAGACTTTCTTCAGACAGTAAAGGAAAATGGTGGAATTTTCTGTTTTCTGACAAATAACTCGTCCAAAGCAGCCAGTGATTATGTAGAGCAGTTTCATGACTGGGGAATTGAAACTACGGAAGAGGAATTTATCACTGCAGGAACTTATGCCAGAGATTTCATGAAGAAATATTACGGAAACGAAAAAATCCTGGTAGCGGCTACCGAAACCTATTGCAGCGAACTGTGAAAAGCTGGTCTGAACATCACAGTGAATGAATAAAAATATTGATAACAGTATACCGAAAGGTGTTATAATCATTCACAGGAAAAATATTTATACTTAAATGGATGACAGGGGACTGCGTATGCAGTTCCCTGTTTATGAAGATTTACGGTAATTTTCTTAATGCTATAAACTGCGAAACAGATATTTAGTTCTGAGCAAGTAGCAAAGCGGATAATTTTATTCACTTGACATATTCAGACGTTTTGTAAAAAAACAAGACGAAAAATATGTTATTGGAAAGCACCGTAAATGAATTTTATACAAGAGAGGCATATGGAAATGACAGAAACAACAAAGAGAACAACAAAAGTATGGGCACACAGGGGTGCCAGCGGATACAGACCTGAGAATACTCTGGAAGCATTTGAACTTGCCATCAGACAGGGCGCAGACGGAATCGAACTGGATGTACATACTTCCGCAGACGGCGAACTCATCGTTATGCACGACGAAAACGTAGACCGTGTCACAGACGGAACCGGACTGATCAAAGATATGACACTGGCTCAATTGAAAGAATTAAAAGTCAGCACACCCGCAGAACCATCGGGAATTTATCACATTCCAACTCTGGCAGAAGTACTGGAGCTCATGCGCACCACAGATATGATGATAAACATTGAACTAAAGAACAGCATCTGCTTCTATCCGGGAATGGAAGAGAAGATTCTGAAACTGGTAAAAGAAATGAACATGGAAGACCAGCTGATCTATTCCTCCTTTAACCATTACAGCCTGTTACAGTTAAAACAGCTGAATGACCATGTACAGACCGGAATCCTTTTCAGTGACGGATGGGTAAATCCAGCCATGTACGCCAAAAATCTCGGAATCAACGCCGTACACCCTGCAGTTTATCACCTGAAATACCCACAGTTCATAGAAGAAGTCAAACGTGCCGGACTGAAAATGCACGTATGGACTGCCAACAAACCAGAACACATCCAGCTGGTAAAAGACGCAGGTGCAGAAGCAGTCATTACCAATTATCCGGACAGAGCGATTGAGATTATAGAGAAATAAAAAATTCCTGCCTGTTCATATGAAACTGTCATATGTTCAGGCAGGATTCTTTCTTGTATCATTATATAGATATTGTGGATTTTCAGAGTTTTCTGCTGCTATTTGAAAACCATTTCAGAAATTATTTCTGCAGTTTCTTAGCATGCTCAGATTTCGGCTCACAGGTAAGTTCAACACCCAGCTTACGGAATTCCAGGATATCCACCTGAGACAGAAGTACGGAAGTATGAACCTGGCAGCCTTTTAATTTCGGAATCTGTTGCAGGGCAAGCTTGGCATCTTCATTATCTGCGGCACTGATGGAAAGTGCGATCAGAGTCTCATCAGAGTGAAGTCTTGGGTTTTTGCTTCCGAGATATTCTGTTTTGAGTGCCTGAATCGGTCTTAATGCTTCCGGAGAGATAACATGTTTGTCATGATCGATTCCTGCCAGTTCTTTCAGTGCATTCAGAAGCAGTGCTGAGGATGCCCCGAGAAGTTCAGAAGTCTTACCTGTAACAATACGTCCGTCAGGAAGTTCCAGGGCAGCAGCAGGTGCACCTGTTTCTTCTTCACGTTTCAGCGCTGCAGGAACCACCTTGCGTTCTTCGATGGTCACATGAGCCTGTTTCAGCAGAAGCTCAATCTTATAAACTTCTTCTTCGCGGCCTGTTCCGCGAACCAGAGCTTCCATGCTCTTATAATATCTGCGGATGATCTCCTGACGTGCAGCTTCCTTGCAGACTTCATCATCAACGATGCAGTTACCGGCCATATTAACGCCCATATCTGTGGGAGATTTGTAAGGGCACTCGCCCATGATCTTTTCAAACATAGCCTGAAGAACAGGGAAAACTTCAACGTCACGGTTGTAGTTAATAGTAGTCTCACCATATGCTTCCAGATGGAACGGGTCGATCATGTTCACATCATTTAAGTCAGCAGTAGCTGCTTCATATGCCAGATTTACCGGATGCTTCAGCGGGATATTCCAGATCGGGAAAGTTTCGAATTTCGCATATCCGGCTTTGACACCACGTTTGTATTCATGATAAAGCTGGGAAAGGCAGGTAGCCATCTTGCCGCTTCCCGGGCCGGGAGCGGTCACTACTACCAGAGAGCGGGTAGTCTCAATGTACTCGTTGAGTCCGTATCCCTCGTCGCTCACTATGGTTTCTATATCGTTGGGATAGCCGGGAATAGGATAGTGACGGTATACCTTTATTCCCAGCTGCTCCAGACGGCGCTGGAATACGCCGGCGGCGCTCTGGCCGCGGTACTGGGTGAGTACTACGCTGCCCACGTACAGGCCTATGCTTCGGAATGCGTCTATGAGCCTCAGCACGTCCAGATCGTAGGTTATGCCCAGATCGCCTCTCACCTTGTTCTTCTCGATATCCGCCGCGTTTATGGCGATGACTATCTCAGCCTGGTCCTTCAGCTGGAGAAGCATGCGCACCTTGCTGTCAGGCTCAAAGCCCGGCAGCACGCGGGAAGCGTGAAAGTCGTCGAAGAGCTTTCCGCCGAACTCCAGATACAGCTTGCCGCCGAACTGGGCAAGCCTGTCCATAATGTGCTCTGACTGCATGGAAAGGTATTTCTGGTTGTCAAAGCCTATCTTCATTCCCTTTTTCCCCCTTGTTTTATCAAAAAAATATATAAATATGCAGTTTTGACCTAATTTAATATTATATAACCTTGCACAACCCTTTTACAATTGCCCTTTACCATAAGATTTGAGTATATTTCCAAAAGCAGCGCGTATAACAAAAAACGCGAAAGAGCTTTCGTCTCCTTCGCGTTTGATTCTATCAGATCCAGCGTGCCTGCGAGAAGGGCGTCATTACGGCGCGCACCTTGCCCTTCACCTGACAGTAGGGTATGAAGCCCACATGCCGGCTGTCGCCGCTGTAGTTGCGGTTATCTCCCACTACGAACAGGCACTTGTCCGGCACCGTTACCTCCTCCATCGTCCCTTCTATGTAGTCGTCCCAGTAGGCGCTCTCGTCCAGCTTTTGGCCGTTAAGGTAGATAGCCCCATCGTATATGCTTATTCTGTCCCCCGGGGTGGCTATGACGCGCTTCACGCACTTTTCGGTGTGATAGGGGTAGCGGCAGATTATTATGTCCCCATGCTGTGGCTCGCACACCGCATATGTGAGCTTTTCGGTGAACATGCCCTCTCCGTTCATGAGTGTAGGATACATGGAGTCGCCTATGCACTGCACCGGTTCGAATATAAAGGTGCGTATGCATATTGCCACAGCCATGAGCGTCAACAGGTATATTATGAAGTCGCTGTTTGCCGCCCGCCTGTAAGGCTCGTCTTTTTTATGCAGCTCCTCGCGGGCGTCCCTGAATTTTCCAAGTTCTTTTTTGCTTAGCATCTGCGGCCTTTGCCTTCCTTATTTTTTCTTTCCACATGGTAACACTCAAAGCCCCCCTTGTCAAATAATGCCCTTCCTTTTCCCCCATAATTCATCAATAATTCACTATTACAATACAATGCTTCATGTGTTAAAATTGTTTTTATGAAACGATATATTAAACTTACATGCGGCATTGCCGCCTTATTTATTGTACTGACGCTGGAGGGCTGCGCCAAGCCCGCCGTATCTCCGGAACCCCCGCCCACAGCTGCTCCCGCGCCTACCGCCACGGCCGAGCCTATGCAGGAGCCCGAGAGCCGCTATACCATCGCATGGATGAGCGACACACAGCACTACTCCAACAGATTCCCGGATAGCTTCTACGCCATGACCGCCTATCTGCGGGACGCGGAGAAGGAGCTGAACCTGAAGTACGTTGCCCATACAGGCGACCTTATAAACAACTATGGAAGCGAGCGCCAGTGGGAAAACGCCGTGCGCGCCATGGCCTCCATCGCCAATATACCCGCAGGGGTCTGCGCCGGCAACCACGACGTAAAAAACGATGACGTGCTGTACTGCAATTTCAGCCGCTACTTCGGCGAAAAACAGGTAAGCTACCGGGAGTGCTATGGAGGAAGCTTTCAGGATAACCGCGGCCATTACGACCTCATCGACGCAGGCAGTACCAGGTATATCTTCATATACATGGGCTATCACGTTGAGCAGGACGGCATAGAGTGGATAAAGAGCGTGCTGGAGCAGTACCCGGACAGGGTGGCCGTGCTCTGCACCCACGCCTACTTTGACACCGGCCTGACGCTGCTCGCAGACGGCAGGCTGCTCAAGGAGGAGATAGTTTCAAAGTATTCCAACGTATACATGGTGCTTTCCGGCCACCGCTACAACATAGCCTGCGTGCCGGAGGAATTCGACGACGACGGCGATGGCACGCCGGACCGGAAGGTATACCAGATGATATGCAACTATCAGGCGGCAGACGACCATGGCGGCAGCGGCTATATGATGTTTTTTGACGTGAACGAGGAAAAGGGCGTGATAAACTGCTACACCTATTCGCCGGTGCTGGACGATAAAGTGCGCTTTGACGACATATCAAAGAAAAAGAGACGCTACAGTAACGCCCCTAACGACGAGATGATGACTTTGGATATACCCTGGGAATTGGCGGATTAGAGCGCAGCGAGGGCGCATATGGCAAGGAGCGGAAATACTTCCGCTCCTTATGTTATATTATCGGTTATTGTAAGCTTAGTCGCTTATGCTCCTGCACTCCAGATAGTAGCGCTTTTCGTTGGCCTCGCCCATGGAGAAGGTCTTGCGGGGCAGCGCGCCGTCGAATATTACGGTGCGGAAGAACGCGCTCTTGTCCATGGGGGGCAGCAGGAAGCCCATGTTGCCTTCCTTGGTACCCAGGTCCATAACCACGTCAGCGCCGTGTATGTAGTCGATGGTGGCGCCGGCAGTCTCCTTGATGAGTATGTCGAGGGCGTTCTGGAGTGTTCCTACCTCAAGCTGAGCGGCGGGGTGCTCTACATAGAAGCAGCCTACTCCCTTACCGTTCACGAAGGGGATAACGTGGCCGGCCTTGCCGTCCATGGCCTTGTGGAGCTCGTCCATGCTGTTGAAGTTCCTGACCTCGCAGCTGCCGTTCTGCTCGGTCAGCTTGTTGCTGATCCACTCAACGGCCTTATCGCCTACGTTGAATATTACCCTGTGAATGGGCTCGAATACTATGCCGTCGTCATGTACGTTCTCGAGCTCTACCAGGCAGTAGCGGGCGGGGTGCTCGTCCTTTGCAGTGAGGCCCTTCTCGGCCTTTATCCGCTCCCAGTTGGCCTTTGCGGTAGCGAAGGAATGGTTGCCGTCGCCCATTGCGAAGAGCAGGGGCGCCTGATCGGTGTTGTACTTTCTGGCGTATGCGTCCTTGTCGATCAGGGCGGTGAGGGCGTCGATCGCGCCCTTTATCTGGCCCTCGTCCTTTACGAGGTAGCCCTTTATGTGGCCGCCCTTCTGCATGAGGTCGAAATCATACAGCTTTTCGGTCTTGTCCAGCTTCTCGCCTATGGGTTCTATAACGGTGCGCTCGGGATCGTCTATGAGCACCAGTATATGGGGCATCTCCAACGGAGCGTCCTTCCTTATTCGAAGGCGGGGAGGTATACGCTCGACTATAGTGCCCTCGGTAGCGCGGATAAGTGTGGTTGAGCCCTTGGTATAGTCGTAGTTTTCCAGATCCAGCGCCACGATCAGGCCCTTGCGGGTCTTGCCGTCCACGGAGCGGACTACATAGGCGAAGCCCTCGCCCTTGTTCTCCAGCACGCCCTTCTCAACGTATTCCTTCATGTGGGCGTTTATAGAGGCTATGCGCTCAGCCTCGTCCGGCTTGTCCAGATACAGCTCGGGCAGCATTATGCGGAGAGTGGAAGGCGCGTCGCCAACTATCTTCTCGGTCTCGTTCCAGTAATCCGGCTGAGAGGTGAACTGGTCGCAGGCTACTACGGCCCACTTTGTCATATCCACGTCCTTGTTGGGGAGCAGCAGTTCAGGCACCCTTACGCCTATGTTATTTGCATACTTTGTCATGAAACAGCCTCCGTCAGTATTTTTTTGTTTTTAAGATAAACTAAAAAGATTTTTAAGTACATAACTATCTTTTTATATCATACATCACCCCAAGCCCTCCGGTCAATCAAAAGCAGCTTATTATGTTTTGATTTTTGATTCCTCAGGCTGAATCTTTTCCGCACTTTAAATAACTAAAGCGTCATGATATAATTACATTATAAAACTGACGGGAGGCGACAAGGCAATGTACCGGAACAAGCTTACCACCCCCGAAACGGAGTGGTTTTTCAAGGCCATACTTTCCCTGAAGACGGAGGAGGACTGCGCCCGTTTTTTTGAGGATGTGGCCACAATAGGCGAGGTGCAGGCCATGGCCCAGCGGCTGCACGTGGCAAAGCTCCTTAACGACGGCTGCAAATACTCAGACGTTGCAGAGGTCACCGGCGCCTCCACCGCCACCATATCCCGGGTGAGCCGCTGCCTCACCTACGGGGCGGACGGATACAAGCTGGTTCTGGGCAGGCTGGAGAAGTAACCGTTTTGTCCGCTTATGTTTCACGCTGCACATTTTTTGTAAAAAACACTTGCATTATATCCGCAGATTGGTTATAATACATATCGTTCGCGAGCAATGTGTGCTGATATAGCTCAGCTGGTAGAGCGCGTCATTGGTAATGACGAGGTCCCCGGTCCGAATCCGGGTATCAGCTCCAGGAAAAGCCATCCGATTTGACGGGTGGCTTTTTTGTTATTGATACGGATGTGGGCGCGGTGCTATAATATACGGGCTGTCAAAGCGATACGGGATACCCTTCCATACTTTTCATCAGAGGTAAGATAACATGCGCCGCAATGAAACAAAATATGTGCTGCTGGAGCTGCTTTCAATGGCATTTCTGGCCGCCTCCGGCATATTCGTAAGGTACAGCGTCATATCGCCCATAAACGCAGGCATGTGGCGCTGCCTTTTTGCCCTGCCCGTACTGTATCTTATGTGCCGCAGCGAACTGCCTGCCCTGACGAAAAAGGACTGGCTGATGCTGCTTGCGGCGGGTGTCATGCTTGCGGGGGACGTTGCGCTCTACAATACCGCCTTCTCGTATACCTCCGTAGCAAACGCCACGCTGATAGTAAACCTCACGCCGTTTGTGATAGTACCGGTATCGCGCTTTGTTTTTAAGGAATCAGTGCCGAGGCACTTCCTCATCGGCGCTGCCGTAGCGGTGGCGGGGCTTGTGCTGCTGATGCTGGGAAAGGCTGAGGGGGCGGAGTCCGGCTTTAAGGGGGATCTGTTCTCCATGGCGGCCTGCGTGTTTTACTCGGCGTACATACTGCTTACCTACCGCGCCAGCGGCAGCGTATCCTCCAGCGCCATAATGTTCGTATGCAGCATATCTACCACCGCGGTGCTGTTTATAATAGGCGCGCTCGCGGAGGGGCCAGAGGTGCCCAGCACATGGGCCGAGATATGGCCCATACTGGGAATGACCCTGTCGCTGCAGGTGATAGGGCAGAACCTCCTTGCCCATTGCCAGCACAGCCTGAGCGTGAACCTTTCATCGGTCATATGCCTGTCCGAGCCCGCCTTCGCCGCGGTATACGCCATACTGCTTTTTGGCGAAAAGCCGACGGTCACGGAGCTTTTCGGCATGGCCGCGGTGGTGATCGGCGTGTATCTCGTCAAAAGACAGTACGACGGGGATTAGGGTACCGTTCCGTCCCCGCCGGCAGACAGGCTATGCGCGTGAGCCCGCTTCGTTCCGTCGGTCCCCCCGTGCGCCTTCAGCTATTCTCCTGCCAGTAAGCCTCCGCATCATCTATGTTGTCGAAGGCGTCCCGGTTTTCCTCATAAAAGTCCTCCGGGCCCGTGAAGTCCGCCGCGTTGTATGGGTCGTCCGGCCCGCTGCCGGCAGATGCGGGGCTTGTGGGCCGGAAGCACGGCGTGGGAGATGGTGTGGGCATGGGGTCCGCCGCCCTGCGCCGAGCGCCTCGTCCATGCTCCCCCCGTCCATGAGCGCCAAGGCCTCTTTATACTTCGCCGCAGCAGCCGCCTCCTGCCTTTCGCGCCCTGCCCCAGGCGGAAGCGCACTTAACGCGAACGCCAGTCCGGCGGCAAGCAGCAGCGCGGCGGTGTATCCTACTATTATTCCTTTTCCTTTAAAAATGCTGTTCACGGCGGCCTCCTGCGGATAGGTGTGTGCGCGGTATCATTTTTAAGTATAGCACATCTGCACCCGCCGGTCTTGCGATAATTGCCGAAACTGTAATATAATATATGATAATACTATTTTCCCGTTCTCAGCACGGTTACACCTTCTCTTTTTTTATAAAAATAACGTCAAGGAAGTGGAAGCAATGAATAACCGACTTACAGAAGCCTACATAAGCATACTAAAGGAAGAGTTGCTGATGGCAACGGGCTGCACCGAGCCCATAGCCATAGCCTACTGCGCCGCAAAGATGCGCGACATACTGGGCGGCGAGCCGGAGCGCATAGAGGCCGAGGTAAGCGGCAACATACTTAAAAACGTAAAGAGCGTGATAGTGCCTAACACCGGCGGGCTGAAGGGCATAAACGCCGCCATAGCCGCAGGGATAATTGCGGGGAGGGCGGAAAAGGTGCTTCAGGTCATATCCTATGTGACACAGGAGGAGCACAGCCGCATAAGGGAATACATGGAAGTCACGCCGTTGGCCGTTAGCTGCTCGGACAACGGCAGGATGCTGGATATACGGCTCACGGGATACAGGGGCGGCGACAGCGCAATGGTACATATAGCCAACAACCACTCCAACATAATACGCGAGGAGAGGAACGGCGCAGTCCTCATGGAGCTTCCCCCGTCCGACTCCGCAGAGGATAACCTTCAGGATAAGAGCGTGCTGAACATAGAGGACATAGTGCGCTTTGCGGATACAGTGGACGTGGAGCTGGTCAAGCCGCTCCTCGACAACCAGATACGCTGCAACTCCGCCATAGCGGAGGAGGGCCTAAGAGGCGATTGGGGCGCAAACGTGGGGCGCGTGCTGCTTTCCGAGTTCGGCAGCGACATAAAGAACGAGGCCCGCGCCTATGCCGCCGCCGCGTCTGATGCGCGCATGAGCGGCTGCGAGCTTCCGGTGGTGATAGTCACCGGAAGCGGCAATCAGGGCATAACCGCCTCCGTCCCCGTAATAAGATACGCAAAGCACATAGGCGCCAGCGACGAGCGGCTTTACAGGGCCATGCTGGTATCCGACCTTGTCACCATACACCAAAAGACCGGCATAGGCAGGCTGTCAGCCTATTGCGGCGCGGTCAGCGCGGGCTGCGGCGCGGGCGCGGGCATAGCCTATCTTTTAGGCGGGGATTACAGGGCCATAGCCCATACCATAGTGAACGCCGTGGCCATACTCTCCGGCACTATATGCGACGGGGCAAAACCCTCCTGCGCCGCAAAGATAGCCTCCGCAGTGGAGGCCGGCATATTAGGCTACTATATGTACGTCAACGACCAGCAGTTCCGGGGCGGCGACGGCATAGTTGCAAAGGGCGTCGAGAACACCATACGCAACGTCGGCCTGCTGGCAAGCCAGGGTATGAAGCAGACGGACCGGGTGATACTCAACATAATGACCGGCGATCAGTGCCTGTGACCGGCAGTCACGTAGGCCCGGATACCGTTGCGCTGTTCTTTATGGGCAGCGACAGAAACATATAGTGGTCTACCGATTTTATGTGATATAATAATGCCTGTAGATTTTTCCTGTTGGAAAGGACGGGCATTTTTTATATGAAGAAGTTTCTTGCTGAATTCAAAGAGTTCGCCATGCGCGGCAACGTCATGGACCTTGCCGTGGGCGTCATCATAGGCGGCGCGTTCAAGGGCATAGTGGATTCCCTGGTAAACGACATAATCTCCCCCGTCATAGGCATACTTGCAGGGCAGAACTTCAGCGATAAAACCCTGAACATCGGCGGGGCTTCCATAGCCTACGGCGCATTCATAACCTCAGTGCTGAACTTTATAATAATAGCCTTCGTGCTTTTTCTGCTTGTCAAGTCCATGAACAAGCTGCACGATATGGTAAAAAAGCCCGAGGAAAAGAAGGAGCCCCGCAAGTGCCCCTACTGCCTCAGCGTAATACCCGATGAGGCTACCCGCTGCCCCCACTGCACCTCAGAGCTTCCCGGGGCTGAAAAGTAAGCCATGGCCGACACCTTCACATTAAAGGTCATAGCCCGCATAAAGAGCGACTTTACGCAGAAATTCGGCATACCCCGGCAGAGCAGCCTGGGGGGCGGACAGCTTTCCACCGTGGTATTTGAGCCTGAATACCGGGACGCCAACGCCCTTAGGGGCATCGAGGGCTACTCCCACCTGTGGCTCATATGGGGCTTTTCCATGGTGGAACGCCAGGGCTGGCGTCCAACCGTAAATCCTCCCCGCCTTGGCGGCAACACCCGTATGGGGGTATTTGCCACCCGTTCCCCCTACCGCCCCAACCCCATAGGGCTGTCCTCGGTAAAGCTGGTATCCGTGGAAAACCGTCCCGGCCTCGGCCATGTGCTCACAGTGGAGGGAGCGGATCTTATGGACGGCACCCCCATATACGATATAAAGCCATATCTTTCATTTACCGACAGCCACCCGGAGGCAAAGGACGGCTTTGCCGGAGAAAAACTTGAAAAGAACCTTCAGGTGGCCTTTCCAGAGGAGCTGCTTATTGCCCTTCCCGCTGACAAGCGGGAGGCGCTGCTTTCCGCCCTTTCCCAGGACCCGCGGCCCGCATACCAGCAGGACGGGGAGCAGTACGGCTTTGAGTTTTCCGGCTTTGACGTGCGCTTCAGCGTAGACGGCGATACCCTGACGGTATTCGACGTCGCCCCCGCCGGTTCACAGAAGCTTAAATAAAAATCCGAAAACCGTTAATAGAACCGCCACAAGAGTATAACTTTGGGCCAAACTTCCGCCACACCTCCCTGGTATTATATAATCACTTCAAGGAAAGGAGGCGCAATAACAGCCCAATGACAGCAACACGCAACAATACCTACCCGGTAAATTCACCTAAGCCGGGCGTCCCCCCTCCGATAAGTCCCATAAGTTGCCACTCAGAGGGGAGGCGATAGCAGCACACAGAAAACCATAGGCTTTATACAAAGCTTTCTTCCCGGTCTTTCCGATAAAACTCCATATACATATTCACAGGGCCGCCTGAGCAAGCAGGCGGCTCTTTTTGTATAATGTAAACACGATGTCAATTATCCCTCTATTAGCTTGCGGTAAAAGCCGCCATGAGGTAAAATATGCTTACCAGTAATATGGAGATTTTTTAAGGAGATTTTTAATATGGAAGATCTGGATAAGGATATAGTGGTATTCAACGACGAAGAAGGCAACGAGATAGAGCTTGAGGTAGTTGATTACTTCGACTATGAGAACGAGGAGTACGCCGTAATGATAGACCCTGCAGCAGTTGATGACGATGAACGGGATCTGTTCGTCTTCCGTATTCAGGTAAACGGCGAATACGAGGAATTCCTCCCTGCCGATGAGGACAAGATGGATATCCTCTCCAAGATAGTTGATGCCCGCTTGGACTGCGATGCGGAGAGCTGCGAGGGCTGCTCCGGCTGCAGGATAGACGACTGATACTTAGGCAAACTTGGCTTTACGGGGGGCGGCTGCCGCTCTTTTGCGTAACTCCCGCGCGGCACCCGCCCCCGCTTTTGATTTTACTCAATTTTTTATTTCATTTCAGGAGGTTTTCTTGTTATGTTTACTGCAAGCGAATTTCGCCGTATAGCCCGGGATAAGCTCAGGGGCCACTGGGGCAGATCTGTTTTGGTAACCTTTATATTCAGCCTCATATGCGGCATGAGCGGCATATACAACCTTGCAAAAAATATGGGCCATATGGACTTTGATATGCTCTTCGCCGGCAATTATAACGATTTCTTTGCCGGGTTCGCGGCGGCGGATACAGAGACAAGTCTCTTTGGATCACTTATAGCCCTTGTGCTGAGCATAGTCGTGCTGCTGTTCTCAGGGGCGCTGGAAATGGGCCTTAACAAGTATTACATAGACCTTGTGGCTGAGAACCGTCAGGGTGAAGTATCCGTCATATTCTCCCGGTTCGATATATTCTTCAAGGCCTTAGGGCTCAATCTCTTTATGGCGCTGTTCATATGGCTGTGGACTTTGCTGTTTATCGTGCCCGGCATTATAGCCGGCTACCGCTACTGCCTTGCCCCCTATCTTATGGCGGAAAATCCCAACCTGGGCATTCGCGAGGCGGTAAACATGAGCAAGGAGCTTATGGCGGGCCACAAGTGGCGGCTGTTCTGCCTTAACCTGTCCTTCATAGGCTGGGCCATACTGAGCGCCCTGACCTGCGGCATAGGAGACCTTTGGCTCAGCCCCTATATCTACGCCGCCAACGCCGCCTTCTACGTTGACCGCACCGGACGCAATATCCCCATGGCAGGGGAGCCCAATCCTGACCCGGCGGTATAAGGGGAAGCCAAGCACCATAAAATACTTCAGGAATAAGCCTGTCAAGGCTCAATATCCGGAGGAAAAATGGACATTACCATTCAGATGCGCAGCCTTGAGCTGCTCATCAAAATGCTTAAAAGGGACATGGAGGGCATACCCGCCTACGGCTACGCGTGTCAGATGGGGAGCCTTCCCCTTCTGTCCGCAAGGGAATCCCTGCCTCGCTGCACCCCTGAGGAGGCGGGCCTTTCCAGCACGGTAGTGGAGCGGTTCTTCAGGAGCCTTTCCGATAATACCGCCGAGCTGGGCATACATTCCGCAATGCTGCTGCGCCACGGCAAGGTCTTCGCCGAGGGGTATTACGCCCCGTATCGTCCGGAGATCCCCCATATGCTGTACTCTGCCAGCAAGAGCGTCACCTCTACCGCCATAGGTATGGCTGTGGACGAGGGGCTCATGGATATAGACGAGCGCCTGGAGGACATATTCCCCGGCTATGCCGGCAAGCCCGCAAACAAGTGGTCGAAAATGCTGACGGTACGGCACCTCCTCACCATGAGCACAGGGGTCCGCTTCAACGAGGTGGGCAGCGCTCTGGACGAGGACTGGGTAAAGATGTTCATGGAATCCGTACCCAAGTTCGAGCCGGGCACCCAGTTTGAATACAATTCGCTCAATACCTATATGCTATCCGCCGTACTGAGAAAAAAGACGGGCATGAGCCTTACCGAATTCCTCACCCCAAGGCTTTATGAGCCGCTGGACATACGCAGCCACCACTGGGAGACATGCCCCAAGGGCATGGAAAAGGGGGGCTGGGGGCTGAGCCTCTGCATAGAAGACCTTGCCAAGATAGCCCAGCTGTATTTAAACAGGGGGGTATGGAATGGACGGCGGCTCCTCTCCGAAGAGTGGATAGACGCCGCTACCTCGCCCCAGATACCCACTCCAAACGGCGAAATGAGGCACGGCTACGGCTACCAGATATGGATGAGCGGCGGCGGGGCTTACCAGTTCAACGGCGCTTTCGGCCAGTATGCGGTAATATTCCCACAGTACGATGCTGTGGCTATAATATACTCCGGCAGCACACAGCTCTTCGCCAAGACGTCCCTAATGCAGCTGCTTGATTCCTGCTTCTGGGCCTGCTCCGACAGGGAGCTCGCGCCTTACCCCGCAGGCTATGACAGCCTGAAGGCGTATCTCGCCAAGCTGGTGTTTTCTCCCGAGCCTGAAAGGAAGGGGCTCGGGACGGACAAAATCGCCTTCAATAAGATACGCAGCTTGCTTGACGGCAGGGAGTTCCGCCTTTTCGACAACTACGGCTCCCTTTTCCCGCAGCCGCTGCAAAACGTTCACGGCTGCTACAGCAAGGGTGCGGACATAATACGCTTCAGCTCAACGGAAAAGGGCCTGGCGGTCACATTTTACGAGCAGTGCGAGCGCAATACGGTATACATAGATATGGACGGAGGTTTTACGGATTCCGTCTTTATAATGAAGGAGGAGCAGCATCTGGTCTCCACCCGGGGAATATGGTCCGCAGGTGAAAACGAAGCCTGCATTACGCTGTTCACCAGCTTCCTCGAAACGCCGGATACCCGTATAATTGAGCTTCGCATACTCAACGAAAGCATAGAGGCGGTGTTCGACGAGACGCCCACAGCCGAAGGAGCCACCAAAATGCTCCTGGAGCTGGTTGGCCTTGTGGACGACAACTCCATGAAGCGGCTGCTTCCCGCCATGAAGCATGTCCCGGGCATGAGCGAGAGCACCATAACCGATATAGTCAAAAAATACGCAGCGCCCCGCTCCTTCGGGCGGGAGATACACCTGCATTAATGCATATTTCCAATATGTAGCAAAGCAAAAAACTAAGCATACGGAGGTGAACATTTCAAATGAAAAAACAGCCTGTACTCGTATTGCTTGCCGCTGGCATGGGCAGCCGCTACGGCGGGCTAAAACAGATCGACCCCATCGATGCCGCGGGTAACCTGATAATCGACTTTTCAATCTACGACGCAATACGCGCCGGCTTCCACGACCTTGTGTTCATAATTAAGCATGAGATTGAGCAGGACTTCATGGATGCCATCGGCAGCAGGATATCCCGGCGCGCCAACGTCAAGTGCGCGTTCCAGGAGATGAATAAGCTGCCCCATGGCCTGAAGGCTCCAGAGGGCCGCACAAAGCCCCTTGGCACCACCCATGCCCTGCTCTGTGCAAGAGACGAGATCGGCGGCAGACCCTTCGCCGTCGTTAATTCCGACGACTACTATGGCCCTGCCGCTTATAAGCAGCTTTACGAATTCCTCGCCGGAGACACTCCCTCAGACGAGCAGCTGATGATAGGCTATAAGCTGGAAAATACCCTCACCGAAAACGGCAGCGTGGCCCGGGGCATATGCGAGGTGGACGATGAAGGCTTCCTCACCCACATAGTGGAGCGGCGCAGGATATTCAAGCGGGAGCACGGCGGCGCTTTTACAGAGGACGACGGCAAAACCTTCATCGAGCTTCCGGAGGGCACCCCCGTCTCCATGAACTGCTGGGGCTTCAAGCCGGATATCCTTCCCATGCTGGAGGATGTATTCAAAGCCAATTTCGAAGCGGGCATAAAGGAGAACCCCGCCAAATATGAGGACCTGCTGCCCAACGCCGTACAGGCCCTTATGTCCGAGGGCAGGGTGCGGGTAAAGGTCGAGGAAAGCCCCGACCGATGGTTCGGCGTGACATACAAGGAGGATAAGCCCGCAGTTATGGAGAGCATAGCGAAGATCAAGGCTCAGGGCGTATACTCCGAAAAGCTCTGGGACTAATTCATTAAAGGAGAAACAGTTTATCAATGTGTGGAATAGTAGGCTACATCGGCCCCAAGCAGGCCGCGCCCCTCATACTGGAGGCCCTCGAAAAACTGGAATACCGCGGCTATGACTCCTCAGGCATAGCTATTGCGGACGGCAATAAGCTTGGCGTCGTGAAGGCCAAGGGCAGGCTGAGCGTGCTGGAGGAAATGACGGACGGCGGCAGAGCCCTGCCCGGCTGCCTCGGCATAGGCCATACCCGCTGGGCAACCCACGGGGAGCCCAACGACGTAAACGCCCACCCCCATCTGAGCCAGCACGGCGAGGTGGCTCTGGTTCACAACGGCATAGTGGAAAACTACATCGAGCTCCGTGATTTTCTTACCGAGCAGGGCTATTCCTTCATGTCCGAGACTGATACGGAGATAGCCGCAAACCTTGTGGAGCACCTTTACAGGAGTAACCGCGAGGACGGCCCCGAGGCCGCCATACGGGAGGCCCTTAGCCTCATCTCCGGCGCGTTCGCCCTGGGCATAATCTTCGCCGATCACCCGGATACCCTTTACGCCGTGCGCAAGGACAGCCCGCTTATAGTCGGCGTGGGCAGTGGCGAAAACTTCATCGCCTCAGACGTGCCTGCGATACTCAGGCACACCCGCCAGGTGATACGCCTTGACGAATATGACATGGCTGTGCTTACTGCCGGCAGCGTGAAGATATACAACCGCTACGGCGAGGAGCTGCACAAAAACATAGAGCATATCCAATGGGACGCGGACGCCGCTGAAAAGGGCGGCTACCCCCACTTCATGCTCAAGGAGATAATGGAGCAGCCGGATGTGATACGCAGCACAGTCCGCCCCCGTGTGAGGGACGGCAGAATAGACCTGGGTCTTTCCCACATATCCCCCGACGACATAATGGCCTGCGACAGGATATTCATAGTTGCCTGCGGCTCCGCAAGCTACGTAGGCCAGGTGGCAAAGCACTACATCGAGCGTTACACCCGCATACCCGTCACGGTGGAGCTGGCATCGGAGTTCCGCTATTCCAATCCCATAGTGACTGACAGGACCATAGCCATAGTCATAAGCCAGTCCGGCGAGACTATAGATACACTTTTTGCCCTGCGCGAAGCAAAGTCCCGGGGCGCCCACGTACTGTCCATAGTAAACGTAGTGGGCAGCACCATCGCCAACGAGAGCGAGGATGTCATATATACCTGGGCCGGCCCCGAGATAGCCGTGGCCACCACCAAGGCTTACAGCGCACAGCTTTCCGTATGCTATCTGCTTGCCCTGTACATGGGACATTGCCGCCATATGGTAAGCGACAGCGAGCTTAAGGACTGTCTGAACGCCATAGAGGAGCTGCCCGGCCTGATGCGCGGCCTTCTCGAAAAGTCGGACCATATCAAGTATCTTGCATCGCTCCATTTCAGCTGCCGCAACATATACTTCATAGGCCGCAACATAGACCACGCCCTGGCTCTGGAAGGCTCCCTCAAGCTCAAGGAGATATCCTACATATTCTCCGAGGCGTACCCTGCGGGCGAGCTGAAGCACGGCACTATCTCCCTGATAGAGCCCGGCTCGCTGGTAGTGGCCCTCTGCACCTACAGTCCCCTGACCGAAAAGATGATAAGCAACATGCGCGAGGTAAAGGCCCGGGGCGCAGTAGTGCTGGCGCTTGCCACTGAGGGCACTCCCGGCGTAGAGGAAACCGCCGATCAGGTCATGTGGATACCCAAGACCGATCCCTTCGTTTTGCCATCGCTGGCCATACTGCCCCTACAGCTCTTCGCCTATTACGTGGCTCTGCTCAAGGGCTGCGATATCGACAAGCCGAGGAACCTTGCCAAATCGGTAACGGTGGAATAAAGACGGATATCAAAAAAAGTGGCTGAACGCCACTTTTTTTATGTCCGTTATCAGAATATCCTCCACGCGCAGATGAAGTTGCGCTTGGACCAGTCGCCCATGCAGCTCCTGTGTATTACCCTGCCGTTACCGCTGGAGGCGTCTATCATGGTGCCGTCGCCCATGGCTATTCCCACGTGGCCGCGGAATACGATTATGTCGCCCCTTTGCAGGCTGGAAAGTGAGCTGACTTTTGTGTAGCCCGATACGCTGCGCCAGCCGGAGGAGGTGAGGTACTTCTGGTTCACGCCCGCCTGCCTCAGACACCAGTATACAAAGCCCGAGCAGTCGAACTTATCCGGCCCCTTGCCGCCCTTTGAGTACCGGCAGCCTATCTTGCT